>Ga0184633_10001204_pt1 | contig 10583 bp, 9 predicted proteins | sample PLM31_170_b1_FD_133156 | JGI IMG/M metagenome (GOLD analysis project Ga0184633, IMG submission 133156) | Groundwater sediment microbial communities from an aquifer in East River, Colorado, USA - PLM3-1_170_b1 | ecosystem: Environmental > Terrestrial > Soil > Riparian zone | place: USA: East...
CGGCGCGCGCGTCGAGCTGTCCCGGGCCGATATCACGAAAGCGCGGCTAGATGCCGAGGTGCCGTGGCCACGCCGGGGCTGATGATGTCGTGAGAGCCGCAGGACGTGGTAGTGCGAGGTGAGCCGCCTCGGGCGGCGAGGCGAGCGGTGAAATGATCTGAGATCGGGCTGGGGCCCCGCCGTCCGAGGCGAGCTTACAAATGTCGTGAGAGCCGCCGGGCGTGGTAGTGCGAGGTGAGCCGCCTCGGGCGGCGAGGCGAGCGGTGAAATGATCTGAGATCGGGCTGCTAAGGGGACATGAACCGGGAGCTGCTCACGGTCATCGAGCAGATCGGGCGCGAGAAGGGGATCGACAAGGAGACCCTCTTCGAAGCGGTGGAGTCTGCCCTCCTCTCGGCTTCGAAGAAGACTCTCGGCGCGGCAGACAACGTACGCATGCACCTCGACCGGCAGACAGGCGCCCTCCGGGTTTACGGCCGCAAGAAGGTCGTGGCCGCGGTGACCGACCCGAAGCTCGAGATCAGCCTGGCCGACGCCAAGACGCTCAACCCAGCCGCCGAACTGGACGACGAGCTGGAGCAAGAGCTTCCGCCCCAGGAGTTCGGGCGGATCGCGGCGCAGACGGCCAAGCAGGTCATCCTCCAGCGCGTCCGGGACGCAGAGCGGGAGCAGATCTACTCGGAGTTCGCCGGCAAGGAGAACCAGATCCTCCGCGGCATCGTGCACCGGATCGAGAAACGCAACGTGATTCTCGAGATCGGTAAGGCGGAGGCGATCCTGCCTGAGCGCGAGCAGATCCCAGGCGAGCGGTACAACCCCGGCGACCGCGTGCGGGCCTTTGTCCTCGAGGTGCGCCGCACGATGAAGGGGCCGCAGATCACGCTGTCGCGGACCCACCCGGGCTACCTCACGCGTCTGTTCGAGACGGAGATCCCCGAGATCCAGGAAGGGATCGTGCTGGTCAAAGCCGCCGCGAGGGAACCGGGCGAGCGGGCGAAGGTGGCCGTGGCGTCAACAAAGCGCGACGTCGATCCCATTGGCGCCTGCGTCGGCCTGCGGGGGACGCGGATCCAGGTCATCAGTCGGGAGCTGCGCGGCGAGAAGATCGACATCATCGAGTGGTCTCACGACCCCGCAACGTTCGTCGCCCGCGCGCTCTCGCCGGCCAAGGTCTCCGCGGTGACGATTGGCGAGGAGCCCGACGCCGAGGGGCAGGTCTCCGCGTTCGTCGTCGTCCCAGACAACCAGCTCTCGCTGGCCATCGGCAAGAAGGGGCAGAACGCCCGCCTCGCCGCCAAGCTGACGAGAATGCGGATCGACATCAAGAGCGAGTCCGAGCTGGAGACCGAGCGGGCGCAGCCCGGCGCGGCCGGAGCCGCCGACGGCGCCGGCCTGGCCGCTCTCCGCGGGATGACGCCCGACGCTCTGCAGGCGTTGCATGCCGCGGGGCTCGAATCACCCGACGCGATCGTCACAGCGGGCCGCGAGCGGCTGGGGAGCTTGCTGGAGACGCCGGGGCAGGCCGATGAGGTCTTCGCGGCGGCGGAGGCATGGGGGGCTCGCCGCGCCTCGTCGCTCGCGCCAGCCGGCGAGGGCGCGCCGTCGACCGGAACGGAGAGCGGGTGACGGATGGCCCTCGCCGGACCTGTGTCGGCTGCCGGGAAGTGCGTGAGAAGCGCCAGCTCGTGCGGCTCGTCCGACGTCCTGAGGGCGTCGTGGTTGTGGATCGCACCGGCAGTGCGCCCGGCCGCGGCGCCTACGTCTGCGGCGATCCGCGCTGCGTGGAGCGTCTCGTCAAGCCCGGGCGCCTGGCCCAGGCCTTTAAGAAGCCGTGTGCGGCAGGAGAAAATCTGATCGTGGCTGTGATGGATTCGGGAAATGTGAATTCGACCGAAGCGAATTCGAGGAAGTGAGGGGGCTGTGGCCGCGGCAAAAATCAAGGTGATCGAGTTGGCGAAGGAGCTGGGCGTGACGAGCAAAGATCTGATGCTCGCCGCCGAGGAGATGGGGCAGAAGGGCATCCGGGCCATGACCCCGCTCGACTCCGCGCTCGCCACCGCTCTGCGGGTCAAGCTGGGCAAGGGCCGTGAGCTTCCGGAAGAACCGAAGCTCAAGCGGATACCGCGAGCGAAGACCGTGCCGGCGGACGGCAGCGATCCCGAGAAAAAGCCCTCGCGCTCCCGAAAGAAAACCGAGACAATCGAGGAGGAGATCGCGCCCGTCGAGCTGAGGCCTGCCGCCACGATCGTCAAGCCGAAGCCGGCGCCCGCCGCTTCCGCGACGCCGGAACTCCCGCCCGAGGCCCCGGAGGCGTTGGTGGCTGAGGTCGTGACCGAGCCGAAGCCGGCGCTGCCCGCGCCCGAGGTCGAGCCCATCGCTGCCGGGCCGAAGCCCCTCGTTACGCCACCGCTCACCACGGCGCCACCGCAGACGAAGAAGCCGGAGCCGAAGATCGTCCCGTTCCGGCCCCTCGAGCGCCCCGCGGGTCCGACGCCGCGCCCCGCACCACGGCAGCCGGCGGGCCCGTTCGCGCCGCCGCGCATCACCGCTGCGCCGCCGCGGCCGCCGGCACCTGCCGCGCCACCGCGGCCTGCGGCACCGCTGCGCCCTGCCGCCGCGGCCCCGCCTGTCGTCGAGCCCGCGTGGCCCACGGTCGCGCCGCCGCCCGCGCCCGACTCGGAGCCTGTCGAGGTCGCGCCCGCGGCGCCGGCCGAGGTGAAGCGGGAGCTGATCCGTGTGCCGGAGTCGGTCACGGTGGCCGAGTTGGCCGAGAAGATGCGGCGCAAGTCGGGCGAGGTCATCAAGGCTCTGCTGGAGCTGGGCGTGATGGCGACCGTCAACGAGCTGCTGGACGGCACCGCCGCCAAGCTCGTCGCCGACAAGTTCAACTTCGAGCTCGAGATCCGCTCCGTGGAGGGCGATGTCGTCGAGGAGGAGGACGCGGATACGGTGCAGCTCGTTCTGCGCCCGCCGGTCGTCACCGTCATGGGGCACGTCGACCACGGCAAGACCTCGCTGCTCGACGCCATCCGGCGGACGAAGGTCGCCGAGAAGGAGTTCGGCGGCATTACCCAGCACATCGGCGCCTACCAGGTCATGACCTCCCACGGCAAGGTGACATTCCTGGACACGCCTGGCCACGAGGCTTTCACCGCGATGCGGGCGCGCGGCGCGCAGGCGACGGACATCGTCATCCTCGTCGTGGCCGCCGACGACGGCGTCATGCCGCAGACGGTGGAGGCCGTGAACCACGCGCGCGCGGCCAACGTGCCGATCATCGTGGCGGTGAACAAGGTCGACAAGCCGGAAGCCGATTTCGACCGCGTGAAGCGCGAGCTGGCGAACGTGGGACTCGTGCCCGAGGAGTGGGGCGGCCAGACGATCTTCGTGGCCACCTCCGCGAAGAAAGGGACCGGGATCGACCAACTCCTCGAGATGACGGCGCTCCAGGCCGAAATTCTTGAGCTGCGCGCGAATCCGAACCGGGCGGCCAAAGGCGTCATCATCGAAAGCCGGCTGGACCGCGGCCGGGGACCCGTCGCCACGGCGCTCATCCAGAACGGTACGCTCAGGGAGAGCGACGCGGTCGTCGTGGGCTCGTACTCGGGCCGCATCCGTGCCCTGATCGATCCCGCGGGCAAGAAGACTGCTTCTGCCGGTCCTTCGGATCCCGTGGAGATCATCGGCCTGTCCGGTGTGCCGTCCGCCGGCGACGTGCTGGTCGCGGTGTCGGACGAGCGCAAGGCGCGCCAGATTGCCGGCATGAGGCTCGATCGCGAGAAGGCCAAGGGCAAGACGACGACGCGAATCACGCTTGAGGGGCTGTCCAAACAGATCCAGAGCGGCGAGGTCAAGGAGCTTCGGCTCATCCTCAAGGCCGACGTGCAGGGCTCGGTCGGGGCGCTGAGCGAGTCGCTCGAACGACTGTCCACCGACGAGGTCAAGCTCAAGGTCATCCACAGCTCGGTCGGCGCCATCAACGAGAGCGACGTCATGCTGGCGTCCGCCTCGAACGCGATCGTGCTGGGCTTCAACGTGAAGGCTGAACCCAAGGCGGCGGGCCAGGCCCAGGCCAACGGTGTGGACGTCCGCCACTACAACGTCATCTACGAGGCCATCAACGACCTGCGCGCGGCGCTCGCGGGCATGCTGGCGCCGGAGATCCGCGAGACGGCCGTGGGCCGGGCGCAGGTGCGCCAGATCTTCGTCATCTCGAAGCTCGGGCCGATCTGCGGCTCCTACGTGCAGGAGGGCAAGATCGTCCGCAGCGCCAAGGTCCGTGTCCGGCGGGGCGACGCCGTCGTCGGCGAGGGAACCGTCGGCTCGCTCAAGCGCTTCAAGGATGAGGTCCGCGAGGTCCTGACCGGCCAGGAGTGCGGGATCGGCGTCGACGGCGTGAGCGGCATCCAGGCCGGGGACCTGCTCGAGCTGTACACGACCGAGGAGGTCGCGCGCACGCTGTAGCCGGCGCGCCGGCAAGAGCAGGATGTCCGTCGCGCGCGTCGCCCTCGGCACGGTCGAGTTGCACCTGCCGGACGTCGAGTCCCTCAAGGGCAAGCGCCACGTGCTCAAGGGGCTCAAGCAGAAGGTCCGCGCCCGCTTCGAGGTGGCGGTGGCCGAGGTCGACCATCAGGACATGTGGCAGCGCGCCACACTCGCCGTCGCGTACGTCTCGGACGACTCCCGGCACGCTAACGAGGTGGTCTCGAAGGCCCTGGACTTCATCGAGGCGAACGTGGAAGGCATGGTCATCCAAGAGTCGGTGGAGATCCTCTGATGCAAGGCAAGCGGCTCGACCGGGTGAACCAGCTCATCAAAGAGGAGATCTCGATGGTTCTCCAGCGCGAGCTGAAGGATCCACGCCTGGGCTTCATCACGGTGACCGAGGTCGAGACCGGCAACGACCTGAGGTTGGCAAAGGTCTTCGTCTCCGTGCTGGGGGACGAGGCCAAGTGGGCGTCGTCGCTCGCCGCGCTCAAGAGCGCGCGCGGATTCATCCGACACTGGCTCCGCGGCCACCTGGACTTGCGCGTCACGCCAGAGCTGGACTTCCGTCCCGACCGGTCGATGGCCCATGCCGCTCGCATCCAGGAACTCCTCAAGCAGCTCAACGACCGGTAGCCCGGTGACGGCTCCCGTGCCCTCCGCCGTGCTGATTCCGCTGTCCAAGCCCGCCGGACGGGCGCTCATGCTCGGCCACATCCACCCCGATGCCGACGTCCTCGGTACCCTCCTCGCCCTCGGCGAGGCGCTGGCCGCCCGCGGCTGGAGCGTGGTCGAGGGGGGGCCACATCCTGCGCCCGCCCTGCTGTCGTTCCTCCCCGGTGTCGAGCGGTATCGCACGCTGGCGAGTGTCGAGGGCGCGTTCGATGTCGTCGTCCTCACCGACTGCCCTAATCCTGCCCGTACCGAGGGCCTTCTCGAGCAGGCGCGTGCGACGGGCGCCACGATCCTCAATATCGACCACCATCACGACAACCGGCGCTACGGTGGCGTCAACTGGATCGACCCCGGGGCCGCAGCGACGGGGGAGATGGTCTACCGACTCTTGACGGCGCTCGGCGTCCCGGTGACGCCGGCCATGGCCACGAATCTCTTCACGGCGATCCACACCGACACAGGGTCCTTCCGCTATTCCAACGTGACGGACGAGACCTTCCGGATCGCCGGAGCACTCGTCGTGGCGGGCGCCGATCCCGCCTTCGTCTCGAGCGCGCTCTACGAGCGGCGGCAGGCGGAGTCGCTCCGGTGGCTCGGGGAGTCCCTGCGGCGGATCGAGGTGAGCTCCGACGGCAAGCTCGCCTGGCTCTCCCTGGCCCACGGAATCGTGCCCGAGAGCTTCATCGAAGCGGAGGAGCTGGTGAACTACCCCCGCTCGATCGGTTCCGTGCGCGTGGCCTGCTTCCTCCGGCAGCTCGGCGAGCACGTCAAGGTGAGTCTGCGCGGCAAGGGGGACGTGGATGTGAGCCGGGTCGCTGCGCGCTTCGGCGGCGGTGGCCATCCCAACGCCGCCGGCTGCACGATCCCGGGGGCGCTCGAGGCGGTGACCCGCGACGTATTGGCCGCGGTGCGGCTGGCGCTCGACACGGCGGGGGACAGCGGCAGAGCCGCATGAACAGCGCCGCCCGCCCGGGAGTCCTCGTCGTCGACAAACCGGCCGGCGCCACATCATTCGACGTGGTCACGCTGCTTCGCCGGCGGCTCGGCGTCCGCCGCATCGGTCACGCGGGGACCCTCGACCCCGATGCCGTCGGCGTTCTGCCGCTCCTGATCGGAGAGGCAACGAAGCTCGTGCCCTACCTGCTCGACGAGGACAAGGAGTACCTGGCGACGATCCGCTTCGGCGTGACCACGGACACTCAGGATCTCAGCGGTCGGATCCGGTCGACGGCATCGGTGCCCCCGCTCACCCGCGAGCGCCTCGTCATGGCCACGCGGCCCTTCCTCGGACGGATCCGCCAGGTGCCGCCAATGTTCTCGGCGCTCCATCACGAGGGCCGCCGCCTGTACGAGCTGGCCCGTGAGGGGGTCGAGGTGGTACGGGAGGCGCGCGAGATCGTCATTCACCAGATCATCGTCGAAGACGTTGCCGACGTCACGGCCACGCTGAGGATCGTGTGCGGTCGCGGCACGTATGTCCGGACGCTCGCCGCTGATCTCGGCGCGGCGCTCGGCTGCGGTGGTGCCGTCGAATTCCTCGTCCGCACGCGGGTCGGCCCGTTCGAGCGGTCTCAGGCCGTGAGCTCGGCGGAGATCCGATCGGCCGCGCCCGAAACGGTATGGTCCCGGCTGCTCCCTCCGGAGGCCGCGCTCAGCCGGTGGAGTGCCGTCTGTGTCGGAACCCGGGCGGCGGTGGCGTTCCTCCACGGCCAGTCGGTCGGCGTCGCGGCATTTCCTGAGGTCACGGCAAGGCTCGTCAGAGTCCACGACGAATCCGGCACCATGCTCGGTGTCGGGGAGTTGCTTGCGGGCGGCCGGATGGTCAAGCCCTCGAGGATCTTGCATGCGAATCGTCCAGGGACTCGAATCCTACCCGCCTGACGCCGACCCGGCGGTCGTCGCACTCGGCGCGTTCGACGGCATCCACCTCGGGCACCGGGCGATCCTCGCTACGGCAGTCGCCCGCGGCGAGGCCTCGGGCCACCCGGTGGTTGCCTGCACCTTCGATCGCCACCCGATGGAGGTGCTCCACCCAGAGCGCGCCCCGCTGCCCATCACGACGCTGGCCGAGCGGCTCGACCTGATCGCCAAGACCGGTGTCGACGAGGTCGTCGTTCTCGTATTCACGCCGGCGCTGGCGGCAGTCGAGCCGGAAGACTTCGTGAAGGACGTGGTCGTTGGCCGTCTCCACGCGCGCGAGATCGTCGTCGGCTTCAACCACACTTTTGGCCGCGGGGCTCGGGGCGACCCCGCGCTCCTGCGCAGCCTTGGCGACCGTATCGATCTGGTGATTCACGTGGTCCCGCCCCTCCTCGTCGATGGCATCCCGGTCTCATCCTCGGAGATCCGGGCCGCGCTGAGAGAAGGCGACGTCGGGCGCGCCGCGCGCTGTCTCGGACGACCCTACTCCATCGGCGGGACGGTCGTGCGGGGAGCGGGCCGCGGTCGGACACTCGGCTTCCCGACCGCCAACCTCGAGCCCGAGCGCCCCCTCCTCGTCCCCACGGGGGTCTACGCCTGTCAGGCGGAGTTTAGTGACCAACTGCGACCGGCGGTGGTCAACGTCGGCGTGCGACCAACCTTCGGGGAGAACGATCTGGCGATCGAAGCCTATCTCCTTGATTTGTCGGTCGATCTCTACGGTGTTGGGCTGAGACTGCACTTCGTTGAGCGCCTCCGGGGCGAGCAGAGGTTCCAGAGCGTGGACGAGCTGAGGGCGCAGATCGGCCGCGACGTGGACGCAGCCAGGCATTCCCTCTGACGAGCAGCTTTACTTAGCGGAGTGCGCGTGTTACCCTCTCTGCGTAATTGTGGACAACAAAAGGTTTTTTGAACCCGTTCTGGTGGAGCACCGCTCTCCGGGACGTGGCGATTGGAGGAGGGCTTCCCGATGCCGCTGACGATTGAGCAGAAGAAAACCTTGATCGAGCAGTTCCGCGTCCACGAGGGTGATACGGGGTCACCAGAGGTACAGATCGCGCTCCTGACGGAGCGGGTCAATGGCCTGACCGAGCACTTCAAGAAGCACGTGAAGGATCACCACTCGCGTCGCGGGCTTCTGATGCTGATCGGCAAGCGTCGCGGGCTCCTCGAGTACCTCAAGAACAACGATTCCGCACGGTATCGGGTCATCATCGAGAAGCTCGGTATCCGCCGGTGACGGCGGACCCCTTTCAACCCACTCCGAAAGCCGCCGGCCCAGCGACGCCGGGACCCCTTCACGACGTCCGCTACTATGAGGCGGACCAACGAGGACAAGCGCTCGTATGAGTCACACAGTGGAAGTCGACATCAATGGCCTGCGTCTGTCGATCGAGACGGGCAAGGTCGCCAAGCAAGCTGACGGCGCCGTGGTCGTTCGTTTCGGCGGGACGATGGTCCTCGCCACGTGCGTCGCCGCCAAAGCGGCTAAGGACGCTCAGGACTTCTTCCCCCTGACCGTGGAATACCGGGAGCGCGCGTACGCGGGCGGCCGGATCCCCGGCGGCTACTTCAAGCGCGAAGGCGCTCCGGTCAAGAAGGAGACCCTCACGTCGCGCCTGATCGACCGGCCGATCCGGCCGCTGTTCCCCGATGGATTCAAGAACGAGGTCCAGGTCATCTGCCTCGTGATCTCCGGGGACCAGGAGAACGACCCCGATGTCTTGGCCATCAACGGGGCGTCGGCTGCCCTGTGCCTGTCGGGCATTCCCTTCGACGGTCCCATCGGGGCGGTCAGGGTAGGGCTCGTTGACGGGCGCCTCATCGCCAACCCCACGACCACGCAGCAGGCGGCCTCCAGCCTCGAGCTGATCGTGGCGGGGACCGAGGACGGCGTGCTGATGGTCGAGTCGGGCGCCAACGAAGTGCCCGAGGAGACGATGCTCGAGGCGATCGCCTTCGGCCATCGAGAATGCCAGCGGCTGGCGCGGCTGCAGAAGGACCTTGTGACCCGCGCGGGCAAGCCACGGTGGGTCGTCAACGCTGCCGTCGGCGGGGACGCGGAGCTGGCCGCTCGCGTGCGCGAGGTGGCCGCCGGCAAGCTCGCGACGGTGTTCGCCGGCACGCACGAGAAGCATGCGCGCGCCGACGCCGTCGCCCGGGTGTTCGAAGAGGTCGTGCAGGCGGTCGGCGCGGATGAGACGCGCAAGGGCGTGGTGCGCGAGGCCTTCGAGGCAGCCGAGAAGGCCGAGGTCCGGCGGCTGATCGTCGAGCGCGCAATCCGCATCGACGGTCGGAAGGTCAACGAGATCCGCCCCATCACGATCGACATGGCATACCTGCCGCGGGCCCACGGCTCCAGCGTGTTCACGCGCGGTGAGACCCAGGCCCTCGTGACCGTCACATTGGGTACCAAGTCGGACGAGCAGAAGATCGAGGCGCTGGAGGGGGAGTCTTACCGGCACTTCATGCTCCACTACAACTTCCCCTCGTTCTCGGTCGGTGAGGTGCGCCGGTTCGGCTCGCCGTCCCGGCGCGACATCGGCCACGGCGCGCTCGCCGAGCGCGCCGTCGAGCCGCTCCTGCCCCCGAAGGAGGAGTTCCCCTACACGGTCCGGATCGTCTCCGACATCCTCGAGTCGAACGGGTCGTCGTCGATGGCCACGGTGTGCGGCGCCTCCCTGTCCCTCATGGACGCTGGCGTCCCGCTCAAGCGGCACGTGGCGGGTATCGCCATGGGCTTGGTCAAGGAGGGCGACCGGGTCGGCATCCTGACCGACATCATGGGCACCGAGGACCACTACGGGGACATGGACTTCAAGGTCGCGGGGACCGAGCAGGGCATCACCGCGCTCCAGATGGACATCAAGGTCTCGGGCGTCTCCATCGACATCATGCGCTCGGCGCTTCAGCAGGCCCGTGACGCCCGTCTCTCCGTGCTGGCGAAGATGCGGGAGGCGATCGAGAAGCCACGCCCGGAGCTGTCACCCTACGCTCCGCGGTTCGTCACGATCAAGATCCGCACCGAGAAGATCCGCGAGATCATCGGCCCCGGCGGCAAGGTCATTCGCGGGATCCAGGAGCAGACGGGGACCAAGATCGACGTCGAGGACGACGGGCGCGTGACCATCTTCTCGCCCGACAACGAGTCGGTGCAGAAGGCGCTGGCCATCGTCCAGGACATCTGCCGCGAGGTCGAGTTGGACCGTATTTACTTAGGCAAGGTGAAGAAGATCGTCGAGTTCGGGGCGTTCGTGGAGGTGATCCCGAACACGGAGGGCCTGCTCCACATCTCGCAGATCGCCGAGGCGCGCATCCGCGCCGTGCAAGACGTTCTCAGCGAGGGCGATGAGGTGCTGGTCAAGGTCATCGAGGTCGACAACAACGGCAAGATGCGGCTGTCGCGGAAGATGGCGCTGCGCGACCAGCCGGCACTGGCCGACAAGGAAAAGCTGAAGAACCCGAACGCGGCCAACCCGCCACGTGACTGAAGGGTACCGCAA
>Ga0184633_10001205_pt1 | contig 10580 bp, 10 predicted proteins | sample PLM31_170_b1_FD_133156 | JGI IMG/M metagenome (GOLD analysis project Ga0184633, IMG submission 133156) | Groundwater sediment microbial communities from an aquifer in East River, Colorado, USA - PLM3-1_170_b1 | ecosystem: Environmental > Terrestrial > Soil > Riparian zone | place: USA: East...
CGGTGTGGAGATGCACAATGTTTTCGGTGGCGGGCATGTCCTTACTGATTACACAGTGAAAGTCCATGATCAAACGCCGGAACGGATTCGTATATCTGGATCGGCGGGGTGGGTGGACTTGCGAGGGGATAACATCGTAGTGGATTTTATAAATCGAAAGTCCCCTTCATCCCGTGCTCCACTGAAACGAGGGTGGGTTTCGCTACCCCCCAATGTAGCGATGAGAGTAGGATTGGCACTTTGATAGCCTGTACGAGAAAATCTGGACTGGATCTAGCTCTCGACCCGGAGCCGATGGTCGCGGTTGAATTCGGCGTTGATGAAACGCCGGCACAGCCCTAAAGTATGGTTATGATCGCCGTGTGACAACCCACCTCTTGGCTGTGCGGGATTTGTTCGGGGAAGGCTGCCGAAGGGCTACAAAGCGAACCAAACCGAGCAGGGGCAAGTGGTAGAATTTCTATACTGTTACTTTGCTGGCTTCGGCAGGCGCCTCGATCGGAAACGTGCTCACATGCCAGAGGTCACCAGTCCAGTATCGTCCACCATGAAAAAACACACGGAATGAGAGGGGGCGGTGAAGAGCCGCCCCCTTTCGCATTGCGCGCCCTTCGCATTGCGCGGCTCCTCCGCACCGCAGCAGCCGGGGATCCGACCCTCGCGAGTGCCCGAGACTGCCCAAGCCCGTCACTGACGGCGCACAATTGGTTCACCCCGCCCCCGGCCCGTGGGCGTAAGTGCGTGATCTGACGATCTTTGAGTGATTGGCCCGCAAATTGCTCTGTACAAAGACAAGGACACGGGAGACAGCGAGACGGGAGGGAGGGCGTGCGATGTCTGGTCAGGGGATGTCAGCGGTCGATGGTTGTGGCGAAACACCGGCTTTGCGCGGCGCACTACAAACGATACTTACGTACCGGCGCCGTTGGCCCGGCGGCGGTGCGGCCCCGGCGCAGCTTGAAACCGTTCAACCCGCGGGGAGGGCGACGATGGGTGAAATGGTGACGATGATGAGCAGCTTGGAGCGACGGCTGTACTTTACGCAATGTCTGGTGACGATGGCGCTCGGCGACTCGACGACGTATGTGCAGAAGCGCGACACGGAGACGCTGAAGAAAATGCTGACGGCATCCGAGGAGACGCTGGGGCAGATCCGCCGAGCGATCCGGACGGAGCTGCGGACTCGGCGCGCCGTGTGACAGCGACCCGCTGCAGCAAAAGCCCACCACTGAAAACGCGAGGCGTGGACGCGCCTCGCGTTTCGTGTTTTTGCCTCGTTCGGCGTCATCGCTCCCCTCGGAATGCGGTTGACAGACCCGGGGAGATACGGTAGAAGGGCAGCGCGGTGGATCGCCGTCGGGAGGACGCTTGATGGCACGGCTCGGGTTGACGCTGGCGCTGGAGCACTACGATCGACACATCCCGTTCTTCGACGGGACCGTCGCGCCGGAAGAGATCGAGCTGAACGCCTTTCACGTGGGCCAGGTCTATCCGTCCAGGCACGGGGCGAACCGGCACGAGCGGATGATCCGGGACCTGGAGTTCGACGCGGCCGAGGTCTCCCTCTCCTCCTACCTGATGGCCCGGGATCGTGGGCTCCCGCTCACCGCGATCCCCGTGTTCCCCCGCCGGCTGTTCAGCCAGTCGTTGATCTACTGTCACGCGAGCTCCGCCATCCGCGCCCCCAGGGACCTCGTCGGGAAGAAGATGGGGATCAACTCCTTCCAGACCACGCTCTCGGTCCTGGCCAAGGGGGATCTTCAGGAGGAGTACGGCGTCCCCTGGCGGGAAATCCGCTGGCACACCGTCAGCGAGGAGGCGCTCTCGTTTCGTCCCGAGGCGGGGGTCGTGATCCAGCCGATCCCGCAGGGGAAAGAGATCGGAGAGATGGCGAGTCGAGGGGAGCTGGATGGCGTGATCCTCCCGCATCCCCCTCGCTCGATCCTGGCCGGGAGCGGTGTGCGGCGACTCTTCCCGGATCCGAAGCAGGAGACGCTGCGCTACTTTAAAAAGAACGGCTACTATCCCATCATGCACGTGGTGGCTCTCAAGGCGGAGCTGGTCCAGAGAGAGCCGTGGGTTCCGGGCGCCCTCATGGAGGCTTTCGAGCAGGCCAAGGCTGTCGCGACCAACTACTACGACGATCCGAACTGGTCCCGGCTGGCCTGGACCAGACAGCTGGTGGAGGAAGAAGCGGCGCTCCTCGGCGAAGACCCGTGGCCGAACGGGCTCAAACGTAACCGCGCGAACCTCGAGCGCTTCATCCGCTACTCCGGGGATCAGGGGCTCATCAAGGCGCCGATGCCCGTCGAGTCCCTCTTTGTCGAAACGACTCTGGACAGTTAGTGGCGCCGCTGACGGTATAAAAGGAGGAGGCCTATGAGAGGGTCGCGGGGTGGTTTCCGGGCGTGTTCAGCAGCCGTGATGCTGGCCGTCGTGGCCCTTCTGGTGGCCGGACCAGCCGTGGCGGTCGATCTTCGATACTCCATCTTCCATACCAAGACGGACGCCTTCTCCATCGCCGAGGACAAGTGGATGGAGATCGTCACGAAGCGGACCGAAGGCCGGGTCAAGTTCAAGCCCGCCTACGCGGGGACCCTCTTCACCCTCACGGAGGTGTTCGACGCCGTCCAGAGCGGAGCGGTGGAGATGGGGCTTGTGGCGGCCTCCGTGCTGAGCGGCAAGGTTCCCGACATCAGCGCGTTCGAGCCGCTGGGCGCGTACTCGGAGGGTCCCCGCTTTGCCGAGATGATGAAGGAAGCCGGGCCGATCCTGGAGGCCATGTTCGCCCAGCACAGGGTGGTCTACCTTTGGAGCCAGGGCGCTCCGGGCGTCATCAACGTTTGTCGCAACAGACACACCAAGGTGCCCGAGGACTACAAGGGACTCAAGCTCCGGGCCGCCGGCCGCTGGCAGTCCATCCAGATGCGGGCCATGGGCGCCACCCCCATAGTCCTGGACCCGGGTTCCCAGTACCAGGCGCTCCAGACCGGGACCATCGACTGCGCGCTGGCCGTCAACAACCTGGCGCTCTCCTTCAAGCTCCACGAGCCCGCCAGGTTCATCACCCAGTACGGGATGCCGGTGAACCTGAGCATTACCATCATCAACCCCAAGGTCTTCGAGAGCCTGTCGCCGGAGGACCGGAAAATCATTCAAGAAGTCTCCCGGGAGGTAACGGCAGGGTCTATGCTTCCGCTGACGGAGGCTCAGATCGCGGCCGCCGCCAAGATGAAAGAGCAGGGCGCCAACCACTACTATCTCTCGGAAGGCGAGCGGAAGATCTTCCAGGAAGTCAGCCGGGGCGTCTACGACGAGATCCGCAAGGTTGTGGGAGAGCACGGGAAGAAGCTGCTGGAGCTGATGTCCCGGTATCGCTGAGCAACATGCCGAGAGTTTCGATCAACGGCACGCAGATCAACTTCGAGTCGTCCGGCGACGGCCCCGCGATGGTCCTGGTCCACCCGAACCCCTTCGACCACACCATCTGGCGCTACCAGATGGCCCGCTTCTCGCTCTGGTTCCGGGTGATAGCGATGGACCTGCGCGGCTACGGGCGCTCGGATCGGACCACCGACTGTTCGATCCGTACCATGAGCGATGACGTGGCAGGGCTGCTGGACCATCTGGGCATCGCCCAGGCGATCGTGGTGGGGCTCTCGGTCGGTGGCATCATTGCCCAGGAGTTCGCCGTGGACCACCCGGACCGGCTAAGGGCGCTGGTGGTCGCCGGCTGCTCCGCCTCGGGCGCCGAGGTTCAGGAGTTCATGGACGCCAGGATCGAAGGGTATGGCACGCAGAAGTTGGAGGAGTATTACGACGTGCACCTCCGGTCGTTGACCGCTCCGGAGTTTCCCGGCACCCGGCTCGGCGCCTACCTGCTCGAGACGTTCCGGGAACGGGGTCCGACGCTCCGAAAGGAGCCCCTCGTCGCCATCTACCGGGCGATCAAGGCTTGGTCGGTCCGGGAGCGCCTGGGGCAGGTGGGGGTGCCCGCCGTCTATATCGCCGGAGAACATGATCCCGCGCGGGCCACGACCCAGGCCGCAAGCCGGCTCGTCCCAGGGGCTCAGTTTTATCAGATCCCCGGTGCTGGTCACGCGTGCTGCCTGGAGGCGCCGGATGAGTTCGACCGGGTCGTGCTGGACTTCCTTCGGGCGCACGGCCTCTTGCCGCCGCCCAACCGTTGAGAGGAGGAGACCGATGAGATATCTGGTGCTGCTGCTGGTGGTCCTGCTGAGCGCGGCGCCCGCCGCGGGGGCCGACCTTCGATTCTCGATCTTTCACACCAAGGCGGACGCGTTTTCCGTCCCCGAAGACAGGTGGATGGAGGCCGTCACCAAGCAGACGGCGGGCCGGATCAAGTTCAAGCCGGGGTACGCGGGGACGCTGTTTACGCTCACGGAGGTGTTCGACGCGGTACAGACCGGGGCGGTGGAGCTGGGGTTGACGGCCGCTTCCGTGCTGAGCGGCAAGCTCCCCGACGTGAGCCCGTTCGAGCCGCTTGGCGCCTACCCGCACGGAGGCCCCCGCTATGACGAGATGCTGAAGGAGATCGAGCCGATCCTGGAGGCCGTCTTCGCCCAGCACAACGTGGTCCACCTCTGGAGCTATGGCGGGCCCGGCGTAACGAACGTCTGCCGGAACAAGCACACCAAGCTGCCCGAGGACTACAAGGGGCTCAAGCTCAGGCCGGCGGGGCGCTGGCAGGGGTTCCAGATGCGGGCCCTCGGCGCGAGCCCCGTGGTCATCGACCCCGGCTCCGTGTACCAGGCGCTCCAGACTGGGACCATCGACTGCGCCCTCAGCAACAACAACCTGACGCTCTCCTTCAAGCTCCACGAGCCCGGCAAGTTCGTCACCCAGTATGGGTTGCCGGTGAACTGGGTCTTCTATCTGATGAACAAGAAGGCCTTTGAGAGCCTGTCGCCCGAGGATCGTAAAATCCTCAAGGAGACGTCCCGAGAGGCCAGCCTCACTGGATTCACGCTGGTCGCCGAGGCCCAGAATGCGTCGGTTGCCAAGCTCCGGGAGCAGGGCGCCAATCTCCACCCCCTTTCGGAGGCGGAGCGGAAGGCCTTCCAGGAGGCGAGCCGGGGCGTGTACGACGAGATCCGCAAGACCGTGGGAGAGGCGGGGAAGAAGATCCTGGAGATTACGAGCAGATACCGCTGAGGCTCTCCGGAGGAGTGACGTGGAGTCTTGGCTGAATCGAGTGGAGGCGGTCTTCACCTGGACGGCGGTGGGTGTCACCGCAATCACTATGGTCCTCTCGACGGCGGATGCTCTGGGGCGTTATCTCTTCACCCGCCCCATCACGGGAGCGTTCGAGATCACGACCGACTACCTGCTGGTCGCCCTCGTCTTCCTGGCGGCCAGCTACTCCTACCGGACGGGCTGCTTCGTTCGGGTCACCATCATCGTCGACAAGCTCCGAAGCCGGCCGCGTCTCGTGGTGAACTACATCGCCCAGTGCGTCTCCGTCCTGGTGGCGGCGGGGCTCGTAGCGGCGGCGACAATGCAGGCTCACCGGACAATCGCGGGCGGAACGCTCTCGAACAGTTTGCTGCCGTACCCGCTGGGCCCCGCCCACGTGCTCGCCGCGCTCGGTCTCTTCATGATGACCGTCCGGCTCATCGCGGATGTGCCCCGGGTCAAGACGGGGGAGTCCGCCATGCTCCGGGAAGACTCCCAATCCATCTGATCGGGTCTCAAGGGGAAGTCGGATGGAGATGCTGCTGCCATTCCTGGTGCTGGTCCTCGCGCTCCTCACGGGCATGCCGATCGCTTTCGCCATGGCGGGCGCGGGCATGTTCGGCATCTACCTCCTGACCGGGAACTGGCTCACAGCGGCCGGGCTCCTGGCCTACCGGACCGTCGCCGACTTCATCCTGGTCACCATCCCGATGTTCATCCTGATGGCGTTTTTCACGGCGTCCGGCGGGATCGCCCGCGACCTCTACACCGCTACCGCCAACTTCGTGGGCCACTGGCGTGGGGGCCTGGCCATTGCCAGCGTCTTCGCCTGCGGGATCTTCGGCGCCCTGTCCGGTGCCAGCGTCGCCGCCGCCGCCGTCATCGCCCCCATCGCCATACCCAACATGCGGCGCTTCGGCTACTCGGACGTGCTGGCGGCCGGGGCCGTGGGCGTCGGCGCCACGCTCGACGCGCTGATCCCGCCCAGCGTGGGCATGGTGCTGTACGGCGTGATCACGGAAACGTCGGTGGGGAAACTCCTCATCGCCGGCATCGTGCCGGGCATAATACTGGGGATCCTGCTGGCCGTCACGATCTGGCTCTGGGTGACCATCAACCCGAGCCTGGCGCCCCCGATCGGCCGGGTCGGCTGGGCCCAGCGCTGGGCGAGCCTCTGGGTCATCTGGCCGAGCGGCCTGCTCATCGTCCTCGTCCTCTACGTCATGTACTCCGGGGTCGCGACACCCACGGAGGCGGGGGCGTTCGGCGCGCTGGGGTCCGCGATCATCGGCTTCGTGACGGGAAGGCTCTCCGTGAAGGCGGCCATCCAGGCTATCAAGGCCACGGTCCGGGCCACCGCCATGATCTTTCTGATCATCATCGGGGCCAAGATCTTCGCGCACTTCCTGGCGCTCTCCGAGATCCCGAAGCTGGCGGTGGACGCAGCGACGACCATGCAGCTCAACCGCTGGGTGGTGATCGCCGCCATCGCGGTGGGCTACTTCGTCATCAGCATGTTCATGGACGAGGGCCCGCTGCTCCTCCTCTCGCTGCCCGTGACCTTCCCGCTGGTGACGGCGCTCGGCTTTGATCCGGTGTGGTACGGCGTCTACTCCATCCTGCTGGCTTGCATGGGGCTCGTGTTCCCGCCGGTTGGGCTCGTCTCCTTCGTGGTCAGCTCCACGGGCCATGTGGAGCTGGAGAAGGTGTTCCGCGGCACGAGCGTGCTCATGATCGCGATCATTGCCACGCTGGTTCTGGTGACGGTGTTCCCGCAGCTCGCGCTGTTCCTGCCCTCGAGGATGCGTTAGTCTGGGAGGAGTGAAGGATGCCTGAGCACTTTCTCACCGCGCCCGCCCGCCTCGCCGCACTGGAGCAGTTTCCGATCACGCCCGAGGAACGGGAGGCCCTCCTCGCCCAGTTCGAGCAGCTCTCGCTTGCGCTCGCCGCCCTCGACGCCTTCGTCGGCCAGGAGACGGAGCCCGCCACGGGCTTCGATCCCCTACTCGGAGAATCGGCGTGAGCGCCGAGACCGTCTGGCTGTCCATCGACGGGCTGGTCCAGCGCTACCGGGCGCGGGATCTCTCGCCGGTGGAGGTGACCCGCGCGCTCCTCGACCGGATCGGCGCGCTGCAGAGCCGGCTCGGTTGCTTTCTGGAGGTGCTCGAGCACTCCGCCCTCAGCGAGGCTCGGGAGGCGGAGCGCCGGTATCTGGCCGGATCGCCGTTCGGGCCGCTTGACGGCGTCCCCGTGTCCGTGAAGGACCTCTTCGACATCGCCGGGCATCGCACCACCGCCGCTTCCAGGATCCTGGCCGACTCGGTGGCCAAGGCGGATTCGGCAGTCGTGGAGCGGCTCCGAGCGGCCGGGGCCGTATTGGTGGGGAAGACCAACCTGCACGAGTTTGCCTACGGCCCGACCGGGGTGAGCCCGCACGTCGCCCCGGCCAGGAACCCCTGGAATCCGGAGCACGTGGCCGGCGGCTCCAGCAGCGGCTCTGCCGCGGCGGTGGCGGCGGGGCTCTCGTTCGGTTCCGTCGGCAGTGAGACCGGAGCGTCGGTGAGGCGGCCCGCCGCGTTCTGCGGCGTGGTGGGGCTCAAGCCGACCTCCGGGCGGATCAGTCGTCACGGCATGCTGCCGGCGGCCTGGTCGCTTGACGCCGTCGGGGTCTTTGCCCGCAGTGTGGCGGGAGCGAGGATGATGATGGACGCGCTGGCGGGTCACGATCCGCGCGACCCTTCTTCCAGCCGCCGGGCGCTCCTGATCGAGCCGAGCGGTGAGGGGATAGACGGCCTGCGGGTTGGAGTTCCGCGCGCCTACCTGGCTGACGTGGATGCGGAGGCGCTGGCGGCGTTCGAGTCGGTGCTGGAGGCGCTCGGACGGCTCGGCGCGAAAGTGGAGGATCTCCCACTTCCCGCTGTTCGCTTCACGGCGGTCACCTCGAGCATCGTGGCGTCGTCGGAGACCACCGCCTACCACCTGCGCTGGCTGGGCGAGCGGCCCCGGGATTACGGTGACGACGTGAGAGGGCGCCTCTACATGGGCGCCGCCATCAGCGCGGGGGAGTATCTGTTGGGCCAGCGGGCGCGCCGGCTGATCGCCGCGGAACTGCGGGACGCGCTCACTCGATGTGATCTTCTGGCGGCGCCGACGGCGCCCGGTCCCGCCCCGCGGATCGCCGACGGGCTCCGCGCGGTGAACGACCGTCCGCTCGCGATCGGCGCCCACCATACCAACCTGGTGAGGCTGCCGAGCCTCCTGGGGCTCCCGACGATCTCGGTGCCGTGCGGGTGGAGCCGGCAGGGTCTCCCCCTCGGCCTCCAGCTGGTCGGTCGCGCATTCGACGAGGCAACGGTGATCAGGGTTGCCCTGGCCTATGAGCAGGTCGCCGGCTTTGCCGAACGCCGCCCACCTCTCTAACAGGATCGTTCACGGACCCGCACGGTCGCATGACTAACACGGAGGAGACGAATGAGAGCGGCTGAGTGTTACTCCTGGCATTTCATGCCCTGGCCGTACCTGCCGCCGGATTTCGACGAGCGCTACGAGAGCGGCTGGGTGACGGTGCCCAACAGCCTCTTCGACCGGGAGAAAGCCAAAGGGCTCTACCAGGAGTACATCGAGGAATTGGTGTACGCCGACGAGCTGGGATTCGACGGGATCGTGCTGAACGAGCACCACCAGAACATCTACGGGCTCATGCCCTCGCCCAACCTGATCGCGGCCGCGCTGAGCCAGCGGACCTCCCGCTGCCGGATGGTGATCCTCGGAAACCTGCTGCCGCTGTCGCTCAGGCCGCTCAGGGTGGCCGAGGAGTACGCCATGCTCGACCAGATGAGCAACGGCCGCCTCGTCGCCGGCTTCGCTATGGGGGGCGGCCAGGAGCTCTTGAACTACAACGTCGCCCCGCCGGTGGCGCGCGAGCAGTACTGGGAGGCGATCGATCTCATCGTGCGGGCCTGGACCGAGGACGGGCCGTTCAGCCACGACGGGAAGCACTACCCCACGCGCTACGTGAACCCGTGGCCCCGCCCGTACCAGCACCCTCATCCGCCGATCTGGATTCCGGGCGCGCTCTCCGCCGAGACGATGCGGGAGACGGCGCGTCGCGGCTACACCTACTTCCTGTCAACGCGCGCCCACCTCTCCCAGACCAAGCTGGCCACCCAGCGATTCGCGCGGATCATCGAGGAGCACGGAGGAACGTTCAATCCGTTCAGGATGGGCCTCCTGCTCACGGTGTACGTGGCCGAGACCGATGAGGCCGCCCGCCAGGAGAGCGAGAAAGCCATCTTCTATTTCCTCAGGAACTGCTTCAAGGGGCATCTCCGGCGGAAAGGACGGATGCTCACGTTCGCCCCCGGGGCCACCTCGCCGGCCTCATGGGAGGCGTATCTCAAGATCAGCGATCCCACCGCGCCCATGCTCGGCGACGCCAAGGACTGGAGCGAGCTGGAGCAGATGGGCTCCATCATCGTCGGGAGCCCGGAGACCGTCAGGCGCCGGCTCTGGGAGTACATTCGGGACTGCGGTGTCGGAATTTTGCTGATCCAGTTCCATGTGGGGAACCTCTCCTACCGGCTGACCCTGAAGAGCCAGCGGCTCTTCGCCACCCAGGTGATGCCCGAGCTCAAGCGCGACTCGGCCGAGCTGTTCGCCAGGGAATTCCCGAGCCTTGAGGCCGCGCGGTGAACCGGAAGCGCACCCTCGAAGTCCAGGGGCACACGGTCCTCCTGCTGGAGGGTGGGGAAGGACCACCGCTCCTCTACCTGCACGGGCTCGCCGATGTCCACGGCGCCGTGGCCGACTCGCTTCCGTTTCACGAGGCGCTCGCCGGATCCTTTGCGCTCTCGGTTCCGGCCCACCCCGGTTGCGCCGCCTCCGACGGGATCGCCGACGTGGACAGGGTGGAGGATCTGGTCTTTCACTACCTCGACCTTCTCGACAGCCTGGGATTGGAGCGCGTGAACCTCGTCGGCGCCTGCCTGGGCGGCTGGATCGCCGCAGAGCTGGCCGTCCGCCACCCCCAGCGGCTCCACCGCTTGGTTCTGATCGACGCCCCCGGCCTTCACGTCCCCGGCGCGCCCATCGCCGACATCTTCATGCTCTCCCAGCGGTCCGACTGGGGGAAGCAGATCGGCCTCCGGCAGCTCCTGTTCGCTGACCCGGAGTCCGCGCTCGCGCTCAGCATGTTTCCCGATGGCCGGTACGCGTCGATTCCGGATGAGCTGCTCCGCTACCAGTCCCTCACCCTCGCCGCCCGGATCGGCTGGACACCGCCCTACTTCTATGACCGGAAGCTCCGGCCCCGGCTCCCGCGGATCACGGTGCCGACGCTGATCATCTGGGGGCGGGAGGACCGCTTCGTGCCGCTGGCCCACGCC
>Ga0184633_10001206_pt1 | contig 10579 bp, 6 predicted proteins | sample PLM31_170_b1_FD_133156 | JGI IMG/M metagenome (GOLD analysis project Ga0184633, IMG submission 133156) | Groundwater sediment microbial communities from an aquifer in East River, Colorado, USA - PLM3-1_170_b1 | ecosystem: Environmental > Terrestrial > Soil > Riparian zone | place: USA: East...
GCAGCTCATCACGGCGCCCATCGGGACCGGGCCCCTGCTCGGCGCCGACCTCGACCGCCCCGTTCTCATCTCGGATGCCGCGGTCGCGTGCGTCGGCGGGCGCGTCGCGGCGGTGGGCTCGACCGCCGAGGTCCTGGCGAAATATCCCGAACGCGAGGCGGCCGCGGTGCTCGACGGGCGCGGCCGCCTGCTCGCTCCCGGGTTCATCGACAGTCACACCCACCTTCCCTTCGCGGGAACCCGCGAAATGGAATTCGAGGCGCGAGCCCGGGGCGAGCGATACGAGGAGATCGCGGCAAAGGGGGGCGGCATCCGCTCGAGCGTTCGCACGCTCCGGGATACGCCGGAGGATCAGCTCGCCGAGACGGTCACCCGCCGGCTCCACATGCTGCTCGCACAGGGCACCACCACGGTCGAAGCGAAGAGCGGCTACGGGCTCTCGCTCGAGGCCGAAGGGAAGCAGCTCCGCGCGATCCGGCGCGCTGCCGAGCGTTCCGAGGTCGAAGTCATCCCCACATTTCTCGGCGCCCATGAGGTGCCGGACGAGCATCGCGGTCGCCGGGAAACCTACATCGACCTGCTCGTCGAGGAAATGATCCCGGCGGTCGCGAAGGATGGGCTCGCCCGGTTCTGCGACGTCTTCTGCGACCGGGGGGTCTTCAGCGTCGAGGAGGCGAGGCGGATCCTCCTGAGCGGCAGGAAGCACGGGCTTGAGCCGAAGCTTCACGCGGACGAGCTGGCGGACGTCGGCGCGGCTCGGCTCGCCGCGGAGATCGGAGCGGTCTCGGCCGACCACCTGCTTCACGCTTCCGACGAGGGTCTCGCCGCCATGGCGTCAGCCGGCGTCGTCGCCGTCCTCCTGCCGGGGACGGCATTCACGCTCGGGCTTCCCTACGCGCGGGCCCGGAGCATGGTCGAGCGCGGCGTGGCCGTTGCGCTCGCGACCGATTGGAATCCGGGAAGCAACATGTCCTCCTCGATGCCTCTGGCCATGACGCTCGCGGTCACGCAGATGCGGCTGTCTCCCGCGGAGGCCTGGATGGCCGCCACAGCCAACGCGGCCTACGCGGTCGGGGAGGGGGGTAGGCTGGGCCGGCTCCAGCCCGGCTGGCAGGCCGATTTTTGCCTCCTCGACGCCGCCGACTACCGCCACGTCCCGTACCATTACGGACACGAGCACGTGCGAGCCGTCGTGAAGCGGGGACGGATCGCGCTGGACGGCGGGGACGGCTGGAGGTGTTTCTGAGGCAATCCACGTAATGGCCTATACAATAGTCAATTAGTATGACCCATGTGGGCTCCTTTTCGGGCCCTCCAACCCCCGAGGAGATGGCATGAGCGAGCTTGTGGAGTGCGTGCCCAACTTCAGCGAAGGCCGAAATAGGTCTGTAGTTCAGGCCATAGCTGCCGAAATTTCGCATGATCGGTCGATCCGCTTGCTCGATCAGGAGATGAACGCGGATCACAACCGTTCGGTGGTGACATTTGTGGGGGAGGCGGAGGCCGTTTTGGAGGCGGCCTTGAGGGGCGTGCGAAAGGCGACCGAGTTGATCGACATGCGCCGGCATCGGGGGGAGCATCCGCGGATGGGAGCCACCGACGTTCTTCCTTTCGTGCCGGTCGGTTCGACCGGCCTGGAGCGCTGCGTGGAATTGGCGCGGCGTGCGGGGGAACGCATCGCGAACGAGCTTTCGATCCCGATCTATCTGTACGAGGCGGCCGCCACCCGGCCGTCTCGTCAGAATTTGGCGGACGTGCGCCGGGGTGAGTACGAGGGGATCGCGGCCGCGATCGGGACGGACCCGGAGCGGGCCCCCGATTTCGGTCCGCGGGGGATCCATCCCTCCGCGGGCGCGACGGCCGTGGGCGCGCGGCTTCCGCTTCTCGCGTTCAATGTCAACCTCGGCACCAGCGACGTCGAGGTCGCCCGGCGGATCGCGAAGGCGATCCGATTCCAGTCGGGGGGCCTTCGCTACGTCAAGGCGCTCGGGTTCGAGCTCAAGGAGAGGGGCATCGTCCAGGTCTCGATGAACCTCGTGAATACGTGGGGCACGCCGGTCCACCGGGTCTTCGCGCTCATTCGTGACGAAGCGGAACGCCACGGCGTGCCGATCGTCGGAAGCGAGGTCGTCGGACTCGTGTGCCAGGATGCGCTGATCGACGTGGCGGAACACGGACTCCGCCTCGAGAACTTTTCGCGGGACCAGATACTCGAGAACCGCCTCGCGCGCCACCTGGGCGCGGCGGAGCAGGCACTCCCCGAGTTCCTCGACACGGTCGCCTCGTCGTCGGCGACGCCCGGGGGCGGGAGCGTCTCGGCGCTCGCGGGCGCGCTCGCGGGCGCGCTCGGGGCCATGGTTTCCCGTCTCACAATCGGCAAGAAGCGGTACGCCGAGCACGAGGAGCAGATGCGGACCGCCGAGCGGGAGTCGGAACTGCTCCGTCGCGAGCTTTTCGATCTCGTGGCCGAGGACTCCCGAGCGTACGAAGCATTTCGAGCCGCTGGAAAGATGTCCCAGCGCACGCCGGAGGAAGTGGCGGCCCGCGCCGCCGCGCTGGCGGAGGCGGCGCTGGGGGCTGCGCGGGTGCCGCTCCGCACGGCGGAAACGTGCGTCCGGGTCTTGGAGCAGCTCGAGGCGCTGGCCCGCGTCGGGAACGAGAACGCGGTCAGCGACGCCGGCGTGGCGGCGTGGCTTGCGCGAAGCGGCGCCGAGGGCGCCGCGCTGAACGTCACGATCAATTTGCCCGACGTCCCCGAAACCGAGCGCGCGGAGCTGGAATCGCGCGCGCGACGGGCGACGGCGCGGGCATCGGAGCTGCACGCGGCCTGTCTCGAACAGGTGCGCCGCCGCATGGGTGCGGCGGTGCCTTCCGCATGACGGCGGACGAACGGCGCTAGGGAGAAGCGTGGACCGGAATCTCGCGATCAAGAAGAAGGCCCAGCTGCTCGTCCAGAAGGGGCAGATCGACGCCGCGCTCGCGGAGTTCGACCGGCTCTTCGAGAGCGGCGACAAGGATCCGTACGACTTCATCCTCGTCGCCGATCTCCTGGCCAAGCGCGGCTCCATGCAGGAAGCCGTTCGCCGATACCGCCAGGCGATCACCGAGTACTCTAAGGCGGAGCTGTTCAAGAACGCGATCGCGGTCTGCAAGAAGATCCTCCGGATTTCCAAGGAGGACCTCGAGATTCACCGGTCGCTCGGCGAGCTGTACGCGAAGGAAGGCCTCTACAGCGACGCGCAGATCCACTACCTCGAATTCGCCGAGGGCTCCTTCCGCCGCCAGGACCACGAGGCCGCGCTGGACGTCCTCGACACGGTCCTCAAACTCTCCCCGGACAACGACGAGCTTTCCGAGAAATACGTCGAGATCGCGATGCGCGCGGACCTGCCCGAGCGGGGCGGCCGCGAGCTGATGCGGCGCGCCGAGTGCGCGGAAGAGCGGGGCCTAATGGAGGAGGCCGGCGAGCTCCGCGGGCGCGCGTCCACGCTCGCCCCGGGCCTGTCGGTGAGCGTGAGTCCGGAGCGCGCGGCCGGAGGCGGGACGGCGCCGCGCGACGCCGGCATCGAGGGCGGGTCCGGGACAGACGGCTACGATTCATCCATGCGCGCGGGGACGGAGGAGTTCTCCATCTCCCGGCTCGGAGGAGACGACGCGGCGCCCATGCCCGAACCGGGGGTGGTCCCCTTCGAGCGCGGCGGATTCGCGCCCGGCGGGGCGTCGCTCCCGCCCGACTCCGATCCCGATGTCGAGGAGCCGGCGCCGCCCGCGGCGGAGGAGCCGGCGGCGCCGCGCCACGAGGATCTCGCGGCGAGCTATCTCAGCGCGGGGAATCGGGAGCTGGCCGCGGAGGAGTACTGGAAGGCGGCCGAGCTGGCGTTTTTCCGGGGTGATCTGAAGCGGGCCCGGACGCTGCTGGATTCGCTCCTGCTGGCGACCCCGACCCACGAGGCGGCGCTGCGGCGCCTCGTCGACATCACCTCGCAATCCGAGGACAGGCCCGCGGAGGCCAAGGCCCGCTTCGAGCTGGCCGAGCTTTACCTCGCCCAGGAAGAGTGGGCGCTCTCCCGCGCCGAGTACATGCGCACGCTGGAGCTCAACCCGGCCAGCGACCGGGCCCGGAAGCGGGTGCAGCGTCTCGACGCCCTGTTGAACGGAGAGGTGGCCGGCGGCGGGATCGATCTCGATTCGCTGCCCAGCCAGCGTCCTTCAGCCTCGTTCCGGGTCCGGGACGAAGAGCCGACCGCCATGGACAATCTGGTGGATCTCGAGGAGATCATCGACGAGTTCAAGGCGGGCGTGAGCAGCAGCATCTCCGGGGAGGACTACGAGAGCCACTACGATCTCGGCATGGCGTACATGGAGATGGGCCTCTACGACGAGGCGATCAGTGAATTCCAGGTGGCCGCGAAGGGCAGCCCGATGGCACTCAAGTGCCTCGAGATGATCGCTCTCTGCTACCTCGAGAAGAACGAGCCCGCCGCCGCCGCCCGCGAGCTGACCCGCGCGCTCGAGCTGCCCGGACAGGGACCCGAGGAGACGATCAGCATCCGGTACAACCTCGGAATGGCGTTCGAACGCCTCGGAAGCCTCGATCGGGCGCTGCAGCACTTCGAGGAGGTCTACCTGCTCAATGTGGACTTCCTCAAGGTGGCGACCAAGGTCCGAGAGGTAAAGCAGCGGATCGCGAGCGCGAGCCACGGATGAAGAAGCTTTCGCGGATCGATCTTCACCTGCACTCAACCGCCTCGGATGGATCGGAGACGCCGGAGGCGGTGGTGGCGCTGGCGCATCGCAACGGCGTCAAGGTGATGGCGCTCACCGACCATGACTCGATCGACGGGCTCCCGGCCGCGGAGGAACGCGCGGGGCGGGCGGGCATTCGGCTCATCCCGGGCGTGGAGCTCTCCGTCGCGGAGTCGGGGTTCGATGTGCACCTCCTGGCGTACGGATTCGATCGCGGCGACAAGACGCTCGCTGAGGCGCTTGCGCGCTACCGCGAATCGCGGCGGGAGCGGGCCCGGAAGATGCTCTCCCGCCTCAAGGGGCTGGGGATCCGGATCTCGATCGAGGAGGTTGAGGAGATCGCGCAGGGCGGCGCGATCGGGCGGCCCCACGTCGCCGAGGCGCTGATGAGGAACGGGCACATCGAGACGTTCAACGAGGCGTTCCAGCGCTACCTGGGCCACCATGCGCCCGCGTATGTCCCGAAGCAGACGGTCACGCTGGAGGAGGCCTCTTCGATCGTGCGGGATGCCGGGGGGGTCACGGTGCTGGCCCATCCGGGCACGGTGAACCGCGATCATCTGATTCCGGCGTGGGCGCGGCGCGGGCTCGATGGGATCGAGGTCTGGCATACCAAACACGATGCGTCGGCCATCGCCCGGTACAAGGGATTCGCACAGCTCCACGGCCTCTTGATGACCGGCGGATCCGACTACCACGGGGAGCGCACACCCGACACGACGATCGGCGGGGTCGCCGTGCCCGAGAGCATTCTTCCGCCCCTGGACGAGGCGATCAAGGCCCGCCGCCCGGCGCGCAGCCCCCGGTAGCGTCTTCCCGCCCCTCGGCCTCCCCGCCGAGGATTCGATTGCGCCCCTCCGGCGCGATTTGGTAGCCTCCGTCATCTCTCCCGCCCCGATGCGAACCGTCGTCCGAAGCGCCGCTCTCATCGCCTTCTCGGTCGCGTGCGGTTACGCGAAGCTGCTTCTCTTCCCCTATTTGTTCTTCGTGGAGTTGTTCACCATGGCGGTATTCCTGTCGGGGAGTCTCGTGGGCTTTGGGTGGGGCGCCTGGGTAGGGGCCGTGTCCCGCCTCGTGTTCAGCGTGGCGAACCCGCTCGGCCCGCCGCACCCGTGGATCCTCGCCGCGCAGGTGGCGGGTGGCGCGCTGGTCGGCGCGATGGGCGGGATGGCGGGACGGCTTCTCCTACGTCAGTCGCGCCTCACCCACGGCAGGGGGAGGACGTGGCTCCTGATTCTCTGCGCCGCCGCGGCCACGCTCTCGTATGACCTGCTCACCAACGTGGCGCAGGGCGTGGTCTTCGGATCCGTGCCGGCGGCGCTCGCGCTCGGAGCGATCCCGGCGGTCCAACACCTCGGTTCCAACATCGCCATTTTCGTCGTGGTCGGAAACCTCGCGTTCCCCTGGCTGAAGCGCTATCCGAATGTTACAAGCCGTGCGTCCTGATCGCGGCAAGCCCGCCGGGGTCGGAACCGGGGCGCGCGCCCGCTCCGCTCGGACGGTTCGCTCGATTGGGTTCGCGCTCTTCTGGATCCTCTCCCTGAACTCCGTGGGCGCCGCGTCGGCGGCGCCCGATTCGGTCGCCACGCCGGCGGCGCCGGCCGATTCGGTCGCTTCGGCCGCCGCGGTCGCCCCGGTGGTCGCCGCGGATACACTTGGCGGCGCGTTAGGGGTCTCAGGCGATACGACGCGCGTACCGATCCCCTCCACCGTCGACTTCGAAGCCCAGCGGAAGCGAGGAGAAGTCTCGTTCGACGCCGCGCTTCTCGGCCGCCGGGCCGCGCTCTTCCAGCCGCTCCCGCTCTATGGCGCTCCGCAGGGCTTCCTTTCCACGCCCGACGCCGGATCCCCGATCCGCACCGATCGACTCGGCGTGGTCGCCGACGCCGCGACGGACCGCACGGTGGTGGATACGGGTGCCTACGGACTGGGCGTGCCGGATCTCTCCATCGCGTTCACGGACCCGCGCGGGGACAACGTGGAGCCGATGGACATGACGGCGCTCTCGAGCAGCCTGAAGCCCGGGCCGTTCGATCGCGCCGGGGGTCTGCTCGCCGAGCCGGAGGGCCGGTGGGCTTCGAGCGGCGCCATGCCGGGGGGGGCTCCCAAGGCCACGCGGACCAAGAGCGCGCTCTACTATGGAAACGGCGACAGCGGCGAAAAGGAAGTGGGCGTGCGCTTCGTGATGCCGAGCCTCGGGGAGGGCATCGCGGCCAGCTATGCGAGACACGAAGCGGACGGGACCTCCCCCCTGAATCACGCGCAATCGACCCGCTACGCAGGCGCCATCGGGCTCCCTCGATTCCTCTCGCACTCGTTCTGGATCGAAGGGAAGTCGATGGACCGCGACATCGAGGTGGACATCCTGCGGGTCGACCCGCAAACGAGCGACCTGACGATCGTTCTCGGGAGCGCGCAAACCTCCGCCGGGGACGTCTCGCTCCACGGCCGCGCGGCGGGAGAGGATTGGCAGAGCCAGTGGCTCCTGCGTAATGGGCTCGCCAAACGCACCCAAGTCGATCCCGATTCCGGACGCGTCGAGTGGGATTTTCCCGAGTGGGGGCTTCAGTGGCAGGGAACGAAGCGCGGTCCCGTCTGGACCGGGACCGCGTACGTCACGGCGAGCTCCCGCCACATCCAATACGACGGACCCGAGACCGTTTTCGACGTGGGCCGCGCCGCGGCGCGCGTGGGTGTCGGCGTTCGGCGCGCGCTCGGAGCCGGCGCCGGCCTGGGCTTCGATCTCGCCCCCGACTTTCGCGAGACGGAACCCGCGCTCCTGAACGCGCGCCTCTCGTACTGGCGCGAGAACCCGCGCTTCTCGGCCCGAGTGGATCTGGAGACGGCGCACGAGCGGCCGTCCTGGGTGGATCTCCTGACGCCGGTCCACGTGATCTCGGTGCCGCGGATCGACTACACCGGAACGCTCCAGCTATCCGTCTCCGGCGATCCCACGCTGGGCGCGCGACGACTCGACGGGGGCCTGGCGGCCGCGTCCTATCGGGCGTCGAAGAGCCTCACGCTCGCCGCGACCGGCTCGCTCCGCCACGTCGAGAACGACTTCGGCTGGAATCTCTATGGCGCCGCCTTCCTTGACACCCTCTACCTTGCGAACGTTGCCCAGCATCGGGGCGACGGCTGGACCTCGCACGGATCGCTGAACACGGAGTTCCGCGCGCGGTGGCTCACGGTGCGGGCCTTGGCCTGGGCTCGCGGAGGTCCGTCGGATTTGACGCCGCGCTCCGGGTCCCCGCCCCGATATGGGGGCGAGGGCGCCGCCGACCTCCGCACCGTGCTCTTCCGCGGGGACGTCGCGCTCACGCTCGGAATGCGGGGCCGCGCCTCGGGGCCGCGCGCCGGGATCCTAGAGCTGCCGGGCCAGGCGTCGTGGGATGCCGCGATCCGCGCGGATTTCGGCCAGGCGGCCGCGTTCATGGAGTGGATGAACGTTTTCGACAACCGCGTGGCGAGCGCGATGGTCGGACTCTACGGCGACGGTACGGTCCTGATGCCCGGAACCGCGTTTCATTTCGGCTTCGTCTGGTACCTGTTCGACTAGGAGCGCGACGTGTGGGGTCGGGAGATGCGGGCGGGGCTCGCGTTCGTGTTGGTTTCACTGCTCGCCGGGGGAACCTTCCGCGAATGGAAACGGTCCCATGAAACCCGCTTCGCCGATCTCATCGCCGCGTTGGAGACGCGGGGGCGCGCTGCGGCGACCGCGCGGATCCCGGCAGATTCTTCCGACCAACAGGGAGGCGGGGACTCGGGCGCCTCCCGCACCTCGCGGGAGCAGGAAAACTCGCGTGGAAAGGCCCCGGCCACGGCTCCGCTCCGGCCCGCCGGCATCGATCTGGACCGCGCATCCGTCTCCGAGCTGGAGCGGCTCCCGGGAATCGGTCCGGTCCTCGCGGCGCGCATCGTCGCCGATCGAGACGCGCGTGGACCGTTCGGGAGTCCGGATGGGTTGCTCCGCGTTTCCGGTGTGGGACCCCGGACCCTCGCCCGCATCCGAACGTTCCTCGCGCCCCCGGTGGCGGTCGATTCCGGGTCGCCGATCGCAAAATGAACGGCGCAATTTGCAAGGTCCTCGCGGCATCCGCGGGCTCAGGGTCCCGCCATGCCGACGTGCGATCCCCGTAACCCCTTCGGAGTTCGGTCGGTCGGGCGAGCGGCTCGACCCCTCCCGTTCCGTGGCACCCCTCTTGCGAAACGTCTCTCCGCCATTCCCGTGCCTCACGGCCGGGGACCCGCCACATTGCGTCGCGACAACATCGAGGGACAGACCGTGCAGCAGGAGAATCTCGGCCTCAAGCTGCTTGAAGCCCGTCTCATTACGCCGGATGCGCTCCAAAAGGCGCAACAGCAGGTCAAGACCGGCGGGGGGAGTATCACCGCCGCCCTGATCAAGCTGAGCGCCCTGAACGAGGACTCCCTCTCCAAGTTCCTGGTCGAGCTCTATGCGGTGCCCGCCGCCGACCTGGCGAACTTCGTCCCGGATCCCAGCGTGGTGAAGCTCATCCCGGGGGACGTGGCGAACAAGTTCCAGGTCGTGCCGATCTCTCGGGCCGGCCGTCGCCTCACCGTGGCGATGGCGAACCCCTCGAACATCTTCGCGATCGACGACATCAAGTTCATCACGGGATGCGAGGTGCAGCCGCTCGTCGCGTCCGAGACGGCCATCAAGAAGGCGATCGACAAGGCCTACGACTCGGCCGCCTCCTTCGAGAACGTCATGCGGGGGATGGAAGACGAGATCGAGGTCATCGAGGAGCACGTCGAGGACACCCCCGACGTCGCGCTCTTGGGGGAAGCCGAGCAGGCCCCCGTCGTCAAGCTGGTCAACTCGCTCATTACGGACGCCGTCCGGAAGGGGGCGAGCGACATTCACATCGAACCGTACGAGAAGTCCCTTCGCGTGAGGTTCCGGATCGACGGAACGCTTTACGAGATGATGTCGCCCCCGTTCCGCATGAAGGCCGCGATCATCTCGCGGCTCAAGATCATGGCGGAGCTCGACATCGCGGAGCGCCGCGTGCCGCAGGACGGTCGCATCAAGCTGCGGCTCCTCGGGCGGACGATCGACCTGCGCGTCTCGTCCCTCCCGACCATCTACGGCGAGAAGGTCGTGATGCGAATCCTCGACAAGGCGAACCTGAACATCGATTTGAACAAGCTCGGGTTCCAGGAGCAGGCGCTCGCCGATTTCTCGCGGGCCATCGCGCTGCCCTTCGGAATGGTCCTGGTCACCGGGCCGACCGGGAGCGGGAAAACGACGACGCTCTATTCGGCGCTCTCCAAGATCAATGTCCCGGAGGTCAACATCATGACCGCCGAGGACCCTGTGGAGTACAACCTCGACGGGATCAACCAGGTCCTGATCCACGAGGATGTCGGGCTCACGTTCGCTGCCGCGCTCAAGGCATTCCTGCGCCAGGATCCCAACATCATCATGGTCGGGGAAATCCGGGACCTGGACACCGGTTCGATCGCAACCAAGGCGGCTTTGACCGGCCACCTGGTCCTCTCCACGCTCCACACCAACGACGCTCCGAGCACGATCAACCGAATGATCGACATGGGGATCGAGCCGTTTCTCGTCGCCTCGTCCACGAACCTCATCATGGCCCAGCGCCTCCTCCGGAAAATCTGCAATGCGTGCAAGTCCGACGTGAAGCTCCACGTCGAGGTGCTGCGCGAGCTGGGGATCTCGGATGACGACGCCCGGAAGCTCAATTTCAAGGAAGGCAAGGGCTGTATCGAGTGCAACAACACCGGTTACAAGGGGCGGCTCGGCGTCTACGAGGTGATGCCGGTGAACAATCGGATCCGCGAC
>Ga0184633_10001207_pt1 | contig 10577 bp, 13 predicted proteins | sample PLM31_170_b1_FD_133156 | JGI IMG/M metagenome (GOLD analysis project Ga0184633, IMG submission 133156) | Groundwater sediment microbial communities from an aquifer in East River, Colorado, USA - PLM3-1_170_b1 | ecosystem: Environmental > Terrestrial > Soil > Riparian zone | place: USA: East...
ACCAACCAGAAATAATAGCGCGATAAGGAATAGTTCACGGACGTTTCGTTGTGCTCTCATATGGCTTCCTCTTTTCCTGTGGCGGGTCCATCTAATCCGAGCCGGCGCCGGGTGTCAACGATATAACTTTCAAATGAATGGATTCAATCGGCGTAGAAAATTTTCACCACGAAGGGCACGAAGGACACGAAGTAGGAATTAAAGAATGAATCTCTTGATTTCCGTCGTGGTTTTCGTGAGCTTCGTGGTGAGTATCCCTCTCGCAAAGCACCGCCGAGATGACAAGCATTAAGTCGCCAAAGGCAATTGACGAAGGTCACATCTCTCTGGTGGCGATGCGTTCTTTCCATCAGGCGGGCGCCGCGCCCAAATGCTTGGCCAGAAAATCTCCGATCAGTGGGCGGTAGCGAAAGGGCATGTTGTTGCAGACGTGATTGCCGCCTTCGAGCAAGAGCCATTCCTTGGGGCCCGAGGCCTCGTCGTAGGTCCGTTTCGCTTGTTCGACCGGCACAAAATCTTTAGTTCCGTGCACGACCATCAGCGGGCAGCGAATATTCGGCGCCAATCCCGCGAGCGTGCAGCGGCTGTGCAGCTCCACGAGCTTCTGCTTGTCATAGACCTTCCAGATATGCGCCACGCGGGCGAACTCGAAGGGGTCTTCGAGCCGGTTGAGCACGCGGGTGCGATCGTACATGCCGCCGGCGAAGGCGCAGGCCTTGATGCGGGTGTCGCAGGCGGCCGAGCGTGGCGCGAGATAGCCGCCCATGCTCGGACCGAAGACGCCGACGCGGCCGGCATCGACCGCGGGTAATTTTTCGAGGTAATCGATCACCGCCGAAGTGGCGCGCTCGAACTCGACGATCATGCCGCCTTGAAACCAGCTCTCGCCCTGTCCCGGCCCGTCAAACGTGAAGGTCGCCATGCCGCGGCGCACAAAGCCGTCCTCCATCGTGCGCGCCTCCTCCTTGGTCGATTCCAAACCGGATATGATGACGACCACCGGCGGCTTCTTGCTTCCCGGCGGCACGCGGAGATAAGACGCCAGGCGAAAATTTTCAAAGGGCACTTCGTGGCGCTGCGCCGGCGGATTCAAATAGGGAGCAGCCTTGGCGTAGCACTCGACGCGCTTCTTCGCCGCTGGAATATACTCGTCGAGATTATGCGGCGAGTTGTTGCAGCCGAAGTGATAGGCCATCGACGCCATGAGGTACGCCTCGGTGGCGCTTTCGCGGTTTCCTTCGGTTTCGGCCTTGCGCGCGAACTCCTCGTGCCCGGCGGCGGTCACGCACCACTCCCGGCACCAGTCGTTCCAGGTGCGGATGCGCGCGCCGGTCGTCATGAGATCGTTGTAATCGATCCCCTGAACGATCATGCGTGGCGCCCAGGTTTTCAAAACGTGATCGACGGTCGGGTCGGGGTGAGTGGCGAGCATGTGAGCGCCTCCTTATTCGAGAACAATGATCTCCCACGGCTTCGTGGCGATATTTGGGTTCGCGCCCTACATTTCGATAATAATTGGATTGCGAGCTACAGTGAGGCAAGTTTCTATTGGGTCGGCTGCATGCCACAACTTAACCGACAGACTTAGGCGGCTTGCTCTTTGAATTCACTTGGATGCAGTGAAAGGTACTCTCTCACCTCAAGATTCATCCGATCGATTTCGGCCAGGAAGCCTCCCGCCGATAACCGGTAGTTCTGCGGATTGGTTTCGACCTGACGGAGTTTTTCCACTTGTTGCTGAAAATATCTGATGCGCTCCTTGGTCCGTTCAAGTTCTTGATCGTTCCTAATCATCGCTGATCACCTCAACTATCCCACGTTGCGTTTTGTCTCGTTTGGTTTGCCAATATTCCACTACATCCTGCTCCTCGCCGATTGCAGCCTGCCGCCGAATCCAGAACACGCTGGCACCCTCCACATTTTGCGCAGCGAGATCGTCGAAGACGACGGTCGCCTCGCCACGCACCCCACTCGAATTAAAGGAATCCTCCATGAGCATAAAAATGTCTACGTCACCGGGGTCGGATTTTGCGGTGACGAAAGAGCCAAACACAATGAATCTTATCACCTGACCGGTACTGAAGGCCAGCTTGTAAATGCGTTCCAACCGCTGTCCAACCAAGCGTCGCTGCACGCTTCCAATTCCAAAGTACGCGATCACCTCAGTCAAGGTCGCCTGATGAATTCCTCCAGGCAAATCGCCGTTATTGTCAAATTCAGGCCATGTCTTCATTGGACTCGATTATTTTCCTTCGGAGCACTCGCGTCGCTTAGGTCTTTAGAACGTGATCGACGGTCGGGTCGGGATGATTGGCGAGCATGATCTCCTCCCTAATTGTTGACGGTAAGTTCTTAAAGAGTGTCTGAGGCAGGTATACGTTTGACTCGTCGTTGAATGCAATCCGCATCCCTTTTCCGGCGACGGCGTGTAACAACCACAGTCCAGGTCAACTGCCGTGGTTCGGAGGAAACGAACCGCAACTCGCACGTGGGCAGGGACCCTTTGCGGGTTACGGTTCGACTGCTACCAACCTCGGTACTTGACCAAGGTTTGATTTTCGCCAGTTTGGCGCCCAATACGCGTTCGGCGACCTCTGTGTCGCGGGCCGCCTGGGCGCGCAACCAATAGCCATTGGAAAGGCCGAAAAAACGGCACAGGCGTAAATCGGTATCAGCAGTAACGGCACGTTTCCCTGCCACGATATCGCCGATGCGTTGTGCCGGCACGCCGATCTCTTTAGCGAGCCGATACTGGCTGATCCCCATTGGCTTCAGAAATTCTTCCAATAACAGCTCTCCGGGCGTTACGGACTTAAGCTTGCTCATAATCATTCTCCGTCAATGATAGTCTACAATCTCGACGTCTTCAGCACCTTTCTCCGTCCAACGAAAGCACAGGCGAAACTGATCATTTACTCGGATACTATATTGTCCCGCGCGATTCCCCTTTAGAGCTTCGAGTCGATTGCCGGGCGGCACCCTCAAATCGTCCAAGCGCCCTGCGATCTCCAACTGCCTTAACTTGCGCCGCGCAACCGCTGTGATGTTTGCGAACCGCCTGACCCGCTCGCCCTTCGAAAGCGCTTCCGTGTCAGCGCACTTAAACGTCTTGATCAAGATTCAATAGTAACGCCGGTCGTGATTATCGTCAACAATGATTATCGGTGGGTGTTGGGCCTGCGTGGCTGAACGATCATGCGCGGCGCCCAGGTTTTCAAAACGTGATCGACGGTCGGGTCGGGATGATCGGCCAGCATGTGAGCATCTCCTTGGTGAACGAAAACGCTATCTGAACTCATTGATCCGAAATAAATATTAGCATTGTGTCCCGCGAATCCCCGACTGTATGAGCGAAGGCGCGTGTTATGCTCCGGCCGTCTCCGCTCAACCGATCTCCTTGTGGACGAACTCGATGATCCTGTCGATCGCCTTGGTGGCGTTGGGCGACGCCGAATTCCTGGTGATGAACGCCTGCCCCTCGCCTTCGTATAGCTCCAGCGAAACCTGACCGCCGGCCTTGCGGTAGTGCGCGATGAAGCGGTCGAGATCGGGACGCGGGTGGGCGAGATCTTGGGTTCCTTGAAGGTACAGCACCGGCGGAAGTTCGACCCGCTCCCCGCTCTCGAGCGCGAGCACAGGGCTTCCCTCCGCCATGGCCTCTTCGGTTTTCCAGTATTCGTCGTGACTGGGCAGCACCTGGTCCACGAGATCCGGGTACGGTTGGCCGCCTGCTTTGAGCTTCTTGGCGTAATGATAGCGTCCCAGCGGGTCGATGACCGGCCAGCACAAAACGACGCAGCGCACCGCGGCATCGACGGCCGCGGTAGTCGCGGTCAGCGGTACGGCCGAGTAGCGGGGATCGCGCGGTCTCATCCCCAGCAGCATGGCTTGGTGCGCGCCGCTCGAAACGCCCAAAACGCCCACCCAGTCGGGGCGACTGCCCAACTCGGCGGCTTGGGTCTTGAGCCACCGGATTGCGTAGTTGATGTCGGCCAGCGAAGCGGGATATGCCGCCACGGGCGGCATGCGGAAATCCAGCGCCGCCACCACCACGCCGCTTCGCGCCAGCGATTCGTTAATGATGGTGTCGTTCAGGCGGTCCCCATGACACCAGGCGCCGCCGTGCAATTCAACGACGAGCGGGAACGGCCCTGCGCCGCGCGGCTTGAAGAGACGAGCCAGCAGCGGCATGTCTGCGTGCCGGAGATATTCGACGTCTTCCGTATCGAAGTCGTAATTGGAGAGTGCTTCGGCTTTCATGATTTCCTCCTCTTGCTGCTAACGCACCACTGTCAGCTTCCACGGATAACCATCAACGCATTCCGGCTCGCCCTCTGTAATAATAAACGTCTGGCCGAAGAAGATGCCGAACATGCCGTCGGCGGTGACCGCATTCGGTTCGATCACCAGCACCATGCCGGGTTGGAGCACCTGCTCGTACTCTGATCTTCGCGCCGTCAGACACATGAAAAGGTTTGCGTCTGAAGTCGCTTCCGTCGAACCCCTACCAAGGCGTCATAGAGCTGTCAAGCTGATGAGAAATGGTCGAGGATCGAAGATGGAGAATCGAAGATGGAATATCGCCATTCTCTATCCTCTATCCTCTATTCTCCATCTTCATAAGACAGTGCCGTCTCATTTCGCTTCCGGTATCTCCAGTTTGCCGACGCGTTTGATGGCGTCGGTGAGCATTTTGGCGTCTTTGTCCCAGAATTTCTGAAACTCGGGCGCATCGAGATAGGCGATCGGCGTTTGGAGCTTCTCCATGGCCGCTTTGAATTCGGCGGTATCCACCGCCTGTTTCACCGATTCGCGGATGGTTTTCATCACTGCAGCCGATGTTCCGCGCGGCGCAAGCAGCCCGGCCCAGATGTAGAACTCGATGTCGTATCCGAGCTCCTTGAACGTGGCGACATCCGGCAGGGCGGCGACCCGTCTGGCGCCCCATCCGGCCAGAGGTCTGATTTTTCCCGCCTTGATCTGTGGGATCACCACGGCCGGACCGGAGGCCAGCGTGTCGACATGGCCGCCGAGCAGCGCCGTGAGCGCCGGGCCCGCCCCGGCGTACGGAACATGCTTGAGATTGATTCCGGCACCGTGAGTGAGCATCTCCATCGCCATGTGCAGCGTGCCGTAGACGCCGGAGGAAGAATAAGAAATTTCTCCCGGGCGCTTCTTGGCGTCGTCGACAAACTCCTTGACGGTTTTCCAGGGACGGCTCGCGTTGACCACGAAAATCGTCGGATCGGCGGAGATCAACGCGATGGGAATGAGCTGGTCCATGGTGTAGGCGGGCTTGCGGTCGAAGAGCTTGTCCGCTTCGGGAATGATCGAGATGCTCGATAGCGCCATCAGCAGGTTGTAGCCGTCGGGCTTGCTGTTGGCGACAAAGGACATGCCCACGGCGCCCGCCGCGCCGGTCTTGTTCACGACCACGACCGGATTTTTCATCACCTTCTCCAGCGCGGCGGCGACCGGCCGGGCGGTGAGATCGGCGACTCCGCCGGGCGGAAACGGCGCGACGATCGTAATCGGCCGGTCCGGGTATTTCTCTTGTCCTGGGGATTCGACCGTCACGCCGAAAAGTAAAATCAGCAAAGCCGAAAGAAAACAAATCCAAGCAGATCTTCGACTATAAATCTTTCTCATTGTTCACCTCCTAAAAAGGTCAATCAAACTATTCACCACGAAGCTCACGAAGGACACGAAGGGTTCGGATTTCTTTGATTGTAAACTTCGTGCTCTTCGTGGCCTTCGTGGTGTTTTACTCTGGGTGGCTTTGTCCCGTGGTCTACTCTCAAGCCAGAGTGTTGCGACAGTCACTTTGATGCTCTCAATTCCGAGAATTAGGCTCAAGCATTTTCTTTTTCCTGTGCGGCTTCGAGTCCGAGCCGCTGTCGCCAGTCCACCGTCTTTATAAGGAACGGCACGATACTCAAGAGCAGGAGCGCCAGCCCCACCGCCAGCATCACCAAGGCGATGGGCCGGTTGACGAAGATGGCGTAGCTGCCCGAGGACATCGCCAGCGACTGGCGAAAGCTCATCTCCATCATCGGCGCGAGTATCAGTCCCAATACTACCGGCGCGGTCTCGAAGTCAAACTTGCGCAATAGATAGCCGAGCGCGCCGGTTGCCGTCATGATCCCGATATCGACGGCGCTGCCGTTGACCGCGTAAACGCCGAGAACGCAAAAGACCAGGATCGCCGGATAGAGCAACGGATAGGGAATGCGCAACACGTTGACGAAGATCCCGACCAATGGCAGGTTGAGGATCAACAGCACCAGGTTGCCGACGTACATGCTGGCGATGAAGCCCCAAAAAAGCTCGGGCTGCTGTGAGATCAAGAGCGGCCCCGGCGAGATTCCATGGACCATCATCGCGGCGATCATCACGGCGGGAATCGGCCCGGAAGGAACGCCCAGCGCGAGCATCGGAACAAAAGCGCCGGAGGTGGCGGAATTATTCGCCGACTCCGGGCCGGCGACCCCTTCGATGGCGCCGTGACCGAAGCGCTCCGGATGTTTTGAAAGGCGCTTCTCCACCGCGTAGGAAACGAATGACGAAATGATGTGAGCCGAGCCGGGAATGATGCCGATGAAAAATCCGAGAACGGTCCCGCGCCCAATCGGCCACAGCGAGGCACGCCACTCTTGCCGCGACGGCAGAAGCTCATTCAGCCTGGGCTTTTTAACCTCGGGCGCAGTCGGCTGTCCTGCGGTCAGTAGAATCTCGGACAGACCGAACAGGCCGACGGCCACAGGAACGACGCCGATGCCGTCGCCCAGCTCGACCAGGCCGTAACTGAAGCGGAAGAAGCCGGTCATGGGATCGATGCCGATCATGCCCAAAAGAAGTCCCAGCGCCGCCATCGCCAGAGACTTGAGCATCGAGCCGCCGCTCATGTAGGCGAGCACTAATAGGCCTAGCATGAGCAGAGCGAAATACTCTGGTGGCCCGAAGCGCAGCGCGAAACTCGCCAAGGGTGGGGCGAGCAGCATGAGGCCGACGACGCTGACGGTTCCGGCGATATACGACCCGATGGCCGCAATGGCCAACGCAGGTCCGGCCCGGCCTTTGCGCGTCATCTCGTATCCGTCGATGCAGGTCATGACCGAGGCCGCCTCGCCGGGGATGCGCATCAGGATCGAAGTGGTCGATCCGCCGTACATGGCGCCGTAGTAAATACCGGCGAGCAAAACCATGGCCGAGGTCGCATCGAGACCGAAAGAGGCGGGCAGCAGCAAGCTGATGCCGGCGAGCGGACCGATGCCCGGGAGGACGCCTACGAGTGTCCCGACGACGCAGCCGATAAAAGCATAGAGCAGAACACTCGGCGCCAGCGCGACGGAAAAACCGATGGTGAGATTGTGCAGGGTTTCAGTCATGGCTTCGGGTAAGAGCCGAGGATAGAGGATTGAAGATGGAGGATCGAGATTCGGTCATCGCTATTTTCTATCCTCCATTCTCCATCCTCGGTTTTTGTTTCAGAACCCGAACGGCCCTTGCGGCAGGGGGACGCGCAGGATGGTGTAGAAGAGGAAGAAGGAACCGAAAGCCATGCAGAAGGCAAACGCTAATGACGATATCCATCCGCGCTTCTCCACGCCCTTGACGAGAAAAGCCAGGGCGAGCAGCACCGTGAGACGGTAGCCAAGACGCTCGATGGCAAAGACCGCGAAGACGCAGGTCAGCAAAATCGCCAGGGTGTGGCGCCACTCGCTCCAGCGGAGCGACGATAACGATGGCGCGCGGCCGGCCGTGAATATGAGGATTGCTCCAAAGATCAACAGCAGCGCGGCCAGGAGGATGGGAACGTACGCCGGTCCAGGCTGGCGAAACGTTCCCAGCGGAAGATGACGGCTCTCCCAAATCATAAAAAGCGAAAATAGGACTAGGACGCTCGCTGAAACCCGGTCGGTCGTCATGGTGGGGACGAATTGTAGCAAGATGTCGGCAGCGCCGCCAGGGAAATTTTTTGAGTTCTTTGGGTTACGGTAATGGAAGTTTGCGGCTTGCGTAAAGTTTTTGATGCATCATTTCTAACTTGCCGAGTCGAAAATACTATCTCACCACGAAACACACGAAGGCCCCGAAGGTTTCGGACATTGGATATTACTAAACTTCTTAACTTCGTGCTCTTCGTGACCTTCGTGGTAAAAATTCCTTTTACTTCTTTGGTTGCGGCTTCGCCGCGCCGGGAAGGACGCCGATGCCTTTACCGGCCCCACAGCTGTTTCGTGGCGATGCGCGCGCCTTCGGCCATCGCTTCGAACTTCGCCCAGGCGATTTGCGCGTCGCCGACGCGCGGGCCCAAGCCGCAGTCGGTGCCGCCCATGACGTTTTCTCTGCCGACGATCAAGGCGTAGCGCACCAGCCGGTCGGCGATCGCCTGGGGATGCTCGACGATATCGGTCGCATGTCCCACTACTCCGGGCACGAGCACCTTGCCTGCGGGAAGCTTCACCTCTTCCCACACGCGCCACTCATGCTCGTGGCGCGGGTTGGCCGCTTCGATGGAAATGGTATTCGTTTTGACTTTGAGAATGAGATCGATGATGTCGCGTAGCGGGATGTCGTACTTATGCGGGCCGTGATAGCTGCCCCAGCAGGTGTGAAAGCGGACGCAATCGGCGGGAATATCTCTGAGTCCGTGGTTGAGCGCGTCGACACGCAGCTCGGCGTACTTGCGGTACTCCGGCACGCTCATGCGCGACATGAACTGCCAGCCGTCCGGCAGATCGGGATCGTCGATTTGCAAGAGAAAGCCGGCGTCGACGATCGCTTTGTATTCGTCGTGCATGGCATCGGCGATGGCGACAAGGTAAGCCTCGTCGGTCGGATAGTAATCGTTTTTCATCCAGTGCTCGATGGTGCCGGGCGCGATGGCGGGGAGAAAGGCCTCTTCATATTTCTGTCCCTGCAGGCCGGCCTTGAAATCTTCGATTTCCGCCTTCAGCGATGCGTGGCCGATATATTTGAGCGGGGCGTTGCAGAACACGCGCTTGACGTTGTCGCCGCGATTGCTTGATTTGCTGCGGAAGTAATCGCCGAACTCGACCATGTCGCGCGCGAAGATCGTCGAGACCAGGTCATCGGGTTTGGCGTCGCGCTCGACGAAACCGCTGAGACGCTCGCGCGCGTAGCGGGAAAAGTTCGACTTGCCTACCTCGCCGTCGTTGATGATGTCGAGGCCGCAGGCGAGCTGTTTTTTTACCACCTCCGCTACGGCGGCGCGCACGCGCTTGGTAAACGCCGCTTCGTCGACAGATTGGCCGCTGATCTTTGCCGTATGCATCTGCTTTAAGTCCGGCGGCTGCGGCAAGGCGCCGGCGTGGGTGGTCAAGATACGGTCGGTGCTGTATTTCATACGTCCTCCCCGTTAAAACTATCCACAGCGCGCCTTCGTTTCGCGGACTTCTTAAACGTCCCTTTCTCCCCCTTGAGGGGGGAGAATGAAAGAGGGGGTGACGCGCACCCAACGACGATTGGCGAACGAATCACCCCTATCCCAGCCTTCCCCCGTCGAGGGGGAAGGAGCAGGATGTTTGCATCGAGCTTCGTCCGACAACGTAGCGATCAGCGCAGCGACTCCGCGACTTTTTGCGCAAAGCTAAAATCGAAGACCCGCTCGGGCGGCACGGGGGCCTTCGGTTTGACGCGTTGGGCGGCGACCTCGATCATCTCCCGCTGCAATTTCTCGTCGACGGTGCCCGACGCAAGGTAGTATTGCACCGCCGCTTCATAGACGCGTTCGGCGAATTTGTCGCGCTCCTTGCCGAGATCGAGGTAAGGCCCTTTAATAAACTCGATGGCGAACCTTTTATCGTTTCGAATCAAGCGCAACGCTCGCTGCGTCGCTCGGATCATTTTGGTGACGAGATCGGGGCGCTCGTTAAGGGTGGCCTTGGTCGTCGTCAACCCGCCTTGCACGGCGCGGTAGACGTCGGCGCCGGATGCGATCTTGCGAAACCCCTCGTCCACGGCAAGCAAATTTTGCGGTATCTGCACCATCGTGGCGTCGATGGTCCCGGCTTTCAACGCTATGTAGGTGATGTCGCTCGTACCCAGAGGAAGAAAAGTGACGGTTTCAGGCGGAATCTTGTTGGCGATCAAAATCTGCCGGGCGAGAATTTCGGTCAGCGAGCCGACCGCGGAGGTGCCGATCTTCTTGCCGCGTAATTGTTGCACGCTGGCGATGTTCGGCAGGGCGACCATGTCGAAAGACGGCTTGTCGGTTAGCGCGAAGACGACCCTGACGTCGGCGCCGTTGACGGCGGCGCTGATGGCGGTCCCGGTGGCGGAGCCGAAATCGACGCCGCCGGCGAGCATCGCTTGCACGGTCTGGATCGCCTTCATGAAGATCAGCTCGGACTCTAAGCCTTCTTCGCGGAAGAAGCCTCTGTCGCGAGCGATGATAAAGGGCATATCCAATATGCTGCGCGAAACATAGGCGATGCGCACGGGAGCGAGCTTGGCGGATTTTTCCGCGGCCGTGGTACTTTTGACCGGGGCAACGATCGACGCCAGTAGAACCAACAAACAAAAGGCAGCTTGCCTGAGCTTTGTCATCGTCG
>Ga0184633_10001209_pt1 | contig 10575 bp, 9 predicted proteins | sample PLM31_170_b1_FD_133156 | JGI IMG/M metagenome (GOLD analysis project Ga0184633, IMG submission 133156) | Groundwater sediment microbial communities from an aquifer in East River, Colorado, USA - PLM3-1_170_b1 | ecosystem: Environmental > Terrestrial > Soil > Riparian zone | place: USA: East...
GGCCGAGGGCGGGGGATACGGCGCCAGGCTCACGGGGAACCAGGGATCGGCCGTCCTGACCTCGATGGTCTCAGCAGACGGTCTCGCCGTCGTGCCCCCCGACACCACGATTCCCGCGGGCGGCACGGTGGCCGTGATCCTGCTCAAGCCCCTCCCGTCATGATCAGCCGTCGCCGCTTCCTCGTGGGATCCCTCGCCGCGGGGCTCACGCCTCTGGTCCTGCCGGGGCGGTCGCCCGGACAGGGAAGGCCCGACGCGGCGCACAGCCCCCGGATCGAGCTTCCGGTGCTGGCGGACGACCCGGCGGCGGTGCCCTTCCAGGTGTCCGTGGACCATCCCATGGACCCCGACCACTTCATCCGCTCGCTCGAGGTCACCCTCGACACCGATCCCGTCCCCCGCAAGGGGAAGTTCCGCTTCACGCCCGCCAACGGACGCGCGTGGGTGGCGTTTCAGTTCCGCTCCGGGATCGGGGGAGTGGTGACGGTCGCCGGGGAGTGCAGCCGCCACGGCCGCTTCGTCGGAACGCGGGAGGTCCGCGTCACCGAGGGCGGCTGCGCGACGACCCCCGATCGGAGCGTGCGCGAGCGGATCGGCAACCCGCAGATCCGGCTGCCGCGCTCCTTCCGCCCCGGCGAGGTCGTGGAGGTGCGGACCCGGCTGGACCACGCCTCGTACACCGGCCTCGCCCTGAAGGGCGGGAAATTCGTCCGGGAGCTCCCCGAGTTCTACGTCACGCAGATGCTCGTGTACGTGGACGATCAGAAGGTGAGCGAGTTCGAGATGACGTCGGGCGTGAGTCCCAATCCGCTGATCCGCTTCCCGTTGAAGGTGGGAGGGGGCGGAACGCTCCGCATCGTGTTCGTCAACAGCGAGGGACGCCGCTGGGAGGCCGTCCAGCCCCTGACGCCAGCTTAGTCCCCGGGGATCAGCCGTTCCGCAGGTACAGGACCCAGACGGTGGCGTAGGCGCCGAGCCACATGGCGCCGAAGGCCACAAGGCTTCCCACCGCCAGCGTGGCGGAGTTGGTGAGCCCCTGGGTGATGTTGCACCCCTCGGCGAGGATCGCGGACGCTCCCATGAGCAGCCCGCCGGCAAAGAGCTGGACCAGGCTCCAGCCGGGGGGGAGCTTCCACCTGAACTCTCTCGCCGGCCAGGCGCCCAGGAAGGCGCCGATGGGAACGCCCACCAGGAGGACCATGCTCCAGTTGACGCGATTCGGGTATCCCACGAGCGGGTAGGTGAGGGCCTGCCCCGTGTTGCTCGCGAAGGTGATCCCGGTAGGAGCGTCTCCGAAGGACGACGTCCACCAGCCCAGCGCGATCACCACGCCGACGGCGATGCCGGTGGCCGGCCACGGCCACTTCCCGTGCTCGGGCTCTCCGCCGCCGCGCCACAGGAAGAAGACGACGGCGAGTCCGAGCGCCGCGATCACGACCCACGGCGAGACGCCGACGAGGCTCGCAAGGGTCGGGGCGCCGCCGTCCACCGCGCGCAGCGCCTGGCGGAAAGGGGCCAGGACGCCGACGGTGACGGTGGTGGCCCCCAGGGCGAAGCCGAGGAGCACCACCCAGGCGCCCACCGCGCCCTCGCCGACACGGTACCAGGTGCTCCCGGAGCAGCCGCCGGACAGGATCATCCCCACGCCGAACAGGAAGCCGCCCACCAGATTGGCCAGCCAGCGGAACGGCCGCAGCGGAATCTCAACGAGCCCGAGCGCCAGCATGAGATGGACGCCGATGGTCGCCACGAGGAGGGCGAGCAGGTAGGCGCGGACGATCGTGGCATCGCCCATGAGGTAGAGGTTCGAGAGCGCGCGGGTGAGGCAGAAGCCGCCGCGCTGAGTGACGTAGCCGAAGGCGAGGCCGGTGAGCAGCGCCGAGGCGTAAAACGCCCACGCGATCTCTTCCATGGAGGGCATCCTACCCGAAGCCGGCAGCAAATTTCTTGACTTTTTTTGAAACGCTGTGCTACGTTCCGACCACCTATGAAGACTCCGAGGGGAGCCGTCTTGGCCGCAGGGATAGTCGCTGTCCTGGCGCTGACCGGCTGCGCCAGCCGCGGGGGCCTGCGGCAGCTTCAGGGCGAAGTCGCGGGGCTCAGGGAGCAGGTGGCCGAGCTCCGGAAGGCGCAGGACGCGTCCACGCGCGAGCTCGCCAAGACGGTTGGCGAGCTCAAGGCACTGGACGGCCAGCTCGCAAAAGCTGCGCAGGGGGAAAAGGCCGCGGAGCAGCAGGTGGCGCGCGTCGAGGCGAGACTGGGAGAGACCGAGGAGGCGCTGCGCGGTCTCCGCGCCTCGCTCGACGGCCTCTCGCGCGACCTCGTCCGCCAGGCCGCGGCTCCGCCGCCGGCCCGCGAGAAGCCGGTTGAGGCGAGGCCCGCCGAGCCCGACCGTCCCGCGGCGCCCTCGGGCCCCGCGGACCAGCTCTACAGCGCCGCGCTGGCGAGCTTTCGGGCCCGCGAGCACGGGCAGGCCGTCCTCGAGTTCACAGACTTCATCGCGCGTCACCCCCAGCACCCGCTGGCGGCCAACGCGCAGTTCTGGATCGCCGAGGCCTACTATCTCCAGCGCGACTACCGCCAGGCGATCGCGGAGTACGAGAAAGTCGCCGAGAAGAGCGCGAAGAGCGGCAAGGTTCCGGACGCGCTCCTCAAGATCGGTCTCTGTTTTCGCGCCCTCAACGACCCCGCTCGCGCGCGGGAGGCCTGGCAGCAACTTGTCCAGGCGTACCCGGACAGCGAGGCGGCCCGGCAGGCGCGCACGCTCATCGGCGCACGCGCCGTTCCCGTCCGCGCGCGCTAGTCGCGTCGCCGGCGCCGGGACGCCCTCTCGGATCCCCCGAAAGTTGACGCATCCCGACGCTCCGGTATACTTGGACCCATTCCTCTGGCGGCGATTGTGACCATGAACGGATACAGCGGGTCGACTCGATGGGACGCCGTGATCGCGGCGCTGCCCGCGCGCCCAGGCGCCCGGACGCGGGCCGACATCGTGGCGGCGCTGAGCGAGCAGCGCGAGCTCGCCGGGCGGGCCGGCGCCCGCCTGCTCCTGCCGGAGGACGAGGAGTATCCGGCCTCCCTCAAGGCGGTGCCGGCTCCGCCGCCGTTCCTGCTGGCGCGGGGAGAGCTCCGGAACGAGGACGCGCTCGCGCTGGCGATCGTCGGCTCGCGGCGCGCCACCGCGTACGGGTTGCAGGCGGCCGAGCGCCTGGGAGCCGACCTGGCCGCGCGCGGCGTGACCATCGTGAGCGGCTTGGCGCGTGGCATCGACAGCGCGGCACACCGTGGCGCTCTGTCGGCAGGCGGACGCACCATCGCCGTCCTTGGCTGCGGCGTGGACGTGACCTATCCGCCGGAGAACCGGAAACTCGTCGCCCAGGTGCTCGAGCGCGGGGCGCTGATCTCCCAGTTCCCCATGGGGACGCCGGCGCTGCCCGGCCACTTCCCGCTGCGCAACCGAACGATCGCCGGGCTCGCGCTGGGGACGATCGTCGTGGAAGCGGCGGAGCGTTCCGGCGCCCTGATCACGGCGGGGCACGCGGGCGAGCTCGGCCGGGAAGTGTTCGCCGTGCCGGGGCCGGTCACGTCGGAAACGAGCCGGGGCGCCCACCGTCTCATCCAAGACGGTGCTAAACTGGTTCAGGGCTGGGAGGACGTCCTTGCCGAGCTCCCCCCAGTGTGGCGGCGCTGTTTGACGGAGTTCGCGGATGCGGAAGCGCCCGGGCCCGCTCCGGAGGGCGACGAGACACGAGTCCTGCCGCTGCTCGGCGGCGAGCCGATCCACATCGATCACGTGATCGAGCGGAGCGGCGTCCCGTCCGGGCGGACGGCGGCGGCGCTCTTGAGCCTGGAGCTGAAGGGCTGGGTGCGACAGATGCCCGGCCAGCACTACGTCCGGAGCGCGGTCGCTACGACAGCCGTAAGGTGATGAGAAGGACTGGAGTGGCGTGATGGAAATGACGTCAACTGAGAATCCAGGGGGGCACGGGCGTGGCGACAGCCCGGGGTGCCCGTGCCCAGGTGATATAAGGAGACGTTAGTGGCGAAGCGGTCGCTCGTGGTGGTGGAGTCGCCCACGAAGGTCAAGACGATCCAGAAATATCTGGACTCGAAGTACATCGTCAAGGCCTGCATGGGGCACGTTCGTGACCTGCCCAAATCCAAGCTCGGGGTCGACGTGAAGAAAGGCTTCAAGCCCGAGTATCGGGTCCTGGCCTCCAAGCGGAAGGTCCTGGACGAGTTGAAGAAGGCCGCCGAAAAGGCGGACGCGCTGTACGTCGCGACGGACCCGGATCGAGAGGGGGAGGCGATCGGCTGGCACCTCGCCCAGGAGTTGCCGGTTAACGGCCGAAAGGTGTTCCGCGTCACGTTCAACGAGATCACCGCGCGCGCGATCAAGGCGGCGTTCGCGCACCCCGGCAGGATCGACCAGAAGAAGGTGGAGGCCCAGCAGGCCCGGCGTGTCCTCGATCGCCTGGTGGGGTACAACCTCTCGCCCCTCCTCTGGCGCAAGGTCCAGCGCGGCCTCTCCGCCGGGCGCGTCCAGTCCGTCGCCGTACGGCTCCTCGCGGACCGGGAGCGCGAGGTCCAGGCGTTCGTTCCGGTCGAGTACTGGAGCCTCCACGCGAGGCTCCGCGGGAAGAACCCGGCCGAGTTCGTCGCCACCCTCAAGGAGATCCGCGGCGAGAAGGCCGACCTGCCCCGCGAGGCCCGGGTGCAAGAGGTGGTCGCGGGACTCCGGGGCAAGCGGTGGACGGTCAAGGCCGTCACCCGGGGCGAGCGCAAGCGAAATCCCGCGCCGCCGTTCATCACCTCCACGCTCCAGCAGGAGGGGGCGCGCAGGCTCCACTTCAGCGCGAAGAAGACGATGCTCCTGGCCCAGCAGCTCTACGAGGGGATCGAGGTCGGCGCCGAGGGGCCCGTCGGGCTCATCACCTACATGCGTACCGACTCCGTCCACGTCGCGCGCGAGGCTCAGGAAGAGGCCCGGGAGTGGATCGGGGGGCGGCTCGGCGCCAACTACCTACCGACCTCCGCGCCCGTGTACCGCTCCAAGAAGGGGGCGCAGGAGGCCCACGAGGCGGTCCGGCCGTCGGACGTCGCCAAGGAGCCGAAAGCGCTGACGCGCTTCCTCACCAAGGACCAGCTGAACCTCTACCGCCTGATCTGGGAGCGCTTTCTGGCGAGCCAGATGCTCCCGGCGATCTACGACACCGTGGCCGCGGACATCCAGGCCGGCGACTGCCTCTTCCGCGCTCAGGGATCCACGCTCCGCTTCCCGGGCTTCACGGCGGTGTACGTGGAGAGCCGGGAAGAATCCGCGGCGCCCGCCGAGGAAGAGGCCGAGGCGGTGGTGCCGCCCCTCACGGTGGGGGAAGAGCTCACGCTCCTCGCGCTGGACCCGAAGCAGCACTTCACCCAGCCGCCCCCGCGCTATACCGAGGCGTCGCTCATCAAGCTCCTCGAGGAGCGGGGCATCGGCCGGCCCTCCACCTACGCCCAGATCATGAGCACGATCCAGGACCGCGGCTACGTGCGACGGGACAAAGGCACGCTGTACCCCACTGAGCTCGGGGTTCACGTTACTGATTTCCTCGTTCCCCTCTTCCCGGGAATCATGGACGTCGAGTTCACCGCCCAGATGGAGGAAGACCTCGACAAGATCGAGGAAGGCAAGGCGCCCTGGAGCGAAGCCATCCAGCACTTCTACAAGCGCTTCGAAAAGGAGCTCAAGCAAGCCGGGAAAAAGGAGCCGGCGGCCACGGGCCAGGCGTGTCCCGACTGCGGCAAGCCGCTCCTGGAGCGCTGGGGGAAGTACGGGAGATTCCTCGCCTGCTCGGGCTACCCCGACTGCAAGTTCACGCAGGACCTCAATGGGAACGGCCGCGGGCGGACGGCCGAGGTCGTCCCGGGCGAGGTCTGCGACCAGTGCGGCAAACCCATGGTCATCAAGGAGGGCCGCTACGGAAAGTTCATCGCGTGCCAGGGCTACCCGGAGTGCAAGAACACCAAGCCGCTGACGACCGGCATCGCCTGTCCCCAGGACGGGTGCGGGGGACAGCTCGTCGAGCGGCGCTCCCGCCGCGGCAAGGCCTACTACGCCTGCTCCAACTATCCGCGCTGCAAGTTCATCCTGTGGCAGCGGCCGGTCCCCGAGCCCTGCCCGAAGTGCGCAGCGCCGTTCCTCCTGGCGCGCTACGCCCGAGGGAAAAAGCTCCTGCGGTACTGCGCCAAGGACGGCTGCGGTTATAAGCAGGAGACCGAGGTCGGCGCGGAATGACCGACGCGGTGGAGGCGTTTCTCCAGTACCAGGCCGTCGAGCGGGGCGCGTCGGCCCACACGCTTCGAAGCTACCGGACCGACCTCGCGCAGTTCCGGCGCTTCCTCGCGGCGCGGCACGTCGGCCGGCTGGCGCACGTGGACGCGCGGCTCCTGCGCCAGTACCTGGCGCGGCTGTACGAGGCCGGCCTCTCCCGCGCCTCTATCGCGCGCAAGCTGGCGGCCATCCGGAGCTGCCTGGCCTTCCTGACCCGCCGCGGTGGGCTCCCGAGGAACCCGGCGCGGGAGGTCTCCCCGCCGCGGCTGCCGAAGCGGCTCGTCTCCTTCCTGCCGATCGACGAGGCCACGGTCCTGCTCGAGTGCCCGGCGTCGGCCGCCGCGCCGCCGGCGGAGGCGCGCGACCGGGCGATCCTCGAGATGCTCTACGCGACGGGGGCCCGGGTGGCCGAGCTCTGCGGTCTGGATCTGGCGGATGTCGATCGGGGCGGGGGCACGATCCGGGTGCGTGGCAAGGGGGCGAAGGAGCGGATGATCCCCGTGGGCGACGCCGCCCTCCAGGCGCTGGACGCCTACCTGGGCGCGCACGGGCAGGCCGACGGCCCTCTCTTCCGCAACCTCAGGGGCGGGCGCCTCACGGTGAGGAGCGTCCACCGGATCGTCAAGGCCAGGAGCCGGGCCGCCGGGCTCACGCGGCGGGTGACCCCCCACACGCTCCGTCACACCTTCGCCACCCACATGCTCGACGCCGGCGCCGACCTCCGGCTGATCCAGGACTTGCTCGGCCACAGCCGGCTGTCCACGACCCAGCGCTACACGCACGTCAGCGCGGATCACCTCATGCGGGTGTACGACTCGGCGCACCCGAGGGCCCATCCGGAGGGGGCCCCCACCCCCTCCGGTACCTCCCCCGGCGGAACCAAGGCTACGAAGGCCGGAACATGATCGAACGTCCGATCCGGGGGACCACTGTGGTGTGCGTGCGCCACAAGGGGAAAGTGGCGCTGGCGGGCGACGGCCAGGTGTCGATCGGGCCGACGATCGTCAAAGCCGGGGCCCGCAAGGTGAGGAAGATCTACCACGACCGGGTGCTCGCGGGCTTCGCGGGCACCGCCGCCGATGCCTTCGCCCTCTTCGAGAAATTCGAGTCCCGCCTCGAGGAGTACCGCGGGAACATGTCGCGGGCCGCCGTAGAGCTCGCCAAGGACTGGCGCACCGATCGGGTCCTGCGGCGCCTGGAGGCGCTCCTCGCGGTGGCCGACCAGGAGCGCTCCTTCATCCTCTCGGGAACGGGCGAGGTGATCGAGCCCGACGACGGCGTGATCGGGATCGGCTCGGGCGGTCCGTTCGCTCTGGCCGCCGCGCGCGCCTTGATGGCGCACTCGGACCTCGACGCCAAGCAGATCGTCGAAGAGGCGATGCGGATCGCCGCGGCCATCTGCGTGTACACGAACGACCGCATCACGGTCGAAGAGCTATGAAGGAGCCGGGGGACCCGATGGCCCCGCTGACTCCCGCCCAGATCGTGATCGAGCTGGACCGGTACATCATCGGCCAGGAGCGGGGCAAGCGCGCCGTGGCCATCGCCCTCCGGAACCGCTGGCGCCGGCAGAAGCTCCCCCCCGAGCTGAGGGACGAGGTGGCTCCGAAGAACATCATCATGATCGGGCCCACCGGGGTGGGGAAGACCGAGATCGCGCGCCGCCTGGCGAAGCTGGCCCAGGCCCCGTTTCTCAAGGTGGAGGCCTCCAAGTACACCGAAGTCGGGTACGTCGGCCGGGACGTCGAGTCCATGATCCGCGACCTCACGGAGCTCGCCGTCAGCATGGTGAAGGGCGAGATGGCGGGAGCGGTGCGCGAGAAGGCCGAGACGCTGGCCGAGGACCGCCTGCTGGATCTCCTCCTCCCCCGACGGCGGTCGGAACCGTTTCAGAGCCAGACGCTGGAGGAGGTCTCGCCCGAGGCGTCCCGCCAGGCGACGAAGGACAAGCTGCGCGCCCAGCTCAGGGCGGGAAAGCTCGACGAGCGACTGATCGAGCTCGAGATCCAGTCCCAGGTCACCCCCATCGTCGAGATTTTTTCGGGGCAGGGGATGGAGGAGATGGGGATCAATCTCCGCGAGATGCTGTCCAACATGCTCCCCAGCAAGACCAGGCGCCGGAAGGTCAAGGTGGCCGAGGCCAAGCGCCTCCTGGCCCAGGAGGAAGCCCAGAAGCTCGTCGACATGGAGGAGGTCGTCGCCCAGGCGGTCCACCGCGTCGAGAACTCGGGCATCGTGTTTCTCGACGAGCTGGACAAGATCGCGGGGCGCGAGGCGGGCCACGGGCCGGACGTCTCGCGGGAGGGCGTGCAGCGAGACCTGCTCCCCATCGTCGAGGGCTCCACGGTGACGACGAAGTACGGGCCGGTCAAGACCGACCACATCCTCTTCATCGCGGCCGGGGCCTTCCACGTGGCCAAGCCGTCGGACCTGATTCCCGAGCTGCAGGGACGGTTTCCGATCCGGGTGGAGCTCGACGCGCTGACCCGGGAGGACTTCATCCGCATCCTGACCGAGCCCCAGAACGCGCTGATCCGGCAGTACATCGAGCTCCTGAACACCGAAGGCGTCACGCTGCACTTCACTCCCGATGCGATAGACGCCGTGGCCGAACTGGCGACGATCGTCAACCAGCGCGCCGAGAATATCGGTGCCCGGCGGCTCTACACGATCATGGAGAAGCTGCTGGAAGAGATCTCGTTCGCCGCGCCCGACATGCCCGGCAAAGAGCTGACCATCGACGGGGGCTACGTCCACACGCGCCTGGCCGACATCATCAAGGACGAAGATCTCTCGCGGTATATTCTGTGAGAGCGGCAGGTTAGGAGGCTTTTCGTGAAATCCGGGGTGTGGGGGCCCAGCCCCCACGGTGAAAGAATAAAGCGGGCCGAGATCCTGATGGAGGCCCTGCCGTACATCCGCGCCTTCCAGGGCAAGACCATCGTCATCAAGTACGGCGGCGCGGCCATGGAGCGGGCGGACCTGAAGGAATCCTTCGCCCTCGACATCATCCTGCTCCGCTACGTGGGGATCAACCCCGTGATCGTGCACGGCGGCGGGCCGCAGATCGGGGCGCTGATGAAGCGCCTCGGCAAGGAACCGAGGTTCGTCGGCGGGATGCGGGTCACCGACGCGGAAACCATGGACATCGTCGAGATGGTCCTCGTCGGCAAGATCAACACGGAGATCGTGGGCCTGATCAACCACCACGGTGGCCGCGCCGTGGGGCTCTCCGGCAAGGACGGCAACCTGCTCCGGGCGCGGCGCCTCGCCCATCGGACGCCCCAGGGTGAGACGGTGGACATCGGCCTCGTGGGCGAGGTGGAGCAGGTGAATCCCCAGGCTATCAGGCTCCTAGAGGAGAACGGGTTCATTCCGGTGATCGCCCCCGTGGGAGTCGGGGCGACCGGAGAGACCTACAACATCAACGCGGACCTGGTGGCCGGCGAGCTGGCCGCGGCCCTCGTCGCCGAAAAACTCATCCACCTGACCGATGTGGAGGGAATCCAGGGCGAGGACGGGACGCTGCTCTCGACGCTGACGCGGAAGGACGCCGAGCGCCTGATCCGGGCCGGCGTGATCGAGGGGGGGATGCTCCCCAAGGTCGAGTCGTCGCTCAAGGCGCTGGAGGGCGGAACCGCCAAGTGCCACATCATCGACGGCCGCATCCCCCACGTCATCCTGCTCGAGATCTTCACGAAGGAAGGGATCGGAACCGAGATCGTTCTCTGAGGGGGACACCGTGGACACCAAGACGCTCCTCGAGTGGTCCGAGCGGTACCACGTTCCGACGTATTCCCGGGCCCCCATCTGCCTGGTCCGCGGCGAGGGGGTCCGCGTCTGGGATTCCGATGGGCGCGAGTACCTGGATTTCACCGCGGGGATCGGCGTCGTGGCGCTCGGGCACTGCCATCCGCGGGTCACGGGTGCCATCCGGGAGGCGGCAGGGACGTTGATCCACGTGTCCAACCTCTTTCACACGGCCCCCCAGACCCATCTCGCCCGGTTCCTCTGCGAGAACTCGTTCGGCGACCGGGTCTTCTTCTGCAACTCGGGCGCCGAAGCCAACGAGGCGGCCTTCAAGCTGGCCCGGAGATACTGCCGCGAGCACTTCGCGAGCGATCGCTACGAGATCATCGCGATGCGGAATTCCTTCCACGGGCGCACCCTCGCCACGGTGACCGCCACCGGGCAGGAGAAGTACCGCCACGGCTTCGAGCCGCTCATGCCGGGGTTCAAGCACGTGCCCTACAACGACC
>Ga0184633_10001210_pt1 | contig 10574 bp, 9 predicted proteins | sample PLM31_170_b1_FD_133156 | JGI IMG/M metagenome (GOLD analysis project Ga0184633, IMG submission 133156) | Groundwater sediment microbial communities from an aquifer in East River, Colorado, USA - PLM3-1_170_b1 | ecosystem: Environmental > Terrestrial > Soil > Riparian zone | place: USA: East...
GAGTTCAACCAGAGTTGACAAGCACTACTTGTCAGCCTAGAGTATCCTTGTGATCGCGTCGGCTAAACACCAGGGCGCATGATCCAGAGTTTCCGGCACAAGGGGCTTCAAAGGCTTTTTGTTGACGGCGAAGGTCGAGGAATCCGTCCCGATCTGATTGAAAAGGTCGAGCACATCCTCGCCGTTCTAAGCCGCGCCAGGGTCCCCTCGGATGTGAATCTTCCTGGTTTCAGGCTTCATCCGCTCAAAGGCGGCTTGAAGGGTTTCTGGAGTGTTACCGTTCGAGCAAACTGGCGCATCATCTTTTGTTTTCAAGACGGACATGTCCGGGATGTCGATTTGATTGATTACCACTAGGAGGCAAGCGATGAAGATGAAAAATCCCCCGCATCCGGGGCGCCTTGTTCGCCATGACTGTCTTGAGCCTCTCGGCCTTACGGTGACTAAAGGAGCGAAGATTCTCGGCGTCACGCGCCAGGCTCTCAACAACCTGGTGAACTGTAAGGCTGCAATCTCCCCCGAGATGGCCATCAGGCTTTCCAAAGCCTTCGGCTCAAGCCCGGAAGTCTGGCTCGGTATGCAGATGGCCTATGACCTCGCGCAGCTCGAAAAAGAGGCGGACAAAATTAAAGTCCGGCGGGTCGCCTAGCCTGTTATCTGCTGCTTTTCCTGGCCCGCCGCCGCTGCTGTTTGACAACCGCGCCGGGTTGCTGTTAACAAAGCCAGTATCAGGGTTGAACGACCCGAAGCGAAGAAAAATGGCATGATGGACAGGGAGGTGATTTATGTTAACTGCCCGTGAGCTGAACGGCGTTCTTGGAATGATGCCCGCCTTCGCAACGCCCGACGCGGTGGATATCCACGCGACACAAACCATCGCCGTCGATAACCTTAAGGAAGGCGTCGACAAGATCATCAAAGACGGCCTAAACAACATCGCGACGACCGGAACCTATGGCGAATGTTACAATATTCTTTTTGACGAGTTTAAGACGTTGGCGGTGGCAACGGTCGAGGCCGTCAAGAAGCGTGTGCCGCTCTTCATCGGCTGCACCAGCCCCAACCCGAGGGAAGTCGTGCAGAAGATGAACTTTGTAAAGGGCCTGGGCGCGGACGGCGTTTTGCTCGGAGTGCCCTATTATGAAACGCTTCACGTCCAGGACGCGATCAAATTCTACCATGACATCGCGGATCTTTTTCCGACGCTGAATATCGTCATCTATCACAATCCTGAGAATCACAAATTCACCATTCCAGTGTCGGCGTTTAAAGAACTGGTCAAGAAACCGACGATCATCGGTATGAAGGACAGTCACAGGACGACCCAGGCCTTCATGAATCTGCAAAAGATCGTGCACGGAAAGATCAGCGTATTGGTCAATCAGACCCAACTCTATCCTTATTATAGACTAGGCGCGGCTGGCTGTTGGTCGACTGAAGTCTGGATGGGGCCCTGGCCGGTTCTCTATCTACTGGAGCAAGTGCGCAAGGGCGATGACCAAAAAGCGATCGAAGCCATCGATGATCTCATCGGGGACGGCAGCGGCGGCAGGCCCGTGCCTGGAGCCGGCAACAAACGCCCGGCCGAGTTCGCCGACTACTGTAAAGTAGGCCCGACGCGGATACCGTTCGTTACATTCCCCGAGACTGAACTCGCGAAAGCCAAAAGACGGGCTGCCCATTGGATGAAGCTCAACGAGAAATACCGCCCGCTCGTCGAAGCCCAGCGATCTCGCTCTGCAGCCTGAGCTTTTCAGTGCGATTCAGCCAGGAGTATCGCCCCCGAAACAAACCCTCGCGCCAGGCGAGGGTTTGTTTTTGACGCGGTTTTACCCTCCTTCGCAGAAGGCCACGGGTGTTAACCCGTGGATGAATGCGAGGTGGGTACCCCCCGTAGCCTTGGCGAAGGAGGGTACGCTTCGGAGGGTTCCGCCCGACGAAGCGTGTGGAAAGGTGCCACGGCCGTAAGGCCGTTGGGCTCCACCGCAAACGTGGAGCCCCAACGGGCAACCCGTGGCATCTTCCAGTGCGCCCGTGGGGCGGAATCCTTCCTACCCTGCGTTCGACCACAGTGAGTTCGTTTGCCGCGTCGAGGCACGGACCCATTTCCGCCGGAGGCGGATCAGCCTCAGGCTGAGCCGTAGCTTCGGAGGGCTCAACCCCAAAGGCATAGTGAGAGTTTGAAGATTGCGGGCTAGGGCGCGGCTATGGCTAATTTAACGCCGGCACAGAATCGACCTCTGATATTTGGATTGCATCCTTGCTGCTGCCTTTCATCCGGGTCATCCGCGACTCGGCCTCATGCATTAGCTCGGCCATGTTCCGCGGCGCCCTGGGACAGGCAATGGCGCTAATATTAAACGTCACCGATTGAGCGTACTTGCGCCTTTCTTCTTTGAGGTCTTTTTGGATTTTCTCGAGAATCGCACTGGCATCCTGAGAAGTGACGTTGGGTAACAAAACGGCAAACGCCGTTCCGCCGACCCGTCCAACCAGTTCCGGCCGCGGCACATTTTGTTTGATCGTCTGAGCGATCATGCACAGCAATTGATCTCCGGTGGCGTAGCCCAGGCGCTGATTGATCCATTTCAATCCGTCAATATCGACAAAAGCCAAGCTCAATGGCTGAACGCTGACGGCATCGGCCATTTCCCGGGACGTCAAATCGTAAAATGCGCGAACGTTGGGTAGACCCGTAAGCATGTCCCGTCCCGCAAGCTCGGACAAGGTCTCAAACTTTAAGCGCAATTGTGACAGCGCAGACGCCACGAAGACAAAGAGGCCGCCCCGCATCAAAAAGTTCCAATAGAGAATCCACGGCGCGCTGTACTGGCGTCCCCCGATAATATCCGCGGCGAGCACCACGATATCGCATAGGATCGCGATGTAGATGCCGGCCCGCCGGTTCACAAACCAGCTAGCGAGGGCAATCGAAAGGAAGTACAAGAAATGGAGGTGGACTTCGAGACCGGTCTCAATATCAACCCATCCCAAAACGAACACCAGAGCAATGCTCGTAATGGTGATTTTAACCTTGCTCTGTCGATTGACAAACGCCAGCGCCATTTCGGTTACATTGCAATGCATGTTTTTAGAACCTTATGTGGTTACCTTGTCGACGGACCATCAATGGGTATCCTTTTTCAAGCAAAAATCTGGCGAATTATTTCATTGCGTCGTTGGGCGGATGGCTCACACGCCGAGAAACACAAAGACCATAGCCACGACCGCCGCAACCGCGCAAAGGATTCCGATGGCAATGATCGCCAGATCATCGCCCGTCCCGTTGCTTGGAGGCGGGATGTCGGGTATCAATATTTTTCTGGTCCTGATAAAGCGCGGCATTAGTGATTCGGTAGAGCATGTTCTATGCCAGCCAACCGGCCCTTTGCACAATGTAAGAATGGAGAGATTAGCGAAGCTCTCGAGCACTTTAAGGCTTAAAACCGCCCGATAAAAATAGCCAAAAACGCCTGAGGCGGCGATCGCGGATGCTCAATATGGCACTTTAGGGAAATCGTGAACTACCCCGAAGTAAGCCACGGGGGAATTAATCCGTAGAGATCAAAACAAAAATCGTGATTTTTGTGGTACGCTAGGGGCGCATTTTTATTTCTAAATAAACCGACGGGTGAATCCCGGCCTGCATAACGAAAAGCTGCGCAGGGAAGCTCAGCCGATTTGCGAAACGGCCATGAACGTTGAGTGAAAATACGAAAACAATCGCAATGACGGACGCTGAAACCCGTAGCCACAAACTCATCATTCTCACGCCCGTGTACAATGATTGGGAAGTGCTTTCGATCCTGCTCCCCCGTCTGGAGCGGGAACTAAACGCATACGGAATGGCGGCCGAAATCCTAATCGTGGACGACGGCTCCACGGACTCTGTGCCGCCGAATTTGGGTCACAAATCTTTTGTCGCCATCGAAAGCGTCGATATTCTTTCACTTCGCCGCAACCTCGGTCATCAGCGCGCTATTGCCGTGGGGTTGTCCTATATAGAAGCGAATCGCCCATGTCATGCCGTTGTCGTCATGGACTGCGACGGCCAGGATGATCCGCGCGATGTTCCTCGCCTGGTTGAGGCGAGTCTCGCCAACGGAGACCAAAAAATAATTTTCGCGGCGCGCACGCGACGCGCGGAAGGTTTGGCGTTCAAGCTTTGCTACCACCTTTATCGATTGATACATTTCCTATTGACCGGTGTGAAAGTTCGCGTCGGCAACTTTAGCGTGATTCCTTGGCCCGTCTTGAAGCGTTTAGTGGCAGTTTCTGAGTTATGGAACCATTACGCAGCGGCTGTTCATAAAGCGAGGCTACCGATGGCGCTGGTTCCAACGCTGCGTGAAAAGCGCTTGGAAGGACCGTCTCGCATGAACCTCGTCGGTCTCGTCGTACACGGTCTAAGCGCCATGGCGGTTTTCGGCGACCGTATCGGCATACGGCTCTTGATCGTAGTCTCGCTCGGTATGGGCTTGGCGGCTGCGGCGCTCATTGGAGTTATCGGTATTCGCCTTTTAACAAATCTCGCGATCCCCGGTTGGGCCACCTATGTATCCGGACTAATTCTGGTCATGTTAATTCAAATGCTCCTCGTAACCCTCGCGTTTGCCTTCGTGATCTTGGCAGCGCGCGATACTGCGACTTTCATTCCTCGACGGGATTACACTTTCCTAACCGGTGAAGTACAGCGCGTCTATGGCCGCAGCCAATGAAACGCCTTACGTTGGCCGCGAGCTCGAATTGTTCGCTCTCGCGACCAATTGGAAACGCTACGTCAAGGCAGAGATCGGGAATTATCTGGCCGGCGATGTTTTGGAAGTCGGCGCTGGCGTTGGCGGGACGACCTTAGCCCTGCATGACGGCACGGCGCGCCGCTGGATCTGCCTCGAACCCGATGTCGACCAGGCGAAACGGCTGCGAACCGAGTTGAACACACACCGGCGTTTTGATTCGCTGGGTGTGATCGCGGGATCATTGCGCGCGCTCGTAGATCGGCCTTCCTTTGATTGCGTGCTGTATCTAGACGTTCTCGAACACATTCAAGACGACCGGCATCAAATCGAAGCTGCGGCTCGACGGGTTCGGCCGGGTGGGCATATCGTGGTCCTGTCTCCGGCTCACCAGTGGCTTTTCAGTGAATTCGACAAAAGCGTCGGACATATCCGCCGCTATGACACACGGAAGTTACGGCGGCTCATACCGCCAGGATGGGTCGAGAAAAAAATGCTGTATCTCGACGCCGTCGGCGTCCTGTTGTCGCTGGCGAACGCTTTCGTGCTCCGGCAGGCTTTGCCATCGCGTGGACAATTGCTTTTGTGGGACCGACTCTGCGTGCCGCTTTCCCGTGTCGTCGACCGCATATCTTGGGGAAAGATCGGCAAATCCGTACTCGCGGTATGGGAGAAGCGAATATGATGGGTCGAGACCCTGATGGGTAGTCGCGCGTCTCACTCCCGGATCGAGTCATTTAACAAACTTCAAAGGCGTTAAGTATGATCGATAGCTCGCGCATGGAGTCCCCGATAGAGCACTGGACGATTTGCTTCGCCTTGTTTCTCGGCTCCCTGCTGCTGATAGCCGTAACGCTCAATGATTACGGCGTAACCTGGGATGAACCCCCCTATTTCCATGCCTCTGACTTACATGTCCGTTGGGTCATCGATTTTCTTAACAACCTTGCCAATGGGAATTTCCACCAAAGCCTTGCGGATGACTACATCAAGTCCTTGTGGCACTGGAATCCCTACAATGTTCCGCACCCGCCTTTTTCGCGCATCATTTCCGGTCTCACCAATACCTTGACGGCCCCTTGGCTGGATAAGTTCGCCGCCTACCGGTTAGGGCCGGCGCTTTTTTTCGCCGTCCTGACGGCCGTGATGTATTTGTGGATGAGCGAAGTTTTCGGGCGCGCTACGGGAATCTTCTCCGCGCTGGCGCTGATCGCTACCCCGAATCTGTTCGGCTTCGCCCATATCGCGGTCACCGACATGCCGCTGGCGTCGATGTGGTTTTTGACCGCCTATTGTTTTTGGAAAGGACTTAATAGCTGGAAATGGAGCGTCGGTTTGGGCGCGGCATGGGGCTTGGCATTGGCGACCAAGTTCCCCGCGCTCCTCATTCCGATTCCATTGATTCTCTGGGCTCATCTATTTCAACGCCACAAGTACGCAAACAACATCGCCGCTATGCTTTTTCTCGCGCCCCTCATAATGATTGCGAGCCAGCCGTATCTTTGGCACCAACCCGGCCCGCGTATTCTCGAATTCCTACACGAAGGCATCAACCGTTCCTACCGCGCGGAAACTAATTTCATGATCTATTTCTTCAACCAACTGTACTTTACCGATCAACTTCCCCGGTACTATCCTTTGTTCATCGTCGGTGTCACGACGCCGGAGCCCGTATTGGCGCTCGCGCTTATAGGACTCGTCTCGATCCCCTGGCTTCACCGGCGGCGTCCGGCGCCGGCGCTCTTCGCCATCAACTCAGCTTTCGTGTTGATTACGGGAATTTTGCCCGGCGCGGTGCTCCATGACGGCGTGCGCCAACTGCTGTCGGCATTGCCGTTTCTCGCCGCGCTTGCGGGAGCGGGCTTCTATGTACTTGTCACGTGGTCGGCAGAAGCCGCCCAGGGGTCGAAGGCTCTAAAGGGAGTTGCCAATGTTAAAGGCAAAATTAACGGGGCCCTATTTCTGCTGGTTTTATTCAGCCCCGCGTTGGATATCTATCTCTGCCATCCCTTTCAGCTGAGTTACTATAACCGCCTCGTCGGCGGTATTCGCGGCGCCTATGAAAGAGGGCTGGAAACGACTTACTTCATGGAGGCCATGACGCCGGGCTTCCTCAAATCCCTCAACGAAAAACTACCCAAGAACGCAACGATCAACGCTTCCTTCGCCAACTTTATGTTCACGTACTACCAGAACGAAGGGCGCCTGCGCCGCGATATTCGGATTGCTAGCAAGCAACCTTTCGACTACTACATTCTGCTTAACCGCCGCAGCGTGCACTCACCGCGGGAGCGCCAACTCGCGCACGGGGCCGTGGCACCCTATTTATCGGTCACCGTCGCGGGGGTACCGCTGGTATACGTCTGGGACTTCAAGAAACCGGGATAGGCGCCTTTTCCCTCCGTTTACGCAGAACACAAATGACCGTTGTCACGATGAGCGCGAACACCGTCGTTACCGATATCACGAGCCCGATCTTGAATGACATGGGCTCGTAGCGAAACTCGACGGTGTGATCTCCGGCGGGAAGCGCCACCGCCCGAAAGAACAAGTTCGCCCGCAAAATTCCTTCTTTCTTGCCGTCGACGTAAGCATTCCAACCCGGATAAAACGAGTCGGCCAGAACGAGAATCCCGGATGCATCAAGCGACGCTCTAATCGTAACTCGCGCGTTTTCATAGCGAGCGATCTTTGCCGACGCTTGCAACGCCCCCTGCGGTTGAAGGGACGGCGTTTGATCCAGAATGACCTCGGTTCGTGGATCAAAATCATCTCTCGCCAGCCGGCGTAGGATCTTGGCGGTAAAAGTTTCAACGGTGACCTTGGTTACCACATAAACCCTCGGGACGATGCGGTCAAGCTTGTATAGCCATGAGAAGTACTGGGGAAATGAGCTTATCAAAGTCAGCCCCTCGGCGGTCATTGGTTGAAATGCGACAAGGTATTTGACATTTAACGCGCGTAGAAGCTGGAGCTGCCTCGGCAGATCGAGTTGATCGGCAAAATTAACAAAGTCTGTATAGGGCTGGCGAGCCAGCGCATCGATCTCCTGCATATAATCGATGCCGTACAGGAGACCCGCATTCGGCAATAGGTTTTGAAAGGACAAAGCGGTTGCTTCCTTAAAAGTTGGCTTCCCTTTGACCGAGATGCTGTCCGGGTGCATGTGTCGGCTGGAGGGATAGTAAAAAACTCGATGCAACTCAGATTCAGGTCGGGTCAAAATATGTTGATCTTCGCGTATAAAATCAGGAGCCAGGGGGAATAGGTAATCCCTGTGCGCCCACGTTAGATCGACAAATACCGCTGACACCAACAGAACGTTGCCGAGACTTTGTCGAATGATTTTTTTCCTGGCTAAGATGAGCAGCAGGAAAAATGCCAGGAAAAGTATAAGCTGCCGCTCCAGGTTGGCAACAAGATCTACAACTTGATTCGGGTCGACCAAAGCGATGGATTTTAGAGCGGTTTGGTGGGCGATGAAATGCGCCACAACATCGACATTGAATCGCAAAACGATATAAGACCCCGCTAAGGCCACACAAATCAAGGCGAGGGCGACGGCGGCTTTCTTGACATTCTGTTTGTAATCGCAAAGCCACGCCTCCAGTCCCCTCATCGATGCATAGAAAATTAGCGCATAGGTAATGAAAAAAAACTTTTCCGGAAACCGCAAAGCGCTGAGAAACGGCAGATGGTAGAAAAGGAACGGATAGACCGGTGTATGCTTGCCCAGCGCCATCAAGAGCGAGAAGATCATTGCTCCCGATAGGACAACCCTTTCCCGAACCGAACCGACGAGAAATCCGATGCAGACCCCGAAAATTGCGATCGCGCCGACATAATAACTTAACAGAAGCGACGGCGCGCGATGGAAGAAATGACGGGTGCCGGTGGAAATGGTGGCGTCGATTTCCTTATCCAGAAAGAACAGGTTCAGCAGGCTTAACGGGTTGAGCGACCAATTGAGCGCCTCTTGCGCAGGAAGCGGTACTTGCCGGCGTGACTGCGAGTAGAGCTCGGCGCTCGGGAGCAGTTGAGCCATCGCGAGAACCATGAAAACCAGGCCCGCGGCTGCCAGAATCGAAAATAGCCTCACGTATGAAATGCTGGAGTGTGTTGACTTGACTCTCAACCCGTCAAACAGGACCAAGACCATGCTCATGGCGAAAATCTCGGGAGAGCCGGCCAGGCACTGGAGCGTAAGAATCACCGTAAACGCCAGAAAACGAGCCCAAGACAATCGGCCGAGGACCCTTTCCCATAGGAAAATCACCCACGGCAGCCAGACTGCCGATTGAAAATGATTCAGCAGATTACTCAGCGAGACGATGGTGCCTCCGAAGGTGAACAGAAGCGCTCCAATCAGCGAGAGATAAGCCGGGTACTTCCATTGGCGGCACAGCTTGTACGTTCCCATGCCGGCGATCAGGAAATGCAAGACGAAGAGTGCGCGGCAGGCGGAAAAGAAGGGAAGTAACAGGAATAGCAAGTGCGGCGGATAGAATACGCCCGACTGAAAATCGGCTAGGAGCGGAAATCCCATAGCCATGTGGCGGTTCCAAAGAGGAAGCTCGCCGGTCCTGAAGCCCTCATAGACGCTGAATTGCAAAGGATAGAAGTACGTGCCGAGGTCGCGAAAGAAGGGAGCTTGCTCAGTGAAAATGATGTCCTGGCAAAACCAGAAAACCATCGCGCCCAGGATGATTAGCGCAGAGCGATCGGCAGTATCTTTAACCGTGGTTTGGTCCGCGCGCATCTGCGAATTCAGCGATGCTTACCGATCGGGCAGAAGAGATGGATAGCCCAAAATCGAGAGAGGAAAAAGCAAAAGAGGGGCAGGTCAAGACAACCGCCCCTCCTTTGCCTTTTAAATCAGGAAATTATGATCGGTACCCAACTATTGGCACCCACCCGTAGGACCAACAATAAGCCCATTCCCGCTGCTGAATGTCCAGGTTTGATTGACGCAGAGAGTATGTCCCGCTGTCAGTTGAAACGTATTGCTTCCTCCCGAGGATGACATCGTCACGTTCTGAGTCTGGTTGTATCCTGGGAAGTTAGCAGCGTCCACAGTACCAGCTTTATACGTGAAAGCATTGGCAAAGTATGCTTCCTGTGCCGTCGCCGCGTTTCTAAGATCCGACTTAACCTGGGCTTCGTAGCCACGTTTACGATATGCCGCAAACTGGGGAATGGCGATGGCCGCCAAGATTCCAATGATGGCCACGACAACCAGAAGTTCGATCAGAGTAAAACCCGATTCGCTCCTCAACCTTAATCTGTCCATAGAATTTAAGCTCCCTTCTTTCTGCCTTTTCTTATAATATGGCCTTGTGTTAGTCGGTCCTTCCAGACCTCGAAGCGAAATAACTTTTTCGCGGACTCAATAACCCAAGTAATCACTGCCTCATCCCCTTTTGCTGTATCTCACCTCCTTTTGGAATTGATGGGTGCAGTGCTCTGTGGCACTCCCCTACGCAATCTGTGGGCCAGGGGTCGATCTACAACTTTGTTAGAATAATCCAACCCCAGAAATCGTCCAGGGGCGAGTCGACCGCGATAAAATGTTATGTTTTTAGGAACTTCTATGGGGTTGAGGGAATCGTGTAAAGAATTGGCACAGATTCAAACGTAGAAGCTGACCGGCAAATTACGTATTTAATAAACCTCGCCGGTGACAAAATTTGTCAATCCCCTTCTCCGGCATCTTCAGCGAATTCAAAAGCCTTGGAACTCAACATTCCATACTTCTCCAGTCTATGCCTGAGCGATCTGTAGTTTATCCCGAGCAGTTCCGCAGCCCGCTTCTGCACTCCCTTGGACCGCTTCAACGCC
>Ga0184633_10001211_pt1 | contig 10565 bp, 12 predicted proteins | sample PLM31_170_b1_FD_133156 | JGI IMG/M metagenome (GOLD analysis project Ga0184633, IMG submission 133156) | Groundwater sediment microbial communities from an aquifer in East River, Colorado, USA - PLM3-1_170_b1 | ecosystem: Environmental > Terrestrial > Soil > Riparian zone | place: USA: East...
GCGACCCTCGGATTAGAAGTCCGATGCTCTATCCTACTGAGCTACAGGCGCGTGCTTTGATTCTCGCCAGTTACCGGGTGGGGGTCAACGTGTGAAATGGCCGACGTGCCCGAAAACGTGCCCACGCGCTGCGTCACGTCGGTGCGCGCCTCTGTCTGCAGGGCAAGCCCGGCGGGCGACGTCCTGCAGGTCGGCGGGGCTGACGATGTGGTAGCGATCGAACACCGCGCGGGTCCTGTGGCCGGTCACCTTCATTGCGACCCGCTCCGGGACGCCGGCGTTCACCATGTTCCGGACCGCGGTCCGGCGGAAGTCATGCCGGATGCGGCCTGCCACGCCGGCTTCCTCGCACGCCGTCGTCCAGGCCTTGCGGAAGTCCCGTCGACGCCGGCCGACGCGCACCTTGCCGGTGAGATGAGGAAACAGGTACGGAATGATGCGGCCCATCCGCTTCTGGAGCGCCTCGACCCGCTCGATCTGCGCAGCGAGCAGCGCCTTCAGCTCGGGGGTGAGGTAGACGACGCGACCCTCGTCGTTCTTCGTCATCCCCGGGTCGAGCCGGAGCGTCCCGGCTCCGAGGTCGAGGTGCCGGCGCTCAAGCGTCAGCACTTCGCTCTGTGTGCGCCAGCCGAAGATGTACGAGACCGCCGTCGCGACCTGGAGATCAGGCGGCAGTCGACGCCGCACGGCCTCGTACTGGTCGCCCTCGAAGAAGCCCTCGCGCGGCGCGCGCTCCTTCAGCATCTCGAACACCGGTAGTCGCAGGAGCTTTCCCCAGTTGTACGCGAGCCTCAACATCCGGCGCAGCGTCGCCAGCTCGCGATTGATCGTTGCGTTCGCGGCCTTCTGCTTCTGCCGGCTCTCGACGAAGGCGCTGATCGTCGAGGGCGCGATCGCCGCGACGCGATACCCGGCGAAGAACTTGTCCAGGCGCCGGAGCCGCGTCTCGGCTTCCTTGATCCTGCGATTCCCCGTCGTCTGGTAGTAACGGCGCAGGTCGGCCGCGATCTCGTCATAGCGGATCCGGTCGACACGCGGGAGGATCGGCTGGCCGGTGGCCGCGCGCCCCTCGCGCTCCTTCAGAAAACGCTTGGCCTCCGTTTCCTTCTCGATGCCGGTGCTCTCGCGGATCGGCCGCCCGTTGACGTAGTACTTGCACCACCAGATCCGCGAGTGGCCGCCGCCTCTCAACTTCGGCCGATAGAGAAACCCCATCGACATCACCTCCTCCGGTTGGTTTGCCGGGCGCGGGGAGCGCCCGTGGGCGAGCACGTTAGCAGGCCGCGGCCTCCGGCGTCACCTGTATCAAATCTTCCACATCTCGATCAGGCGGTCGAGGTCGGCGCGGTCGAAGAGGAGCTTCCGAAGTTCGCTGCCGCGTAGCGGAACGCGCACACGCTTCAGCGTTCCGGCCGCCTCCAGGTCGCGGATCGTCCAGGGCGAGACGCCGAGATAAGCAGCAGCCGCTGCGGCATCGAGGAGCCGCGGTGCGACGGAGACGGCGGGCTCGGCACGAACAGCAACGGGTTCGTCCTGCACTCGCGTCCTGGGTCGCCCGCGCCGGGGTGGGAACCCAAACACGTCGCGGAGGCGTTCGCTCGCGCCCGCGAGCGGCGCCGCGGTGTTCCCGTGTGGATCTTCCACCCCCGGCTTGCTCGCCACGAGCGGCTGAGCCTCGCAGGAGCGATGCCACGGCCGCGGGCGCCGACGCCGAGCACGCAACCGTGCGACTTCACGGGAACGAGGCCGATCCCATCGGCTCGGAGCCCGAGCGCGACTTCGGCGAGTTGCGGTGGAGTTGCGTCGCTGTTGCGCCGATCGGCGAGGAGCACATCCTCGGGAATGGGTCTGCGGAGTTCCCGGGAATGTTTCTGCCGGCCGGCCCTCCGGGTCTGGTCGACGTAGCCTCAGTCGCCGGAGGCTCCGCCACCAGGACGGGCCGATCGATCCGCGAGGACGTACCGCGAGATCCCGTGAACGCGGTGCCGCCGAAGTAGCCCTGCCCTGACCAGGGCCGCGAGGTCCTTTCGAGCCGATTCGCCCGAAATCCTGAATCTCGAGACCAGGTCCGCGCGCCGCACACTGCCATGCTGGGCCGCGAGGCCGAGCGCCTCTCGCTGACGCAGCGTCAAGTCGAGGCGGTCGACGCCACTCGCTCCCTGACGATGCGCACCTGTCGGCGCCGACGCCATGTCGACGTCACGCAGCTGGAGGTCCTGCGGCTGGATCCACTGGCCCACGACGAAGATCACCGCGCGGCTGATCGCGTTCCCGAGCTCGCGGACGTTCCCAGGCCAGGGATGGCTCTGGAGCACGCGCCAGGCCTCGCGGCTCACGCCGCGAACCTCAACGCCGTGCCGGCGACTATGGACCGCGACGAAGTGCTCGACGAGGAGCGGGATGTCCTCGCGCCGCGAGCGAAGTGGCGACACCTCCAGAACGACCTCGCTCAGCCGATCGTGCAGGTCGGAGAGGAATTCTCTCTCGCTGATCGCACGCTCAAGATCCTTGTTGGTGGCCGCGACGAGCCGCACGTCCACGCGCGTCGCCGACTTCGCGCCGACCGGCCGCACCTCTCCCTGCTCGATCGCGCGGAGCAGCATCGCCTGGCCCTCGAGCGAGAGGTTGCCGATCTCGTCGGCGAACAGCGTGCCGCCGTCGGCGATGGTGAAGAGCCCTGGTCGGCGCTCGAGGGCGCCGGTGAAGGCGCCGCGCTCATGACCGAAGAGCTCGCTGGCGAGAAGCTCGCCGGGGAAGGTCGCGCAGTTGATCTTGACGTAGGCGGCGCCACTCCGGCGACTCAGCTGCTGGAGGGCGTTGGCAACGCTCTCGCGCTCGCCAAGCCTCCATGAAGTGAAAGAGCGCGTCCTTGCCGTGAAGATCCGCGAACGGGACCACCCACCGCCGGTCACACCGCCGGCAGTGCACTTCGATCCCGTCCTCGTTCGCCCTCATCACCAACGCCCCGCAGGCGCAGTGGATCGGGTCCAGCCCTTTGGCCGCAGCCATCGTCGGGTCTCCCCCGGGGCTGAACGCAGAAGCGCCCAGCCCACGGCGTGTCCGTGGTTGCTGGGCGCTGGGCGCTCGAGCCGCGAGGGAACCGGGCCCGCGATCGCTGATCCGGCCGCTGGCCGCTTCGGGTGAATTGCACGCCGGCTGATCTCGGCGATTGGATCAGTCCGTCATTATGTCCTCCTCGTGCGCTCTGTCCTGAGCGCTTCGCACTTCTCCGCATTCTAACGAGCCCAGCCGATGCCGGGTGGGCGATTCCATGACAGCGCCCGACGCCGTCGGCGTCGCGCCTCCGGGGAGAATGGGCGCCGATGAGCGAGTTCCACGAGATCTGGATCGAGCAGTGCGAGGCCGCGCGGGATATCCGCGAGGCATACGGTCTCCCGAAGGCCCTCGGGTACCTGATCGGCGAGAAGCTGCTCAACTTTCTCCGTGCCGCCGACGAGGATCCCGCGTTCGCGGGCGAGCTCCCCCGCTTCGTGGCGGAGATCACGCAGATCTTCGACCGCGCGGAGATCGAGAGCTACCTTGACACCGTGCACCGGGTGGGCGCTCTCGGGCACGTCTCCAGCGATGAGGTCCACGAGGAGATGCGCGAGGCTGGCGCGATTGACGAGGATCCCGTCGAGTGGGCCGAGGAGATTCTGCTGATCGAGCGGCTAGGAACTCGAAACGCCCTTTCGCCGTCGCCACCCCGTGCCCCCTGCCCCCCGCCGCGCGCCACGATCGCGCCCCCGGCGGCCCACGTCCAGCGCCGCCGGGAGGGCCAGGCCCTGCTCCGAAGCGGAGCTCCTTCGACAACCCGGCCCTCTTGGCGGTCGGCCGAACGCGGCCAGCGCCCGAACGCCGGCGGGAGACAGACGCGGGCGAACGCCCGGTCCCAGGGCGGGACGACGGAGAGGCCGGTCCGGTTACTGCGACGCGCGCGGCGGCGACCGCGACGGCTCCGCCGAGTGAGCATCCCCGTTGCACGTCAGGGAGCTGCACCGCCACATCCTCAACGATGGACGTTTTTCTCTGTTCGCGTGAGACGGTCACCGTAGGGCATCAGCGTGACTGCTCTGTTCCCTCCCGTGGTATGTGCTCGAGCGCTGACAGAATCAGATCCGCCGTCCCTCTTTCGCCCCACACTGCTGAGTCAACTGTTAGGTGATAGTGCGTCGGATCCCGCCAGTCAGCATGATAGAACGTGCGCACGTAGTCGGTCCGTAACCGGTCCATACCGGCGATGCGCCGTTCGGCTTCAGAGCGCGTGAGTTTTTCCATCTGTATCACTCGTTGTACGCGCGCCTCCGGCGGAGCAGAAATGAACACGTGAAGTGTTCTGGGTCGCTTGGCCAGGATATGGTTCCCTCCTCGACCAACGATGATTGCTCGGCCCTCTTGGGCAATGTCTTCGACGATGGTCCGCGTCATGCGCCGAAGTTTGGCGTCATCCAGCCCCCGTGGTGGGAGGACACTGTAGGCTGTTGCGAACCCGCCCATCCCTAGAAGCTCGACCAGCCGTTCGATGAACGACGCGACCCGTTCGTCTTTGGCCTCAACATCCGTTTCCGCCAGCTGATACTCAGTCGCAATCTTGTGCACGATTTCCTTATCCCACACCGACCACCGCAGACGACCGCCAAGGTCGCGGGCAATTTGACTGCCACCGCTCCCATACTGGTGAGAGATGGTGAGCATGAGTGTATCCAACGTGCTCATAATCGTCTCCCAAGCCGGCGCCGCAAATATAGGAGGCTAGGAACTCCAAACGCCCTTTTCGCGGCCGCCAACCCGTGCACCCTGCTCCTCGGCCGCGACCCAGGATCGCGCCCCCGGCGGCCCCCGTCAAGCGCCTCCGGGAGGGCGAGCGAGGGGCGATGACCTTCGACGGCGCTCAGAAGGGCGGCGAGCCGGCGAGAACTCGGCCCTCGGGGAGAAGACTTCACGTTCCGGAACGGAAAGATCGCCGTCAAAGAGTCGTACTTCAAGAACCGCACTTCGTGAACTGTGGCAGTAGCCGACGACCGGGTAGGGCCTTCCCCGGCTCACCCGGCCGTGTAGTTCATCGCGCCCACGATCACCGCAGAGAGCAAGATGAACAGGCCCTCCAGCTCCATCCCGAGCATCGTGTTCCCCGCGGCCAGCTCCTGGGCGAAATCGCGTCGGTCGATGAGGTCGTAGACCTTGTAGAGGAGGAGCATGAGGACGATACCGATGGCGCCGTCCCGGAGCGCGATCAGGATGCTATGGGTCGAGTACATGGCGGCGATGAGCAGGATGGCAAGCCCGAGATAGAGCCCACGGAGGACGCGGCCAATCGCGGCGTTCTTCTTGGCCGAGGCCTCGCGGAGGCTGAACGGCGAGATCCAGTCGAACATGGAGTTACCGCGAGGCTTGCGCCCACCACCACATTCAGCTCGATCCACGCCAGGACGCTATCACGCTTGTCCGCGAAGCGAGCCAGTTGCTGGGGATTGCCCTGCACCACGCTTGCGCGAGGTCAGGGGGGAAGACCGCGGCACCAGCGGTGAGCGCGCGAGCAGGGCGTTTGACATGCCCTCGGTGGCGGGCTATTGTTCACGCGCCGCGGAGGGATCAGTCCATGGTTGAAGCGCCCCTTTCGTTCGGCCCACCCAGACCTGTAACGCTCTGGCTCGAGATAGCATCCATCCCAACGCGGTGACCGTGAAGACCATTTGGATTCAGCTTGCTCGCCGAGCGTGGAGGTACCGGTTCGTGGCAGTACCCCTCACAGGCATCGGCGCATGGATCGGAGACGCGCTCGTCAGGCAAGGAGGAACGACCATGGTGCAGACGCGGTTCTGGAAACCCAAAGTGTTGCTCCGCCTGCTGCCGGTGCTCCTCCTGGCGCTGACCAGCGCGAGTGCCCAGGCGCAGCTCGCCACCGGCAAGGCCAAGGTGGACCGTCTGGTGATGGGTCTCATCAACCCCTATCGCGATTACATGCGCCCCTGGATCAACGGCACCCCGGACCACAACATTCAGCACGATCCGGCGTTCGAGTGGCTGTTTGAGGTCGACGTTTCGTCGGGTGGCTACAATCCCTGGCTGGCCAAGAGCTCGGAAATGGCCAAGGACGGCCGGTCCTGGCGCATCAAGCTGCAGAAGGGCGTGCAGTTCCACCACGGCTATGGCGAGTTCACCGCCAGGGACGTGGTGCGCAATCACGCGCTGTGGTGTGACCCCAACTACCCGGGGCGTAAAGACCCTACGCTGGTTGGCTACAAACAAGGCATGTGCGCGGTCCAGCGGGTGGAGGTGGTCAACGACCACGAGGTCGTCATGCACTGCAAGGTCGTGTGCCTCGACTTGCTGTTTTACTACTCGAGTGCGTCGAGCATGATCATTTTCAGCAAGGCGCAGTGGGACAAAGAAGGGGAGATGGCGTACGAGACGAAGCCGGCCGGCACCGGGCCATATATCTTCAAGGAGCGGCAACTCGGCCGTCATGTTTTGTACGAGCGTGCCCCGACGCCGCACTGGAAGTGGGGTGTGGTGGACTGGAAAGAGATCAAGATGACCTGGAACGTCGAGGAGCCGCCGCGCTTTGCCCAGTTGCTGGCGGGAGAGAGCCACCTCACCGAGATCAATAGGGACCTCACCGACGACGCAATCGCCAAGGGGTACAAGCTCATCCGCAGCCGGCAGGTGGCGCAACAGACCGTCATTGCTTTCGGTGGACTGTACTTCGGCACCGAGGACAAGGCCACGAAGCGCTACACCGAATACGGGGGGACAACCGGGAGACTCGACCCCAACGTGCCGTGGACCAACAAGAAGGTGCGGCAGGCCATGAACCAGGCCATCAACCGCGAGGAGCTGCTCAAGGTGCTGTACAAGGGCCGGGCGACGCCCACCTATGTGGCCGGCTTCTATTCCGACCTGCCGGGCTGGGACCCCACCTGGCCGAAGCGCTTCGCAGACATGTACGGCTACGATCCAAAGAGAGCCAGACAACTACTGGCCGAGGCTGGATATCCCAAGGGCTTCAAGGCGAAGGCGTGGTTGTTTCCGTTCGCCGGGGCGCCGGAGCTCGTCCAGGTGATGGAGGCGGTGGCCAATCAGTTGCGTGAAGTGGGCATCGAACTGGAGCAGGAAGAGGCCGACCTGGTGGCGGTCGTCCAACCGAAGGTGCGGGAGCGGCGAGCGAACTGGTATATCAGGGGCGGCGTCCCATCAAAAAAGGCGGTGGAGCCGCAGATCGCCCTGTTCAACGCCGGGAAGGGCGTAGGGCACTGGTTTGAGGACGACACGATCTATAAGATGTGGGAAGACCTGCTGCAGATGTCCGATCCCAAGGCCGCGGATGCCCAGCTGCGCAAAATCGGCAACTACAAGTTCGAGAACTTCGAGGTCATCCCGCTCTTCGACGTGTACATCGAAGTCGTGGTGAACCCCAAGATCATCAAGGACTGGCCTTTCTCCGGGTGGGACGGTGGGGACATCGGCCACACGTTTCTCATCAGTGCGTGTAAGCAGGAGAAACCCTGCAAGTAGGCACGCCTCTACGTCGCGTGCCAGTCCGACGACGGGGACCGACTACGGCCACCACGACCACGCCGCCGACCTGGAAGGCGTGCGCAATCTGAGGACCGCCGGCGGCATCACGGTAGGCCCTCATGGGATTCTCCGGGAGCGCCCTCCCCCGCTGCTGCGGCAAGCGGCGCGCGAGGTCCTTCAGCGTCCAGGGGACCCACTGCGAGGCGATTTCGACGAAGACCATGCGCAACGTCGGGAAGCGATCGGGCAGGCCCGCCATCACGCCTGCTCCAGCCACGTCCTCAACATCCGCGGCGAGAGCTATCGCCTGCGGGAGAAGAAGTAGGCCGGGCTCTTCAGCGTCAGCTCGGTCCCGCTCCTCGGAGCGTCTGACGACGCTGCTGATACGAACCGCCAGGGGGTGGGTCAATTCTTAACCGGCGAAAGTGGGTCAAAAGTACGCCGGCGTTGACACAAGATGAGGTTCTGTCGGTTTTGGCGGGTACCCGGCAGGGGAGTTGAGCAACTGGAAGCGACAGGCCGCTGCGCGTCTCGCCTACCCCCGCCAAGCAGCTTGCCGCATTGCGCCCGGCACGGCAGCTGATGGGGCACCGGCCGACGCGGTTGTCTGATCTCGCCCCTGATCTGAACAGGGCGGCGAACCGAAGCCGCACCGCGTGTCGTCGAGGGCCGTGCCTCAGATGGCGCCGCCGCCCACTCGCATCATCAAGCGTTTCCGGTGGCGCCGGACTCGCCACCGCTTCACCTGGACGTCCGCTCAGTTCCCCCGAACCACCGTCTGAAGAGTCCCATCGTCGCTCCTCCGCTCTCTGCATCTTGGTCGAACTACACGCCCGCTCTCTCCTGCCTGCAGAGCGCCAGCCACTGGATCCTCCTCCGCCCGCGTCGCCTCCTCGACCATGGGGGCAGACGGACTCGTAGAGGCGATGCATACGGGGATGGCGCGCTGCTTCACACCTCGATCTCGACGTCGGCGCCAGTGACCCGCACCGTGTAGCTCCTGACCTCTCGTCCCGCCGGCGCCCCCAGGACGGCCCCGCTCTTGATGTCGAACCTCGCCCCGTGCCAGGGGCAGGTCACTTCGGCTCCCTCGACCGTCCCTTCGGACAGCGGCCCTCCTCGATGCGTGCACGTATCGCTCAGTGCGTAGAACGCGTCGCCCACCCGAAAGAGGGCGATCTTCTGGCCTTCCACTTCGACCAGCTTAGCCTGCTCGTTCTCCAGCTCATCGGTCGTGGTCACTTTCATGAATTTGGGCATCACCGCTTCCTCCTCTGGGTCGGTTCAGTCTTCGACCGCTCCTTCCTTCAGTCGCTTTCTCCGGGTTCGCCAGCCTCAGTTCTTCGTCGTGCAAGGCTTGACCCCGGGGTTGTCGACGAAGAACTGCTTGTTCAGCGCGATGAAGTGTTTCCACTGCTCCGGCGTCTCGTCCTCGACGAAGATCGCCGTCACCGGGCAGACCGGCTCGCAGGCCCCGCAGTCGATACACTCGTCGGGGTGGATGAGCAGCTGGTTCGGCCCCTCGTAGATGCAGTCCACCGGGCAGACCTCGACGCAGGCCTTGTCCTTGACGTCGATGCACGGCTCGACGATCACGTACGTCATGGTGATCTCCCCCTCTTCCGCTCCGCCTCTCTCTTCAGGCGTCGATGACTCGGTTCCTGGAGTTGTCGTGCCGACCGCTGAGCAAGCCGGCTCAGGGCCGCGGCCTCCAGCTGACGGATCCGCTCCCTGGTCAGCCTGAAGAACGCCACGATCTATTCCGCGTCTGTGGCGTCTCCACGCTGACCCGAACCGGCGGCGAATGACCTGTGCCTCCTTTGGTTGCAAGGCCGCCAAGGCGCGCCCCACCCCCGCCGCCAGTTCCTTGGTCTGAGCTTCTTCTAGCGGCGAGAGAGCGCAGATGTGGCCTCTCGCTCGACGTGGTGGCGTGCGCTGCCCCACAAGAGCACACACGCGGTCAACGCCGCAGAGAGGAGAGGCCAGCCATGGACCATATTGGCATTGACGTCCACAAGAAGGACAGCCAGACCTCCATCCTCGCGGAAGGGGGCGAACTGATCGAGCAACGGGTCCGGACGGAACCCGAGCGCTTTGCGGTCGTGCTCGGCGATCGGCCCCGTCAACCGAGATAAAGTCACCACGTGGAACGGAGGCTAGGAACTCGAACCGCCCTTTCGCTGTCGCCAACCCTTCCCCCTGCCCCCCGCCGCGCGCCACGATCGCGCCCCCGGCGGCCGACGTCAAGCGCCTCCGGGAGGGCGAGCGAGGGGCGATGACCTTCGACGGCGCTCAGCAGGGCGGCGAGCCGGCGAGAACTCGGCCCTCGGGGAGAAGACGCCGAGCACGGCACGAGCCAGAACGACGCCGGGAGGCAGACGACGGCGCGCGGCCCGGATCCGTCGGGTCGAGGGAAGGCTGAGAACGAGTGCCGCGTTCGGTTACGTTCGCCGTCGCGGCGGCGAGCGCGCCGGCTCCGCCGAGGCCGACGCGCTCACGAGCCCCAGTCGCTCGAGCAAGACTCGGACGCTGGCCGGCCGAGGAGCCCGATGCCACAGCCGCCGGCGCCCGGGCGCTGCGAGCTACGACGTCCGGATGGACGGCCGGATGTTCTGGTTCACCCGGAAGAAGTTCGTCGGGTCGTACGTGTTCTTCAAGGCCACCAGCCGATCGTACTTGTCGCCGTACGCGGCGCGGACCCGCTCGTCCCCTTCCTCGCCGAGGTAGTTCACGTACACCGCGTCGGCGAAGAACGGCCGCATCGCGTCCATGAAGTCCCGGGTCCACCGGATGTTCGGCTCTGCCTCCGCGGGTCTCTCCCAGGTCGACGTGACGAGCAGGTTGTACGGCCAGCGGCGATGCCCGAACGCCGTCGCACTCTCGTCTACCCGGTCCATCGCGCCGTCGCCGTTGTGCTCGAGGACCACGGTACTGCGACGCGACGGCACCGTGGCGAACAGCCGCACGATGGTGTCGATCGCCGCATCGCTGAGCTCCGTGAGAAAGCCGGACCTCCAGTACTGCTGGAACCCAGCCGGGTAGATCCA
>Ga0184633_10001212_pt1 | contig 10564 bp, 6 predicted proteins | sample PLM31_170_b1_FD_133156 | JGI IMG/M metagenome (GOLD analysis project Ga0184633, IMG submission 133156) | Groundwater sediment microbial communities from an aquifer in East River, Colorado, USA - PLM3-1_170_b1 | ecosystem: Environmental > Terrestrial > Soil > Riparian zone | place: USA: East...
AAGAACCTGCGCGAGAGCTACCACGACGCGCTCCAGTACAAGGAGGAGCTGTTCACGCTCTTCTCTCTGGGGCACCTTTCGCTGGAGGACCGGGCCAAGGGGGAGGTCCTCTTCTGGCAGATCTGCGAAAGGATCCACAGGGACTTGAAGACCTTCCGCGAGATCCCCGAAGAGTTCGAGGACATGGAGACGATGCTCGCGGACAAGTACGTCCTGAACTTCTCCGTCTTCCAGTCGTTGCCCGACTCCTGGGCGATCGATCAGCTCTTTCCGACCCTCCCGATCCACCGGTTGAACGAGCGTCCATCCGAGTGGGGAACTCTGGCCGACATCACCTGCGACTCCGACGGGAAGATCGAGAGGTTCATCGACCTGCGCGACATCAAGGAAACGCTCCCGCTCCACCGCTTCCGCGAGGACGAGCCCTATTACATTGCCTTCTGCCTGGCGGGCGCCTACCAGGATGTCCTGGGGGACCTCCACAACCTCTTCGGCGAGGCGCACGAGGTCCTCGTCACCGTAGATGAGGAGGGCCGCTCGCGCGTCGAGGACGTCCTGCCGGGCGAGTCCTGCGAGCGGGTGCTCGAGTACATGAACTACGACCGGACCGAGATGCTCGACTCCATCTCCCGTCAGCTCCGGCGCGTGGCCAACCGGCCGGTCAAGAAGGACGAGATCCAGGCCATCTACAAGGAGTTCGAGGCGGTCTTTCCACGGTACACCTACTTGGAGAGATAACCCGCGCCTTCCTCCCCTCTCCCCCCGGGAGAGGGGCCGAGGGTGAGGGGCCTGCTTACGGAGGCGCCAGATGATCCCGATCGGCGACGACAACACCGGCCGCACCACAACTCCCTACCTAAACTACCTCCTCGTCGCGGCGAATATCCTCGTCTTCATCTTTTTGCAGCGACTCGGCGCGAACGAGCGCTTCACTTACGCGTTCTCGACTGTTCCGGCGGAGATCGTCACCGGCAGAGACGTGGCGCAGCCCGTCACGGTCAAGGACCCCGTCAGCGGAGAGGTGGCCGGTACGTTCGAGCTCGAGCCCACGCCCATCCCCGTGTATCTGACGCTCCTGACCTCCATGTTCATGCACGGCGGCCTCGCCCACATCTTCGGCAACATGCTCTATCTCTGGATCTTCGGCGACAACCTGGAGGACCATCTGGGGCACGGCCGCTACCTCGCGTTCTATCTCGTCTGCGGCGTCCTGGCCGGCCTCGCCCACGTTCTCGTCACCGTGGTTCTCAAGCAGAATCCACTTCTTCCGGCGCTCGGCGCCTCCGGGGCCATCTCGGGGGTCCTCGGCGGCTACATGGTCCTGCACCCCAAGCGTCGCGTCCGGGTCCTGTTTTTTCGGACGATCCAGGAGGTCCCGGCCATCGTGGCGATTGGCGTCTGGTTCCTCTTCCAGCTCGTCAGCAGCCTCGGCATGCTGGGCAGCGGATCGCAGGCGGGCGGCGTTGCCTACGGCGCGCACATCGGCGGATTCATCGCCGGCGTCGCCCTGATCAAGCTCTTCGCCGTGGGCCGAGTCTCCCCGGCGACGCATCCGGCGATGCGCCGGTAAACGGCGCCCGGGTTTTCATCTCTCAGCGGGCGTAGAGCAGATGCTTCCGGCGCCTCCGCCGGAAAGACTCCTGATCCTTCTCCCAGGGCGCGGCGATCGCTTCAGCGGAATCGCCCCGCTCGAGGCGGGAGATGGTTTCTCCGTTCGCCAGGAGCCGGCCGAAGTCTTTCCGCGTCCAGTCCACCGGGTGGAGGTCGCGAAGAGCCGTCGCGATCTCGATGCCGAGCGCGACGGGCCGAAGCGCCTCGCGGTCCACCACGGTGATCCGGACTCCGCCGCAGCGCTCGCCGGCGAACACCGAGGAGGCGGGAGTGAACTGGACCGGCGTGAAGCGCGCGCCCGAAATCCCGCGCGCGGCCAGTGTGCGCGCCAAGCGCAAACCATCCACCCAGGGGGCACCGATCACCTGAAAGGGTGAATCCGTCCCGCGCCCGACGGAGACGTTCGTGAACTCCAAGAGCGCGACTCCGGGATAGAGCACCGCGGACTCAAGGCTCCGCATCGAAGGAGAGGGGTTGACCCACGGGAGGCCGGTCTCGTCGTACCAGAGGTCGCGCGACCAGCCGCGCATCGGCACGACTGTCAGGTCCGCTCCGATCTTCCGCTCGGCGTTGAAGAGCCGGGCGAGCTCCCCGATGGTCATGCCGGGGCGCACGGGGATCGTGTGATAGGCGGTGAAGGAGAGCCTCTCGGGATCGGCGAGGGGGCCTTCGATGTCCACACCGTTGATCGGGTCGGGGCGATCGAGCACTACGACGGACACCTTCGCCTTCGCCGATTCTTCCAGGACATACCCGAGCGTCGTCAGATAGGTGTAGAAGCGGGCGCCGACGTCTTGGATGTCGAAGAGCACCGCTCCGATTCCCTTCAAGTCCTCGGGGGTGGGACGGCGAGTCTCTCCGTAGAGCGACCGGACCGGGATCTTGGTGGCCGGCTCCACGCTGTCGGAAATGCGGGCGTCTGCGCTGGCCTCGAGGCCGTGCTCCGGGGCAAAGAGAAGGACGAGATCGACGCCGGCCTTCTTGGCGGCCTCGGAGGTCAGGACCTCGACCGTGGAGCGGCCATCCCGCGAGCGTCCCGTCGCGTTCGTGACGAGGCCGACCTTCTTGCCGGCCACGACGCGGAAACCCTCCTGCGCGAGGACATCAATGCCGGTCAGCACTTCCCGCGGCGGAGGCCGCAGTGCCCGCGCGGCCGGAGGGACGTCCTCGAGGATCGCCGCGGCCACGATGTTCGAGACGGTCGCCCGTAGCGGCGTGACGTCCCCCTTGCCGTCCGGGTGGACGCGGTTGGAGAGAACGATGACGAACGTGTCGGTCGTGGCATCGAGCCAGAGGGACGTCCCCGTGAAGCCGGTGAGGCCGAAGGAGCCGGGGGGAAAGAGATCGCCGCGGCTTCTGGAATAGGCCGTGGCGATGTCCCAGCCGAGCGCGCGGACATCCCCGTCGGCGTAGTACCGGGGCCGCGTCATCGCGGCGAGGGCGAGGGGGGACAAAATGCGAACGTCGCCGAGCCGGCCGCCATTCAAGATCATCCGGCAGAAGCGGGCAAGGTCATCGGCGGTGGAGAAGAGGCCGGCGTGCCCGGCGACGCCGCCCAGGGCGTACGCACGCGGGTCGTGGACCTCGCCGCGCATCCAACGCCCCTCACGCTTCTCGGTGGGGGCGATGCGGTGGGAGGGTGGCGAGAGCTCACCCCTCACCCTCTCCCCTCTCCCGGTGGGAGAGGGGAGAGGGAGGAAAAGAGTGTCTTTCATGCCGAGGGGACGGAAGATGCGCTCCGCGGCGAATTGATCGAGCGGTTTGCCCGAGACGCGACGGACGAGCTCCCCAAGAACTTCGTAGCCGACATCCGAGTAGATGAACCGGGATCCGGGCGGGGCGGCCAGAGGCCGCGCGTACTTGCGCGCGAAGATCTCTTCAGGCGAGCCCGTGTAGATCTCCTGAGGGTCGTCGGGTTCGAAGCCCGCGCGGTGCGTCAGGAGCTGCTCGATCGAGACTTTCGCCCGGTCGCCCCCCTCCGGCGCGAACTCCGGGATGTGGCGGACGACGGGATCCGAGAGGTTCAGTCTCCCCTCCTCCACGAGGATCATCACGGAGGTCGCCGTCGCAATGGGCTTCGTCAGCGAGGCGACGTCGAAGATCGTGTCGACGGTCTGAGGCTCCCGTTCTGGCACAAGCGCGCGGTTGCCGTACGCGCGACGGAAAACAACTTTTCCCTTCCGCTCCACGAGGACGACGGCGCCTGGCAGCTCCTTCGCCGCAATCGCCGCTTCGACGGCGCGGTCGATGCGCGCGAGTCGCTCCGCGGAAATCCCGGCGCTCGAGGCCAGAGCGAAAGCAAGCAGGAGACCGGTCACGGCTCTTTCGCCATGCCGCGAAGCAGAAGGCCTCCCGAGACGACGAGCAGCGCGCCGAAGAATAGCGCCTCGCCGCGCTTGCCGAGGATCACTCCACCCGTCGCGAACATGATCGAGTACACGAAGACGATCCCAAGCACCCAGAACCAGGCGTTGCGCCCGATCTCCCCCGGAGGCGGGGCAAGCCCGGTCTCCCGCACGACCGGGCCCCAGCCGGGGCCGGCGGGGCGCACCTTGCGGTAGAAAGCCGCAAGCGTTCCGCTCGACTCAGCACGCGTCGCGAACGTCACCGCGAGCCACACGGTGGTCGTGACGGCGGTCGTCAGGACGAGGTTCAGCGCGAAGCCTTCGGGAAGAGCGGGATCGAGCGCGGGGACGCGCGCTCCGGCGGCGCGCAGCGAGAGCGAGGTCACGAGGGCCGACGCCATGGCCGCGACCTCGGACCAGGCATTCACGCGCCACCAGTACCAGCGAAGGATGTAGACGAGCCCCGTCCCCGCGCCGAGAGTCAGGAGCAGCTCCCAGACCTTGCTGATCTGGTCCATGAAGGCGGTCGCGACGAGCGAGAGGAGGACGGTCAGGGCTGTCGCGAGACGGGAAGCGAGAACGTAGTGCCTCTCGGACGCGTCCTTCTTCAGGAAGCGGCGATAGAGGTCGTTGACCAGATAACTCGAGCCCCAGTTCATCTGTGTGGCCTGCGTGGACATGTAGGCGGCCGCGAAGGACGCCAGCATGAAACCGCGCAGGCCCGGAGGGAGGAAGTCGGTCATCATGCGGACGTAGTTCAGGCCGGGGTCCTCGGCTCCGGCCGGGTTGCGCAGCGACCCTCCGTAGATCGCGAGCGAGCAGAGCGCGGTCACGACCCAGGGCCAGGAGCGGAGCGCGTAGTGCGCGATGTTGAAGAAGAGAGCAGCGGCGCGGCTGTGCCGCTCGTCCCGGCAAGCCAGCATGTTTTGCGCGATGTAGCCGCCCCCTCCCGGCTCCGCGCCCGGATACCAGGAAGCCCACCAGGAGACGCCCAGGAGCGTCGCGAGCGTGATGACCGGGAGCGCCCACGCCCCGGCGTTCCAGGCGGGCAGGATCGAGAGGACGGCGCCGGCGGAGCCGAACGTCGCGCCGGGCTCGGAGAACGCGGGATGCGCTGCGGGAAGCCCCGCCTTCATCGCCTCGATCCCTCCGACCGCGGCGACCGAGACGAACGCGAGCAGGATCGCGCCCCCCATCTCGAAGAGGTACTGGAAGCCGTTCGCCGAGGCGACGCCCCAGTAGCCGGCCATCACGGTGTAGAGGAAGGTCAGCAGCAGGCAGATGACCAGCGCCGTCCACTTGGAGAGCCCGAGCATGCCTCCCAGCACCTTCGCCATGCCGAGGTTCACCCAGCCCATGATGATGATGTTGATGACGAGGCCCAGGTACGCGGCTCGGAAGCCGCGCAGGAAGGCGGCGGGCTTTCCGGAGTAGCGCAGCTCCGCCAGCTCCACGTCCGTCACGACGGCCGCGCGTCTCCAGAGTCTCGCGAAGAAGAAGACCGTCAGCATCCCGGAGGCGAGCATGGACCACCAGAGCCAGTTGCCGGCGATGCCGTTCTTGGCGACCATCTCCGTGACCGCGAGCGGCGTGTCGGCGGAGAACGTCGTCGCGACCATGGCGGTGCCCGCGATCCACCAGGGCATGGAGCGCGCCGAGAGGAAGTAGTCGAGCATGGAGCGCTTCGCCCGGCGCGCGAAGAAGAGGCCGACGGCGATCGTCATGACGAAGTAGCCCGCCAGGATCGCGAAATCGAGGGGGCCGAGGCTCATTCGGCCCCTCCCGGCCTCGCTGCCGGTTTCTGGATGCCATCGCCCCGCGCAGCGATTCCCGGGATCGTGACAGGCAGCCGCCCTCCGATTGCCGCTTCGCCGAAGAGGGCCTGAGCCGCCGCCGTTTGCACGACGGTCTGGCCCCCATAGGCCGCAATGTAAGTCGAAAGCTCCGGCAGATCTCTGAGGAGGTACGGGTTTCCGAAAGAAACGGCGACGACCCGAGATCCGGCGGCGAGGAGGCTCGACACCGTGTCCAGGGCGAGCGGAGGCAGCGCGAGGTTCCCCTGTCCCGTTCGAAATCGAACGAACAACGAAAGGAGAACAACATCCGACCGCGACGCGGCCTCCAGGATCGGCGCGAGGTCCTTTTCGCGGGACCCGCGATCGAGGAGGAACGTCTCGGGAGGGGAAGCCAGGCGCTTCGCGAGGCCGCGGTCCAGGATTTCTCCGACCGAGCTTCCCGCGTCGCTCACAACGAGATGGACGACGCGCCCTTCGCGGGCCAGGGGAAGCGCGCCCGGCGCCTCACGGACGAGCGTCAGGGAACGCGCCGCGATCTCCTCCGCCACGGCGCGGTGCTCGGGACGGTCCACGAAGCGAAAGATTCTCTCGTCGTCGGGGCGCGGCGCCGTCACGCGGGCCTTGGCCGTGAGGATCCGCTCGACCGAGCGGTCGAGGCGTTCCATCGGGATCCTCCCTGTCTCGACGGCGCGCTTGACGCCTGCAATCGCGGCGTCCGTGTCGGGCGACTTCGGGATCAAGTCCGCGCCGGCAAGGATGGCGCGCACGGCCGCCTCGCCCGGATCGTAGTGGTCCGTGATGCCGCCCATGTCCAGAGCATCGGCCACGACGAGGCCGCGGAACCCGAGGTCCTGGCGCAGGAGACCCTCGATCACGGCGGCGGAGAGAGAGGCCGGGACGGTCGCGCCGCTCGCGACCTCAGTCGCGTCGCGCGTGTACGGGTTCTCGCGCGGCGCGTTCGCGCGCGGCGGCGCCGCCGCGGGATCGAGCCCGGGAAGCGACACGTGCGCGATCATGACGGAGGAGACACCGGCGGCAATGGCCGCCCGGAAAGGCAACAGCTCGACCTCTTCCAGGCGCTCGCGGGGGACGTTGAGGACCGGAAGCGACCGGTGCGAATCCGCAGCCGTGTCTCCATGCCCGGGGAAGTGCTTTGCGGTCGCCAGCACGCCCTCCGCCTCGACGCCGCGCACGAATGCAGCGACGAAGCGCGCGACCTCCCTTGGGTCCTCCCCATAGCTCCGCACGTTGATGACCGGGTTTCCAGGGTTCGAGTTCACGTCGGCGACGGGCGCATAGATCTGGCTCAAACCCAGCGCCCGCGCCTCCCGCGCGACGATCCTCCCCTGCCGCTCGGCGAGCGAGGGATCTCCGGTGGCCCCCACCGCCATCGGCCAGGGCCAGTAGGTCGTGTCCTCGAAGCGCATGCCGAGGCCCGCTTCCAGGTCCGCCGCGACGAGGAGCGGCGTCTTCGCCAGTGCCTGGAGCCGGCGGTTCAGGTGCGCCGTCGCATAGACGTCCGAGTCGAACCAGGCGACCCCGCCCACCTTGTTGTCGCGCACCTGCCGCACGAGCTCCCGGTACTCCGGCGACGCTTCATTCATGAAAACGCCCTGCGCCGCGTAAACGAAGAGCTGCCCGACCTTCTCCTCGAGCGACATCGTTCGCACTCGCGCGGCGGGCGCCGTCGCACACCCCACCATAAGGAGCAGAAGGATGGGGTCGACGCTGAAAACGTGTATTATTTTTCTTGGCGGTTTGAGCGATCCCCTGGCGCGCATCACGCGACGCCCTCGACTTCTTTCCGGGACGCCAGGCCCGCGAGGGATCCTGCCAGGAGCGTCGTCAGGCTTCCGACGAGCGTGTACCAGGGCCAGGCGACGGGCGTCGCGAACCGAAGCGCGAGGACGGCGGCGAGGCCGGCGCCCATTCCGGCAAGCGCCGCGGGCGTGCCGGCGCGGCGCGAAAAGGCCCCAAGCAGAAAGACCCCGAGGACCGGGCCGTTCAAAAGGGACGCGATCGAGAGCGCAGTGTCGAGCGCTGAACGGGCGCTCTGCCGGATGCTGAGCGCCACGCCGATCTGGGCGATGCCCGCCAGGACGGTGAGCCCGCGCGAGACGTCCAGGTAATGCCGGTCGCTCCGGTCCGGAACCGCGGGCCGGTAGAGGTCAGACACAGCCGTCGCCGCGATCGAGTTCAGAGAAGAGGACATCGCGGCCGCGAAGATCGCCGCGACGACGAGGCCTGAGAGCCCCGCCGGCAGGTGCTGCGTGATGAAGTCGGGAAAGACGCGGTCTCCCGAGAGGGCGGCGGCCCCGGTCTCGAACGGCCGGTAAAAGGCGAAGAGAAGAAGGCCGATCAGAAGGAATCCCGTGAACTGTAGGAGCACGACGGCACCCGAAGTCAGCAGCGCGGCGCGTGCCTTTCCCGGAGAATCGGTACAAAGGTAACGCTGGACGAGGTACTGGTCGGTGCCGTGGGTGCTCATCGTCAGGAAGCAGCCGCCGAGGACACCGGCCCAGAAGGTGTAAGGCTTTGTGAGATCCAGCTCGAGATGGAAGAGCTGGAACTTCCCGTAGGTCTCGCCGAGAGCGGCCGTCGCCTCCCAGCCACCAGGGATCTTCTGAAGGAGCACCGTGGCCGCCGCGATGGCTCCGAGGATGTAGATCCCGAGCTGAACGACCTCGATCCAGATGACCGCTTCCATCCCGCCGAAGAACGTGAACAGAATCATCACGATGCCGATCACGAGCACGGAGCCCACGACGACCGCATCCAGTTCCTCGCCCCCCGAGAACGCCTTGTAGACCGCCGCGAGGACGAAGGCGGTCAGGAGAAGCCGCACGCCGTCGGCGACGGTCCGCATCACGACGAAAAGCGAGGCCGCGAGCGCCTTGACAGCGCCTCCGAAGCGCGTCTGGAGGAGCTGGTAGACCGTCAGCAGCTCCCCGCGGAAATAGGAAGGGATCAGAAGGGCCGAGATCGCGACGCGTCCCAGCAGATAGCCGAACACGAGCTGCAGGAAGGCGAAGTCTCCCTCCCGCGCAAACATGATCCCGGGCACCGAAACGAACGTGATCGTCGAGGTCTCCGTCGCGACGATCGAGGCGGAGACCGCCCACCAGGGAACCTGGCGTCCCCCCAGAAAGTACTGCCTCGTCGTCTTCTGCCGCCGCGCGAAGAAGGCACCAGCCGCGACGACGCCGGCCAGGTATCCGAAGACGATGACGAGGTCGAGGGCCCGCACGTGCGGGAAAGTCTACAATTCGCGAGCCGCCGCCGGGCGAGCGCGGTCAGTGTGCGGTCTCGACCGCCACCTCCTCGACCGGCGTGACCGCGGCCTGGTCCTCTTCTCCGGTTCGGATGCGATAGACCTTCTCGACGGGCAGGACGAAGACCTTCCCGTCGCCGACCGCGCCCGTACGCCCCGCGGAGAGGATCGCGCGGACCGTCGGCTCGACGAAGTGGTCGGAGACGCCGATCTCCAGGCGCACCTTCTCGGAAAGCTCCATCTTGACTGTCGTGCCGCGGTAGGTCTCGACTCTTTCGGTCTCGCCGCCATGCCCCTGGACGCGCTCTAGCGTCAGACCGCGCACTTCCGCGCGGAAGAGGGCCTCGAGGACGTCGGGAAGTTTCTCGGGGCGGACGATGGCGACGACGAGCTTCACGCGGAGCTTCCTTCCGCCGGGAACGCGAGAGGGACGGGCGCGATTCGCGGAAGAGCCTCGTCGGGCATGACGAGGATCGCCCCCTCGCCGCGGGCGTAGGCCTCTTCGCCGTGTTGCGTCACGTCCAGGCCCATCCCTTCCTCCCGCACTTCTGCGCGGAGAGGCGCGAAGAGCCCGACGACACGCAGGAGAACGAACGTCCCGGCCGCGCTGAACAGGGTCGTCGCGAGAACGCCCACCGCCTGGATCAGGAGCTGACGCGGGTTACCCGAAAGGAGGCCCTCCGCGGGGGAGCCCCACGCCTTGGAGGCGAGCACTCCCGTCAGCAGCGCCCCGACCGTTCCGCCCAATCCGTGGGCGGCGACGACATCGAGCGAATCGTCTAAGCGGGTTCGCGCGCGCCAGAGCAGCGCGAAGTAGCTGGGGAACGCGGCCACGCCGCCGAGTCCAATCGCCGCGATCGGGCCGACGAAACCCGCGGCGGGCGTTACCGCGACCAGACCCACGACGATCGCCGTCGCCGCCCCGACAGCGGTCGCGCGGCCGCTTCGCGCCAGGTCCAGGAGGGTCCAGACGACGAGCGTCGCGACCGGCGCGAGGAGGGTGTTGGCGAACGCGAGGGCGGCCGTGGCGTTGGCCGCGAGCGCGCTGCCGCCGTTGAAGCCGAACCATCCGAACCAGAGGAGGCCCGCCCCGAGCAGCGTGAACGGGACGTTGTGCGGCAGGATCGCCTGGCGCGCGTAGTCCTTGCGCGGGCCGAGGACCCGGGCGGCCACAAGAGCGGCGACGGCCGCGTTGACGTGCACGACGGTCCCGCCCGCGAAGTCGAGCGCGCCCAGCTTCGCCAGCCAGCCGCCTCCCCAGACCCAGTGCGCGAGCGGGGCATAGACGAAAACGCCCCAGAGGGCGATGAACGCGAGGTAAGGCGCGAATCGCATGCGCTCGACGATGGCGCCCGAGATCAGCGCGGCCGTGATGATCGCGAAGGTGCCTTGATAGGCCATGAAGAGCAGCTGCGGTATCGCGGGACCCCCCGCCTGCGCCTCCAGCCCGACGCCGGCGAGAAACGCCCGCGAGAGGCCACCGGAGAAGAGGGAGCCAGGCGCGAAAGCCAGGGAGTATCCAAGAAACGCCCAGCCCAGGC
>Ga0184633_10001213_pt1 | contig 10564 bp, 8 predicted proteins | sample PLM31_170_b1_FD_133156 | JGI IMG/M metagenome (GOLD analysis project Ga0184633, IMG submission 133156) | Groundwater sediment microbial communities from an aquifer in East River, Colorado, USA - PLM3-1_170_b1 | ecosystem: Environmental > Terrestrial > Soil > Riparian zone | place: USA: East...
ACCGCGCGTCCACTCGCGCGTTGATGCAGCCCTCGGGGTAGGCGCCGTCTTCGCTGCGCACACCCGCCGCCACGCCGGTCAGAAGCTCGAGCGCCTGGTCTACGGTCTCGACCGCAAAGACCTGGAAACTGCCTGCTCGCACAGACTCAAGAACGTCCTTGCGCAACATTAAGTTATGACGGTTCCGCGCCGGCATCACAACGCCCTGCTGACCTGTGAAACCGATCGCCTTACACACGTCGTGAAACCCTTCGATCTTCTGGTTGAGGCCACCGATCGGCTGCACCTCTCCCTTCTGGTTCACCGAGCCCGTCATCGCCAGGTCCTGCCGGATCGGGGCGTCAGCCAGACTCGATAAGATCGCGCACAGCTCCGCCAGCGACGCGCTGTCTCCTTCGATGGCGTCGTACCCCTGCTCGAACGAGATGCTGGCCGATAGCGAGAGCGGCTTGTCCTGCGCGTACTTCCAGCCCAGGTAACCGCTCAGGATCAGTACGCCTTTGTCGTGAATTTTACCACTCAGTTGTGACTCGCGGTCGATGCTGGTGACGCCTCGCTGGCCCAGGAACGTGCGCGCGGTGATGCGTGAAGGGCGTCCGAAGGCGAAATCGCCGAACTCGTGCACGGCAAGCCCATTGACCTGGCCCGCCACGGATCCGGAGACATCGACGATAATCACGCCGCGCTGTATCAGCTCCCGTATCCGCTCCTCCATCATGTTCAGCCGGTACACACGTTCGTTGATCGCGCGCTCGACGTGGCCGGCGCCGACACGCTGGGCGCCCTCGATTCCCGCCCAGTAGTCCGCCTCGACAACGACGTCCCGCAGCCGTCCGAACCGCGCCGAAAGCTTTTCCTGGTCATCCACCAGGCGGCTCCCGTGCGCCACCAACTCCGCGACGGCGTCGCGCTCAAAGTGGCGCAGACCCTCGCGCTCCGCGCAGGCGCAGATAAACCCCGCGTAAGACAGCACATTCTGCTCCGTGCGGTCGATCTGGTTGTCGAAGTCTGCCTTGACCTTGAACATCTCCCAGAACTCCTCGTCGTACGTCGATAGCAGGAAGTAGGACATCGGGTCGCCCGTCACCACGAGCTTGAGGTCCGCCGGGATCGGCTCCGGCCGCAAAGTCTGGGGCGTCAAGAGCCCGTACTGTTCCATCGGGTCTTCCAGGCGCACCTCCTTCGTGCGGATGACGCGCTTGAGGCCGTCCCAGGCGCCGGGCTTGGTCATGATGTCCACGAGGTTCAAAATCAAGTACCCACCGTTCGCCTGGTGGACAGAACCGGGCTTCAGCATCGTGTGATCGCTCAGGTACGTCCCCAGGTAAGCTTTGCGATCGATCCGGCCGAAGAGGTTCGTCCAGCTCGGGTTCGGCTCGTGGACGATAGGCGGGCCGGTCGCGTTCGAGTTGTCCACGAAGACGTTGCAACGGAACGCCGCGAACGCGTCCGGCTGCACCGGCGCCTGAGCCCCGTCAGACGACGCCACCGCCGCCGTCTGCTCGCTTTGCATCCGCAGCATGTCCGCGCTCGCGAGTGTGAACTCCTTGAGCTGCTCCAGGAAGCGTACGACTTCGGCGTCGCCCTGGTAGCCCTTCAATAGCGCGTCGAACGCACCGCTCATCACCCACTCCGCGATCTCCCTGTCCAGCTGGCGAAGCTGCTCGTTGACCGCTGTCTCGATCGCGCGCAGACGCTCCCGTGTCTGGTCAATGACCTCCGTGATCGGCTTCTGACGCTCCTCAGTCTGCCGCCGTTCTGCTGCGTCCAGCGCGGCGAACTCCTCCGGCGTCATCGGCCTTCCTTCCAGCAGCGGGATCAAGTTCACCCCTGTGGGAGAGAAACTGAGGCGGAACCCAGCCTCCTCCGCCTGCTTCTCAGCCTGCTCGATCAGCGGCTGCGCCTCCTGCTGGCCCTTTTCCAGCATTTCACGCCGCCGGTGGCTGTACTCCTCGCTGGTGAAGGCGCGCGTGAGGTTCGTTCGTACAGAGAATAGAAGCTCTTCCAGCTGTTTGCGCAGTTGCTCGCCAGCCCCCGGCGCTAATCGTAGAGCGTTGGGACGGTCCGGATCGTCGAAATTGTAGACGTAGCACCAGTCCGGCGGCAACTCCTCGTGGTCGGCCGTCCGTTTCTGCTCCACCGCTCGTTGGATGTGTTCCAGAATCGCCGTCGACTTTCCGGTCCCGGTCAGGCCGGTCACGAAGATGTTGTATCCCGGCTTGTCCACGCCCAGCCCAAACTGCAGCGAGCGCAGCGCCCGGTCCTGGCCGATGAACTCGGTCAGCGGCACCAGTTCATCGGTGCAGTCGAACTGGAAGACGCTGGCGTCCTGTTCGCGCCGGAGCTGTTCAGGCGGTAGGCGAAGGTTATCGGCTTCCGTCACGGGCAAACGGCCGCTCAGTCCGGACCCTCGAATACCCAACGGTCCAGGTCGCGCGGATAGCTGTGTATCGTGTCCTCGTCGAAGAAGAGGGCGATCTCGCGGGCGGCAGACTCTGTGGAGTCGGAGCCATGGATGAGGTTCTGGGTGATGTAGAGGGCAAGATCACCGCGAATGGTACCCGGTGCCGCCGCCAGCGGGTCGGTTGTGCCCATGGAGGCGCGGACTATTTCGACGGCATTGGGACCCTCGAGGACGGTGGCGATGATCGGGGACGAGGTTATGAAGTCGACGAGCGTGCGGTAGAAGGGCTTCTCGGTATGCTCGGCATAGTGGCGGGCGGCGAGGTTCTCGTCGACGCGCAACATGCGCACGGCGGCGATACGAAGGCCGCGACGCTCGAGGCGCGAGATTATCTCGCCCGCCAGACCCCGCTGCATCGCATCCGGTTTCACGAGGACCAGCGTGCGCTCCATGGGCATATCTTGCTCATTGTAGCATTCGCGTTTGACTGAACCCGCTCTACGATGGCGCGGGCTGCGGCCCGATCGCCGGCGGCCGCAGGTACACCGGCCGCATTAGCGCCGGCTCCGCCGCCGCACCTGCCTCCAATCGCGCGAACCCCAGCCGGGCAAGGGTCCGCGCCCGGCCGCTCTCGATTTCGTCCGCGACGATCGCACGCCCTTTCGCAAGTGTCGCGAGCCCTTCGTCGACCTCCCCCACCAGCAGCGAACCCCGTTCGAGCGCCTCGACCAGCTCCTCCCCCTTTGACAGAAGAGGCGGCGTCACTTCACGCCAGGGGCCGGCGTGGTAGGAGGCCCAGGCCAGCTCACCACGTCCCGCGCGGTGCACCGCCACGATCGGCCCGTCGAACGATGCGTGCGGGTACGCGTCCAGCTCAAGCCGCCCGACACCGAGCGCCGGAAGTCCGAGCGCCCGCCCGAGTCCCTGCGCCACGCTCACGCCGACACGCAGGCCCGTGTACATCCCCGGGCCGATGCAGACGAACACAGCGGTCAGATCTGTCTTCTCCACGCCTGCGTCCGTCAGTAGTCTGTCGATCGCCGGCAGCAACTCGACCGTATGGTTGCGCCGGCAGCGCCACGCGCGATCGGCGACGACCTTCCCGCCGCGCGAGAGCGCCACGGACGCCAGCTCCGAGGCCGTGTCGATGGACAGCTCCATTAGCTGCGGAGACCTTCCACCAGCTCGCTCGCCCGCCTGCCTAACGCCGTAACTCTGAGGACCCTCGAATCCTCGCCCCTCACGTCAAACTCGACCCGAACGTGCTCCTCCGGCAGTACGCCTTCTCCCGCTCGCTCCGGCCACTCGACCACGAGCACACCGTCCGCGCTGATCTCGTCCAGCGCCAGCTCCTGCACCTGTTCCGGCGTCACCAGCCGGTAGAGGTCCGCGTGGTACAGCCGCACGCGCCCCGCGTACTCACCCAGCAGCACGAACGACTTCGACGACACCGATCCGTCGAACCCCAGCCCGCGCGCGATCCCCTGGACGAACACCGTCTTCCCCGCACCCAACTCACCCGAGAGAAGCACGACATCCCCGGCCCTCAGCAGGGCGCCCAGCCGTTCGCCCAGGCGCCGCGTCTCTTCCGCGCTTTTCGAACCGAATTCCAGACCCAACGCTACTCTTACCGCAGGTGGTCCCAGCCGCCGGCCGGCATCGTCAGCTCACGCCCGGAGCCGTCCAGAAGGCGCGGCCGGTCCTCGGCCGAGTCCGTCATCCGGCCGATGACCGTCAGCGCGACATCGACCGCGTCGTTCACCGCCTCAATCGTTTCCTGTCGTCCTATGAGCAGGAGCTCATAGTCTTCGCCGCCGGTACAGGCTAAGGCACGCGCGTCTTCCGGGTAAGCCGCGCGGAGGTTATCGCTCAAAGGAAGAGCATCTACGTCCACGTCCGCCCCGAGATGCGACATCTCGCAGATGTGCCCGAGGTCCTGCAGCAGCCCATCCGATACGTCGATTGCGCACCTTATTCCTACTCGTGCCGCCTCCTGACCGGCACCCAGCGGCGGCAGCGGACTCAGGTGTGTCTGTACCAGGGGTTCATCCAGTGCGGCGCCCTTCCGCAGGCGCCATAGCCCAGCCGCCGAATCTCCCAAACTCCCCGTCACCGCGATTACGTCGCCCGCCTTCGCGCCTTCGCGTCGCAGAAGGAGCGGCTTCTCCTCGCGCATCTGAGCCTGCCCGATAAGCGCCACCGTGACCGACACCTGCGGCGCACGCACGATGTCGCCGCCGGCTATCGCCACCCCGTACTTCTGCGCGCATTGGCCAAGGCCCACGTAGAGGTCGTCGACTGCGGAGGTGTCCGTCTCCGGCGGCAGCGCCAGCGTGACCAGCGCGAACAACGGCTCGCCGCCCATCGCCGCGATATCGCTCACGTTCACGGCCAGCGCCTTCCAGCCCACGTCCGCCCAAGGCGCGATCTCCGGCAAGAAATGGACGCCCTCGACGAGCGTGTCGGTGGTCGCCAGGAGGACTGCCTCGCCCATACGCCACGCTGCGGCGTCGTCCCCGATCCCGACGATCAGTTCCGCCGGCGGCTCACCGCCGATCAGCGCCGCCAACCGCTGGATGAGCCCGAATTCGCCCACATCCCCAACGTTGCCCGGCGCCCACTCGCTCCTTGCTCCTTGCTGCTTGCTCCTTCCTTCGTTCACACCGTCATTATACGAGCGCTCGTCCGCTATACTCCCCCCATATGCGCACGCTCATCGTCTCCGACATCCATGCCAACCTCGTCGCGCTCGAGGCCGTCCTTAAGCATGCGGAGCGCGATGGCGCATGCGACGCGGTCTGGTCCCTCGGCGACTGCGTCGGCTACGGCCCGCAGCCCGGCGAGTGTATCGCCCGCCTGAAGAGCTCAGGCGCCGTCATGGTCGCCGGCAACCACGAGCGCGCCGCCACCGGCGCCATCGGCACGGAAGACTTCAACCCGGATGCCGCCGCCGCCGCTGAGTGGACAAAGGAACGCCTGACCGGAGACGAACGGTCGTTTCTTGACGGCCTACCTGAGGTGGACAGCCGCGACGACTTCACGCTCGTCCACGGCTCCCTCCGCTGGCCAATTTGGGAGTACCTTTACTCCGCCGAGGCTGCCCTCGCGCACCTCGCCATCCAGCAAACGCCGTTCGGCCTCGTCGGCCACACGCACGTCCCGATGCTCGTCCTCGAAGACCTGCAATCGCCGGAAGGATGCCGCCTCTACCGCCTCGATGACGGCGAGACAGTTGATCTCAACCCCGAGCGGCGGATCGTCCTCAACCCCGGCAGTGTCGGGCAGCCGCGCGACGGCGACCCCCGCGCCTCCTACGCCCTCTACGACAGCGAATCGAGCTTAATCACGCTTCACCGGGTCGAGTACGACATTCCGGCTACGCAGAAACTGATGTCAGAAGCCGCCTTACCGCGCTGGCTGATCGAGCGCCTCTCAGTAGGACGCTAGCGGCCTTCACTCTCGCCCGCAGAGCGGGAGAGGTCTTTCCACGCAGCGGAGGGGTTGCGGGAAGCGCGCCTGCTTACCGCGGCGCTGCTACCAGCGAGGACACAACAGTCTCCGGCGACTGCTCCGTCCCGCTCGAGACGACGCCGCCTTCGCCCTCCGGCAATGGTGACATCGACCAGGAGCTGGCGATGACTGTCGGGCTAGCTGACGTGGACGATGTGGTCGTGTCAGCGACGGGCTCCGCGACCGGAGTCGCTACCGCCGCAAGTGCCGCCGCGAACTCAGTGGCGGGCTCAACGGTAGCGACGGCTGGTCCGGAGACGGCTGTAGTAGCAGGGACCTCGGCCACGACGACAGGTGTCACGTCGCGGGTGACCGAAGGCTCGATTTCCGTCGAGTGAGTGGAGGCCGGAGGCTGCGGGGGACCGTAGGCGCCCTGCGGGTCCGGTGCCCGGGACGCTGCTACGGTTCCCGCCGCAGACAACACTCCGGCGAATGAGACTAGCGCAGCCATTTGGAGCCAGGAGCGGCGGGACGGCGTCCAGCTTCGCTTCCGGCTCTCTTTTACAACGTTGCCGCCGGCGGGGTTGCAGCGGACCATTGTGTGTCCTCCTGTTCAGCTCACCGCCCGGCCGGCGATCTCTTTTTGCGTGCGACTCAACCCATTCGGGTCGTTTCGTTCTCGATGATCAGGTTACGTTATCCATTCCTTCACGTCAGTTAACGCAAGGTAAAGAAAGCGCACCGTTCGGGAAATAACAGTTGGGTGTCAGTTATCAGTTGTCAGTTATCAGTTGTCAGTAGGGGGTCACGATCTCCGACGTAGCCCAGCTCTTCAAGGTGCGTCGCCTCTACAACGCCTCGCTGAGCCTGGCGCCGTCCTATAACAATGTCCCCTGCCCCTCTGCCTCACCCTTGACCCTTGACCCCTTACCCTTCCCTATCACTCCCAGCAGCTCCGCGATCTCCCGCGCGTTGCGCACGCCGTAGTCCCGGTGGCAGTTGTTCATCAGCACGTGCACCTCGCGCGCGTCCTTTGACAGGTCTTGCACTCGCGGCACCCACTCCCTCAGCTCATCCGCGCTGTACAGGTAGTCGAACCGCTCCGCCGCCGTCACCGATCTCTTGTTCCACGTCTCGGCGTTGCGACCGTGCATCCGTAGTAGAGCGACGGGCGCCGTCACCGCCGTCACCGGCGGCACGCTGCTCTTGAACCCCTGCGGTTCGTCGACGCACACGTACGGGATCTCGTGCTCGGAAAGGAAGGCCAACGTTCGCTCGCGGTCCCGCGTCTCGGCCATCCAGGCCGCGTTCCGGAACTCGACGGACATCGTGTACTGCCCCAACCGCTCCTTCGCCTCCAGGATGTGCGCGCGGCTGTCCGCGCGCGGCCCGAACCAGGGCGGGAACTGGAAGAGGACCGTCCCCAGCTTGCCGGCGCTGTCCATCGGCAGCAGGACGTCCACGAACCGCTGCCAGAGCTCTTCCCCCATCCCCTCCGGCAGGTCCTTGTAGTAGACGTTCTTCTTCTCTTGCTGAGCCGGCGGCAGCGCCTCTCGCAGCTCCCTCGGCAGAGCTGCCACCGCCGCCGCGTGCCCGGTGAACAGCGCGTACGCCTTCACGTCGAACACGAACTCGGGCGGTGTCCGCTCCACCCACGCCTCCGGGTTGCGCTCCTGCGGGATCGCGTAGTAGGTGCTGTCCACCTCGACGATCGGGAACTGCTCGGCGTAGAAGCGCAGCCGGTCCTCCGGCTTCTTCGCCTCCGGCGGGTACCAGCCGCTATCGATCAGCGTCTTGTCCGCCCACGAGCACGTCCCGACGAGAATGCGACCGGGCATGGCTACACTCCCGATCGCTTGAAGACCGTCTCCCCCTCCTTTACTGTCTCCTCCACCGCGATCTCCCGTATCCGCATCGGTTCGACGGCCAGCAGGTTCGACGAAAGCACCACCAGGTCCGCTAGCTTCCCTACCTCGATGGACCCCTTTCGCTCCTCCTCGAACAGCTGGCGGGCCGCGTCGATTGTCACCGCTCGTAGCGCCTCGCGCGCCGTCAGGCGCTGCTCGGGCCCGAGTTCGTGTCCGCCCGACGTTACGCGGTTTACGGCCGACCACACGACGGTCAGGATATCGGGCGTCGTCACCGGCGAGTCGTGGTGCAGCGTGACCGGGATGCCCCGGTCGAGGGCCGAACGCATCGGGTTGATGCGCGGCGCTCGCTCCGGCCCCAGGAAGACATCCCGGTGCCGGTCGCCCCAGAAGTAGACGTGGCCGGGGAAAAACGACAGGTACAACCCGAACTTCTTCACCTCGTTGAGCTGGTCCTCGCGGATCGTCTGGGCGTGGATGATCGTCGTGCGCCTGTCGCCGCCTGGGTGCGCCCCCTCCGCCGCCTGGGCGGCTTCGATCACCATCCCGATCGCGGCGTCACCGTTGGCATGCGCCAATACCTGCCAGCCGTTGGCGTACCCGTCTATCATGGCCTCGTTCAGCCTTCCCTGTGCCTCGAACGTCGGGAACCCGGCGTAAGCCCTGTCTCGCCCCTCGGGCTGCGCGTGGTACGGCTGGCTCAGGTACGCCGTGTACCCCTGTATCGACCCGTCAGTAAGCAACTTCATGCCGCCCAGGCGGAAGCGCCCGCGGTAGCCGCGGCCGCCCTCCGCCGCCAGCATCCCACGTGCGAAGGCGTAAAGCGGGTAAGCCACCACGTCCAGTGGCATCTCTCCCGCCTCTGACAGCCGCAGGCATGCTGGTATGAACGCTGGCGAGAACAGCGCCGCTTCCTGCGCCGTCGTCGCGCCGAAGGAGGCGTAGTATTCCATCGCCGCCCGCACCTGCTCCGCCGTCTCTTCCACCGATGGCGGCGGCAGCACCGCGAAAACCGCGTTCATCGCCGTCTCCTCCAGCACGCCGCTCGGCTCGCCGTTCTCGCGGCGACGGATGCGCCCTCCCTCCGGGTCCGCCGTCGTGGCCACGATCCCGGCCAGCTCCAGCGCCCGCGTGTTCGCCGTCAGCAGGTGCGCCGAGATGTGCAGCGCCGCCACCGGGTGCTCGCGGCTCACGGCGTCCAGGTCATCGCGGTCCGGGTGGCGACCCTCCTCCATGTTCGTGTCGTCGTACCCCATTCCGACGACCCAGTCCCCCGGCCGCAACTGCCGCCGCCCAACGTGCTCCCGCATCTCCCGCTGCAAATCGTCGATGCACGCCACCGGACCAATCGGCTGCGGGCTCAAGTTCGCCGAGGCCAGCTGCTGCGCTGTCAGCCCCAGGTGCCCGTGCGCGTCGATAAACCCGGGCAGCAGCAGCCGCCCACCCAGGTCCGTCACCACGGTCCGCGGTCCACTCAGCGACATCACCTCGTCCCTTCGCCCCACCGTAGCGATCCTCCCGTCCCGTATCGCCACCGCCTCCGCCACCGTATCCCGCGCGTCCACGGTCACTACATCGCCGCCGAAGAAGATACGGTCCGCAGGCTCTCCCGTCATACGCGGATTATCGCATGCCCATCCGTGCTCATCTTCGGCCAATCTCCGGGGCGGCGGTGGCCCCATCTGTGCTAATCTGTGGCTAATCTCACTCAGAAGGAGCGACGCCCAATGGTCCCCGAACGCATGAACTTCGGCATTTTCATGGCCCCGTTTCACCGCACCGGCGAGAACCCCACCCTTTGCCTCCAGCGTGACCTCGAGCTGATCTCGTGGCTCGATACCCTCGGCTACGACGAGGCGTGGATCGGCGAGCACCACTCCGGCGGGTGGGAAACGATCGCCAGCCCGGAGGTGTTCATCGGCGTCGCCGCAGAGCGGACGCGGAACATCCGGCTCGGCACGGGCGTCGTCTCGATCCCGTACCACCACCCGTTCCACGTCGCCGATCGCATGGTGCTGCTCGACCACCTGACGCGCGGGCGGGTCATGCTCGGCGTCGGGCCAGGGGCGCTTCCCAGCGACGCCAAGATGCTCGCGATCGAGCCGACACGCCAGCGGGAGATGATGGACGAGGGCCTCGGCGTGATCATCCGGCTGATGACCGAAGACGAGCCGATCACGTACGAGACGGACTGGTTCAAGCTGCGAGAGGCGCAGCTCCAGCTCAAGCCGTATCAGCGGCCGCACATGCCGATGGCGGTCGCCTCCACGCTCAGTCCTGCCGGCATGATCACAGCCGGTAAGCACGGCGCAGGCGTCCTCTCTGTCGCGTCCTACGCCCCCGAAGGCCTCGCCGCGCTCCAGACGCAGTGGTCGTTCTGCGAAGAGGCGGCGGCGAAGGCCGGACGCCCGGCGCCCGACCGCCACGACTGGCGCGTCGTGATGCCGTTCCACCTCGCCGACTCGCGCGAAGAGGCGATCAAGGACATCGAGGAGGGCGTGCTGGCCTGGAACAACGAGTACTACGTTGACACGCTCGGCGCGCCGATGCGGACGCCGGCAAAGAACGGCCGCGAGATGGCGGAGAACCTGATCGCGTTCGGCGCGTTCGTCGGCACGCCGGACGACGCGATCGCAGGCATCCAGAAGCTACTGGACGTCTCCGGCGGCTTCGGCGGGATGCTCGGGCTGGCCCACGACTGGGCGCCGCGCGAGAAGGCGCTGCGCAGCTTCGAGCTGATGGCGCGCTACGTGATGCCGCGCTTCCAGGACACGATCACCTGGACGGACCGCTCGCAGGCCTGGACGAGCGCGAACAAGGAGCAGCTCATGACGGGGGCAAA
>Ga0184633_10001214_pt1 | contig 10561 bp, 11 predicted proteins | sample PLM31_170_b1_FD_133156 | JGI IMG/M metagenome (GOLD analysis project Ga0184633, IMG submission 133156) | Groundwater sediment microbial communities from an aquifer in East River, Colorado, USA - PLM3-1_170_b1 | ecosystem: Environmental > Terrestrial > Soil > Riparian zone | place: USA: East...
TCCCCATGCCGGAGCCCCGTCCCGACGAGGTCCTTGTGCGGGTGAAGATGTCCTCGATCTGCGGCACGGACGTTCACATCTACGACTGGGACGCTTGGGCCGCGAAGCGGATCCAGGTCCCCCTCGTCCAAGGCCACGAGTTCGCGGGCGAGATCGAACGCGTCGGCTCGAACGTCACAGGGCTACGGAAGGGCGAGTACGTTAGCGCGGAAGGCCACATCGCGTGCGGACGGTGCACGATGTGCCGTACCGGGAACGCGCACGTCTGCAAGAACGTCTCGATTATCGGCGTCGATCGGAACGGCGCGTTCGCGGAATTTCTCACGGTCCCCGCGTCGAACGTGATCGTGAACGACCACAACCTCTCGCCAGAGCTCGCGACGATGCAGGATCCGTTCGGGAACGCGGTGTACACGACGATGAATGCGAACGTGCCCGGGAAAACGGTCGCGATCTTCGGCCTCGGGCCGATCGGCCTCATGGCGGTCGCGCTCTGCCGCGCGATGGCGGCACGGAAGGTTATCGCGATCGGCCACCGGAACCAGTACCGGATGGACCTCGCGAAGAAGATCGGCGCCCACCTCGTGCTTCGGTCGAGCGACACTCTCGCTGACGAGGTTACAGACGCGACGGCAGGAGAGGGCGTCGACGAAGTCCTCGAGTTCTCCGGGAGCGAAACGGCGGTCCAGCAGGCGATCAAGGTCGTCCGCCCCGCGGGCGGCATCCACCTCCTCGGACTGTTCCCCAAGCCCCTAACCCTCGACATCTCCGAGATGGTCACGAAAGGTGTGTCGATCCACGGCATCCATGGCCGCTTGATGTACGCGACGTGGTATCAGATGGGCGGCCTCTTGAAGAGCGGGAACGTGAATCTCAGGCCGATTCTCACGCACAAGTTCTCCCTCGATGACTACAACGAGGCAATGGAAGTGATGCGGAGCGGGAATTGCGGGAAGGTTGCCTTCCCGATGGAGGGGTGACGGTGCAGGCCGTGACGAAGAGGGACCCTGTGAGCTGGATGCGGGAGGAATACGAGACGCTCGTCGCGCAGAGCCTCGACTGGAAGCTTCGCGTGCTTCAGGGACCTTCGAAGCCTCGGAGCCTCGTCGACGGCAGGGAGGTCATCATGCTCTGTTCGAACAACTACCTCAACCTCTCGAACCACCCGAAGGTCAAACGAGCGGCAAGGGAGGCCGTGAAGACCCACGGGGCAGGGAGCGGGAGCGTCCGGCCGATCGCGGGAAACCTCGATCTCCACGAGGAGCTCGAACGGAGGATCGCGCGATTCAAGCGGCGTGAGGCCGCGCTGTTCTACGTGAGCGGCTTCGCGGGGAACGCGGGGCTGATCCCGCAGCTCGCGGGCGAGGGTGACGCGATCTTTACGGACGAGCTGAACCACGGTAGCATCATCGACGGTGTACGGCTCACGAAAGCGGAGCGGTTCATCTACAAGCACAAGGACATCGCGGATCTCGAGCGCCTTCTGAAGGAGGCGGACCCGAAGTTCAAGAAACTCCTCATCATCAGCGACGGCGTCTTCTCGATGGACGGTGACATCGCGCCCGTCGGCGAGATCGCGCGGGTCGCGGAGGAGTCCGGCGCGATGGTGTTCATCGACGACGCCCACGGGGAGGGCGTCCTTGGCGACGGTGGACGAGGAGTCGCGTCGCACTTCCACGTCGAGGAGAAGATCCACGTCGAGCTTGGGACGTTCTCGAAGGCGCTCGGCGTCGTCGGCGGCTACGTCGCGGGGTCGCACGACCTTCGGAACTACGCGCTGAACAAGTCTCGCACGTGGCTCCTCTCCGGGTCGCACCCGCCCGCCGTCACGGCCGCGTGCATCGCGGCAATCGACGTGCTCGAGACGGAACCCCGCCACGTGAAAAAGCTCTGGTCGAACACGAAGTACTTCAAGAAGCGGCTCGTGTCGATAGGCTTCGACCTCGGGAAGAGCGAGACGCCAATCACACCGGTCATGCTCGCGGACTCCTCTCTGGCAAGGAAGTTCAGCGAGCGCCTCTTCGAGGAGGGCGTGTTCGCGCTCCCGATCGTGTTCCCGATGGTCGCCCGGGACAAGGCGCGAATCCGGAACATCGTGAACGCGGGCCTGTCGCGGAAGGACCTGAACGACGCCCTCGCCGCGTACGAGAAGATCGGGAAAGAACTCAACGTCCTCTAGACGTCCGGTTCGAGCCTCTTCCGCGCGTAGAGCGTCTCCTCCGGAGGTTCGTACCCATCCCTGCGGAAGAAGTTCTTCGACGGCGCGTTCGCCTCCACGAACAACGCCGCAAGAATCCGAATGCCCTTCTGCGCGAGCGGGCGCTCTCAGGTCCGGAGCAACCGCGTCCCGACGCCCCGCCTTTGAAACGAGGGATCGACCGCGAGGTGGTTGATCCGTCCCTTTCGCGTGTCGCGCGTGCCGAGGACCGTACCCACGAGCCGCTTCCCGTCGTACGCGCCGAGGTACATTCCGCGGTTCGCCTTGAGCTGGCGCACGAATGCCCGCCGCTCCTCCCGCTTTCCGACTTTGTTGATGAGTCCGGACCCGCGCCACAGGGAGACGGCCGCGTCGGAGTCCTGGAGGCGGAGCGGGGCGATCTTTACCGCCATCGTCTCACGCCACGCGCGCGCCGAGTCCCTTCGCGGCGTTCGGTCGCAACAGGACGACCTCGCCGTCCAGTTGGACGGCCCCGAGAACGAGGACCTCCGACACGAAGTTCGCGATCTGCTTCGGGGGGAAGTTGAACACCGCGACGACTTGACGACCGAGGAGATCTTGCTTCCGATACCACGGACGAATTGCCGCAGAGGATTTCCTCACGCCAAGAGGGCCGAAATCGATCGTCAGTTTGTACGAGGGATTCCGTGCCTCGGGAAAGTCCTGGACCTCAATCACCTTGCCCACACGCATGTCCACTTTGCGGAACTCGTCCCAGGTCAAGGCCATCGTTGGAACCTCAGTGCGCGTGGCTCTCAATCACGCGCAACCCGAGGCGGCGGCACAGCCGCTCGTGCTCCCCCTTGGTGACCCACTCGACCCGCAGGTAGTCCGCGATGTCCCGCTCCGGGATGCCAAGGGCTTTCGCGCGCTTCACCGCGACCTCATACGCCTCGACTTCCGTGGGCCGATCGACGTACGAGTAGCGCCGGTCCCAAAGGTGCTTCCCCTCCCGCCACTGGCGGATGTGGACGAGTTCATGGATCACGTCGAGATAGAGAACCCAGGGCTCGCCCGTCTTCAGGTAGTCGAGGCCCGCAACGATGTGGCCGTCGGAATCATCGATGTACATGTACATGTCCTCTGGGATCGCCTCGATGTAGCATGTCACGAGCACCTCTTGGCGGGCCCCGTTGTTCGCGAAGAGTCGTTTGAAGCCGGTGTCAACGTCGAGACCCGGGAAGACCTTCGTCAGCGCATGCTTCCCCGCCGTGATTTTGCGATTCACCCGAGCAAAGTCCATTGGCTCCAAGGCAAATCCAGGAGATGAATAACCCTTTCGGAATCGGCCTATCCGTCCCGGTCCGTCAACGTCGCTTCTTGAGGACCTTCTCGACCTGGCCCTCAAGCTTTGCGACGCGGGCCTTGAGGTCTTTGTTCTCGTCCTTCAGTTTATCGAGCTCGGCCTGCTGTTCGACCTTCTTCGCCCGCTCCGCGACCTTCTCTTGGATCTGCTTCACCGTTCGCCGTGCGAGTCTGCGGAACGTGCCGATTGGTTCCTGCTCCTGGATCTTCTGCAACTCCGGAATTGCCTTTGGATCGCCGATCGTGCCGAGGCCCTGAATCGCGCCAATCTTCGTGCGGTAGTTCGTGTCCCGGAGGAGGAGCACGAGGACGTCGCGAATGTCGTCCCTCTTGTCTTCCAAGTAGTCTCCGAGTTTTCCGAGCGCGTTGCACGCGGCCTGGCGGACCCACTCCGGCTCGCCCGCGCGGGTGTATTTCTTCACGAGGTCGACCGCCTTCGCGTCCCGGAGCTCCGCGAGCGCGCTGAGCCCGTTCCTCGTGATGATGTTCCCGTGCGCCGGCCGGTCGAGGCCCTTGACGATCGTGTCGAACGCTCTCGGGTGACGGGAGTTACCCATCGCGAGCGCGGCGGTGCCCGCGGCGTAGTACATCTTCTCCTCCCGCCACGCCTTCGCGAGGATCTCGAACGCTTCGTCGTCCTCGCGGAACTGGCCGAGGGCCTCATACACGGCCCGTCGAACGCGCGAGTCCTTGTCCTTCAGCCCCGCCATGAGGGTCGCCTTTGCGTCCTCCGTGCGGATTTCGCCGAGCGCCTTCGCGGCGGCACGCCGCACTGCGTGGAACGGGTCCTTCGTGAGGGCCGCCTTCAGAGCGCTGAGGACGTCATCATCGTGAAGGATCTTCCCGAGGCCCTCACACGCCTGGACTTTCGGCATCACCCGATTCGCGTGTTGGAGCTGGTGCAAAAGCTCGTCCTTTTGCTTCTCGAATGTGAGCTTCTTCAGGATCCAGTTGTTGGGGTCGAACAAGACCATGTCCGGCTTCGCGGAGGCATTGAAGTAGAACGTCTGCTCCGGCCGCGAGATCTCGATCCGCTCCCGTCGCGCCTTCCCCTTCGCGTGGAGCTCGACCTCCACGGGCGTCAGGAAGAGAGGCGTGAGGTCCTTCACCTCCTGTTTCTGTTTCACGGTGAGCGCGATGAGCTTCGTCTTGTCGTCGTACTTCCAGGAAACCTCAAAGTCGGGGTGTCCGCCCTTGTAGAACCACTGGTCGAACACCCTGTCAAGGTTCCGTCCCGTGGCCTCCTCAATCGCGACCTTGAAGTCATTCGTTTCCACGTTGCCGATCGCGTGCCGCCGCACGTAGTGGCGGATCGCCTTCCACCACAGGTCTTCGCCGAGGACGTACCGAATCATGTGGAGGACGCACGCGGCCTTGTTGTACGTGTGGCTGTCAAGCATGTCCTCATTGTCGTGGTACTTGTGTGTGACGATCGGCCGGCGGTAGGACTTCGCGTCCTCCTCGAAGTAGCCCTGGGCGACCTCGTGCATCCGCCATTGAAACTCGTCCCGCCCGAACTCCGCTTCGAACCACAACGGGTCGAAGTACGAGGCGAAGCCCTCGTTCAGCCAAAGGTGGCCCCATGACTTCGTCGTCATCCAGTCGCCGAACCACTGGTGCGCGAGCTCGTGGGCGAACAAGCCCTCAGGCCGATAATCGGGCCGCGTATGTGGGTCGACAAGGCAGCCGTCGTACAGGACCGTCAGGGACGTGTTCTCCATCCCGCCGAACGTGAAGTCCTGCACGACGGCCTCCGCGTACTTCGGGTACGGATACTTGAGGCCCGTGACCTTCGAATAGAACGTCATCATCGACGGCAGGTACCGGAACGTGTCCTTGACTTGGGGCCCACGGCCCTTCGGGACGTAGTACTGGAGCGGCACGCCGTCCCAGGTTTCCTCGACCAGATCAAACTCCCCGCTCACAATCGTGATGAGATAATTCGGATGCGGGACTTCCTGGAGCCAGTGGAACGTTCGGGTCTTCCGCCGTGCGTCGCGCGACTCCTTGAGGAGCCTGCCGTTCGAGATCGCGAAGTGCTTCTCGTTCACCCTCACGATGACCTCCGACGTCATCCGTTGGTTCGGGGCATCGTACGAGGGGAACCAGCATCGGTTGTCCTCCTCCTCGCCCTGCGTCCAAATCATCCAGGGATGCCGCGGATACGCTTTCGAGGGCCGAATGAAGAACATCCCCTTCTTCGGCTTGCCGTCGTACGCAATGCTCACTGTGAATTCCGTCCCGGCCTTGTAGGCGCGTCCAAGGCGGATTTTCAGTTTCCTCGTGTCGTGCTCGAAGTCGAGGCTCTTCCCGTCGCTGTCCGCGACCTTTTGGATGTGGAGGTCCTCGCCATCGAGGTCGATGTCTCGGAGACCGTCGTTGAGCGGGCTCAGTGTCAGGGTCGCAGTCCCCTCCACCGTCCCTTCCCTCTCGTGGAGCGTGATGTTGAGCTTCACATGCCGAAGGTGAAACGTGCGATCCCGCGGGTAGTGCTCCGGCGCGGACTCCTCCGCAAAGACCCTGTCGGCTGCACCCACATGATATGCCCGGCAAAAGACGAAAGACTCCATGTGCCAGAGCCCCCAGAATCGCGGCTCGAACCGAGGTCCGCTATTTAGGGTTATCCGTGGATTGGAGCCGCACTCGCCGCAACGTCACGTATCCTTCGAACAGGAGGAACAGGCCGATCAGGAGGAGCGGCAACGAGATGAGTCCGATGTCTAGCTCGGACGTGAATTCCCAGAGGAACAGGCCGAACCCGATCGCGAAGAGCGGCAGCCCCACGACGAGGAACGTCCGCGCGGTCCACCGACGGGCCACGGGGTACGTAACCCGGGGACCCCGATAAAGCTAGGCGACGCGGCGCAGATCCGAGGAAAGTACATGAGCGACTCGCGGTTGCGCGACGTCGTGCAACCCGCCACGGCCCGAACGCGGGTCGACATGCGTCCGCTCCGCGCCGCGATGGACCGGATGAGGATTCCGCTCCGGCGGACTCGACAGAGCTTCAACACTCGACTCGAAACGACCGGCGGGCTTTACGGCCACCGGTTCTGGAGGACGGTCGACGGGGCCCAGGTCGGCGGCTTCATAGGATTCATCACGCACCCGCGCGGGTGGGACCACATCGATCCTGTTCCGCCGGAGGCCGTCGTGTTCGCCTTCGTGCAGCCCGTCAATCACTCGCTGTACCGCCGCCTCATCGTCCGCAAGAATTCATTCTTCCGTGAGGTCGCCCGGAAGTCCGCGTACGAGCAGGTCCGCTTCGACCTTTTTCCGGATCGGGAGGAGGCCCTCGTCCGGCACCGATCGATGCAGGGACGCCCGGCCGAGATCCTCGTCCTGTCCGCGTGCGACTTCTTCATGACCTCGTTCCGCGCGTTCTGGGCGTCGGACTTCACGGGCCGGGTCCTCGCCCTCGGGAAACGGAAGAAGCGGAAGGCCTAGGGGCTCGCCTCCGCGGACTCCAGGGCGCTCACGGTCGGTCCGAGCTCCGCCTCCGGCACGAGCTCGTACGTCTTCGTCCAATGGTCCCGCTCGCTCCGGGCCCATCGGACCACTCCGATCTCCGCGAGCCGCGACGCTCGCCGGCGGGTCGTCTTGTTGCCCCATCGGTACCGCGCCGCCATGAAAGCGGTGAGGTCCCTCTCACGCTCGACGCGCCCGCCGAAGTCGACCTCCATGACCCGCGCGAGGAGGGCGAGGTAGCGCTGTTCTTCCAGCCGCGTCACGTGCTCCACGATCCAGTCCCAACGTCGCATGCGTTTCCATCCTCGGGCCGTCCCGGCCCGCGGCGCCTGCTACGGACCTCGAGGGGATGAGCGGGGGTATTGCATGTATTGTACCCACCTCCCTAGGACGCGCGGCCTTGGCGGAGGAAGGTTTAACGTCGCCGCGGGGGTTCGCCGCGCCCGATGCTCGAGGGCCAGCGCGTCGTCGTGACGGGAGGTGCCGGATTCGTCGGGTCCCACCTCGCGGCGCGGCTCGCCGCGAAGAACGAGGTCATTGTCCTCGACGACATGAGCGTCGGGAAGCTCACGAACCTCGCCCATATGCGGAACCGCGTCGAGGTCGTGAAGGGGTCCGTCCTCGACCCCCGGGCCGTGAAGAAGGCGATTTCCGGAGCGGGCGTCGTGTTCCACCTCGCGGCCCTTACGTCCGTCCCGGAGAGCGTTGAGCAGCCTCTCGCATACGCGGAAGCGAACGTGATGGGCACGATCAACGTCCTCGTCGCGGCGCGCGACGCGGGCGCGAAGCGCGTCGTGTTCGCGTCGACCTGCGCCGTCTACGGGGGATCCGCGGGACCTCTCACGGAGGACCTCCCGCCGGATCCGATCTCACCCTACGCGGTTACCAAACTCGCGTGCGAATACTTCTGCCGCACGATGTCGCAGGAAGATGGGGTCGGAGTCGTGTCCCTGCGCCTATTCAACGTCTACGGGCCGCGGCAGTCCGCGGACTCGCAGTACGCGTCCGTCGTCGCGAAATTCTGCGAGGCGGCCGCGCGAAACCGCCCTGCGACGCTGTACGGCGACGGCTTCCAGACCCGGGACTTCGTGTACGCTTCGGACGTCGCGGAAGCCTTCGAACGCGCCGCAGAGGCACCGAACGCGGGCGGTCAGGTCATCAACGTCGGCTCCGGGAAGGACACGTCGATCCTCGAGTTGCTCCGACTCGTTGGGGAGGTCCGGGGAAAACCGCTCGAGGTCGCCCGCAAGCCTCCGCGGACCGGGGATGTGCGCGAGTCCCGCGCCGACACGTCCCGCGCCCGCACCCTCCTTGACTTCACGCCGACGACGCCGCTCCGCCGCGGCCTCGAACAGACCCTCGCGGCGTGGACGAAGACGCGGTGATCCGTTGCCGGGTCCGAGGAAACTCAACATGGGGTGCGGCCGCGACATCCGCCCTGGGTTCGTGAACGCAGACAGCAAGCCCCTCGCGGGCGTCGACGTCGTGTGCGACTTCTCCCGCTTCCCCTGGCCCTTTATCGACAATGTGTTCGACGAGGTCGTCGCGATCCACGTAATCGAACACTTGCCAAACACGCTCCGCGTCATGGAGGAGCTCCACCGGATCACGGCGCCGGGCGCGAGGACTGCAATCGAGGTCCCGCACTACAAGCACTCGAATGCGTACAAGGACCCGACCCACGTGCGATTCTTCACGGAGGAGTCGTTCGACTACTTCGGGAAGGACGAACGATCGTACTACACGACCGCGCGGTTCCACGTGACGTCTGTGAAGAAGGACTACGACTACCACATCGACAAGTGGGTCCGGCGGCCGTTTCCCCGCCTCCTTCCCTGGATCGAGCGGTACTTCGACCACACGGTCGAGAAGCTCACATTCACGCTCGTCACGATGAAGTGACTAGCCTCCGAGCCGCTCGATGTCCGACCGGACCATGATTTTCACGAGATCGGGGAGCTTCGTCTTGGCTTGCCATCCGAGGACGCGCCTCGCTTTCGAGGGGTCCGCGCAGAGTGTGTAGACCTCCGCGGGCCGGATGTGCTTGGGGTCCGTGCGGACGTACTTCTCCCAATCCTCGATCCCGACTTCCCGAAACGCGAGCTTCACGAACTCCCGCACGGTGTGGGATTCACCGGTCCCGATCACGTAGTCGTCCGGCTTCGGTTGCTGGAGCATCCGCCACATCGCATCGACATACTCCGGCGCGTAGCCCCAGTCGCGCTTCGGGTCGAGATTGCCGAGCTCGATGGACTTCGCCCTGCCCTTCGCGATCATCGCGACGCTTTGGGTGACCTTGCGCGTGAGGAACTCGAGGCCTCGTCTCTGGCTTTCGTGGTTGTACAGGATTCCGTTCGAAATGTGCATGCCGTAGGCCTCCCTGTAGTTCGCACACGCCCAATACGCGAAGAGCTTCGACACCCCATACGGGGACCGCGGGTGGAACGGCGTGTTCTCGTTCTGTGGAGATTCCTTCACGAGGCCGAACAGCTCGGACGTCGAGGCCTGGTAAATCCGCGCATCGGGGCTGGTCTCCTTTGTTGCCTCGAGCAGCCGGATCACGCCCAGCCCGTTCACATCGGCCGTGAGAACCGGCTGGCGGAACGAGGTCTGGACGAACGACTGGGCAGCGAGATTGTAGATCTCTTCCGGCTTCGACTCCTTGAGCGCGGTGATGATCGAGCTCTGGTCCGTCATGTCGCCGTCGAGGAGATGGATCTGGTCCATGATGTGCCGGATGTTGGCAACGTTCGGCGAACTGAGACGGCGTACGAGGCCATAGACCGTGTAGCCCTTTGAAAGGAGAAGTTCCGCAAGGTACGAGCCGTCTTGACCCGTCGCGCCCGTGATGAGCGCGATCTTCGCCATCGCGCGTGGAACGGCCGTGGTCTTTATCTGTGTATCGAGTTCGTCAACGCTATGGTCGGCGGAGGGAGACGAGCGCAACGGCGTGCGTCTGGAGCCTTGATTCCTCGCGCATGGCGATCGCTTCCGTGGTTTCCTCCCATGCCGCCCCGCGGCGGACGTGGAACCTCGCCTCTTCCCAAATCCAGCCGTCCGTCACCCGCCGCAGACGCTGGCCATCATACGATCGTTGAACGGGCCCGACTCCGGCCCGCCCAAACGGGACTGTGAAGACGAGGAGACCTTCCGGCTTCAGGAGGAGTCGAAGCGCCCGCATCAATGCGACGTCCGCCTCGGGGTCCGTGCCCTTTTCATAGAACCCGACTCCAACGTGCTCGAGCGTACTGACCATGACCGCGCCGTCGAACGATTCCGGCTTGAATGGCGGGCGAGTCAAATCCGCGCAAACAAAGTCCGCTCCTCCACCCTGAAGCGGGAACGACACGAGATCCGTCGCGACCGTACGGTAGCCAAGGGCCGCGAGGTAGAGCGGGAGCGGAGACCAACGGGACCCGATGTCGAGGACGCGGCTCCCCCGGGGGAGCTTGAGGCCGCGGATCGCGAAGGGAATCTCGATGACCCGCTCGTTCGTCGCGAGCTCGCGGCGGATCGCCCGCGGGAAGGAGCGGACGAGGGCCTCGCGGAGGAACTTATGGTCCTCGACGA
>Ga0184633_10001215_pt1 | contig 10559 bp, 17 predicted proteins | sample PLM31_170_b1_FD_133156 | JGI IMG/M metagenome (GOLD analysis project Ga0184633, IMG submission 133156) | Groundwater sediment microbial communities from an aquifer in East River, Colorado, USA - PLM3-1_170_b1 | ecosystem: Environmental > Terrestrial > Soil > Riparian zone | place: USA: East...
AGATAATCCATAGTTAGCCATGAGTAATCGTTCGCCAAACTTTACTACGAACAGGAAAAAAAGAGAATGCTGAAGATTTCATTCTTCTTACGTTGGCTATGCCTCGTCGCTGTTGCTGTAGCCCTAGCAGGTTGCGCTGGCAGTCAAGCGAAACCAGGTATTCGCGCGTACGAGAACAAGAAAAACATGGTCGGTCTTAAGCCCGATATGACGACCGAACAGGTCACGAACTTGATGGGGCCGCCGGACAAGATAGTAATGCAGCGAGGCAAGAACAACGAGGCCGTTCTTACCTATTTGTACATCACGGAATACATAGAAACTTACACCAGTCGAGGCTGGACGGAAGACAATTTTACTCCTTTTATCTTCGTCAATGACCGGCTCAGCGGGTGGGGTTGGAATCACCTTGACACTGCGGCAAAACGATATGAGTTCGACATCAGGATGACTCCGTTCCTGGCGCCAGGCCAGTGAATTGGTGTTCCGAAGCATTGATGGGAGGGACAACCATGTCGAACGTCGATGCATTCAAAACGGAAATCGAGATTTCATCACTCTCGCGGTCATGTGCAGCCTATCGCGACGGTGCGGGGCTACGTCCCAGACAGTCACCGAGTCTCACCATGTTGCTGAAAGGAGAGGTCTGATGCAGAACCTGCCCGCACTCATCCTGGCTCTTCTTACATTGCTCCTGGCTGGCTGCGCCGATACGAGCTTCTACAGTTTGCAAACACCAGCCGCTTCACAGGCCGACCAATATGTCGAAATAGAAGGCCTGAGCCAGCTCCCGGGTAAGAAGATCGCCATCACCTCATTCGGAATCGAGTACGACACGAAAGTCGTCTATCCCTTAAGTTATTGCCATGGCTATCAACTCCCAGGCGGACTCTACATTATCCGCCACTTTCATAAAGAGATCACATTTGATTTCTCGAAAGAGCGCATGCAAGTGCTGGCCGATAAGGCCCACACAAAGCTCGTGACGGATCTCGAAGCAGCCGGGTATGACATCATTCCCTACGAAACCTACAAAGATACCCCGGCCTATCGATCCCTGATCGAACTTGTCGGAAAAGAGTCACCGGTTTCTATTGCGTTCAAGTTCGGAGACCCCGAGAATCTGATCAACGGCGAAGCGTTGGTCTTTGCTCCAACCAGCCTGGTGTGGTATTCCCCGCCCTTGGGGGAAGTCGGCTCGCGCATTGGCGATACGCTCACGAGTGTCGGCTCAGAAATCCTCTATGCGAGACGTGGCTTCAGCGGTGGGCAAGCCGTGAGCCAGGCGGAAGTGGACTTGGCGGATGCGCTGAATGCGACACTGTTGAAAGTGTACTATGTCATCAGCCCTGTGCGGACCTACGTGGAGACCAGGTTTTTAGAAGGTGCCTCGCCGGTCGAAGGGAGAACGATTGTTGGAAGCGGCGAAACTCGCTTTGCCTTCCGAACGCCGGGAGCATCGTCGACGCACTATACCTTCAGCAAGAAGAAACCGCCGCGGGACGGGAACGCCTTCGTGCGCCTAAAAAAAGATGTCCAGCTGGATACGGCGCTAAAATCAGACCAGGACATCGAAGACCACCTGGATGCCGTCCGCGAGATGTTGATGACGAAACTGATGGCCGGGAAGTAATCGATTGAGCGTAGCGTGTATAGGAGTATAAGCGGATGCAGATCGGCGAAATCGACGCCCGTTCTCCTCTAGCGAAATTCCTGCCTTGACTTCACCCGCATATGCATTCCTCCACGGGTGTCCTCCGACGCTCTGGCGAAGGAGGACAGGCTTCCAGCCTTCATAGCCTTTGCGGGGATTCCGGCGGCGTAGGCTGAAGCCGTGGGGCTCCACCTTTCTCACACGACGACTATCCATCACGAGGTTTGCCCACGGCAGCATCGCAGCTTGTTCATCTACAGCCCACCACACCCATCTTAATCTGCAACGCTGATCAGCGCCCGCTTGATGCCGGCCATTTGACTGGGGTCATTGACTGGGGTCAGGCATGAGTATTGACTTATTCGTCTTGCGTCGTCCGGGAAAAAGAAAAGGGGAGATTCTGAATTTTCGATAGACCCCACTTCGTAGGGCGCCTGAGTACTCCCACCACACGCTTCCATCGAGCACCGCCCCTGTAGTTAATGCGGAGGGCATTGCTTGACTTGACACTCGCGCATCGCTCGCCTCCATTGTGGGCTAGGGATCGTACATTCGACTGCGCGCTGAATCTTGGAAATGCGCGATGGCGATACGCCGAACCGGTGTCCCATCAGGGCCAACGGTTCGGTCGCCGCCAGACGGAGGAGCGCCCTCAAACTATACGCGCAGTTGGCGAGCCATGGCCGCGGAGCCTATCCAGCGTGCAGTGCACAGTCAAGCAATTCCCCCCTGGTTTCGGACCATGGCCCGGAAAGGAAACTGGCCTGCCGGGGCCGGATCGACGACAACTGGCGGGACGAGACGAGAGTCACACGAAAAGACCTACGGCGAGCGCTCGACACCCTCGTAGCGGGACAGCCCCTCCCCCCAGAACAACACCCCTCTATGGGGTGCTCGATCAAGTGGAAAACCTAAACGACCCTTCTTACCCCACCCAGCCCAGGACGTCGGACTCGCGGACGAGAACGAGTTCCTTACCCTCCAGATCGACTTTGGTCGTTCCGTATTTCTCGTAGAGGACCTGATCGCCCGGTTTGAGGACCGTGGGCTTGAAGACCTTTTCCTCTTTCTCTTTGGGTTTACTTCCCCCCTTCTTTTCCGGTGTTTCCACGCGCCCCTTCCCCACGGCCAGGACCTTTCCTTCTACAGGTTTCTCCTTGGCCGTGTCGGGGATGAACAACCCCCCGGCGGTCTTTTCCTTGGCCTCCGACGGTTCGATCAGTACCCAATCCTGTAACGGTTGAATCCCCATAGGTGATTCCTCCTCCTTTGGTGCTGATTATAGAAGTCTTCGCTCTATTTTGCGGGGTCTTCGCACATTCAGTATGTGGAGTTGGTGTCAGGCATGACTATTGACTTATTTCCGTGAGCTGGTTGGTCCCACCACTGCGCGCATCGTCATTGAGTCCCGTGAAGCGAGCCTCGGGCTGCGTCGCTCGTCCTTCGTGAAGCGTGAAGCGTCGGCATTTTCGGACGAGATACGAGATGCGAGTGACGAGCGGCCCTGGGATACGTACACGCTCTGCGAGCGAACGGGGCCCACCACGCTGCCCTCTCCCTCTTTTTTTTTATTCGAACAACCTCCGAAACGCCGTCTTGATCTGGTCCAGTCCCTCGCGCAGGTCAAGCTCAAAGGTATCGGCCTTGGCTTGAACCAACCGGCGCTTCTCCTTCAGCTGGTCTTTGAACACCTGCAGCTTGGCGAGCAGCTCCTGCTTCCTTGACTCCAGCATGACTTGCTGCTTGGCTTTCTCGCTCTCAAACCGGCCCTTGAGTGCCTCGAACTCAGCCTCAAGGGTGCTCGCCCAGCTCACGAGATCCTCCCACACCTTGCCCGATTCGAATGCGGCCCCTTTCAGTTTCTGGTCCGCAATGGTTTCGAACTCGTTCAGGGCCTTGAGAATCTTCGTCCGTTGCTCCTCGAACGTCTCGCGTACCTCCGCTTTGCCGAGAGCCAATTGCACTTGGAGATGGTCGAGCTTGGCCTGCACCTCGGCCTTCGCCTGTTCTGCCACCTCTTTCGACTTCTGCACCTCGGCCTGGACCTGCTTCAACACGTCCCGCAGCTGCTGCTTGCGCTGCTCAAGCCGCTGCAGCGCCTGGTCTTTCGTCTGCGTCAGCTGTGCTTCCAGCGCCAGCGCCTGGTGCTCCAACGCATCCAACTTCTTGTCGATCGACGCTCTGAGTTCCTTGATTCGCGACATGGGGCCCTCCTCTGTATGGAGCAGGAAATGAGAACAGGCTACGTTCCACTGGCAGCTGTGTCAACGTACCGTCGGCTGGAAGAGAGGTGCACGGAGGTTGGCACATCCCACTTCCTCTTCTTTTCAAGGGCGGCCTGGTTGATCCCCCAACTTCTCGCATTGACGGAAGATTTTCCGGTGACCGCTGTTCTTCCCATAGGGAGTAGGCAGGCTGTCCTTCACTGCGGGTATCGAGCGAGCACATTCCGATCGTGCGCGCTCTGGGAGCACAGGATCAGCATAGGTAGCCTTCCAATTTTCTTTCTTGACTGATCGTTCCAGAATGTGATACACAATCGCTCCGTCAGGCGTGAAGCGTCGCACGACCCAGAGGCTCTCGACGGGTGAGGGGTGAGGGGGAAGAGAGAAAAGGAAGCGGCATGTCGCGTCCGAAAGAATTTGATCCCGAGCAGGCGCTCGACAGGGCAATGGAGCTGTTCTGGCACAAGGGCTATGAGGCCACCTCGATCGAGGATCTCGTCACTCACATGGACATCAACCGCGGCAGCCTCTACGAGACCTTCGGGGACAAGCAGAAGCTGTTTCTTGCCTGCATGGACCGCTACTGCAACGGAATGGCAGCCAGTAGGCTCTCGATGCTGGACCAACCAGGCCCCGCGCTCGACACCATTCGCCGGTTCATTCGCGGGAAGCTGCAGATGGCCTTGGCCGACCCCACACGCAAAGGCTGCCTCATCGCGAACACCGCGATGGAGCTCGCGCCCCATGACAAAGAGATCGGCGAGCGCGTCGCCTCCGCACTCGGCGGCCTCGAAGAGGCGTATTACAAGGTGCTGATCCGCGCCAAGAAGCACGGCGAACTGCGGAAGGACCACGACCCGCGCGCGCTGGCCCGCTATCTGACGACGATAATGCAGGGCATGATCGTCATGTACAAGGCCGGCACCCCGGCTGAGGCGTTGCGCGATATCGTCGAGACCGGACTGTCCGTGCTGGACTAATTGTTTGACCTATGGTAAACGGACCGTTCTCAATCTCCAGGAGAGAAAGGGGCAACGACATGAATTGCCATCGCTGCGGCGGCCTGATGCTCGCCGAGCAGTTTGACGACCCGCACGACTACACGAACGAGACCGAGTTTGTCGGCTGGCGCTGCGTGAACTGCGGAGCAATCGTTGACGCCGTGATTGCCGGCCATCAACGCCGACATTCCAATCTATCACTCGCCGACAACCCAACACACAAGGAGGGTATCGCCATGGTACGGACCGTCTTGCTGGTCCTGTCTGCCTGCGCGTTTCTGCTGTCCGTTCAACCACTCTCAGCGGCCCCGCCGCCGGACCCCGGTTTCGCGCCGCTCAAGTTTTTGGTGGGGAAGTGGCGCGGGACCGATCCGGACGGACAACAGATCACGGCGTTCTACCGATTCACCTCGGGCGGGACCAGTCTGACGGAGACGCTGTCCCCGAAGAAATCTCCCGCCATGACGACCATCTACCATCTGGACGGCGCCCACCTGATGCTGACGCACTTCTGTTCGCTGAACAACCAGCCGCGCATGCGGGTCAACGAGTACAAGGAAGGGGACAAAGAGCTCGCCTTCGACTTCGTGGATGCGACCAACCTGAAGAGCCCGTCCGATCCCCACATGCGCAAGGTTGTCTTTACGTTCCAGGACAATGACCACTACACGCAGACCTGGATGCTCAGCAAAGACGGGACGGAAACGCCCAAGGTCTTTAAATTCGAGCGTGTGAAATAAGCCAACCGCAGTCAACCACTGAGCAAAGGGGCATACCATGCCAGAAAGACGCCGGGCTTCTGTGAAGCCCACGACAACCTCTCTCAAGGCTGCCACAGGCTCTGTCACACTGCTGATCGGCACGCGCAAGGGGGCCTTCAAGCTCCGCGGCGACCGCGCGCGTCGAGCCTGGCAGCTCAGCAACCCGATATTCCTCGGCCATATCGCGCACCATCTGGTGCTGGATCCGCGTGATCGCCGAACGCTCCTTGCGGCGGCGCGCACCGGTCACCTGGGGCCGACTGTTTTTCGGTCCAGAGATTTCGGCAAGACATGGACCGAGGCCAAAGTACCGCCGGCTTTTCCGAAGGCACCCGAGGGACAGAACGGCTTGGTCGTGGACCATGTCTTCTGGCTGACTCCGGGACATGCCAGTGAACCCGGCGTCTGGTATGCCGGCACGTCGCCGCAGGGGTTGTTCCGCTCGGAGGATGGAGGCCTCACCTGGGCCAGCGTGACGGGCTTCAACGACCACCCGCTGCGTCGCCAGTGGACCGGCAACGAGCAGGACGGCACACCGGACGGCCCGAAGATGCATTCGATCCTTGTTGATCCCCGCGACCCGACCCATCTCTACATCGGGATGTCCTCCGGCGGCGTCTTCGAGAGCGCGGACAACGGCACGACCTGGTTGCCGTTGAACAAGGGCTGCCGTGCCGACTTTCTTCCGGATCCCGAACCGGAATACGGGCACGATCCGCACTGCGTCCGCTTGCATCCGCTCGAGCCGGATCGGTTGTATCAACAGAACCACTGTGGAATCTACCGGATGGACCGAGCGGACGGCCGCTGGGTCCGCATCGGGGACAACATGCCGAAACAAATCGGCGATATCGGGTTCTCCATCGTTCTGCATCCACGCGACCCTGATACCGTGTGGGTCTTCCCGATGGATGGCACTGAAGTCTGGCCGCGCGTGAGTCCGGGCGGCAAGCCGGCAGTGTATGTGACCACGAACGCCGGCAAGAGCTGGACAAGACAGGATAAAGGATTCCCGAAAGCGCAGGCTTGGTGGACCGTCAAACGCCAGGCGATGACCTCTGATGCGCATGAGCCGGTCGGGCTGTATCTGGGCACCACCAGCGGCGAAGTCTGGGGAAGCCGCGCCGGCGGTGAAAGTTGGACCTGTCTGGCCCGGCATCTGCCTGAAGTCTACTCGGTGGAAGCGGTGGAGACGGCTCGGTGACGGTGTATATGCCGACCCCGCTGCGTTCCTACACGCACCAGAAGGGTGAGGTGGACGCTCAGGGCGCGACGCTGGGAGAAATTCTGACGACGCTCGATCGCCGCTACCCCGGCCTGCGCTTCCGCATCATCACCGAGCAAAATACGATCAGGGAGCACATTCGAATCTTCGTCAACGAGCAGCAGGCACGGGATCTGTCCGCAGTGCTTCAACCGGATGATCAGATCCACATCATCTGCGCGCTGAGTGGGGGCTAGGCTTGGCAAGGGGGGGCTGATGGGAGGAACGCAGCCATGAAGACGATGCCTTGGAGGCGAGTGCTTGTGACGACGCTCGTGGCCGGGGTGCTGATGCAGGCCACGATGGCGCTGGTGTGGGGGAATCCCCTCACCCACCGCATCATTTTGACTCCCGAGTTCGGGCAGAGCCAGAAGCTGATCAATATCTGGACTCTATGGGAACCGCTCCCTCGCATCACGCAGCAGCCCTCGTGGCCGATGATTGCCGGGTTCTTCTTTTATACGCTGCTGCACGTGCTGGCTTATCACTGGCTTGCACCGTTGTTGCCCGGGAAGCGTTGGGTCGGTAAGGGCTGCAGCCTGGCTCTTGGAATTTGGGTGTTCCAGTACTGTTACTTTGAGTTTTTCACGCCGTTCAACCAATATCATGAGCCGCTCTATCTCATCGCCTATGAGCTGCTGCTCCAGGGGGTGATGGCCGTCGTTGAAGGCCTGGCCATTGCCAGGATCTATGGCATGCCGGCACAGGATCGGGAGCGATGAACGAGGGATTCTTTCAGTTTGAGATCTCTCTTCTTCGCCCGATCTCGGCCTTTGCGCTCCTGGGGTTTCTCCTGTCTCTGGAGTGGCGAATCCCCTTCCGGGTTCCAATCCAAGCAAAATTCCGCCATGCCGCCACCAACCTAGTCATTGGAGGCACCAACGCCGTGGTGGTCAACCTCGTCATGGGCGGCACTCTGCTATTCCTAACTAGTCAGGTTGAAACGCAAGGGTGGGGATTGCTCCACCATGTCGGATTGGGACCACTTGTGAACCTTGCGGCCTCAGTCGTTCTGCTCGACCTGATCTTCTATGGAGTCCATTGGGCCAACCACCACGTGCCGTTCCTTTGGCGCTTGCATCGGGCCCATCACAGCGATCTGGATTTGGACGTGACGACCTCCCAACGGTTCCATATTGGTGAGGTGCTCATCTCAACCCTGATCAAAGCGGCGTCTATTGCAGCCTTAGGCATTTCATGGATGGGCCTCCTCATTTTTGAACTGGTACTCCAGGCTGCGACGCAGTTTCAACATAGCAACCTCAGGCTGCCGGAGCCTATAGACAAAGGGGTCCGATACCTCGTTGTCACGCCTCACATGCATTGGATCCACCACTCCTCTCGCCCCCAGGAACACAACACCAACTTCGGCACCATCTTCTCTGCATGGGATCGGCTGTTCGGCACCTACTTCATGCAGACGCGGCAGGAAGAGATACGGGTTGGCCTGGCGGAGTACCCGTCTGCGGACCAGGTCGGCCTGCTTGGATTTCTGAGCATGCCGATCGGTTCGGCGTGCCGACCGGGCCCATACGGCCCCTAATGCGAGCGGAAGGAGACACTTCGAGGCGGAGCAAGGCCGGCCGCGCTGCGATGAAGCAGGATTCTTTCAAAGACTTTGTGCTGGATCAGTTGTGTAATCTGCCCGGAGTGACCTGCTGCGCGATGTTCGGCGGGTACGGGATCTACCAGGGCGAGGTCTTCTTCGGCATCATCCACCAGGGCCGGCTGTACTTCAAAACCAACGACCGGACCAGGCCGGCTTACGTGAAGAAGGGGATGAAGCCCTTCCGGCCGAATGCCAAGCAGACGCTCAAGACCTATTACGAAGTGCCGGTCGAGATCATCGAGGACTCGGACCAGCTCACGGCCTGGGCGGAGCAAGCGGTGGATCGTCATGCCCGCTAGGATGCCTCAGATTCTTTGGACCATCGGCCATTCCACGCGGCCGATCGAGGAATTCATCGAACTTCTGCAAGCCCATGACATCCAGCTTCTGGGGGATGTCCGGACGATTCCCTATTCCCGACGCAACCCGCAGTTCAATACCGACGCGCTGGCGGAGAGCCTGGTGAAAGCCGGCCTCGAGTATCACCATCTGCCGGCGCTCGGGGGTCGTCGGAAGAGCCAGCCTGACTCGGTGAACCGAGGCTGGCGGACCGCCAGCTTCCGTGGGTATGCCGATTACATGCAGACCGACGAATTCTGGGGAGGCTTGGAGGAGCTGATGGCCTATGCCAAGAAGAGGCCAACGGCTATTCTGTGTGCGGAAGCGGTGCCTTGGCGGTGTCACCGGCAACTCATCGCCGACGCGCTTGTGGCCCGCGGCTGGACGGTGCAGCACATCCTCTCCACGGCTGAGGCACCGCCGCATCAGATCACGCCATTTGCCAGGATCGAGAACGATACTCTGACCTATCCGGAACAGACTAGTCAGGAACCGACACCTCGGCTGTTCTAAATTCTCAGTTTTCGCCATCGCGTCTGGGGTACCGCCTTCGCGAACTGGGTCAGCGCAGTTCTTGATCAGCACCTGTCATTACTGCCCACAAATCAAGCTAACTTCTCGGTTCTACCTCCTTGGATGCCAGAGGGATTTAAAAAGAAGGGATTGAGGAGTACTATTGCACGACAAATGCATAGCGAAGAGGATTTTTTCAGGATTCTGAAACAGAGTGGGAGTGCGCAAGATGAACTGAAGGGAGGTCTGCAATGAAGGGGACACGGAATTCACTTTTGCTTACCCTCGCAGCGTTCACTCTCTCGGCCTCCTTTGCCCAGGCTGAGATTCTTGCTATGGTCAACTACGAGACTAAGCCGGAGCAGATCATCCGAAAGGAGGGGCTCGCGATCATTGATGTCGATCCGAAATCACCGACCTTTGCCAAGATGCTCATGGACATTCCTCTCCTTCCTGACCTGGTCGCCCATCACATTGTTTACAATCGCGATAAAAGCAAGGCTTACATCACCGCTCTCGGGAAAAGCGTCCTGCACGTGCTGGATCTGAAACGCTTCCCTTATCGGATGAAGGCTGTGGAGGTGCAAGACTGCAGAGTCTTGGAGGATGTGGTGTTTTCAGACGACAACAGAACCTGGTATCTCACGTGTATGGGTTCTGACAACGTGATCATGGGAGACGCCACAGTCGACAAACCTTTCAAGACTATTGCGGCTCCTCTCCCCGGCTCCCCATTCATTAGCCATCCGCACGGGATTAGCATCCACAACGGCATCGACCGAGTGCTTGTCACCAGCACCGTCAGGCCGGCGGACCTAGGCGAGCCCGGCGAAACCGTTACCGTTCTTGAGGCCAGCAGCGGGAAGGTCTTATCAACTCACAAGGTCTCTTTAAAGCCCTCGCCCTCTGGGGCCGCGCCAGTTGAAATTATGTTCTTCCATCCTGCAGACCCCCCGGTCGCGCATATCACTAACATGTTTGAGGGAACCTTGTGGATGGCTGCCTGGGACTCAAAGTCCAAAAACTTTAGCTTTGCCCAGGTAGACGACTACGGTCCTCGAGGGCACGGAGTTCCTCTGGAGATGCTCTATAACCGGAAGGGAGATCGTCTGTATGTCACCACAGCCAAGCCCGGCCACGTGAATGTGTACGACAATAGCGATCCCCAGCATCCAAAGTTCTTAAAAGCCATC
>Ga0184633_10001216_pt1 | contig 10558 bp, 10 predicted proteins | sample PLM31_170_b1_FD_133156 | JGI IMG/M metagenome (GOLD analysis project Ga0184633, IMG submission 133156) | Groundwater sediment microbial communities from an aquifer in East River, Colorado, USA - PLM3-1_170_b1 | ecosystem: Environmental > Terrestrial > Soil > Riparian zone | place: USA: East...
GATCTTCACTTCGTCCTCCTTGGCCCACTCATTCGGCGGACCGCCGTCCCCGCCAGGTCCGTATCGTCTCCGCGTGTCCGGGATAGTGGCGGTACGTGTCGAGCCGCAAGCGACGACGGAAGCGCGTGTCGCGGACGAACTCCTCTTCGGGCACACTCTGAACGAAGTCGACGAGCCGACGATGGGTGTCGTCGAGCTGCCGGAGCACTTCAGAAACCGACAGGCCGCGCTTCCGCTCCTTCGTCGCGGCGTTGAAGGCGTCGATGCCGCCGTACGTCACGTACCGCGGTGGGCGGCCACTCTCGAGGATGAGCGGCAGATACTTCAGCGCCTCCTCCTCCCACGTGGTCACGTGCGCGAGAATGTCCTTCACCGACCAGTCGCCCGTGACGCCGGCCTCCGTCAGCTGCGAGTCTGACACGCCGGCGTAGGAGTCCTTGAAGGCCACCCACGCCGCGTCGAGCCGATGCAAAAGCCGCTGTTTACTCGTCACGGTCAACCGGCCTTGCGGAACGTCAGATTGATCCGGTGATGACCGGTGAGCGGATGGTGTCCATCGGCGAGCGGCTCGATCCCGTGGAAGGCGAGCCGCGCAGGGCCACCCCACACGACAACATCGCCGCTCTCCAGCCGCACGCGACGTGGCCGATCGTGACGGCGCGAGCCGCCGAAGAGAAACACCGCCGGCAGCCCGAGCGAGACCGAGACGATCGGCGCGCCGAAGTCGCGCTCGTTCCGGTCCTGGTGCATCGAGAGCCGCGCGCCGGGCTCGTAGCGGTTGATCAGGCACGCATCGGGCTCGAAGCCGGCGAATCCACCCGCCGCGGCGGCGCGCGTGGCGAGGCGGTGAAAGATGGCCGGCAACGACGGCCAGGGCCGTCGCGTCATCGGGTCGATCGTCTCGTAGCGATAGCCGGCGCGATCCGTCACCCAGCCGAGGCGACCGCAATTGGTCGTCGCCACCGACATCGCGTGGCCGCCCGGGGTGACCATGTGGCGGAAGGGCGCCGCCGCCGCGAGGCGCGGGATCGCCGTCACGAGCTCCTCCGCCGCGGGCTCGGCGAATCTCCAGAGGATCGTGGCGCCGTCGGCGAGCGCCTCGGCGCGGCCGCCCACGTGCGGCAGGCCACTCAGCAGATCGCCGCTGGCCGCGTCACGGTGCCGGATCATGTCGAGCGCCGTGACTCGCTCGGCCATGGTCGTCGCAGTCGGTAGGCCGTCCTGTCGCGCGCTGCCACGTGAGCCATGATCCCACTCCTCTTCGATGTTGTCGCCCAGACCCCGTTGGTTTGTCTCAACCCATCCTCGACGGCGATGGCCCCAGGGCAGGAGGGCCGCGTGACATGTCGTTGACGAGTTTCGCCGGGACATACATAGTGCTGGCGGAACGGGCGCAGGAAGGCCCTCCCTCTCCAATAGGAGACGAACAATGGTGAAGAGACGCGTGGTGATCACGGGGGCCGCCGGCTACGTCGGCCAGCGGATGTTCAAAGAGCTCTCCGAGCGGTGGGATCTGGTGCCGATCGACGTCATTGCCGCGACACGGAGCGGTGAGAAGGTGCCAGGGCTGGTGGTCGCCGACCTGACCCGCCCCAATCGTGACGAATACCGCCAGCACTTCCGTGGTGCCGACGCGGTGATCCACCTGGGCTACGTGCGCGCCCCGGGGATGGATGCCACGACCTGGCAGGAGAACAACGACGCCAAGTTCTGGGCCGAGCACCAGAACGTCGCCCTCGCGTACAACGTGTATCGCGTCGCGCTCGAGGAAAGGGTGCGCCGCGTGGTCGTGGCCAGCTCGAACCACGCCTCGGACTACTACGAGCGTCTGGTCTGGGACGGACGGGTCGACATGGTCACCCCCGAGATGCCGCCGCGCTCGGACAACTGGTACGGCTGGGCCAAGGCGGCCTACGAGCTGCTCGGCTTCGTCTTCGCCACCGGGAAGGTCGACGGCCGGAAGCTCGAGGTCGTGCAGTGGCGCATCGGGGGTCCGCGCGACGACGACATCGAGCACGTGAAGCCGGGAGACATCCAGGTGATGCATCGGGCGCTCGGCGCGTATCTCTCGCGGCGCGACCAGGTGCAGCAGGCCATCCGCATGGTGGAGACCGAGGACATCCGGGACGAGCACGGCGTGCCCTTTCTGATCGTCTACGGCATCAGCGGGAACACGCACCGCTTCTGGAGCCTGGCCAGCGCCAGGACGAAGATCGGCTACGAGCCCCAGGACGACAGCCAAGTGAACTTCGCGGACGCCATCGCCGCGATCGCCCGCCGCGCGCCGAAGGCCTGAGGGACGCCATGAAGCTGACGCCGGCACAACTCGAGCAGTTCGAGGGGGACGGGTATCTGTTCTTCCCCGGCCTGTTCTCGGCCGAGGAGATCCAGGTTCTGACCGACGAGGTGCCGAGGCTCTACGCCCAGCGGCGGCCGGAGAACGTGCGCGAAAAGGGCAGCGACGCCGTGCGGACGAACTTCGCCGCGCACATGTACAGCGCCCCCTTCGCGCGGCTCGCGCGCCACCCGCGGATGATCGACCCGGTCGTCCAGATCTTCGGCGAGCCGGTCTACATGCACCAGTTCAAGATCAACGGCAAGATGGCCTTCGACGGCGACGTCTGGCAGTGGCACCAGGACTTCGGCACCTGGTTCAACGACGACCAGATGCCCGAGGCGCGCGCCATGAACGTCGCGATCTTCCTGGACGCGGTGAACGAGTTCAACGGCCCGCTGATGTTCATCCCCGGCAGCCACACGCTGGGCGTGCTCGACGCCGGGCACGACACCACGACGACCAGCTATCCCCTCTGGACCATCGACCACGACACGATCACCCGGCTCGTCGCCCGCGGGGGCCTCGTGGCGCCGAAGGGACCGGTGGGCTCGATGATCATTTTCCACTCGTGTCTGGTCCACGCCTCGACCTCGAACCTCTCGCCGTGGAACCGGGTGAGCGTGTACCTGAGCCTCTGCGCGGTGTCCAACCACATCCGGCGCTTCAAGCGGCCCGAGTACATCGCTCACCGCGACTTCACGCCCATCGCGTGCCTTCCGGACGACTGCCTGCTGCGCCCGTACGAGGTAGCGCTGCCGTGGAAGGACGGCACGCCGGAGGCGGCCCTCAGGTAGTCCGTCGCGGCTTGATCTTGAGCAGCCTCGCCGCATTGAGCCCCATGATCCGTGCCTTGTCGGCGTCCTTCAGGAAGGTGCAGCCGTCGACGAATCCGCGAGGATCGTACCAGCCCATGTCGTACGGATAGTCGGTCCCGACGACGATGTGATCGGCGCCCCACAGGTTCACCAGGTGCCGGAGCTGCTCGCGGTCGAACACGATGGTGTCGAAGTAGAGCTTGGCGAGCGACTGGCGGGGCTTGCGCTTGAGCACTGTGCGCGGGTCGACGCGGGCGCTCCACGCGTGGTCCATGCGCGCCGGGTAATGCGAGACGTAGCCGCCCCCGTGCGCGGACACGATCTTCAGTTTCGGGAACTTTTCCAGGATGCCGTCGAACACCAGATGCGCGATCGCGACGGTCGAGTCGAGCGGGTTGCCGATGATGTTGATGAAGTAGTGGTCCGACAATCGCTCGCCGCCGGTGAACCCGTTGGGGTGCATGAACACCATGACGTCGAGCGCGTGCACCTTCGCCCAGAAGACGTCGCGGCCCCGCGAGATCTCCCCTCCGGCGACGTTCGTCCCGATCTCCACGCCGCGAAAGCCGAGACGCTTGACGCAGTATTCCAGCTCCTCCGCCGCCGCGTCGGGCGCCTGCAGCGGGACGTCGGCCAGCGCGACGAAGCGGTCGGGATGCTTCTGAACGATCGCCGCCAGGTTCTCGTTGATCGCCCGCGCGGTTTTGCGCCCGAGCTCCGGGTCGAGCGAATACATGAACTGGAAGGGCGAGCACGAGATCGCCTGGACGTCGACGCCCATCTTGTCCATATCGCGCAACCGCTGCTCGACGGACGTGAGGCAGACGAGCACGTTCTCCGCTTGCTGCTTGTTCGTGGCGCGCGACAAATCGTTCGTGAACCGCATCGCCGGCTCGTTCTGGTACCGGAAGACGTCTTTCACCATCTCGTCCGCGGGCGGGTAGTGGACGTGGCAGTGGACGTCGATGCAGAGGTGACGGCGGCGACCTTTGGCCGTCCGCGACTCGCCGCCGCGCGCTACCGGACCCGGACAGGTGAAGAGCACGGGCATTCTCCTTATGTGTGGGTTTCGGTCACGCCGGCCATCATCAGCCCGAGCGACCGCTCGGTGGCGGCGAGGCGCGGCACGTCGCCGACGATTCGCCCGTCGTGCATCACGAGAATGCGGTCGGCCAGCGCGAGGATCTCGTCCAGCTCGACCGAGACCAGGAGCAGCGCCTTCCCGGCGTCGCGCAGCGCGACCAGGCGCCGATAGATGAACTCGATCGCGCCGATGTCGACGCCGCGGGTGGGTTGCCCGACCAGGAGGAGATCGGGGTTCCGGTCGAGCTCGCGGGCCAGCACGATCTTCTGCTGGTTGCCGCCCGAGAACGCCGACGTGGGGAGCGCGCCGTCGCCGGGCCGAATGTCGTACTCGGCGACCTGTCGATTGAAGCTCGACGTGACCGCAGCGCGGCGGAGCCGGATCGCGCCGTTGTAGGCGGCCTCGTCGTGGTACCCGAGGATGGCGCTCTCGCGCGCCGTGAACGGCATGATGAGCCCCATGCGCTGGCGGTCCTCAGGCACGTGGGAGAGCCCGAGCTGTCGCAGGCGTCGCGGTGAGCGCGCCTCCGCGTCAGCGAGGGTGCGGGCCTTGAACTGGATCCTCCCCGACTTCACCGGCCGGATGCCCGCGAGCGCCTCGAGCAACTCCGACTGGCCGTTGCCGGCGACGCCCGCCACGCCCACGATCTCGCCCCGTCGCACCGTGAAGCTGACACGTTTGACGCGCTCCACCCCGAGCGAGTCCTCGACCACGAGGTCAGTCACCTCGAGCACCGGGTCGCCCGGTCGCGCCGGCTCCTTGTCCACGCGCAGGCTCACCGTGCGGCCTACCATCAGCTCGGCGAGCTGCTCCGGCGTCGTCTCGGTCGTGGCGAGCGTGGCGACGACTCGCCCCTGGCGCATCACGGTGACGACGTCGGTGACCTCGCGGATCTCGCGCAGCTTGTGGGTGATCAGAAGAACCGTCTTGCCCTCGCGGCGCAGCGACGCGAGGATCCGGAAGAGATGGTCGGCTTCCTGGGGCGTCAGCACCGCGGTCGGCTCGTCGAGGATCAGAAGCTCGGCGTCCCGGTAGAGCGCCTTGAGGATCTCAACGCGCTGACGCTGGCCCACGGAGAGATCCGCGACCCGCGCGTCGGGGTCGACCTCCAGGTGGTACTCGCGGCCCAGTCGCTCGAGCTCGGCGCGCGCCCGCGCCAGACCCGCCCGGAGGCGAAAGCCGCCCTCCATTCCGAGGACCACGTTTTCCAGGACCGTGAACGGCTCGACCAGCATGAAATGCTGGTGGACCATCCCGATCCTCGCTGCGAGCGCGTCCTGGGCGCTGCGGATGACCGTCGGCAGTCCGCGCACGAGGATCTCGCCTCGGTCGGGCTGGTAGTAGCCGTACAAGATCCCCATCAGGGTCGACTTGCCGGCACCGTTCTCGCCGACGATGCCGTGGATCGTGCCCCGGTGCACCGCGAGCGACACGTCGCGGTTGGCGTGAACCTCGCCGAACCGCTTGTCGATGCCCCGCAGCTCGATGGCCGGCGGGGCCACGCCGTTCACTTCGTTCCGCTCCGAGGCATCGGAAGGGGGCGAAGCCCCCTCCGAGGTCTACGCCGCCACCGTGTTTTCCGCCGGACGTTGTCAGCGGGGTTCGGGCCATACGACATCAAGCCGACCTCGGGGACTCTCGATCGGGACGCAATCCACCGCGACCGAAAGTGACCGCTTGCGTCCTCATTGTCGTGATCGATTCCTCTGGTCAGCCTAACGCCGCCGCTCAGCGGCCGGCGAAGCCGGTGCCCTGAAGCGGGTTGTTGGACGAGACAGCCGCACGGTACAGTAGGCCGATGAAGCTCTCCATCGATCTTTCGCCTGCGCAGGCTGAACGGCTGCGCCTTGAGGCGGAGCGCCTCGGTCTGACACCAGAAGACCTGGCTAGGGCGGCAGTTGCCGATCTCCTGGCAAGTGCGGCCGAGGATTTCAAGACGGCTGCCGCGCGGGTACTGAAGAAGAACGAGGAGTTGTACCGGCGTCTGGCCTGATGCGGTATCTCGCGCTGGCCGAGGTCGTCGAGCTGCACCGGCGACTTCTCGAAGCCACGGGTGGCGCACCCCGGATCCGGGTGTCGATCTGTATCCCACGCTGGTGGAGAAGGCGGCAGCGTTCGGCCTCTCGCTGGTCCAGGGCCATCCCTTCGTCGACGGCAACAAGCGCGTCGGGCATGCCGCTATGGAGACCTTTCTCGTTCTAAACGGCGCGGAGGTCGACGCCCAGGTAGGTGATCAGGAACGCGTCATGCTCGACCTGGCGGCGGGCCGCATCGATCGAAGCCAGCTCACCGATTGGTTGCGTCAGCACCTCAGACCTCTCGGGTGATTTCTGTCCGTTCAAACGCCTGCAATCGGCGGTAGCCAGCGGTTGGACCTCAAACACAGTGCCGACGGCGCGTGAGTGAACTCAATCGATTTGTCCGCGGCCTTCGCCCCGAAGCGCAACATCGCCTTGTCGAGTCAGCTGCGCGCCCATCGAGAAGGCATGGCCAGCGGTGCAGTCGCGCTTATCAACTGTGGGCGCCATCGTACACTTGGTGTCCCGCTCCCGCCGCCGTCGTCTGGATGACGGATCGGCGTTGAGCGGCCGGCGGAGCCGGGCAGTTCGAACGGCCTGTTATACGGCGGCTTGGCATGTCGGCTTCCTCATGCTGGCCGGCCAATTCGCCACGGCAAAGAGGAAGAAGAAGTAGCCGCCCACCGTATAACGGTCACGGTGAGCGGCCGTGGCGAGCGCATGCGAGCCAGCGGTCCGCTCCACTGCGAAGTTCGATGGTTGTCCCGACCTACGGCAACAACTCAATGACGTAACCGTCCGGATCTCTGATGTACGCGAAGGGGACGCCGGGCGCATGTTCGCCGCGTTTGATCAGCGTCCCGCCGGCCGCCTCGACCTCCGTTATCGCAGCGTCGAGGCCTGACATTTCCGCAAGGCGAAAGCCGAAGTGATTCACACCTCCGTTCACACCTGCCACCGCCGCTTCCTTTGGGTCCTCGTTCAGGGTGATGAGATCTTGGCTCGTGGGTGTGTTGAGGAACACCATGTGGCTGCCCTCGCGGAAACGCTCTTCAAGCCCGAAGACGCGCTTGTAGAAGGTCAGGGAGCGCTCAAGGTCCCGAACCATGAGGTGGATGTGCGTCAGACCTTGTGTACGGATCATGCGCAACCTCCTTGATCAGACATGCCGTTATCCGGCGAACGCTCTCGTTCAGCGGCGCGCCGCCTGCGGCGCGTCCGCGGCAACGGGTGGTTCGGCGTCCACGTCGGCGAAAACGTCTTCGCCCTTCAGTGCACGAACTTCGTTCACCGACATTTCGAAGGGGCCCAGGTTAGGGGCTTGTCATGGGCGGGATCGACCGCCGGCCCTCCGCCCAGACGGACACCCTGGTATACCCACCATGCTCTCAGCTTCGACATCCCGTCTTCAATGCACATTTTCTGAAGAAGTCTATCGGCTGGCTCGCGGTACTTTCCCTCCTCGAGATGGCCTTCTCTAATGAGTTGATAGAGAGCGTCGTGGACTATCGATCCTCTCATGAAGTTCAGGGTGTCAATCGTTGGCCCTGACGGACCGTCCCAAGCGTAACCTCGCTTGATGGAAATCCTGCCTTGTGACGTCAATGCGATGTACTCCGTCTGAATTGGTGTAGGAGGGGTAATCCTTGTCTCAGTAACGTAATCCTCTTTGAGCTGATACTTGTAGCCCCCCTTGTAGGCTATGCACTCCATATCCTAGTCCTCCTGCTCGGTGCAGCGAATCAATCAACGACCTCGTTCGGTTTCGTCATTAAGCTCTGAGGAAGGGAGCGTCCGTTTGGATGAACTTCGCCTCATGATGCGCAAGGCAGGGTTGGATGCCGAAACCCCATATGGTTTGTATTTGACGCCGAACGCGCCGGTCCGCTGAAGCCTGAAGTTCGACGTCTTGTATCACGCACGTGGGGTGCACACTGAACGAGCCAGACCCATCGCGAGTGCGAAGATGGCTCCACCCCAGAATGTCGCGAGCAGACTTGGGTCACCGCCTCTTCTCCGCCGCCACGACCCGTACACATGCATCGCCGCCCCCGTGGCGAGCGGCGCGAGGACGAGGCTGAGCTTCGGGAAGAGGGGAACCGGGCGAAGCAGCGGGTGCGGAAGGATCGCACGTGACGAAGCCAGCAACTGCCCCGATGATCAAGAGGCCGATGGCCGCAAGTAGTGGGTTCGCGGTGCGACCACGGCGAACGGAATGCGCGAGAGACTGGAAGCCGAGCTCAAAGAGCGACTCGGCGAAGAGCTGGAGAAGACGCGGTCGAGGAGGCGCGGCTTGGGCGCGCCAGGCGGCCCGGCCTCGCGGACGACTAGGGCCGGCCGATGCCCAGCTCCGACTGCGTACGACCCGGGCCCGCCCGACCCCGAAAGAACTCTTGCGCGCTCGAAGCAGACAATGCCGATTCCGCTGAATTTCGTCGGATACAGGTCCAGGGCGACGATCGCCGCCGCGGACGACGTGTTGGCTCGCTACTTGGCCATGTAGTCGGTGACCTTGATCTTGCCGGCCACGATGTCGGCGCGGGCCTGCTGGAGCCGCTTCTCCATCTCCGCGGTGATCAGACCCCGATTGTGCTGGTCGAGCGAGAAACCGACCCCACCCTCGGCGACCCCCAGGGAGCGCACGCCCGCCTTCCACGTCCCGTCCCTCGCGGCCTTGAAGGCCTCGTAGACGGCCAGGTCGACGCGCTTGATCATCGAGGTCAGGACCGACCCGGGGTGGATGTGGTTCTGGTTCGAGTCGACGCCGATAGCGAGCCGCCCCTTGTCCTTGGCCGCCTGGAGCACGCCGAGCCCGGTGGCGCCGGCGGCCGCGTAGATGACGTCGGCGCCGCGGTCGAACTGGCTCCGCGCCAGCTCGCCGCCGCGGGTCGGGTCGTTCCAGGCCGCCGGCGTCGTCCCCGTCATGTTCCGGTAGATCTCGATCTTCGCGTTGACGTACTTCGCCCCTTCCTCGTACCCGAGGGCGAAGCGGCGGATCAGCGGGATGTCCATCCCGCCGACGAATCCGATCTTCCCGGTCTTCGACGCCATCGCCGCCGCCATCCCGACCAGGAACGAGCCCTCGTGCTCCTTGAAGACGATCGACTGGACGTTGGGCAGGTCCACGACCGCGTCGACGATGGCGAACTTGAGATTCGGGAACTCCCTGGCCACTCGCTCCATGCCGCTCGCCTGGCCGAAGCCGATCCCGACGACGACCTGCGCGCCGCGCCGCGCCATATTGCGCAGCGCCTGCTCGCGCTGGGCCTCGTTCGTCACCTCGAACTCGCGATACGCGATGCCTGTCTCCTTCTTGAAGCGTTCGGCGCCGGCGTAGGCGGCCTCGTTGAAGGACTTGTCGAACTTTCCGCCCATGTCGAACACGATCGCCGGGACGAACTCCTGGGCCGCGACGTGGCCGGCCAGAGCCGTCACGGCGGCGACCAGGGCGGCAACGACGAGCGTTGTCGGATTTCGCATGGCCCGATGATATATCCTCGGGGCCGCGTGAACGCCAAGCTGCGGATCTACATGGCCGGTCCGCTGGGCTTCTCGGAAGCCGGGCGCCTCTTCTACAACTCGGTCCTCGTTCCCTTCGTGAAGAGTCTCGGCTACGAGGTCCTCGACCCCTGGGGCCTGACCGATGCGCGGAAGATCGAGGCGGTTCAACGAATGCCCTACGGACCGGAGAAGCGCGAGGCGTGGCGGAAGCTCAATCGAGAGATGGGCGCGACCAATCGAGCGGCGATCGACGAGGCGCACGGGGTGATCGCGATTCTCGACGGCACCGACGTGGACAGCGGCACCGCGGCGGAGATCGGCTACGCGTTCGCGCGCGGGAAGCGCATCGTCGGGTACCGGGGCGATTTCCGGCTGAGCGCCGACAACGAGGGCGGCATCGTCAATCTCCAGGTCGAGTTCTTCATACACGAGAGTGGCGGTACCATCGTGAATCGCTACGAGGATCTGGGACCGAGCCTGAATCCCCTGCGCGCGACCGCGCGCCCTGAAGGAGGAACGGCATGATCAGGTGGCTGGCGATCCTGGTTTTGATCGTCGCGCTGGGATCGACCGCGCCGCTCGCGGCCCAGCAGGCCACGGATCCGCCGGCCAGCGACCTTCTCAACGCCGTCCTGTGGATGCAGCGGTCCGTCGAGTACAAGGCCAGCGCCCTCACGGCGTTCGCCCTGGCCCGGATCCGCCTCGACCAGGCGCTGGCGGACCCGAACTGGACCGGTGCCCCGAAGGAGCAGGCCGGCACCTACCAGTCGCTTCCGACCGCCGTGATTCTCGACATCGACGA
>Ga0184633_10001218_pt1 | contig 10553 bp, 12 predicted proteins | sample PLM31_170_b1_FD_133156 | JGI IMG/M metagenome (GOLD analysis project Ga0184633, IMG submission 133156) | Groundwater sediment microbial communities from an aquifer in East River, Colorado, USA - PLM3-1_170_b1 | ecosystem: Environmental > Terrestrial > Soil > Riparian zone | place: USA: East...
CGCCGTCTGAACGACCGATACCGCCGCGCCCTCTTCACCTCGACCGTCTGGGAGGCTTCGCTCTACGCATCGGTCGAAGCGCTCGGCTCGGCGGCCATCGGGCTGCTCCTCTGGTACGGCGCGCGCCAGATCACTGCCGAGGCCCTGACCTTCGGCACGCTGGTAGCGTTCATCCAGTACACGAACCGGTTCTTCCTGCCCATTCGCGACCTCGGGGCGAAATACACCGTGATGCAGTCGGCCATGGTGTCGTCGGAGCGGATCTTCGGGCTGCTCGACCGCGCGCCCGCGATCGTGACGCCGGCGGCGCCGACCGTCTCGCCGCGATCTGCGACCGTCCCGCCCGTCGTCTTCAGCTCGGTCGGGTTCGCGTACGAGGGCGAGCGCTGGGTCCTCCGCGACTGTTCGTTCGAGGTGCGCGCCGGCGAGCGGCTGGCCATCGTGGGGGCGACGGGCGAGGGCAAGAGCACGTGCGCCCGCCTCCTCAACCGCTTCTACGACGTGAAGCAGGGTCGGGTCGTGGTCGAGGGCGTCGACGTGCGCGAGTGGGATCTCGAGCGCCTGCGCAAGCGGGTCGGCGTCATCTTCCAGGACACCGTGCTCTTCACGGGGACGGTGGAGGCCAACCTGCGTCTGGGCGGCGACGGGCGCGTGAGCGAGGCCGAGCTCGACCGCGCGGTGGGCGTCGCCAACGCCCGCGGGCTCATCGCGGGCCTGCCCCGCGGCTTCGCCGAGGAATTGACCGAGCGAGGCGGCAATCTCTCGCACGGCGAGCGCCAGTTGTTGGCCATCGCGCGGGCCGTCGTGTACAATCCCGCAATCCTGGTCCTGGACGAGGCGACGTCCAGCGTCGATCCCGAATCCGAGCGTTTCATCCGGCAAGCCATGTCGCGACTGGCGGAAGGCAGGACGACGATCACGATCGCCCACCGGCTCTCGACCATCCAGGACGCTGATCGCATCCTGGTGCTGCACCGGGGACGGATCGCCGAGGAGGGACGGCACGCCGAGCTGCTGAGGCTCGGCGGCCTGTACGCGCGGCTCTGGGAGCTGGGAACGCGCAGCCGCTCCGGGTGACCTTTGCCCAGGCCGTGTGGCAGCTCGTGCGGCGGATCCCCCGTGGCCGCGTCGCGACGTACGGCCAACTCGCCGGCCTGCTCGGGCGGCCGCGCGCGGCCCGCGCGGTGGGGCATGCGATGCACGGGTGCCCGCGCGACGTGCCGTGGCATCGCGTGGTCAACGCGAGCGGCGGCATCAGCCGGCGCGCCCGGATGGAGAGCATGGTGACGCAGCGAATTCTGCTGATTCGAGAGGGCGTGACGCTGCGAGCCGGCCGGGTCGTGCTCGCCCGTCACCGCTGGCAGGCCGGCCGATGAAAAGGGCCCATCTGCGGTGAAGGTGATTCCGTTGGCGGCGGAGTCGCTCGGGGTGCGTTCGATGGCGACGTACGTCGAGGTGGCGGGACGCGGGATCCTGATCGATCCGGGTGCCACCCTGGCGCCATCGCGGCTCGGGCTGCCGCCGGCGGACGAAGAATGGGAAGCGCTCCGCCGGGCCAACGACCGCATCTCCGCCTACGCGCTCCGCGCCGAGTGGATCTTCGTCAGCCATTATCACGAGGACCACTTCCGCTCCGACCCGATCTCCTACGCCGGGCGCACGGTGCTCGTGAAGGACCCCCGCCGGATGGTCCAGGGACTCCAGGCCAAGCGCGCCGCCGAGCTGTGGGCGAGCCTCAAGGGCTACGCCCGGGTGATCGTCGCCGACGACTTCAGCGAGCGTGCCGTCGATCTCGGGCTGGAGGTCTCGGCGCCGCTGCCCCACGGGCTCGAGGGCACGTCGCTCGGGTCCGTCGTGGCGCTGACCGTGACGGATCCCGCCGAGCGCCAACGCTTCCTCTTCGCGTCCGACGTTCAGGGCCCGCTGTCGCCGGTGGCGATGGCGTACATCGTGCGCCAGCGCCCGACCCTGCTTTACCTCGCCGGGCCCCCCTCGTACATCGAGCGTGAGGTGGGGACAGCGGTGATCGATCGCGGCATCGCCCATCTGCTCCACATCGTGAAGACGACCGGGTGCCGCGTGATCATGGACCACTACGCGCTACGGGATGCCCGCTGGCTCGCGCGGTTCGCGCCGCTGTGGGAGACGGGGCGGGTGACGACGGCGGCGGGGTACCTGGGTCTCGCGGAGTCGGTGCTGGAGCCGCGGCGTGCCGAGCTGTGGGGCCGCCTGCGCAAGCCGCCGGCGGGTGTGGCGGGCGGGCGTGCTACCATGACGCGAAAGTCTTCGCCTCGACCGTTCTCTCGTTCGACAATGCGCAATATCGCCAAAGGAGGTCTCGCGTGAGTACGGTGGCGCCAAACGAATTGAAGCCGGGTGACCCGGCCCCCGACTTCACCCTGAAATCGATCGGGCTCAAAGAGGTCAGCCTCAAGGACCATCGCGGCAAGAACGTCGTGCTGCTGTTCTACCCGCTCGACTGGACGCCGGGCTGAAGCAAGTGCATGCCTGCCTTCGACAAACGCACCGGCGACTTCGAGGCGGCGAATACCCAGGTGCTGGGTATCAGCACGGACAGCCCGTTCAGCCACGAGAACTGGGCCAAGGCTGTGGGCATCACGAACTACCCGCTGCTCTCCGACATCCACCGGTCGGTCGTCAAGGACTACGGTGTCTACTGGGCGGACTGGAACGCCAACAGCCGGGCGACCTTCGTCATCGACAAGACCGGCACGGTGCGGTTCGTCGAGCGCTACGGCAGGGGTGAGCTGCCCGACCCCGATAAGATCCTGACAGAGGTCAAGAAACTGGGCTAGCCCGACGCGGCCCAAGAGGAGGATGCGACATGGCCATCAAAGTTGGTGACAAGGTGCCGGATGCGACGCTCACGGAGATGATCGAGACGGAAACGCCGGGCTGCACGATCGGACCAAACAACTTCTCCGTGGCCGCGCTCACGAAGGGCAAGCGCATCGTCGTCTTCGCTGTTCCCGGCGCGTTTACGCCCACGTGCTCCGTCAAGCATGTCCCGAGCTACGTCGGGAACCACGACAAGCTGAAGGCAAAGAAGGTGGACGAGGTCTGGTGTGTTGCGGTGAACGACGCCTTCGTGATGGGCGCCTGGGCAAAGGAGCAGAAGTCCACCGGCAAGGTGCGCATGATGGCGGACGGGAGCGCCACCTTTGCCAAGGCCCTCGGCCTCGAGCTGGACCTGACGGCGCGCGGCATGGGCGTGCGCTCGCAGCGATATTCGATGCTCGTGGAAGACGGCGTCGTCAAGGCCCTGAACGTCGAAGGGCCCGGCAAGTTCGAGGTGAGCGACGCGGAGACGATGCTGAAGCAGATCGCAGAGTAGTCCCTGGGGCGGAGATCGAGGACCGCCGCGGCTTCGCCGGGGCGGTCCGAGCGTTGGGGGGTATGGGGGGCCATGTCGGGGCCCCCCATTTTCTTTGACTGGCCGGAGGCGTCTGCCTATGATAGCCGGCGCGTCATGCCCGACTACATCGCGGAGTCGCGCCTGTGGCTCGCGAAGCCGCGCGCCGAGGTGTTCGCGTTCTTCACCGATCCCGCCAACCTCGCGCTGATCACACCGCCGTGGCTCGGGTTCCGCCTGCTCGGGGCGCCGCCCGCAATGGCGGCGGGCGCCGTGTTCGACCTGCGCCTCCGCTGGCTCGGCGTCCCTCTCCGCTGGCGCAGTTTCATCCGGGAATACGATCCGCCCGTCCGCTTCGTCGACGTCCAGGTGCGCGGGCCGTACGCGCGCTGGGAGCACCGCCACCTCTTCCTGACCGAGCAGGGCGGTACGTGGGTCGAGGACCGCCTGGCGTACCGCCTGCCGTTCGGTCCGCTCGGCCGTCTCGCGCACGCGCTCCTCGTCGGCCGCCAGCTCTCCGCGGCGTGGGCCTACCGCCGCCGTCGCATCTCCGAACACCTCGCGCCCGTCTTGGACTCACCCCCGTGACCCGCCGCGGCGCCGTCCGAGACGAACTTGGCGCGCACATGTCGATCGCCGGTGGCCTGCATCTCGCGCTCGAGCGCGCCCAGGCCATCGGATGCGGGGCGGCGCAGATCTTCCTGAAGAACCAGCGACAGTGGGCGGCGAGACCGTTGACGGAAGACGAGGCCCGCACCTTCCGCGCGGCGCGACGGCGCACAGGGATCCGCAGCGTCTTTGCCCACGCGAGCTACCTGATCAACCTCGCCGCCCCCGGAGACGCGCAGTGGGCGCAGGCCGTCGACGCGTTCACCGACGAGCTGGAGCGCGCGGAGGCCCTCGGCCTCTCGTCGGTCGTGATCCATCCCGGCTCGCACCTCGGCACGGGCGCGGCAGCGGGCGTCTCGCGCGTGGTCGCCGCCCTCGACGAGGCGACGCGCCGCACCCGTGGATATCGCGTGTGGATCGCGCTGGAGAACACCGCGGGCGCCGGCAACCTGATCGGCAGTCGCCTGCCCGAGCTGGGCGAACTCCTGCGACGGGCGAGGCGACCGGAGCGGCTCGGCGTCTGCATCGATACCTGCCATCTCTTCGCCGCCGGCTACGACATCCGCACCGCGAAGGGCTGGGACCGCACGTTGGAGGAGTGCGTCGAACATGTCGGCCTGCGCCGGATCCTGGCCTTCCATCTCAACGACGCCCGCGCCGATCTCGGCTCGGGGCTCGATCGCCACGAGCACATCGGCGACGGCTTCCTCGGCCTCACCCCCTTTCGCCGCCTCCTCAACGACCCGCGGTTCACGCGCATCCCCAAGGTCATCGAGACCGCCAAGGACCCGGAGCCCGCCGCCGACCTCAAGAACCTGGCAACGCTGCGGCGCTTGCGCCGGCGTCACAACTCCGGGTCCAAGCACTTATCGGGATGACGTGACGGCGATGCGGCGGCAGAGGGGGCGGACGGGGCAGGTGGAGCAGTGGGGGGAGATGGGGGTGCAGAGGTTCTGGCCGAAGCTGACGAGGAGATCGTTGTAGCCGATCCAGTAACGCCGAGGCAGCGTTCGCCGCAACGCCATCTCAGTTTCTTCCGGCGTGCGCGTCCGGACGTAGCCCAGGCGGTTCGAGATGCGGTGGACGTGGGTGTCGACACAGATCCCGGGTTTACCGTAGCCGACGGTGACCACCAGGTTGGCGGTCTTGCGGCCGACGCCTCCGAGCGTGAGCAGCGCGTCGATCTCGTCGGGGACGCGGCCGCCGAAGCGGTCGAGGAGATCACGGCAGATGCCGAGGATCGCCCGCGCCTTCGTGTGGTAGAAGCCCACCGGGTAGATGGCGCGCTCGATCTGCCGGGGCATGAGCCGCCGCATGGCCGCCGGCGTGTCGGCGAGGGCGAAGAGACGCGCGGCCGCCGGTCCGGTCGTGGTGTCCTGAGTGCGCAGGGAGAGGATGCAGGCGATGAGGACACGGAAGGGATCGCCGCTCTCGCCGGCGACCACGGCGAGCGCAGTGGGATTCCAGCGCTCGCGCGTCCGCCGCAGCCGGCGGATCACCTCGGCGATGGCTACGTGCGGTCGCCCAGCGAGACGAGAAGCGCGCGGGCCCGTGGCAGGTCCTTGACGGTCCAGTCGGCGATGCTCGTGGGCGCGCGCTCGTCGATCACGCGCTGCAGTTCCCGCCGCGCATCGGCGGCGCGGTCGGTGGCGATGAGCAGGCGCGCCAGCTCGACGCGGATCACGGTGAATCGGGGGTCGATGGCGATCCCCTTCCGGTAATACGCCTCTGCCTTGGCCCGATCGCCGCCGAAGAGGGCGGGGACGTCGAGGAAGACGTTGCCGGCCAGCACGTGGGCCGAGGCCGACCGCGGGTCCAGGGCGAAGATGACGTCCAGTTCTTCCCGCAGGGTCGGCAGCAGGAAGAGCGAGCGCAGGACCCCCTTCGTCTGGCCCCAGCGCCCGGTGTTGATCGCATACCAAAGGTGAGCGCCGATGTCTTTCGGCGCCAGCTCGACCGCACGCTTGCCGATCTCGCGGCCGCGATCGTACGCCGCGAGCTTCTCGTCGGTCGTGCGCGCGCGCACGTCGCCGGCGAGGAAGCACACCCGGGAGAGGAGGACCATCATCTCCACTCGGCGATCACGGGTCAGCTCGGCCTCGAGCTGCTCGCGCGCGCGGTCGATCAGCGTCGGGTCCTCGTGGTAGCGGACGATGGCGGCCCGCGCGGTCTCGCCGGCCGTTTGCGCGAAGACGGGCAGGGACGGCGCGACGACGAGGATCAGCGCGGCCAGGCAGCGGAGCACGCTGCGACGTTAGCCTCCGGGCCGCGTCCTGTCAACGCATCGGGAGTCAGCCGTCGCCGCGCGCGCCCGTCAACCACTCCGCCAGAAGCCTGATCCGGTCGGGCGCGGCCTGCGGCGGCTCGTCGGCCAGCGACTCGCACGCCGCGAGCACGAACCACGCGAGCGGTTCGGCGCCGAGGGACAGGCGCAGGTCGCCCGCTGCGTCGGCGCGCACGAGGATCTCGCCGAGGCCGAGGCGTAACTGCTCGCGTGCCCACGCCAAGGCCAGCGCGCGGCTCTTGTCGCGCCGCGCGGCAATCCGGGCCGTCGCCAGCGCCACCGGTAACGCGGCGCCACCCTGGAACGCGGCGGCCAGCGCATCGAGCGCCGCCGTGACGGCCGCCCGTGGCGTGGTCTCGGCGCGCCCGAGCGCGGTCAGCTCACGCGCGAGGGCGAGCAGCGCGCGTTCGGCAGCGGGCGGCCGCGCGGGCGGCGCCGGCGCCGACGTGCGTGGGCGCACCCGGGGCCGCGGCTTTTTGGGCTTGCCTTTCCGACGTCGCGCCATCGTGGGGCCGTCGAGGCCCCTCCGTCACTCGTACCGAAGCGCTTCGATGGGGTCGAGCTGCGCGGCCTTGCGCGCGGGGTAGAAGCCGAAGAACACGCCCACGGCGGCCGCGAAGCCGAAGGCCATCGCGACCGCCTGGGGGGGCACTTGCGTCCGCCACTCGGCGAACTGGCTGATGGCTCGAGAACCGCCGAGGCCGAGCACGATGCCGATGACCCCGCCGATGAGGGAGAGCGTAACCGCCTCCACCAGGAACTGCATGAGGATGTCGCGCCCGCGGGCGCCCACGGCCATGCGCAGGCCGATCTCGCGCGTCCGCTCGGTGACCGACACGAGCATGATGTTCATGATGCCGATGCCGCCGACGAGGAGCGAGACGGAGGCGATGGCGGCGAGCAGGTAGGTCATCACCTTCGACGACTCCTCCTGCGTCTGCAGAATCTCCGACAGGTTGCGGAGGGTGAAGTCGTCGTCCTGATAGGGCTGGAGACGGTGCCGCTGGCGCAGGAGCGCGCGTATCTGTGCCTCCGCCTCCGCCATGTCCTCGCCCGGGCGCACCTTGACCGAGATCGCCCCGACCGCCCGCGCGTTGGCCTGGCTCACCCCGAGGACCTTTTTCTTCGCGGTGGAGAGCGGGATCAGCACCACGTCGTCTTGATCCTGGCCCCAGGAATTCTGCCCCTTGCGGTCGAGCATCCCGATGACCGTGAACGGCACCTTCTTGATCCGGATGACCTGGCCGAGGGGATCGGAGTCGCCGAAGAGGTTCTGCGCCGTGGTCTGCCCGAGGAGGGCGACCTTGGTGGCGCCGTCGACGTCTTCGCTGGTCACGAAGCGGCCGGCGGCCACCGGCCACTCGCGGACCTCGGAGTAGTCCGCCGTGACCCCCTGGATGCCCGTCGCCCAGTTGAGATTGCCGTAGACGACCTGCGCGGTGCCGCGCATCGAGGGCGCGGAGGCTTGAACGCTGCTGACCTCGCGCGCGATGGCGTTCGCGTCCTCCTCGGTGATGGTGAGTTGGCTGCCCTGCCCGAGCCGGATGCCGCCGGAGGTGGTACTGCCGGAGAGCACGATGATCAAGTTCGAACCGAGGCTCTGGATCTGCTCGGCCACGCGGGCCTGGGCGCCCCCTCCCACGCCGACCATCGTGATGACGGCGCCCACCCCGATGATGATCCCGAGCATGGTGAGCATGCTCCGCAGCTTGTTCACGCGCAGGGCACGCAGGGCGACCCGGGTGCTCTGCCAGGGGTTCACGCCACCACCTCTTCCGACTCGTGCTCGACGTCGCGCGGCAACTCGGCCAGCCCTTCGGTGGCGTCGCGGGGCGCCGTCACCGTGTCGTCGCGGGTGACGCGGCCGTCCCGGAACGTCAGCACGCGGCCGGCGTGGGCGGCCACGTCGGCCTCGTGGGTCACCACGACGATCGTCATACCCTCCCGGTTGAGGCCTTGCACCAGGGCGAGGATCTCGAGGCTGGTGCGGGTGTCGAGCGCGCCCGTGGGCTCGTCGGCCAGGATGACGGCGGGATCGTTCACGAGGGCGCGGGCGATGGCGACGCGCTGCTGCTGGCCCCCGGAGAGCTGACTCGGCTGGTGGTGCTCGCGGTCAGCGAGGCCGACGTCGGCCAGCCGCTTGCGCGCACGCGCCCGTCGCTCTCGCGCCGGCACCCCCGCATAGACGAGCGGCAGCTCGACGTTCTCCAACGCGCTCACCCGAGGCAGCAGGTTGAAGGTCTGGAAGACGAAGCCGATCTTTCGGCTGCGGATCCTGGCCAGCGCGTCGCGGCCGAGCCCGGCCACGTCTTCGCCATCGATCAGGTAGCGGCCCTCCGTCGGCGTGTCGAGGCAGCCGAGGAGATTCATGAACGTCGACTTCCCTGAGCCGGACGGGCCCATGACCGCGAGGAACTCGCCGCGCTCCACGGCCACCGAGACGTCACGCAGCGCGTGCACCACGTGGGGCCCCAGGTGATAGTCCTTGGTCAGGCCCTCGGTGAAAATGACCATCGGCTCAGTCAACGTCGGGGGGAGCGAGCGCCGCTCCTCCCCGACACCCCCCACCGGTCACCGCTGGAGCCGATTTCCTCACAGTCTCACAGCCGGAGCCGCGGGCCGCTGCCGGGCGTCGGGGCGCCTGGCCTGGCGCCGGCGCCACTGGCGCCGAGGATCCCCGCGATGATCTCCTGGCCCTCCTTGAGATCGGCCCGTACTAGCTCGGTGGAGTAGCCGTCGGTGATTCCGAGCGTGACCTGGATGGGCTTGGGTTTGCCCTCGCTGTCCAGCACGTAAACGCGTCCCGGAGCGCCGACCGCGTCGCCTCCTCCGCCCGCGGGGCCGCCGGGCGCCATCTCGTCATACTTCGCCTGCTGCTCAGGTGTGAGAAGCGCCCGGATCTTCGCGCGCGTGGCCTCGCGGATCTGCTGCCCGCGCGTCCGGCGATCCTGCTCGGGAAGGTCACGCAGGCCCATCATCTGCTGGCGACTGTCCTGGAGGATCGGCTCAAGCTTCGTCTGCTGGTCCGGCGTCAGGCCGAGCTGCTTGACGAGCCGGTCGCGGATGGACTCGACCGACGGTGGCCCGCCCCCACGACCGCCGCCACCAGTAGGGCCACCAGATGGGCCGCCGCCCGTAAGGCCACCAGAACCACTGCGGCTCGACGCCGCACCACTGCCACCGGGGGCTGGACCTGCCAGGCCGGCGTCGACGCCGGGAGGCCGAAAGCGGAGTGCCGCGTTCGAGATCTTGAGCACGTTGGGCTTCTCGGATACCACGAGCCTCACGTTGGCCGTCATTCCCGGTAACAGCTTGCCGTCGGGGTTCGCCACGCCGACCACGACGGTGTAGGTGACGACGTTCTGGACGACCAGCGCGGCCTTGCGGATCTGCGTGACACCACCGGTAAAGGTCTGCCCGGAGAACGCGTCGACGGTGAAGGTGACCGGGGCGTCGAGGCGGATCTTTCCGATGTCCGCCTCATCAACGCTCGTCTCGACCTGCATCTTGGTGAGGTCCTGAGCGATGGTGAACAGGATCGGGGCCTGCAGGCTCGCCGCGACCGTCTGCCCGACGTCGACGGCGCGGGAGACGACGACGCCGTCGACCGGAGCCCGGATGGTGGTGTGATCAAGATCGATCTGGGCTTGCACCAGCGCGGCCTGCTTCTGCTTCACTTGGGCGCGGGCCGACTCCAGCATCGCCTGCGCCACGCGAAGCTGGGCCTCGGCCGAGCCGATGGCGGCGGCCAGCGACCGCTCCTTGGCGCGCGCGGCGTCGACGAGGGCCACCGCGGAGTCGTGCGCGGCCTGGGCGGTGTCGCGGTCGCTCGTCGCGATGAGGTCACGGCGGTGTAGCTCCGTCTTGCGGTCGAAGTCGCGCTTGCTGTCGACCACGGTCACCTGGGCCTTGGCGGTGTTGGCGCGAGCCTCGGCCAGCGCGGCCCGCGCGTTCTCGATGTCGGCGCGAGCGCGCTCGACCTGGGCCTGCTGGTTGAGGACGGTTGCCTGCGCCGAGTCCACATCGGCGCGGGCCTGGTTGACTTTCGCCTCGAAGATCGCGGGATCGATCCGCGCGATGACCTGATCTTTGCGCACGATCGAGTTGAAGTCGGCCATGAGCGCTGCGATCTGCCCCGAGACTTGGCTGCCGACCTGGACCGTGATGACCGCGTTGACGTTGCCGGTGGCCGCCACGGCCGCGATGAGGGGCCCGCGCTCGACACGGGCGAGACGGTACTTCGGCGCATTGCCCCGGCTCTGGGTGTACAGGTACCCCCACACGCCG
>Ga0184633_10001220_pt1 | contig 10550 bp, 11 predicted proteins | sample PLM31_170_b1_FD_133156 | JGI IMG/M metagenome (GOLD analysis project Ga0184633, IMG submission 133156) | Groundwater sediment microbial communities from an aquifer in East River, Colorado, USA - PLM3-1_170_b1 | ecosystem: Environmental > Terrestrial > Soil > Riparian zone | place: USA: East...
ATCTTCACCAGCGACAACGGCCCGGAGTTCGTCCAGCCCTGGGATGGCTGGTCGGGTCCGTGGCGCGGCGCGTATTTCACCGCGCTGGAAGGCGGCATCCGCGTGCCGTTCCTGATCCGCTGGCCGGGCAAGGTTCCCGCTGGTCGCGTCAGCAACGAGATCGTGCATGGCGTGGACATGTTCGCGACCTTCGCGAAGTTCGCCGGCGCCAAGGTGCCCACCGACCGTCCAATGGACAGCATTGACCAGTCCGACTTTCTCCTCGGCAAAACGGAGAGGTCCGCCCGCGAAGGCTTCCCCATCTGGTGCGCCGACCGGCTGACGGCTGTCAAGTGGCGCAATTGGAAGCTGCACTTCTTCCGGCAGGACACCATGTTCGACCCGCCGGTGAAGCTTGGGATTCCCTTCATCATCAACCTCTACACCGACCCGCGCGAAGAGAAGCCGACCGTGGATACCTGGGTGGTGACGCCGATGTTGAGAATCGTGGGCGCGTTCGAGCAAAGCGTGAAACCGCATCCGCTCATTCCGATGGGCACGCCCGACCCTTACAGGCCGTCGAAGTGAATGTCCACACTGACAGGACATTGGCAGGAGTGACAACATGAAAACCATACGCAGACAAATCCTCATCGCCGCCGCGCTCGTTTGCGCGCTGGCTCTCACCGCAACCATGGCCAACGCCGCGGACCCTCTGCCTTCGTGGAACGACGGCGCAGCAAAGAAGTCCATCATCGCGTTCGTCGGGAAGGTCACGACGGCCGGCTCGCCGGACTTCGTGCCCATCCCGGAGCGCATCGCTGTTTTCGACAACGACGGCACGCTCTGGTGCGAGCAGCCGCTGCCCGTTCAGTTATACTTCGCGCTCGACCGCGTGAAGGCGCTCGCGCCGAAGCATCCCGAATGGAAAACGAAAGAACCGTTCGCCTCTTTGCTGAAGGGTGATTTGAAAACCGCGCTCGCCGGCGGTGACCACGCAGTTCTGGAACTCTTCATGGCCACGCACGCAGGCATGACCACGGTGGAATTCGAGCGGATCGTCAAGGACTGGATCGCCACCGCGAAGCATCCGAAGACGGGCAGGCTCTTCACCGAGATGACCTATCAGCCGATGCTCGAACTGCTCGCGTATCTGCGCGCGAACGGTTTCAAGAACTTCATCGTCTCCGGCGGTGGCATCGAGTTCATGCGCCCGTGGGTGGAGCAGGTGTACGGCATCCCGCCGGAACAGGTCGTCGGCAGCAGCATCAAGACGAGGTTTGAAATGCGCGACGGCAAGCCTGTCCTCATGCGTCTGCCGGAGCTGAACTTCAATGCCGACAAGGCCGGCAAACCCGTCGCCATCAACCAGCACATCGGCCGCCGGCCCGTCATGGCGTTCGGCAACTCCAATGGCGACAAGGAGATGTTGGAATACACGCAGGTCGGTAGAGGCGCGCGGTTCATGCTGCTGGTGCTGCACGATGATGCGGCGCGCGAATACGCCTACGGTCCGGCAAAAGGGCTGCCCAACGTCAAGCTGGGTGCGTTCACGCTGGCGCTCTACGAGCAAGCGAAGAAGGATGGCTGGACCGTCGTGAGCATGAAGAACGATTGGAAGCAGGTCTTCGCGGCCGAATAGACCCCGGTCACGGCCATCGACATCCTGCTGGAGCCGGACGCCACGATGCTCAAGCATGCCGAAGCCAACAACGCCCGCCTGCTCAAGGTCTACCCGAAAGGGTTCGCCCTGGATGCGGCACACCGTCCGCGCATCACGATGGTGCAGCGTTTCGTTCGCACCGCGGACCTCGACAAGGTCTATGCCGCCGTCGGTAAGGCGCTCGCCAGGGTCAACGCGATGAAACTGGACGCCGTCAAATACTACTACATCCCGGCCGCGGAGCTTGGCGTCGCGGGCATTGTCGCGAAACCGACGCCCGAACTGCTCAAGCTGCAAGCGGGCATCATTGCCGCTGTCGCCCCGTTCACACTGGAAACCGGTCCGATCGGCGCGTTCACCGCTGCGCACGACGATCCCGCGCTCGACGTGCAGATGATCGAGTATGTGTCGGTGTGTGTTCAAAAGGCTTCAGGCGAACATTTCAATCCGCACGCCACCACCGGCGTCGCCCCCCGGGAATACCTCGACAAGATGCTCGCCGAACCGTTCAAGCCGTTCACCTTCTCGGCCGCGGGCGCGGCCGTCTACCAGCTCGGCCCGTTCGGAACGGCGGCGAAGAAACTCAAGGAATGGGAACTGAAGCGGTGAGCCACGTGGCTGGACGGTTCTCAGCATGAACGGTGACTGGAAGATCAGCTTCCCGCCCGAAAGGAGACGAATCGCGAAAGGTCTCACACCACCAAGCAAACGAAACTACTCCACTACAGGCTGCATCCGTAAGCCGTGCCTACGGCCCCTGGGGTGGCCGGCGTCCAAGTCTGGGAGGCTATGTCACAGGGACGGGGCCACGAGTGCGGCGACCGCCGCCGGAGGGTGTTCACGTCTCCTCCAACCCATCAGCCGGACCCCGCCTATCGGTTGAGTCGGGGCGCGAGGCGCCTTCCTCTTGCTTCTGCTCCCGGGGCTCAGCGCTTCGGGGCGCGGGCGCGGAAGGCGGGCTGTCGGGCGATAGTGTAGGATGCGGAGCCGTGGACGCCGGTGGACGCAGGATGCCGCTTGGTGCCGCCTGGGGTAGGGAAGGAGTCGCTAAATCACTGCTACTTGGAGGTTCGGGCGTTACGAATCCCTTACCCTCCACCATTCGGAGATACCGTCGGGGCGCCGGAGCGATCCGGCGCCCCGTCCTGCGTGGAGGCGCGGGGCGCGCTACTTGGCGACGCGGGCCGGCTTGGCGGGGCAGGTCTTGTGATACCAGACGGACCCGAGCTTGGTGTGGTTGCCGTTCTTGCGAATCCTGAGCTTGCACTTGGGGCAGGTGCCCATCCCGGTCTCCCTCGACGAATGATTTGGCGACGCACACGAGTATACACGAGGCTGGGTGGATGGTGAGCGGTGGCTGCGCCTTCTGCCGCATCGTCGCGCGGGAAAGCTCGGCTGAGATCGAATACGAGGACGAGGAGGTCCTCGCCTTCAAGGACCTCTACCCGAAGGCGCCGGTCCATCTCCTGATCATCCCGAAGCGGCACATCGAATCGCTCGCGCGCCTCGAGCCCGGAGACGAAATGGTGGCGGGCCACTGCGTGCGAGTGGCGAGGCTCCTGGCGGAGCGCGCGGGCTACGGTGAGCGGGGCTACCGCCTCTCGTGCAATACCGGGCCGGAGGGCGGGCAGGTCGTGTACCACCTCCACTTCCATCTGACGGCGGGGCATCTGACGGCAGGGCGGCGGGGGTGATCCGGGTCCGGGATCTCTCCAAGCGTTACCCGAGCGGCACCGTGGGGCTCGACGGTGTCACGCTGGACGTCGGAGCGGGCGAGTTCGTTGCCCTGATCGGCTCGAGCGGCGCGGGCAAGTCGACGTTCCTTCGATGCCTCACCGGTCTCGTGACTCCGACGGCCGGCCTGGTGAGCGTAGACGGCCGGCCGGTGACGGGCGCCTCCCGGAACGGCCTTCGCAGTGTCCGGGCACGCGTGGGCTTCGTCTTCCAGCAGTTCAACCTCCTCAAGCGGCTCAGCGTCCTCGACAATGTCCTCGTCGGCACCCTGTCCCGGGTGGACATCTGGCGCTCCCTGCTCGGGCGCTTCCCCGGCGGGGAACTCGAGCGGGCTCGACGCACCTTGAGGCGTGTCGGGCTGGCGGGACTCGACGACCGGAGAGCGGATACGTTGTCGGGTGGCCAGCAGCAGCGGGTCGCCATCGCCCGCGCGCTCGTCCAGGAGCCCCGCGTGCTCCTGGCCGATGAGCCCATGTCGAGCCTCGACCCCGCGTCCTCCCGCTCGGTGATGGAGCTCCTGCAGGACATCAACCGGGAGGACGGTTTGACGGTCATCGCCTCGCTGCACGTGCTGGACCTGGCGGTGACCTACGGCCGGCGCATCGTCGGGCTCCGGGCCGGACGGGTCGTCCACGACGGATCCCCCGCGGGATTGACGCAGGCGGCGGCCGAAGCCATCTTCGGCGGGGAGCGGCTGTGAGTTCCGGACGACGTTGGGCGGGCGGACTGGCGATCGCTGCCGCTTTCATCTGGTCGGCGTGGTCCACCGAGGTGTCGCTGGGACGGCTCGTCGAAGGCGTCCCCTTCATGGTTGATTTCGTCGGCCGCATGCTGCCCCCTGACGTGAGGGTCCTCGGTCAGGCGCTCCGGGGCGCGCTGCAGACGCTGCAGATCGCCATAATCGGGACGGCCGTGGGCGCCGTGTTGGCGCTGCCCGTCGCGTTCGCCGCGGCCAGAAACACCTCCCCCCGATGGACCTTCTACTGGACACGCAGCGCACTCAATGCCTTCCGGGCGATTGACACGCTCGTCTACGCGCTCTTCTTCGTGGCTGCGGTTGGGCTGGGACCTTTTCCCGGGGTATTGGCCGTGGTGGTGTATACCGCGACCGTGCTCGCGAAGCTCTATTCCGAAGCCATCGAAGCCATGGATCCCGGCCCGGTGGAGGCGGTCGAGGCCGTGGGCTCCACGCGACTCCAGGTGCTGAGATGGGGCGTGGTCCCGCAGCTCTTGCCGCAGTTTCTGTCCTTCACGCTCTACCGCTTCGAGACCAACATCCGCGCGGCGGCCGTGCTGGGCTTCGTCGGAGCGGGAGGCATCGGGTTCTATATTCAGACCTACTTGAGACTGATGAACTACCCTGCCGCCTCGACCGTGTTGCTGGTGCTCGTGGCGATGGTCATGCTCGTGGATTTCGCCTCGTCCCGGCTGCGCGCGCGGCTCGTCTAGTGACTCTCGTGAGATAGACTGATGGTCTTCATCGGGGACGATGCCATGCTGACACATGGCCAAGACACGACAGGGACGCCGGGATGGGGCCGCGTTGGAAGCGCGCCGCTTCGAGGCCGCCCGGCTGTTTGCGCTGACGGTCGAACGGCTGCCCGGGTACGCGCCAGCGTTGAATCCGATCGAACAGGTGTGGGGCAACGTCAAAGGTGGGGAACTGGCCAATGTCTGCGCCGCCGACCTCGCAGCGCTGCGTCAACCGGCGCACCGAGGCTCCACGCGCGTCCGGCGGCAGTCGCACCTCGTCTTTCTTCGCCACGCCGGGTTGACGCTCTGAGATGATCATCAGTCAATTTAAAGAGAGTCACTAGACCCTACCGCCGCGCGGCCCGACGCTGCCGCGGCGCTTCCAGCTTTGCCAGCCGGGCCTCGATCCGCTCCAGGGTCGCGGCGACGCGGTCGCCGCGGGTCGCCCCGCCGGGCTTGAGGTACCCGCGCTCCAGGAGATCGACGAAGACGTCGGCGATCTCCGTCGGGCTGCTTCGGCCCTCGGGCTGGTACCACTCGTGCAGCCAGTTGCACATGCCGAGAATGCCGAATACCACCAGCGTCGACGGCAGGTCGCGGAAGAGACCCTCGTCGACGCCGTCGCGATACGCGCGCTCGATGGCGCGGTCGTATTCGCGCCGGGCCCGCGCCGCCCGCGCCGCCATGGGTCCGGGCAGGCCGGCCGCCTCGGCGAAGAAGACCTTCAGGAACGGCAGATGGCTGGCGAGCAGCGATACCTGGTAACGGACGATGCGCCGGAGCTTCTCGTCGGCCGGCAGGCGCTGCTCGATGAGCTCGCCGAGGCCGGCGCGAAAGGACTCGATGGTCCGCTCGAAAACCAGGCTGAGCAGCTCATCCTTGCTCTTGACGTATCGATAGAGCGTGACCTTGGAGAGGCCGGCCTTGGCGGCGATGGTGTCCAGCGTCGTGGCGCGATACCCCATCTCGCCGAAACAGGTGGCCGCCACTCTCAGGATCTCGTTCAGGGCCGCCGCGCGGGTCGCCTTCATGTCCGCCCCCTTGACAGCTGGCACGCCAAGCCTCTATCCTGAACCCACTAGTTTAGAAACTATACTCCAGAGGCAAGCCATGACCCAAGCGACAAGCGCCGCGCACACCGTTCCGGCCCGGTTCGACACGGTCTTCCAGCACGAGTACCCGGTCGACCATCCGGAGCTCCGGCGTCTCTACGAGAACGCCAAGCGGGACCAGTGGAATGTCTCGCGCGACATCGACTGGACGACCCCGGTCGACCTCGACCAGGGTGTCGTGGCCGACCAGCTCATCGACATCTACGGCACGCCCTACTGGGATCGGCTGAGCGCCAAGGACAAGGCGGAGCTGAACCGCCGGTTCACGGCGTGGCGGCTCAGCCTGCTCCTGCACGGCGAGCACGGCGCCATGCTCGTGTGCAGCCAGCTCGTGGAGACGGTGCAGGGCACCGACGCGAAATTCTTCCAGGCAACCCAGGTGGTGGACGAGGCCCGGCACACGGAGGTCATCAACCGCTACATGGGCGAGAAGCTCGGAGGCCTCTACTACCCGCTGGCCGGCAATGTGCGCGAGCTGTTCGACACGCTCCTCGGCGACTCGCGCTGGACGGTCAAGACCATCGGGCTCCAGCTCGTCGCGGAGACATTCGCCGTGGCGCTCTTCAAGATGCTCGGCGAGACGGCCAAGGATCCGCTTTTCAAGGAGATCTGCCGCTACATCCTGCAGGACGAGTCGCGCCACATGGGCTTCGGGATGCTGACCCTGCCCGGCGTCATCGCCGCCCTGTCCGAGAAGGAGCGCATCGAGCTGGAGGACTTCACCCACTGGGCGCTGGTGCGCACGCTCACGGGGCTTTTCCCGAACGAGGTCTACCGCGACATGGGATTCACCGGAGCGGAGATCCAGGCCATCCAGACGCTTCGCCGGGGCCGGGCCGCCGGAAATGACAATTCGGTCTTCCGCACGACCTTCAAGCGCGACCTGCACACCACGCTGCTGCAAAACCTCTCGCGCGTCGGGCTCCTTACGGAGCGGATCGCGCCCAAGCTCGCGTCCCTCGGCATCAGCGTCCCCGCCAGCCGAAGCTAGGAACAAGGCCTGAAAGCCCCGCAGGCGGGGCGTGCTTTCTGTACGTTGAACCCGATCGAACAGATGTCGGGCAACGTCAAGGGGGGGCTGTGGCCAACGTCTGCGCCGCCGACCTCGCAGCGCTACGTCAACCGGCGCACCGAGGCTTCGCGCGCGTCCGCCGGCAGCCCCACCTCGCCTTCGCCTTTCTCCGCCACGCCGGGTTGACGCTCTGAGATGATCATCAGCCTCTTTAACGAGAGTCATTGGCCGGCCTCGCACTCCCGGCGTTCCTTGAGAGCCTCAGTCAACTCTGCTACGCTCGAGTGCCTATGAAGGGCGACCGGGGCAAGGCAATCGCGGTGGACGACGTCCAGCGGGTCACCCGGACCTACCTGAGCGCGCCGACCGTCGTGCGGCTCGAGCCGTCGCCGCGGTAGATCGTCCCGCTCACGAACCGGCCACGTGTTCCCTCTTAAGGATGACATCCCGACCCGGACCACGCCCTTCATCACGGTCGCGCTCATCGCGCTCAATGCCCTGGTCTTCCTCTACCAGCTCTCCCTCCAGGGAGAGGGCTCGCCCGACGGGCTCCGGGCCTCCCGCGACTTCATCCTGGAGTTCGGGCTCGTGCCCTGCCGCCTGACGGGAGCCTGCAGGTCCGGCTCATGGCTGCTCCCGCCGGCGCTGACAATCCTGACTTCAATGTTCCTCCACGGAGGGTTCCTGCACGTCGGCGGCAACATGCTCTACCTGTGGATCTTCGGCAACAACGTCGAGGACACGTTGGGCCACGCCCGCTTCACGGTGTTCTACCTGGTCTCAGGCGCGATCGCGGCGGCGGCCCAGACCGCCCTCAGCGCCACGTCTTCGGTGCCCATGATCGGAGCCAGCGGGGCGGTCTCGGGCGTGCTCGGCGCCTACCTGCTGCTCTTTCCCCGTGCGAACGTGCTGACGCTCATCATCCTTGGCTTCTTCGTCCGGATCGTGCGCGTCCCGGCCATCCTCGTCCTCGGCTTGTGGTTCGTCGTCCAGTTCGTGAGCGGCCTGGCGACGTGGGGGGCTGCGACCGCTCGCGGCGAGGCCCTGGGGGGGGAGACAGCCTGGTTCGCCCACCTGGGAGGGTTTCTCGGCGGGATGGTTCTGCTCTTCGCCCTACGCCCGCGCAACCCCGGGGACGGCGGTCCGGGCCGTTCCTGGTAAGTTCCGCCTCCCGCGCATTTCCGCTATACTTCGGTATGCTCGGTGATCTGTCGCCGTCCCGATCCGTCCCTTCGGTGATCCGCTCGTGAAGGCCGTCGTGATGGCCGGAGGGTTCGGGACGCGCCTCCGGCCCCTGACCGCCCACCTTCCCAAGCCGCTCGTGCCCGTCGGGAACGTCCCCGTCATGGAGCACATGGTGCGGCTCCTGAAGCGGCACGGTTTCACCGACCTGTGCGTGCTGCTCTACTTCCTGCCGGACACGATCACCGCCTACTTCGGCGACGGGAGCCGCTGGGGCGTCAAGATGACCTATGTCACCCCGCCGGCCGACCTCGGGACCGCCGGCGCCGTGAAGATCGCGGTCGGTGACTCGGACGAGCCGGTCCTGGTCGTATCGGCCGACGTCCTGACTGACATCGATTTGGCCAAGGCCGTAGCCTTCCACAAAGGCCGGGGCGCCGAGGCGACCATGGTGCTGACCCGGGTGGAACTGCCCCTGGCCTACGGGATCGTGATCACCGACGAGGAGGGGCGGGTGCTCCGCTTCCTCGAGAAGCCGGCGTGGGGAGAGGTGTTCAGCGACACGATCAACACCGGCATCTACCTCCTCGAGCCCTCGGTGTTCCCGGCCATCCCCGCGGGCCGCTCGTACGACTTCGGGAAGGAGCTGTTCCCGTCGCTCCTCGCCGGCGGCCGCCCGCTCTGGGGACACGTCGCGGAGGGCTACTGGCGCGATGTGGGCGACCTGGCAGAGTACCGGACTGCTCACCTCGATCTCCTCCAGGGCAAGATCGGGGTGGACATTCCGGGGGAACGGCACGTCACGGAGGGGTACACGGTGTGGCTCGACAAGGGCGCCCGCGTGGACCACTCGGCGCGGCTCTCGGGCTCCGTCATTCTCGGCCGCGGGGCGCAGGTCGCGGCCGGGGCACGCGTGGCCAACTCGGTCATCGGGCCGGAGACGGTCATCCAGGCGGGCGCCGATGTCGAGGGCAGCGTCGTCTGGGACGCGGTGGAGATCGGCCCGGGCGCCGTGGTCAAGGAAGCCGTGATCGGGCGCAAGAGCGTGGTGCGGGCGAACGCGTTCCTGGCCGAGGGCGTAGTAATTGCGGACTTTTGTCGAATAGGCGAGGGAAGCGTCGTCAAGGCCAACGTGAAGGTCTGGCCGTACAAGGAAGTCGAGGACGGCGCCACGCTGGCGATGAGCCTCGTCTGGGGCGAGCGCTGGAGCCGGTCGCTCTTCGGCCGCTACGGAGTCTCGGGGCTCGCCAACATCGAGGTATCGCCCGAGTTCGCGGCCAAGCTCGGCGCCGCATGCGGGGCCATTGTCGGCAGGCGCAGGGTCATGATCACGAGCCGAGATCACCACAAGGCTTCGCGAATGATCAACCGGGCGCTCATGTCGGGCCTCTTGTCCGTGGGCGTGGACGTGCAGGACCTGGGCGTGGCGCCGATCCCGGTCGTGCGCTACCAGGTCGCCGCGCTGGGCCTAGCGGGCGGTACGCACGTGCGGAAGTCCCCCTACGATCCCCAGCTGCTCGACATCAAGTTCTTCGACTCGCGCGGACTCGAGGTGGCTCCGGACAGGGAGAAGGCGATGGAGCGCCTGTTCTTCATGGAGGATTTCGAGCGGGCGCCGATGGACGGCATCGGGACGCTGTCCTTTCCGCACGCCGGCACGGACAGGTACCGTGACGGGCTTCTCGGCTCAGTGGATCGCGAGGTGGTCCGCCGGGCCGGCCTGCGGATGGTCCTCGACTACGCCTTCGGCTCCGCGTCGTCGATCTTTCCCTCCGTGCTCGGCGCGCTCGGGGTCGAGGTCATCGCGCTCAACGCCTACCTGGACGAGACGAAGATCTCGAAGACCGCCGAGGAATTTCAACGCTCGCTGCACCAGCTGTCGAACATCGTCCGCACGCTCGGGGCCGATCTCGGGGTGCTCCTCGACACCGGGGGCGAGAAAGTTTTTCTGGTCGACGAGAAGGGCGAGATCCTCGCGGGCGACCTGGCGCTGGCCTTAGTCGCGCTCCTGGTGATGCGCACGCGGCCGTCCGGCCGCATCGTGGTGCCGGTCACCGCATCGCGGGCGGTCGAGCGGATGGCCGAAGAGCACGGGTTCCAGGTCACGCGCTCCCGCGGGACCGCGCGGGCGCTGACCGAGGCCGCGCTGGCGCCCGACGTCGCGCTGGTGGGAGAGGAGCTGGGCGGGCTGATCTTCCCGAGCTTCCACCCTGCGTTCGACGGGATGTCGGCCTGCGTGCGGATCCTCGAGATGATGGCGCGGCTCGACGTGCGGCTGCATCAGCTCACGCGCGCCGTCCCCGAGAGTCACGTCGCGCGTCTCGAAGTGCCGTGCCCGGACGAGCGCAAGGGCGCGGTGATGCGGCGGCTGATCCAGGCGACCAAGGGCGGCAGC
>Ga0184633_10001221_pt1 | contig 10546 bp, 9 predicted proteins | sample PLM31_170_b1_FD_133156 | JGI IMG/M metagenome (GOLD analysis project Ga0184633, IMG submission 133156) | Groundwater sediment microbial communities from an aquifer in East River, Colorado, USA - PLM3-1_170_b1 | ecosystem: Environmental > Terrestrial > Soil > Riparian zone | place: USA: East...
AGTGACTCTCGAACCGATAGGCGTTCGCGTTCAGCCACGTCACCAGCCGGTCGGCGGGATAGAGCGAGGCGATGTGCGGGCGATCCACGACGACGGCGAGGCGCGCGCCGGGTTCGGCGGGCAACAACGAAGCGAAGTCGCTCCCCACCTCCGCTGGCGAAATCAAAATTGTGGTTGCCTTGCCCTTGAGCAGCCCCAGCCACGAATGCGTTCCGAAATCAGACGAGACGTTCACGATGCGCGCGGGCGAGTACGAATCGCGCGAGAGGTCGGAGGCCAGCGCGCGCGCGAGGCCGGCGGGGAGGCCGGGATAATCGGGCAGCGCCGCATACGCGCGCATCAGCAGCACGAGCGCGGCGACGAGCACGGTCGCCGCGCTGACCGCGAGGGCGAGTCGCAGCCGGTGGCCACGCCAGATCGCGACGAGGGCCACGGCGGTCACCCCCACGGCGATGACCATCGTCAGCCCGAGGCCGAGGTCGAGCTTCATCTCCTGTGCCAGGCCGGGATGCAGCCAGATCAAATCCAGCGCCGACCGTCCCCACCGCCGGACGATCTGCACGGCGGGGCTTTCCGCCCAGCGCGTCCAATCCAGACCGATAGTCTTGTCCGGCGTGAGCGTCTCGGCAAGCAAAGATTGATACGCTATGGGCCACGCCGTCGAAGAGACGAGCGCCTGATAGATGGCGCTCAAGCCCGCGAGGCCCCACGCCCACCTGCGCTGTGGAAACAGTTCGAGCGCCGGGAGCAGCACGACCGGCAACAGCGGCACAAGAAAGCGCGGCCCCCACGTCAGCCCGCCCCACCAGTTGGAGGTGCGAAGCGAGAACAGCAGCGCCGCCGACAACAACAGGAGAGTCGCGGCCAGAATGGAATGGCGGCGATAAAAGGCGGGCCAGCCGATCACGCCCAACAATACAACCGGCGAATAGATGAAGACACTTTTGCCGGGGCTGGCAAGCAAACCGTACCACGGGGTGAGGCCTTCGCGGTTGAACGGGTTGGCCATGAAATCGTTGACTAGACTGCTGATGGGCAGCCCCCGTTGAGCGAGCAAAAGCAAAGCGAGGCCGACGGACAGCGCGAGGACGATCGCTCCCCCGGCCAGCAGCCATCGCCGCCGCACACGACGCGAGGCCGCTGCGCGCAGCACCCACGCCAGCGCGACGAACATCACCGGCCAACTCGCGATGCTGGCGACTTTGACGGCGACCCCGGCGACGACCGGCGCGACCGACAGCCCCCCGGCAACCCAACCCGGTTTCTCGACAAACTCCGCCAGCCCCCAGAACGCCGCCGTCCATAGCAGTGCAACCGCCGGCTCGCGCAAAAACGATTTGGTGGTCGGCCACGCCATCGTCGCCAGCCCAAAGGCCAGCGCGGCCGCGAGACTGGCCGCCTCGCCGTACCGCAACCGCCGCCCCAGCCCGTATAGCAAACTTGCGTTCAGCGCGGCCAGCAATGGATTCAACAGCATGACCGCATGTATGTTGCTCACTCTGGGCCAGCGCCGGGCGATCGCGTAGAGGGGAACAGCGAACAGTGAGTAGCCCGGCTCGAGCGGGCCGACGTGATTGTGATATTCGGCAAAGCGGACGAGAACCGGCTGAAGGCCGCCGGACTGAACGAGGTTCTCCGTGCTGGCGAACAAGGCTAGCTCGTCAATGGAGCGCAGGACGCCGGCAAAAGTCGAGAGATAGACCGCCAGCAAAAACAACCCCAGCCCCGCGGCGATGGCGGCATCCCGGTTCACACGTGAAGTCGCTTTGACCACCACGTCACCCAGCCGTCACAGATCTGCGGGGTCCTGGAGACCCTGCAGGTCTCTGGGGCTTTACAACTTCACCACGCGCGCGCTGCCATGGGTCCCCTTCAGCGCGTTCCGCGTATCCACGATCAGCCGCGCATGCTTGCGGACCATCCCCCAATCGAACACCGAGTGATGGGTGATCACCAGCACGCAGTCGGCAGCCTGCAGCGCCGCAGCCGTCAACGCTTCCGACCGCAGCACCGCCCCGTCCAGCCGCACCTCCGGCACGTACGGGTCGTGATACCGCACCTCCGCCCGCCGTTCCAGCAGCTCCACCATCACATCCAGCGCCGGCGACTCCCGCAAGTCGTCAATGTCCGGCTTATACGCCGCCCCCAGAATCAACACCCTCGCCCCCCGCAGCGCCTTCCCTTCCTCGTTCAGCGCGTCCGCCACCAGCGTCACCACATGCTCCGGCATGTGCGAGTTGATGGCGTCTGCCAGCTCGATGAAGCGCGCGGTGTAGTTGAGCGACTTGAGCTTCCACGACAAATAGAGCGGGTCCACTGGAATACAATGCCCTCCAATTCCCGGCCCCGGCGTGAACTTCATGAACCCGTACGGCTTGGTCGCCGCGGCTTCGATGACTTCCCAGACATCCACGCCCAGCTTGTCGCACATCAGCGCCATCTCGTTCGCCAGCCCGATGTTGATGGCGCGGAAGGTGTTCTCCAGCAGCTTGACCATCTCCGCCGCGCGCGGCGACGAGACGGGCACCACCGTGTCGACTGCCAGCCGGTAGAGCGCGACCGCCACTTCCGTGCAGGCCGCCGTCGCGCCGCCCACCACCTTGGGCGTGTTCCGCACGCCGAACTTCGCGTTGCCGGGGTCAATCCGCTCCGGCGAAAACGCCAGGAAGACATCCTGACCTAACGTGAAGCCTCTCTCGCGCAGTTTCGGCTCGAAGATTTCCTCCGTCGTCCCGGGATAGGTGGTGCTCTCCAGCACGATGAGGAAGCCGGGGTGGCAGAACTCGGTGACCCTGTCCGCGGCGCTGACGACGTAGGACATGTCGGGATCGCGGGTCTTGCGCAGGGGGGTGGGGACGCAGATGCTCACGGCGTCGGCGCGGCGGAGTTCGGCGTAATCGGTGGTCGCCGCGAGCAGGCCGCGCCGGACGAGGTCGGCCACGGCGGCGGAGGGAACATCGGGGACGTAACTCTCGCCCCGGTTGAGCATCTCCACCTTGCGCGGGTCCACTTCGATGCCGACGACGCGCAGGCCGCCGCGCGCGAACTCCACCGCCAGCGGCAGGCCCACGTACCCCAGGCCGACGACGCCCAACACCGCCGTCTTGTTCTCAATTCTCTCCAACAGTTGTTTCTGCATATGTTCCCGCTATGGGTCGATCAATCACCTGACCTATCGCGCTGAAAGTGGGTTAATTTGCGTTGACGCCATTCGTTGCAAACGCTATAATATTCGCAATTGTATACCATAACCTTCGGGGCAGGGTGAGGGCCGGAACGTCAGGCTCAATTCCCGATCGGCGGTATAGCCCGCGAGCCGGAAAGCGCTTCACTCAATCGCGCTGGATGGCATGATCCCGGTGCAATTCCGGAGCCGACCGTACAGTCGGGATGAAAGAAGGTGCAGGCTTCGCCGATACAGGCCGAGGTCTGCTTGCGCTATCGCGCGCCCCGTTGGCCGACTCGCGTGAGTCATCCGTCAACGGGGATTTTGTTTCCAGCCATGACGGCGAGAGCCGTCTATGGCCGCGTCCGTTTGCCCCGGAGGCCGCACGTCTCTCGGGGTTTTTTGTTGGTATGGCAACGGTGGAATCTCATTCACAATCGGGAACGCACGTTCGATCACCGCTCACAGGGCGCATGAAGCCGCGTTGGAGCTGGCTGCTCCTGCCCGGCTCAGTCACGGCGGGATTGCTAATCTGGGAAGCGCTCGTGCGCGTCAACGACTTTCCGGCGTTCATCCTTCCCTCGCCGGAGCGCGTCTGGGCGCGCTTTCTCGATGTCCTCAACAATGGCACACTGACGCGGCACACGCTGATCACGCTGAGCGAAGTGTTGGCCGGGCTGGCGCTGGGGCTGGCCGTGGCCTCCGCGCTGGGCTACGTCATCGCCAAATCGCGCTCGCTGGAGCGCGTGCTCACGCCGTACATCGTCGCCTCGCAGTCCATCCCCATCGTCGCCGTCGCGCCCCTGCTCGTCATCTGGCTCGGCTCGGGCCTGCGCTCCAAGGTCCTCATCTGCGCGCTGATCGTCTTCTTCCCCATCCTCATCAACACCGTCGTCGGCGTGCGCTCGGTGGAGCCGGACCTGCGCGACCTGATGCGCTCGCTCAAAGCCACACGCTGGCAGACGTTTCTAAAACTCGAACTCCCCGCCGCGCTCCCCATCCTCCTCGGCGGCCTCAAGGTCGGCGCGACGCTCTCCGTTATCGGCGCCGTCGTCGGCGAGTTCGTGGGCGCGGACCGCGGGCTGGGGTTCCTCATCAACTTCGGGCGCGGCCAGTACGACACCGCGCTGGTATTCGTCGCCGTCGCCACGCTCGTCGTCATCGCCATGAGCCTCTATGGCCTCGTGGCTTTGCTCGAAAGACTTTTGCTCAACTGGAAAAGGTAGGAGACGCTATGCACATGCGCCGTATTGTCCCCGTGCTCGTTGTGGTGGCCACCGCCCTTGCGGCGTGCAGTGCCCCCGCATCGCCGACGCAGACCCCCACCCCGACTGCCCCCCGGCACATCCGCCTCCCGATGGGCTTCATCCCGAGTGTTCAATACGCGCCTTTTTACGTGGCCGTGGACAAAGGCTACTTCGCCGCCGAAGGGATTGAGCTGGAGTTCGACTATTCTTTTGAGACGGATGGCGTCGCCCTCGTGGGCGCAAATAAGCTGCCCTTCGCTGTGGTCTCCGGCGAGCAGGTACTGCTCGCGCGCGCGCAGGGGCTTCCGGTCGTGTACGTGATGGCGTGGTTCCAGCAATTCCCCGTCGCCGTGATCGCCAAAGCCGACTCCGGCATCACTCAGCCCGCCGACCTCAAGGGGAAGAAGATCGGCACACCGTTGCTCAATGGAGCCAATTTCGTCGGGCTGCGCGCACTCCTGGCGAAAGCCGGGGTGAAAGCCGAAGACGTGACCGTGGAGGCCATCGGGTTCAATCAAGTCCCTGCGCTCACCGCCGGGCAGGTGGATGCCGTGGTGGTGTACGCGAACAACGAGCCGATCCGCCTCGCCGCGCAGGGCGAAAAGCTCAACACCATCCCGGTCGGCGACTTTGTTTCGCTGGCCGCCAACGGCCTCCTTACAAACGAAGACACCCTTGCCAAAGAGCCGGAACTCATTCGCGGGTTCGTGCGCGCGCTGGCGAAAGGCATCCAAGACACGCTGGCCAACCCGGACGAGGCCTACACCATCTCCAAGAAGTTCGTCGTCGAGTTGAAGGACGACGCCGTGGAGAAGCAAGTCCTCGCCGCCACGATTGACATGTGGAAGACGGATCAGATCGGCTACTCCAACCCGGCAGCGTGGGAGACCATGCAGGCCACGCTGCTTGACACCGGCCTACTGACCACGCAGGTTGATTTGAGCAAGGCGTACACGAATGAATTTGTCCCGTGATTTGTAGAGACGCGACATGTCGCGTCTCTACTCCCTTCCCCATGCCCACCCCCATCCTCGTCGCCGACCACCTCACCGCGGTCTTCCCGAATCACAACGGAGGGCTGAAAGCGCTCGAGCGCGTGAGCCTCGAGGTCTGCCCGCAGGAGTTCGTGTGCGTCGTCGGGCCTTCGGGCTGCGGCAAGAGCACGCTGCTGCGATTGCTGGCGGGTTTGCTCCGGCCCACCGAGGGCCGCGTGATTTTCGAGGGGGAGCCGCTCGTCGCGCCGCGCCGCCGGATCGGGTTTGTGTTTCAAAAAGCGAATCTGATGCCGTGGCGCACGGTGCTCGCCAACGTCGCCTTGCCGCTCGAACTACAAAGCGTGGAACCGGCGGAGGCGCGGCGGCGGGCGCAGGAACTCATCGAGCTTGTGGGGTTGAGCGGCTTCGAGCAAAACCTCCCGCGCGATCTATCCGGCGGAATGGAGCAACGCGTGGCGATTGCGCGCGCGCTGGTGCACAACCCGGATGTGCTGCTGCTCGACGAACCGTTCGGCGCGCTGGACGCGCTCACCCGCGAACGGATGGGCACGGAGCTTCTCCGCATCTGGGAAGCGCGCAAGAAGACCGTGGTGATGGTGACGCACTCCATCCCCGAGGCGCTGCTGCTCGCCGACCGGGTGCTCGTGCTCAGCCCGCGTCCCGGCCAGGTGCGCCTCGCGCTGGACGTGCCCCTGCCCCGCCCGCGCCGGATGGACATGGAATACAGCGCGGAATTCGGCGCGCTGGCCGCGCAGGTGCGGAGGGCGATTGAATAAAAGAAACCCGGTTTCGCCTGCTCCGCAGGAGCCAGAAATCGGGTTTCTTCGTCTCAACCTTCAGCGTTTACGCACTCGCCGCCGGTTTCGCCTTGCGGAAGCGGCGGAGGCCGAAGCGCACGAGGAAGTAGCCGGGAAGCCCGAAGAGCAGGCCCAGCGGCAGGCAGAAAAGCACGCCGTAGATCGCCAGCGAGCCCAGGAACTGCAAGACGACCACCAGCGCCTCGATAGCATCTTTGGCGATGCCCTGCGGCTTCCACCCGCCGATCTCAATCGGCTGGCTGAGCGCGTCCGGGATCAGGTCAATGCTGATGAGCGACAGCGCGGCGGACTCCTGGTAATACTTCATCTGGCCCTTCACCTGCTCGATCTGCCCGCGAATGGCGACGAGTTGATTGTAGACGGCCAGCACGTCTTCGGTCTTCGTCGCGCTGTCCATGATCTTCTGCAGCTGCTGCTCGGCGGCTTCCAGATTCCGCAGCTGGCTCTGGAGGTCGGTGTACTGCGCGGTCACGTCCTCGCCGGAGATATTTTTGGTGTCGGCTTTCCCGCTGACGGTCATGCCCTCGAGCTGCTCAATCGCCGGCAGGAACTTGTCCGCCGGGACGCGGATGACGATCTGGGCGCGCATGATCTTGTTGCCCGCCGCGTCGGTCGAGGTCTGATAAACATTTGAGCTCACCACAAACCCGTCCAGGCCATCGGCCAGCACGGAGATGCTATCCACCGAAATCGCCGGGTCTTTCACCACCAGCGACAGCGTCGCATTCTTGATAACGAGGCGTTCGGTGGTGGTCCCGTCATTGGCTACTGCTCCCCGGGCGCCAAGCTCGGGCGCAGACGTTGCCGCGGGCGGAGCAAAGCCACCGCTTTCGCCTCCGCCGCCGAGACCAAACTCCGGCTGGCTCGCAGACCCGGCCTCAGGGGTCGCCGCCGCGCCGCAGGCCGAAAGCAACAGGGCCGCCAATATCATCAGAAACGGAAGTCGCTTAATCATGGGATTCTCCTCGTCGCTCGTCCGGTGTCTTCATGGGATTGACGCCGGGCAAGCGCGGAATGTTCCCGACCCCCACCCTAACTCTCCCCCCGTTCGGAAAAGTTCGAACACGGGAGGGGATATGTTTCTCCCTTCCCCTGTCGGGGATTATCCCGACGGGGGAAGGGCCGGGGATAGGGGCTACCAACCGTACGCCAAGCGCGAGGCGAGTCGCTCGGGGAGACGAGCCACTCGCATGCGATTCTGGGTCTCCGCCACGTCGTAGAGAATGCGGCGGTATTCCCACGTCCTGGCCCCCGTGTCCAGGATCGCATACGCGGCGTGAGGGTTGTTGTCGCGGGGCTGGCCCACACTGCCGGGGTTAATAATCAATCGCTCGCCGTTCAGGGAGCGGGGGCGGCGGTAATCCGGCGCTTCCTCGTCACAGTCGCCGTCGGGGCTGATTTCTTTGTAGATGACGGGCGTGTGCGTGTGTCCAACCAGACACCATGGAGTTGTGATCAGGGGAAAGTTCTCTCTCGCAATGAAACGATCCAGAATATACTCCCATACGGGCTGGCGCGGCGAACCGTGGACAAGCGTGAAATCGCCCGCCTGCTGCGCCTCGGGCAGGGCGCGCAGGTAGGCCAGCGTCTCGCGGGAGACCTCGCGCTGCGTCCAGGCAATGGCGACGCGCGCATCCAGATTGAAGACGTTCAAATCAATTTCGCCCAGCACGGCCTTGTCGTGATTCCCGACGAGGCAGATCAATCCGGGCAGAGCGCGCACGCGTGCGACGCACTCGTTGGGGTTGGGGCCATAGCCCACCAGATCGCCCAGGCACCATACCGCATCGTACGATCCGGCGTGAGCCAGGACGGTCTCAAGCGCGACAAGATTCGCGTGAATGTCGGAAATGACCAGGACGCGCATGCAGTTTCCCAGAGGGCGCGGCAGATGATAACACGGCAGGCGCGAATCGCAAAGCAGGGCGACTGTCCTTTCACTTGTTGCCCCCTCACGCGGGGCGTATAATGCGCCTGCCATCCACTCGGCCCTCTCTGCTTCCCCTACTCTGCTTCGCAGGGGGGCAGGCTGCGACGTGGGTCTTCGACTCTGCGACAGGGACACTTGTGCCGATCCTCGACGAACGCTCGCTGGATTTCGTGAGCCATTCGCCCGAACAGACCCTCCGGCTCGGCGCGCGCCTCGGCGAGCGGCTGATCTCCGGCGATGTGGTCTGCCTGAGCGGCGAGCTCGGCGCGGGGAAGACGACCTTCATCACCGGCATGGGCCGGGGCTGGGGCGCGCTCGACCCGGTGACCAGCCCGACGTTCGTCCTCGTCAACGAGTATCGTCGCGCGGACAGCCTGCGCCTGTGGCATCTGGATTGCTATCGCCTGAACTCCGGCGCGGACGCGCTCGCCCTCGGCTTCGACGATCTGCTCGAGGACGGGGGCGTGATGGTCGTCGAATGGCCGGAGCGGATTCTGGAAGTGCTGCCCCCGGAGCGCCTGCACCTGACCCTGCGCTGGGTCCCGGGGGGCGACACGAAGCGCGGCTTCCGCATCGAGGCGCACGGCGCGCGCTACGAAGACCTGCTGCACGATTTCCGCCGCGCGGCGTTTGGGGGGTAGAGATCGCTCATGCAGATAGCCGATGGCAGATCGCCAGCCATCTGCCATCCGCCATTGGCCACCTGCCACTATGCTCCTCGCCATTGACACCGCCACCCGCCAGATTTCACTCGCACTGCACGACGGCATGAGCATCGCCGCCGAAAGCACGTGGCGCACGACGAACAATCACACCGTCGAACTCGCGCCCAACACGGCGCTCATGCTCCGGCGGGCGGGCGTGGAGCCGGGCCACCTGCGCGGGATCGCGGTGGCGCAGGGGCCGGGATCGTACACCGGGCTGCGCATCGGGATGGGGTTGGCGAAAGGGATGGCCCTCGCGCACAATCTGCCGCTCATCGGCGTGCTGACCTTCGAGATTCTGATGCGCGCCCAATCGCCGCGCGACGAGCGCGTGATCGCCGTGATCCACGCCGGGCGTGGGCGCATCTCCACGCAAGCCTATCGCTGGGCGAAGCGCGGCTGGACGCCCGAGGGCGAAACGCGCGTGCTCGATTGGGCGGCGCTGGCGGCGGACATTGGCGAGCCGACGTTCATCTGCGGCGAAGTGGACGGGGCGGGCGTTGAACAACTCCGCAAACTCAAAGTGAAAGTGATGCTGGCCTCCCCGGCGCAATCGTTGCGGCGTGCGGGCTATCTCGCGGAGATCGGGTGGGAGCGGCTGAGGGCTTCGCCCGCCGCGGTGGACGACTCGAACACGCTCGCCCCCCTCTACGGCGGCCAGCCGGAGGGCGTCGGCGTATGAACGGGGCAAACGGACATCGGCCCGTCATGATCGCGCCGATGGAACTGGCCGACGTCCCGCAGGTGGCGGAGATTGACCGGCTGTCGTTCCCCATGCCGTGGAGCGCGACCTCGTATCGCTACGAACTGACCGAAAACAAAGCCGCGCATTTCATCGTCGCGTTGGCCCCGGGCCTCGCATCCAAGCGCGGCCTGCTCGCGCGGCTCTTCCGACAACCCGCCGCGCGCCTGATCGTCGGCTATGCCGGTTACTGGCTGGTGGTGGACGAGGCGCACATCGGCACGATTGCCACCCACCCGCACTGGCGCGGGCAGGGCGTGGGCGAACTATTGCTCGTGTCTGTGCTGCATGATGCCATGGCGCACGGCGCCATCGAGGCCAAGCTGGAAGTGCGCGTGGGCAATCGCGTGGCGCAGAACCTGTACCGCCAATACGGTTTCGAGGAAGTCGGCCGACGGAAACACTACTACCGCGATAACGGCGAGGCTGCGTTGTTGCTGACGGCCCGGCTCGAAGGGGCCGTGCGCGAGCGCCTCCTCGAAAAACACGGGGCCTTGCACACACAGGAAACAGCATGAAGATATTGATTACCGGCTGAAGAGTTTATGGAATTGGATCGCGGTGAATAGCGCGTTGTTCATGTAAACCATAATGCGTCGCGGGTATCACTGTTATGCCATACGCACCCTGGACTCCGTGACACGTTTTCCATTTCGCGTTTATAATCACGGCCTCCCCGGACGCGGCGGTAAATCCTGCGGCGCATCTGACCGGCGGCAAATTCTGCCTGGAGTGCGGGGCAAAGCCGGGGTAGTCAACGGATCGAACGGATGAGGATGGGATGATATGTCTACTGAAGAGGAGTTGAAGGTCATCGCCTCCGAGGTTAACGTCTGCAAGAAGTGCAAGCTGCACAGCGGGCGCAAGAAGGCCGTCCCCGGCGAGGGGCCGGCCCACGCGGACATCATGTTCATCGGCGAGGGGCCGGGCTTCCACGAAAACGA
>Ga0184633_10001223_pt1 | contig 10543 bp, 8 predicted proteins | sample PLM31_170_b1_FD_133156 | JGI IMG/M metagenome (GOLD analysis project Ga0184633, IMG submission 133156) | Groundwater sediment microbial communities from an aquifer in East River, Colorado, USA - PLM3-1_170_b1 | ecosystem: Environmental > Terrestrial > Soil > Riparian zone | place: USA: East...
CGATACGCCGGCGCACATCTACTACAAGTACGAGGGCGTCAGCCCGTCCGGCAGCCACAAGCCGAATACCGCCCTGGCGCAGGCCTTCTACAACAAGGAGCAGGGCGTCACTCGGATCGCCACGGAAACCGGCGCCGGACAATGGGGCACGGCGCTGGCCTTGGCCTGCAACTTTTTCGGTCTGGAGTGCCACGTCTACATGGTGCGGGTCTCCTACGACCAGAAGCCCTATCGGCGAATCATCATGGAGACGTACGGAGCCAGCGTCGAGGCCAGCCCGTCGAACAAGACCCAGTTCGGCCGCAAACTGCTGAAAGACCGGCCGAATCACCCCGGCTCGCTGGGGGTGGCGATCTCCGAAGCCGCGGAGGCTGCGGTGAGCTCGGGCGGAGCTCTGAAGTACTCGCTGGGCTCGGTGCTCGGCCCGGTGCTGATGCACCAGACGGTCATCGGCCTGGAGGCGATCCGGCAGTTCGAGCTCGCCGGGGAGTATCCGGACGTCGTCATCGGCTGCGTCGGGGGCGGGAGCAACTTCAGCGGTTTCGCCTTCCCCTTCCTGCATCAGAACTTCACTGCCGGCCGCACCACGCGCGTCGTCGCCGTCGAACCGACGGCCTGCCCGAGCCTGACGCGCGGCCGATACACTTTCGACTATGGCGACACCGCCGAGACCGCGCCGATCGTCAAGATGCATACCCTCGGCCACACCTTCATCCCACCCGGCATCCACGCCGGCGGGCTGCGCTACCACGGGATGGCGCCGCACGTCTGTGCGCTGTACGACCACGGCGACATCGAAGCCGTGGCCGTGCCGCAGGTGCCGACCTTCGAAGCCGCGGTGCAGTTCGCCCGCGCCGAAGGGATCGTGCCGGCGCCGGAGTCGGCGCACGCCATCCGCGTCGCCATCGATGAGGCCATGCGGTGCAAGGAGGAAGGCGTCTCTCGAGTGATCGCCTTCAATCTCTCCGGGCACGGCCACTTCGACCTGTCGGCATACGAGAGTTATCTGCGGGGGGCATTGGAGGATTTCGCCTACCCCGAAACGGAGATCGCCCAGGCAATGGCGGCGCTGCCTGAAGTTCCCGCCTGAGGCGGCCACGTCGCAAGGCAGCTCCCCGCGAGCTTGAAGCTCGCGGGGAGCTCGGCGCGCTCGCGTCGCCCGCCCTCACGGAGATTGTTCCCCGTTGCCTCATGTGTTAGACTCGTTGCTCGCAGCATCGTGGCTGACGCCAGAGGAAGCTGGTGCGCATGGGGCCGCGGCCTCCCTGGCGGGCGCTTGCTGCTTGGCGAATGCAACACCACGAATCAGCGTTGGTGCGCCCAAGCGGGCGCCGGTATAACGGTTGACGGTGGGCGACCGTATGCATCCCGGCAGTTGGACAGGCAAGACCCTCGGGAAATACGAAGTCGGCGAACTGGTGGGCCAGGGCGGCATGGCCCAGGTCTATGCCGGGCGCCATCCCCTGCTTAACCGGCCCGTCGCTGTAAAGATCATCCATTCCCATCTGGCCAGCCGCCCCGGATTCGCCGACCGTTTCCTGCGCGAAGCGCAGGCCGTTGCCCGGTTGCGCCATCCGAACATTGTCATCCTCTACGACTACGAGGCCTACGACGGCGTCCCCTACATGGTGATGGAATTCATCGAAGGGACGACGCTGGCCACGCGGCTGGAGCAGCTGGCCGCGGCGCGTCAGTACATGCCGCTCGGCGAGGCGGTTCATCTGATCTCGGTCCTCTGCGATGCCCTCGGTTACGCCCATTCCCTCGAGCAGCCCGTGATCCACCGTGATGTCAAGCCGGGAAACGTGATGTTCAACCCCGGTGGTCAGCCGGTGCTGACCGACTTCGGGTTGGCGAAGATCGTCGGCGGCCTGACCAATACCGTCAGCGGAACAGTGCTCGGGACCCCCACCTACATGTCTCCGGAACAGGGCTTCGGCAAGGCGGGAGACGCGCGCAGCGACATCTACTCCCTGGGTGTAATGCTGTTCGAGCTCGTCGCCGGCCAGCCCCCGTTTGAGGGCGACACCCCGCTGAGCGTCATCATGAAGCACGTCAACATGCCCCTGCCATCGGCTCGCCTGATCAATCCGGGCGTGCCGAAGACCATCGACCTGGTCATCCACAAAGCCACCGAAAAGGAGGCCGGCGCCCGCTATCAGACCTGTGCCGAGTTTTCCGCCGCGCTGCAAGTCGCCCACCTCTCGGCCGTCCGCCTCGACTTCGATACGACAGGCGCCTCTCAGACGCTGGTGCCGGCCCGGACGGCCGCCCCCGAAATCCGTCGGGCTCCTTTTCTGGACGGGCTGCCTGAGATCTTCCTCCAAGTGCTCGGCCCGATCGGACGAATCTTGGATCTCGACCGTTTCCTATCGGCGATGGGCGAGACTCGGGCTACGTTTCCGCCGGATCGCCTTGACGAGCTGTTGGATCGGATATACAAACACCTTCGCCTCACCGACGCCGAGAAACGGGCCGAGATTCGCCAGATGGCCGTCGAGCTGGCCACCAGCCAGGCCGGGGCCGCGGCGCCGGGCGCCGTTCCTGCCCGCGCTGCCGCGTCTTCGCCTCACGACGCCGACACGGTCGAAGAGGGCTTCTTTGACATGCTGAGTGGAGAATTGGTCAGGCTTCTCGGCCCGGCCGCCCGGCGCATGCTAGATCCGGAGATCTACATCGCCAAGCTGGGCGAGGAACGAAAAGCCTTCCCGCGGGCGAAGTGGCAGCAATTGATCAAGTCCATCGGTAAGGACATCCGAGACGAGAAGGCACGCGGCGAATTCGAGCGCAAGATGCTTCTGGCAGGGCGAGGGGCGTGAACGTCCGCGTCACCCACCGGCGTCCTCCGCTCATCGAAAGGAAGTAACCCAATGTCGGCCCCACAAGGTGTATCTCGCGCATCCAAGACTCTCGCCTCCGGCCGGACCACCAGCGGCATGTTTTGGCGCGGCGAGACCATCGGCCAGAAACTGACCCTCGGCTTCCTGGCGATCCTGGCCATTATGGCCATCAGCGGCGCCATCGCCTTTTGGGGATTGCGGGGAGTCGGCAGCGATGTCACGGTCATGCAGAACTCGGCCTTACAAGCGATGGAAGCCGCCCATCTTCAACTGTTGGCGGAAACCACCCTGCTCCCGGCGCGCGACTACCTGCTCACCGGCGACCCAACGGCCGAGGGACGCTTTGCCGTCCTGGCGACCAGCCTCGACGCCAGCCTCGCCCGGCTCGGCAGCGGCCAAGTGTCGGTCACGGGCGAAATGGCAGGGATGGACATGGGGGCGGAGGCGAGTCCGGTGGCCGAAGCGCCGCCCGAGGCACCGATCATCTTGCTGCCGGAGGAGGATCTCAGCCAGCTGGGGGAGTTCACTCGCCTGTGGGCGGGCCTGCGTTCCGGCGTGGAAGGTATCCTGGCCGTGCGCAATCCGATCGGCAATTCCGACGCGCTCGAGATGCTCAAGGATCTGGAATCCATCTCCGCCCAGATGTCCCTCGTTGCCGAGAGCCTCCACTTGGGAGGCATGAAGACCGCCCGTCTCAGCCGGGAATCGGCCAATGGCGTGATTCTGAACACCTCGGTCGCGTTGTTGATCGGCGTGGCCTTGGCGGTAGCGGTGGTGGCCGTACTCGCCACTTTGATCGGTCGATCCATCAGCCAACCGGTGCGGCAATTGACCAAAGTGGCCACCGACATCAGCATGGGTGAGCTAGATACCGCGGTCGATGTGCGGCACAAGGGTGAGGTCGGAGAGCTGGCTCGGGCCATCGAACGCATGCGGACGAGCCTGAAGATGATGATCGACCGCTTGGTCGAGGAAGAGGAAGACTTGCGCAGCTGGGCGACCGGGCTCGTCGATCGCGAGTTGCGAAGGAAGGTGCGCAGCGGGCACATTCGCCTCGGCGGGCAACGTTATGAGGTAGGCAGGGACCTGGACGGCCAATTCGTTTACATCAAATTCGATTACGAGATGCGCGAGATCCTGGTGACCCCGACGTCGGGCGCGCCCCGTCGCCTGCCCTTACGGGCCTGAGCCTTAGCTCGCGAGTTTCAACCTCGCGCGGGCTGCCTCGCACTCTAGCCCGCGCAGCGCCAACGGCCCGAGGCGGTCGGTCCACCAGCCGAAAGCCGGCTCATTCTTCCCCGGGAAAGACCAACCAACCACACTCCGGCGGTGAAGGCTGGCGTCCGCGCACGACCCGGTGATACCGCGTGGTATAAGCCGTGCGAAGGAACCGACTCCGCGTGCCTGCGACGACCTCACCCTGGCGCACGTTGACCACCGCCCTCCCGCTGGCGGCAGCGCTCCTGGCAGGATGCCGCACGACCTCGCGGTTGACCCCCTCTCCGCCAACGGCAATCCTGGATGCGACGCCGACCGGCATTGAGATTCCATCTCATGCAAACCTCCGCGAATCAAACCGACCCAGTGAATGGCTCGTCCTGGGCATCGCCGAGAACACCGGTGAGCAGGATCTTCAGAACCCGCGGGTCCTAATCGTCCTGCGCGATGAGGCCGGCAACGAAATCGCTCGGCGAACGGCCCCTCTTCCCGCCGATCGGCTGGCCGCAGGAGCCGCCTGGCCCTACAGGGAGCCGTTTCGACCATCGCCCGCGCCGTCTTCCGTCGAAGCCTATCTAATGGGGGACCCCATCCCGCCCGAAGGGACCCCGCTGCTCAAGGCCGAGCCCGTCCGCGTGTTCATCGACGACCACGGCCTTCCGACGGCCCTCGGACGACTGACCAATCTCACCAACGAGTCCGTGATCATCGAAGCGCTGCGCTTGGTCGGATCGGACAGCTCCGGAGACCTATCGACGGTCGTGGACGCAGAACCGGCGTTGGTTGCCCTGCATCCCGATGCCCCGGTGCCGTTTCTGGCGGGCCTGCCGGTCAACGGGGCCGACCTCGATTGGGAGGCTTATGCCCTTGCTCATGCCGGTGCGATGCCTCGCAGCGGGGCGGAGATCCTCGATATCGAGTATCACGACGACGATCAAGGGAATCCTTTCGTGACCGCCGCCCTACACAACACCTCGCCCGTACCCCTCTGGATTCGACTCACTGGATTGATGATTGGGGACGAGGCGTGGCTGGCCGGTGTGGCCGCGGAACTCCCGATCCCCCTTTCCCCGGGCGAGCTCGTTCGGTTCACGCTGCGCGGCCCGGGAGCCAATTCTGCCCCCAGCTCCAGCGACACATCGGAGTCCCCGACGATGGCCTGGCAGCTTTTCGCCGAAACCGAGGCGGCCGAGCGTTCGCCGATGCCTGTCGCTTTAGAAGTGATTGGCTACGAGCCGGTCGGGAGCACGCTCTTCCTGCGTGTCCGACTCAGCGCTCCCGTCTCTGCGGCCATAGAAAGACCGACCGCGTTCGCCACCATCAACGGGCCCGACGGCTCCCTGCTGAGCGCAGGGTGGTCGTCCGGGCCGATCCTGCTCGGGGCCGGCCAGGATGCGGTCGTGACCGTCCCCATCCCCCTTCCCGCCGACCTCGACCTCACCGAGGTCCAATTCGACGTCCGCGCCGCGGGCTTGGCACCGTAACGCGCGAAAACAAGAACCGGGTTCTCGGAGAAACCCGGTTTCCCAAGTTCCGGTATAATCCCTTCCTGCCCCGGCCTGCCGGGGCGTTCTGTACCCGTCGCCTCCCCCACCGCGATTGGGTGTTATCCAAGGGGCGGTGAGGCATGACGGATCGGTCAGGCCAGCTCGACAAAGCGGAACTCCTTCGGATGTACCACGAGATGGTCCTCGTCCGGAGGCTGGAAGAGCGCTCGGCGACCCTCTACCAGGAGGGAAAGATCGGCGGATTCCTCCACCTGTACATCGGGCAGGAAGCCGTCGGGACGGGGGTGATCGCCGTCCGGCAACCCCAGGATCGCGTCATCACAGCCTACCGGGACCACGGCGTCGCCCTATCGTGCGGGATCAGCGCCCGCGCCGTGATGGCCGAACTGCTCGGGAAAGCGACCGGGACTTCCAAAGGCAAGGGCGGTTCGATGCACTTGGCGGACGTCAAGCGCAACTTCTGGGGCGGACACGCCATCGTCGGCGCCCACCTTCCGCTGGCGGCCGGCATGGCCCTCGCCGACAAATACCGCGGCTCCGATGCGGTCACCATCTGCTTCTTCGGGGACGGCGCCACCAATATCGGTTATTTCCACGAATCCCTTAACCTCTCCATGATCTGGCACCTGCCTGTGCTGTGGGTCTGTGAGAACAATTTGTACGGCATGGGGACCTCGGTCGAAAGGGCTTCGGCCGTCTCGCAGATCCGCCAGAAGGCCGAGGGTTACGGCATGCCGAACGAACGCGCCGAAGGGATGGACGTGCTGCAGGTTCGCCAGGCGGCCGAAAGGTCGCTCGCCGCCGTCCGCAGCGACGGCCCGTTCCTGCTGGAACTCGTCACCTACCGCTTCCGAGGCCACTCGATGGGCGACCCGGAGAGATACCGCACCACAGACGAGGTCCGGAAGTGGCAGGAGAACGACCCGATCAGCATCTTCCGCCGTCATCTGGCCGCCGGGCAGCAGATCGGGGCGGACGAGCTGGACGCCGAAGAGGCGCGTGTGGCGGATGAGATCGAAGACGCCGTTCGGTTCGCGGAGTCGAGCCCCGCGCCGGAGCCGCAGGAACTGTTCCAGGACATCTACGCCGAGCCGGTGCCCTGAACGATGCCCATCTTGACGATGCGCGAGGCGATCTCGCAGGCACTGTGGGAGGAGATGGAGCGCGACGAGCGTGTCATCATCCTCGGGGAAGAGGTCGGAGTTTGGGGCGGCACGTACGCCGTCACGAAAGGCTTCTACGACCACTTCGGTCCGGAGCGGGTGCTGGATACTCCCATCGCCGAAGGCGTCATCATCGGTGCCGCCAACGGCGCGGCCATGGCCGGGCTGCACCCGGTCGCCGAGCTGATGACGATCAACTTCGCCTTCCTGGCGATGGACCAGATCGTCAACCACTCCGCCAAGCTGCGCAGCATGTTCGGCGGCCAGTTCAACATGCCGGTCGTGATCCGCGCCGTCGGCGGAGGCGGTCGCCAGTTGGGGGCCACCCACTCCCAAACGCCCGACGCGGTCTTCGCCCATTTCCCCGGCCTCAAGGTGGTGGCACCCGGCACCCCTCAAGACGCCAAGGGCCTGCTCAAGACGGCCATTCGTTCGGAGGATCCCGTCCTGTACATCGAGCACGCCACGTTGTACCAGACCAAAGGCGAGGTGGCGGAGGGCGAGGTGCTCGAACCGATCGGCGTCGCTAAGATCCAGCGGCCCGGTCGCGATGTGACCATCGTGACCTACTCCAAGATGCTGCAGGTGTCGCTGCAAGCCGCCGAACAACTCGCCCAGCAGGGAATCGAGGCCGAGATCGTCGACCTGCGATCGCTTCGCCCGCTCGACATGAAGCCCGCCCTCGACTCGTTCCGGCGCACGAACCGCGCCGTCATCGTCGAGGAGGGTTGGCGCTCCTTCGGCGTCGGCGCCGAGGTCTCCGCCCGCCTGTATGAGGAGGCCTTCGACTACGCTGACGCGCCGATCCAGCGCGTGGCACAGAAGGAAGTCCCCCTGCCCTACAACCGCGAACTGGAACAGGCGGCCTTGCCCCAGGTCGGCGACATCCTGGCAGCCGTCCATAAGGTGCTGTGATGGCGACGATCATTGCCATGCCCAAGCTTGGATTCGATATGGCCGAGGGCACGCTCGTGCGCTGGGTCCGTGCCGAAGGCGAGACCGTCAACAAGGGCGAAGTGCTGGCCGAGATTGAAACCGACAAGGCGACGGTCGAGGTGGAGGCCGCCGACTCAGGCGTCGTGCGAAAGCATCTCGTCCCGGAGGGAACGGCCGTGCCGATCGGGACCCCGATCGCCATCCTCGGCACCGCCGACGAACCCATCGAGTCGTTGTCGCAAGCCGGGCCGGCCGCGGTCGCTTCGCCTGCTCAGCCAGAATCGGCGGCAGCTCCGACCAGCGGAGCCGCGCCAGCAGCACCGTCCGCCCGAATCCCCGGCGGTGTGCGGGCGTCACCACTGGCCCGACGGATGGCCAGCGAAAACGCCGTAGACCTGCAGGCCATCCCCGGCAGCGGGCCGGGCGGTCGGGTAACCAAGCGCGATATCGCTGCTGCCGTGAGCAGTGGGCGGCGGCCGGCGGTGCCTCTCGCTGGAACGGGCGAGTACGCTCGGCCCGGCCTGCCGCCGCGGTTGACTCAAGACGAAGTCATTTCTCCCAGCAGGCTGCGTCTGGCCATCAGCCGGCGGATGACGTCGGCCAAGCAGCAGGTGCCCCACTTCTACCTGACGGCGGACCTCGATGTGGCGCAACTGGTGCAGCTGCGCGCCGAAGCCAACGCGGCGCTGCCGGATGAATCTCGCTTATCGTTCCACGATTTCGTCGTGCGCGCCTGCGCCTTGTCGCTGCGCGCCTTCCCGGCGCTCAACGCCTCGCTCGAGGGCGACCGGATCGTCCGACACGCCGGCATCCACGTGGGAACCGCCGTCGCGGTGGAAGGCGGTCTGCTGACCGTCGTCACACGCGACGCCGACCTCAAGCCGTTACCCGTCATCTCTACCGAAATCCGCGAAGCCACCGGCCGCGCCCGCGACGGTCGCGTCCGCCCCGAGGACATCGAGGGCTCGACCTTCACCGTCTCCAACTTGGGGATGTTCGATGTGGACGAGTTCATCGCGATCATCAACCCCCCCGAAGCGGCGATCCTGGCGGTGGGCGCCGTGCGTGAGGTCCCGGTCGTCGCAGCCGGCCAGATCGCGGCCGGCTGGCGGATGAAGGTGACTCTTTCGGCCGATCACCGGCTGACGGATGGCGCCGAGGCCGCCCACTGGCTGCAGCACTTGCGGACCTACCTCGAACACCCTCTGCGCCTTTTCCTCTAGCCTACCCCTCTTGGACGGGCGGAGACGGCGGTATACAATACCCTGCCCATGGCCGAAAGCGCCAAGATCCTGGTCGTTGACGACGAGCCCGACACCGTCGGCCTGCTCGAGCTGACTCTGCGAACCGCGGGGTTTGAGATCGAGACCGCCATGAGCGGGCAGGAGGGGCTGCGCCTGGCCCTGGAGAAACTTTACGACCTGATCCTGCTCGATCTGATGATGCCCGACATCTCTGGTTTCGATTTGATGCGCAGCGTCCAGGAACTGAAGGGCGCCTCGGCGGCTACGCCTGTGGTCATCTTGACCGCCCGCGACCGCCCGGAGGATCGGGACTCGGGCGACCGGCTGGGCGCCGTGGGGTACCTGATCAAACCGGCTACACGCGGCCAACTGCTCGATGCCATCCGCCAGGCCCTCGACCGATCCGGCGGCGATGGCAGTTCCGCCTGAAGTTCAACTCGCCTGGTTTTCGTCCGCGCTCGAAGAGTTGGAGGACTTCCTCCTCTCGCGCGATACCTTCCGCCCCCTACGCAGCGCCCCTCAAGGAATGCGTCAGGACCTCAGCCTCGGCGGCCTCCTCCTCGCCCGAGACACTTTGCAGGTAGGTGAAGGCGATCTTTCATCATCCGCTCGCGCCGACTGGTCTCGGCTCCGGGCGCGTTGGGACTCGGAGCGAAGTCGACACGCCGCGGCCATCGAGCGGAAGGCAACGGCCGAGCTGTTGAACCGTTGCAACCTGTGGCGCGCGTATCTGGGAGAGTTGGGAGAGAAACCCGACGAGGGGCGCGCGTATCCGACCGAAGTCCGACACCGGGTGATCATCGATCGCCTGCGCGAACACCTGGCGACGTCCAGTGCGGACCCCGCCACCACCCTTCTCGACCGGCTCGACAAGACCCTCCGGCATTGGCTCGCCGAGGGACCCTTTGTGTGGTCGGACGCCCTGCGCGGCGCGTATCCGCAAGCCCGTTTCTGGTATCTGTACGGCCGCCCCGAGCCGGGTTTGATCGCGGCCAACCCGCCGCAGCTGTAGAGGCTGGCGCCAGCGGCTGAGCTCCACTTTTTAGTGTCACCCCTCGAAGGTCGATGACTTCTGAGCGTAGCGGAGTGGTGCGGGGGTACGGGCTTGACGAGGGACGTCGTCTGGATTCCCGCTTTCGCGGGAATGACGTCCTCCTTCATGTCACCCCCGCGAATAGCGCTTCGCATCCCGCCCTTGGCGGTCTGTCCCCTGGGGGCGCCCGAAGGGGCGTAGAGACCGAAGGGGAGGCGGGGGTCCAGGCTTGGTTGCATCTTCCCTAGATTCCCGCTTACGCGGGAATGACATCCACATTACATGTCACCCCCGCGAATCGCGCTTCGCATCCCGCCCTTGGCGGTCTGCCCCCTGGGGGCGCCCGAAGGGGCGTAGAGACCGAAGGGGAAGCGGGGGTCCAGGCCTGGTCGCGTCCGCCTGGATTCCCGCTTGCGCGGGAATGAGATCCTCTTTCATGTCACCCCCGCGAATAGCGCTTCGCATCCCGCCCTTGGCGGTCTGCCCCCTGGGGGCGCCCGAAGGGGCGTAGAGACCGAAGGGGAGGCGGGGGTCCAGGCTAGGCTGCATCTTCCCTCGATTCCCGTTTACGCGGGAATGACGTCCTCTTTCATGCCACCCC
>Ga0184633_10001224_pt1 | contig 10537 bp, 10 predicted proteins | sample PLM31_170_b1_FD_133156 | JGI IMG/M metagenome (GOLD analysis project Ga0184633, IMG submission 133156) | Groundwater sediment microbial communities from an aquifer in East River, Colorado, USA - PLM3-1_170_b1 | ecosystem: Environmental > Terrestrial > Soil > Riparian zone | place: USA: East...
GACGGAAATTCCGCGGCTGATCGAGCAATCGCTGGATCGGGGGCTGCGCATCTGCCGCAGCATCGCGCGGGAGCAGGAGCCGATTGCGCTGGTATTTGCACAACTGACCGAGCGCAACGTTCGGCAGGGTTTGGAGATGCTCCTCAATCGACGTCTGGTCGCCCGGCAGGCTCTCGCACGGTTTCTCGAGCAAGGGCCTGCACATCTCACCGCGCACGATGCGATCCAGATCGGAGTCTCGCGAGTGCGAGACACGTTCGAATCGGCAGACGGGGGCGTAGAGGCGTTTCTCGCGTGCGGGCCGGTCTCGCAGCGGCGCTACGAGATTTTCCGGCGAGACGTTCAGCGTCTCGTCGCACGAGCTGAGCCGGTGGACCCCCTCGACCCGGGATGGGTCCGGGCCGCGCTGAATCGAATCCGGCAGCACTTCTTTACGACCGATCGCAAGCGCCGGCAACGGATGTCCTACAAAATCGATCAGTTTCAGTCACGCGCTGACTACGATCGGCATCTCCGCAGTGTGACCGCATTGGCGGAGCCGATTGGCCAGGCCATCAACGCCTTTCAACGCGACTTGAATGTCGTGCTCTCACGCGGTGTGTGGCAGATCTTCCAAGTGGTCCAACGAGAATATGCGTGCACGCTCGAAGCGCACGGAGCCCTGGACTTTGCGGAGGTGCTCCACCGCGCCGTCCAGCTGCTTCAGCAGATGGACGAGTTCGCGCGGAGTCGTTATCGACTCGAGTCACGCTACCACCATGTGCTGGTGGACGAATTTCAGGATACGAATCGCGCCCAGTGGGATCTTGTGTCGCTGCTCGTGAAATCGTGGGGCGAAGGGTTCGGTCTGAGCGCGGCGGCGCCGCTTCGCCCGTCCATCTTTGTGGTCGGCGATCGCAAGCAATCGATTTATGGGTTTCGCGACGCCGAAGTGACGATTCTGCGGGACGCTCGCGACTATATCGCAGCACTGCGACCAGACGAGCCTCCCCGTCAATCCATTGCGCGGAGCGCCCGTGCTGTGCCGGCTCTCCTGAGCTTCATCAACGACGTGTTTCAGGAAGTGGCCTACGCCGGGCGAGACGATGCGTTCAGCTATACCCATGAAGATCGATTTCCCATCACAGTCTCTTGCCAAGACGACGCGTCGACCAGCGAAGCGCTTGGGGTGGTCGCCGGCGGGTCTGTGGAGGCCTGTGCGAACGGAGTCGCATTGGAAGTCGAGCGACTGCTGGCGTCCGCCCAGGTTCGCGATCGCGACAACGGTATCCTGCGAGCTCCTCGCTTGGGCGACATCGCAATTCTCTTCCGCTCACGCAAAAGCCATCGCGAATTTGAAGCGGCACTCGGCGCGCGTGGAATTCCGACCTACGTGTACAAGGGACTTGGGTTCTTCGACGCGGATGAAATCAAGGACGTCGTCGCGCTGCTGCGCTATCTGGCCAATCCGGAATCCGATACGCGCGCGGCCGCGTTCCTTCGCTCCCGATTCATCCGCCTGTCGGACCCGGCCCTGCAGGCGTTAGCGCCGGACATCGCCCGCGCGTTGACTGACATGCGGACGCCGTCGACCCTGTCGCAGCTCGCCGCAGAGGATCGAGAGGTTCTGACCCTCACGCGCACCGTGGTCGGGCGGTGGTTGCCATCCATCGACCGGCTGTCGCCGGCGGAGTTGCTCGACCAGGTGATTTCCGAGACGGCGTATGCGTTCGAGCTGCGGGGTCCCCGGTCGGTTCAAGCCCAAGAAAACCTGAAAAAAATTCGCGCCATCATACGGCGAATTCAGAACCGCGGCTACGCCACGATCGCGAGGATTGCCGATTACCTCGATCGCCTGTCGGAGGGAGACGAAGCCAATGCAGTCATCGACGCCGCCAACGCCGTGAGCCTGATGACGGTCCACGCGGCCAAAGGGCTGGAATTCCCAATCGTCTTCGTCGTCGGTCTCGGAAAAGGAGCAGGGGGGCCCCGACAACCCATTCGCGTCCTGCTCGATGATGGAACGGGCGAGCCATCGGTGTCGGTCGGCGAATTCGAATCGGACGCCGATGAGGATCTCAGAGCGCGCGACCGCGAGGAAAGCAAACGGCTGTTGTATGTCGCCGTGACGCGAGCGCGGGACCGGCTTTACCTCTCGTCTGTAATTCAGGATGGAGCCTGGAAGCCCGGCACCGGCGGTCTGGGGGAAGTGGCGCCCGCATCCATCGGCGCGCTGCTGGTCCGGGCAGCTGCGTTCACAACAAATGGGGAGAACGTTCAATGGACCGGCAAGTCAGGAACGCGGCACGTTCTGTGTGTCTGTCCAGCGCCCGCGCCTGGAGCTCCCCTGGTTCCCGATCGCATCTCATCGATGAGGAGGGCGGGAAACCAAATCGGCGCCTTGGGGGTCTAAGTACATAGCCCACCGTACCGGTGCCGCGGTCGGGCAGGTGCACAGCGATGAGAGAGGGTCAGACCATCAGCCGCGCCGCTAATTACCTCCAGCTCGAGGCGCTCGATCCGCTGCCCTGCGGGTGCGTCGCTGCGATCTATCGCGTCGGGCGATACGATGTTCGGGTCATGTCAGTTGAAGCCAAGGGTCCATACTGTCCCACCTCTCGACATGCAGCCGGACGGATTGTCGATTCGGCCCACGACGATGAGACGCTCGATTAGAAGCGGTCTCCCGATGTTTGCGCCCATTGCCGGGCACGGGACTCGGCCTCTTCTCTCGTTTCGCCAATGAGCACGATCGACTGCTCGGGCTTGCCGCCGCCCGCGCGCGTCAGCCATGCGATCCAATGGGGCCCGTGCGCCTCGCTGTGGATTTCGAACGTACCTGTCGAGATTGTCACCGCTTGTCCCATTGCTGTACTTCCTCGTTGGAGCGCGTCCCCTCGTGGTCTCGCCGAAGACAGACGCGCGAATAATCGGCAATAAGCCGCCAAATCCCGTCAGGTTTTAGTCATTGCGTTCCCAGGAACGCATCTCGTACAATCAACAGTTTGAAGCACCTGTGAAATCTCGGGGCAAGGAAGGAGTACTCGTGTCGTTGACCTGTCCGAGTTGTGGGAACCAGAAGAAGTTCCTCGTCAAGACGCTGCAGATGCACGTGGTTCAAGTGGATGATTCACGCGTCGAAGTGTCTGAAGAGACGCGTCCCGTGGTTCTCGAAGTTCTTTGCGACGAGTGTGAAAACGCGCTCAAGTTCGAAGAGTTCGAGGATACGCTGCGCAAAGAAGTGCTGCTGACCTTGGGCGCGCGCTAGCGCGCTGGCACCTCTCGCCTTTTCACCCGCCTACGCAACGTCTGCCGGATCGGGTTCTTCGAAGTGATCGCACTCCGGGCACACCCATTCGACGATCTTGCGTCTGCTCCACTCGAGTGTCCCCGGGACGCGGTCGGTCAGCTCGCGCTCCGCCAGGCGCATCGGCTCGCCGCAGATCGGACAATCCCTCGGTTGCATTCGAAAGGCCCCGACCTCGCTTGCGGGACTTGTGAAGAAGGCTTCGTCGGTCCGCCGAAGCCTTTGGCGAAAGCGGGATCGTAGCATCGGCCGGGTGCCTTGACAAGGCGAGTCGCCGTCCATATCGTAAGTTACAGGGTCAAAAAACGTGAGCAGTGAGCCTACTCGTCGACTTGAGGACAAACCTGGGGCGGCAACGCGCCGCATCCGGCAAGTGCCGCCTCGATTCGACTGGTTCGCCGATGAGATCGCTATCGACTTTCCGTCCGTTGGTGCCGTCGTGGACCGGATGCGCGATGCCTTTCTCGCGCCGGAAGAACAGCCGCGCCCGTTGACGACCGAGATTTTGCTGTCGCCCCTCGATGCCTTCACCGGAACGGTCGTGCCGCTGGACCTTCCCGTCCGTGGAATGTGTCAGGCCTGCGGAGGACGCGGCGAGACATGGACCGAGCAGCCATGCGTCGCATGCCACGGGTCCGGCGAAGCACTCTTCACTCATGCTGTCCAGGTCTCCGTTCCGCCGCGGATCGTTGATGGGGCGTACATTCGGCTGCAGGTCTCGACGCCTCACGCCCCGCCTACTCGCGTTGACGTACGCGTGACGATCGCTCAGTAAAGATGGTTCTAACGTTCCAAGGTTCAACGTTCCAAGTTCAAAGTTCATTGAACCTTAGAACTGTGGAACTATAGAACCTTAGAACCTTGCAAAAGCATGTGGACATCCTCGGCTTGCTGTATGTGGTCTGGGGCGGTCTGTTTCTGCTGGCCGGCGCCATCGTGCTGGCGTTGATGCTCGGAGCGATGGCGCTGGTTCAGTACGCCGACAGCGGGGAGGTGAGCGGAGTGGCCGCGGGCCTCACGGCCGCGATGTTCGGAACGCTGGCGGTCATCGCGCTGGCCTGGGGCGGGTTTCACGCCGCTGCAGGTATGGCGCTTCGTCGTCACCAGCCATGGAGCCGTACGGTCGCGCTGGTATTCGGCGTGCTGGACCTGGCGCTGGTACCGTTTGGCACGGCGCTAGGCATCTATGCGTTGTGGGTGCTGCTGAACGACGAAGCGCGCACGTTGTTCAGGCAAGCATAGCAGTCGTGGGTTTCTGGCGTCGGCTTCTCGGCGCAGTGTCGCAGGTGTTTGTCATGCGTACGGCAAAGCCGCTAAGCTGATAGGACGCATGACGACTTCCGGACCAACCGAGGCACAGGTTTTTGATGCGTTACGAGCCGTCAGGGATCCGGATCTTCATCGTGATATCGTCTCGTTGGGCTTCGTCAAAGCTGTGAAGATCGATCGCGGCCTCGTGTCATTCACGATCGAGCTCACCACGCCCGCGTGTCCGGTGAAAGACCAAATGCGAGAACAGGCGCGAGCGGCCGTCGCGCAACTCGCCGGCGTCACCGGCGTTGACGTCACCATGTCGGCAAGCGTCCGTTCCGCGATGATGCCCGAGAGCGGCCGGGCGGCTGTCGAAGGCGTGAAAAACGTGATTGCGGTCGGAGCCGGCAAGGGCGGAGTGGGCAAAACGACGGTCGCCGTCAACCTCGCGGTGGCCCTCGCACGATGCGGCAGCCGCGTCGGCATGATCGATGGCGACATTTACGGTCCCAACGTGCCGATCATGCTTGGTCTCAAGACGCAGCTCACCACGGATGGAAAAAAGATCGTACCGGCGGAGGCGCACGGCATCCAGGTCATCTCGATGGGGTTCTTGACCTCGGACGACGCCCCGGTCATCTGGCGCGGGCCGATGCTCCACGGCGCGATTCAGCAGTTCTTCCGCGACGTACGGTGGGACAATCTTGATTACCTGATCGTGGATATGCCGCCCGGCACCGGTGACGTCGCGCTGAGTCTCAGTCAGACGGTGCCAGTGGCCGGCGCCATTGTCGTGACCACGCCTCAGCAGGTGTCGTTGGCTGACAGTCGACGCGCCGTGCGCATGTATCAGAAGCTCAATATCCCGACGCTCGGCATCATCGAGAACATGAGCTACTACGCCTGTCCGAAATGCGGTCATGAGGCCGACATCTTCGGGCACGGAGGCGGCGGGCTGATGGCGCAGCAGCTCGAGGTGCCGTTCCTCGGACGGATCCCGCTCTATCAACCGATCCGCGAAGGCAGTGACAACGGTGTCCCGCTCGTGGTCAGCGAACCGGATTCCCCGGCGGCGAAAGCGTTCACGGCCGCGGCCGAGCGCGCCGCGGCCGAGATCTCCATCGCCAGCTTCGCCCGCAAGACAACCATTCCGCTCACGCCAGTGCGGTGATGCGCGCACCATGCTGACATGCGGCGAGATCACGAAGGGATGATGCGGCGAGACACCGGGGAGATTCCTTACGTTCAGCATTTTCTGGACAATGGCCTTCGGGTCATCGTCCACGAGTCGCGAGCGCTGCCGATCGTCGCCGTCAACCTCTGGTATCACGTCGGGTCCAAGAACGAGCAGCCGGGGCGAACGGGCTTCGCCCACCTGTTCGAGCATCTGATGTTCGAAGGGTCGGAGCATTACGACCGCGGCTACTTTCATCCACTGCAGCAGGCCGGCGCTGCGCTCAACGGTTCGACGAACGCGGATCGCACGAACTACTGGGAAGTCGTGCCCACCAGCGCCCTGGAGCTCGCCCTGTGGATGGAATCGGATCGCATGGGATACCTGCTGCCGGCGCTGACCCGGGAAAAATTCGAGAACCAGCGCGATGTCGTGCTCAACGAGCGCCGTCAAAACTACGAAAATCGGCCGTACGGCATGGCGGGCATGGCGCTGATGGAAGCGCTGTATCCGTCCGACCATCCGTACCATTGGATGACGATTGGCGTCCCGGACGATCTGCGCGCGGCCACCTTGGACGACGTGCACGCGTTTTTTCGCCGCTATTACCACCCGCGCAACGCGTCCCTGGTCGTCGCGGGCGATATCAGTTCGAACGAAGCCGTGACCTTGGCCGGAAAGTACTTCGACGAAATCCATCCGGGACCCTCACCGCCGCCGGTGGCTGTCGACGCATGTCTTTCTGGAGAGATCCGGCTGCTGCTCGAAGACCGCGTCGAGCTACCTCGCTTGTATCTTGCGTGGCACTCACCGGCGATGTTCGCGCCGGGAGACGCCGAAATGGATCTGGTTGCGGATCTGCTGGCGAATGGGAAATCCTCACGGTTGTACGAAGTGCTCGTCTACGACCGGCGGATCGCGACCGATGTCAGCGCGATGCAAAACTCCCGCGAGATGTCTGGCGTGTGTCAGATCACGGCCACCGCCGCGCCGGGCCACACACTGACTGAGCTGTACGGGATGATCCACACCGAGGTCGATCGCTTCCTGTGTGACGGCGCGACCGAAGACGAGATCGAGCGCGGGCTTGCTCAGGCGGAAGCTCATTTCATGTATCGACTGCAGACGCTCGGTGGTTTTGGCGGCAAATCGGATCAACTCAACGCGTATGCCGTGTTGTTGCACGATCCCGGCTACCTGGCACGAGATCTGGAGCGGTATCGTCGCGCGACCACCGCGGCTCTCCATTCAGCGGCGCGGCAAGTCCTCGGCAGCGCGGGGCAAGTGGCCTTGAGCGTCGTCCCATCCGGCCGCGCCGACTTAGCCGTCGCAGGCTCCGTGTCCGTCGAGGTCTCGTGACCGGCACCGATCGTTCCCGCCTTCCCGAGGTGGGATCCAGCCCTGCCTTCACGTTTCCCCCCATCATCAGGCAACGGCTGGCGAACGGCCTCGGGGTCTGGTGCATCGAACACCATGCGCTTCCGCTGGTCAGTTTTCTCCTGGCCGTTCCGGCAGGATCTGCATCAGATCCGGATCCATTGCATGGACTTGCGTCGGTGACGGGAGATATGCTCGACGAAGGCAGCGGCGCGCGATCGGCGATTGACGTGCACGATGCGTTCTCGCGCCTCGGGAGCCACCTCGATATCGAGGTGGGTGCCGACGCCACGATGATTGGCTTGACGGTCCTTTCGCGATTCGTCGGCCGCGGTCTGTCGTTGCTGGCCGATTGCATCGTACGGCCGAGTCTTCGCGAAAGCGACATCGAACGAGTGCGCCAACTTCGCCTGACGCGTCTGGCGCAGCTTTGCGACCTGGCGCCCGCCGTGGCCGATCGCGCATTCATGCAAACGTTGTACGGGCATCACCCGTACGGTCACCTGGCCATCGGCACCGAGCCGGCGCTCAAGACCATCACGCCGAACGATGTCATGTCGTTCCACGCGGCGGCGTACGTCGCGGAGCGTGCCACGCTCGTGGCCGTTGGCGACATCGACGCCGCGGAACTCTTGCAAGTCGTCCACGACGCCTTCGGGGGCTGGACGCGCGAACCTGGCGAGGGACCGACGCTCGAGTTCAACGGGGCGCTCGCAGAGCCGCCGTCGCTCTCGGAGCGGCGTCTGACCATCGTCGATCGGCCACAGGCCGCGCAGTCGGAACTGCGCGTCGGTCATGTCGGTCTGCCGCGAAGCACGCCTGACTACGTGCCGCTCCTCTTGCTCAACATGGCGCTGGGCGGGCAGTTCGTCAGCCGCATCAACCTGAAGCTGCGCGAGGAGAAGGGCTACACGTACGGCGCGCGCACCTCATTCGATTTTCGTCGTGGCCGCGGCCCGTTCCTGCTCCAAACGAGCGTTCAGACGGCGGTCACCGCTGATGCCATTCGGGACGTGTTCACAGAACTGGAAAGCATTCGGACGGATCGTCCGGTGACACACAGCGAGTTGGAGCTCGCGAAATCGGCGCTCACGCTCGGGTACGCTCGAAATTTCGAAACCTCCGAGCAACTGGCCCGCGCGCTGGTTCAGCTCGTACTGCATGACTTGCCGGACGATTACTACAATCGCTTCCCGCAGCAGGTGCGGCTGGTCGATGCCGCGACCGTGGCCAGGGTCGCATCGACGTATCTGCAGCCGGACCGCATGCTCACGCTGGTGGTGGGAGACCGCGGCGCGCTCGAGCCGACCCTAGGCGCCATCGGCATCGGTGCGCCCACCGAGCTGGCGGCCGGCTAAACGGCTAAACGGCGCTTTCCGTTGTCCGTTTTCCGGTTTCCGTTCTTGCTCCCGGCCAGCACGGAGCGCGGAGCACGCCTGATGGAGGCTTCATGAAGGCGGTTCGATTCCACGAATGCGGGGGCCCTGAGGTCCTGCGATATGAGGACGCGCCCGAGCCGGAGATCGGACCCGGTGAGGCGCTGGTTCGTGTGAGAGCCTGTGCCCTCAACCATCTCGACCTCTGGCAGCGCCAAGGGCTCCGACGCGTCACCCTTCCAATGCCTCACATTTCCGGTGCCGACATCGCTGGCGAGGTGGTCGCGATCGATGGCAGGGACATTGCGCCAGGCCGGCGCGTCATGGTGCAGCCGGGCCTGAGCTGCGGTCGGTGCGCCGCCTGCTTGTCGGGACAGGACAATCATTGTGCACAGTACGATCTGCTCGGGTATCGCTCCCTTCCGGGAGGGTATGCCGAGTACGTCAAGGTCCCGGTTGCGAATCTGATTCCGTTGCCTGACGATGCGGATCTTGTCTCCGCTGCGGCGTTTCCGCTCACGTTTGTCACCGCCTGGCACATGTTGGTGACGAAAGCGCGCGTGCAGGCAGGGGAAGATGTGCTGGTGCTGGCCGCAGGCAGCGGTGTTGGACAGGCCGCGATTCAGCTGGCTCGCCTGCACGGGGCGCGCGTGTTTGCGACCGCAGGAACGGATGAAAAGGTGGCCAAGGCTCGCGAGCTGGGGGCGCACGCGGTCATCAATCATCGGACGCACGATTTCTCGGAAGAGATCAAGAAGCTCACCGATCGTCGTGGCGTCGACATCGTGATCGAGCACGTCGGTGAGGCGACGTGGGAGAGGAGCCTCCGTTCGCTCGCCCCGTTCGGCCGTCTCGTGACCTGCGGCGCCACGACGGGCCCAACGGGCAAAATCGATCTCCAGTTCCTCTTTGCGCGTCAGCTTTCCGTCGCCGGCTCCTACATGGGAACGAAAGGAGAGTTGCTCCGCGCCTCGAGGTTTTTCGTGTCAGGCCAGCTGAAGCCGGTGATCGACCGCACCTTTCCGCTGCGGGAAGCCGCGGCCGCACAGCGGCGGATGGAAGCCAGCGAGCACTTCGGCAAAATCGTCCTGCAGTGCTGACTAGAGATTTCTCGCGAGAAACCTGATCAGGATCCACGCATCCAGATATTTGAACGGCGCCTTCCCCGCGGAGTAGTGTCCGCAGGGCAGCACAGCGACCTCGTGCGGGATCTCGCGGCGCCGGAACTCATCCACCAATGCGCGGGACAGTCTGACCGGGAACGTCAAATCGTATTTTGCGTACACGAGCAGCGTCTTCTTCGACCGCACGCGCTCCAGGTAGCACTGTGGGCTGATGGGAAGCCAGAGCGTCCGCAGCGCTTCAAGATTGATGTGCCTTTCGAGGCCAGCACGAACATGAGCGGTCGATAATCCTTCCCACACCACATCAGCAAAAAACGGTGAGATGTGATTCAAGGCCTGAGCTCGAATGAGCGGCTCATGTGCGGCAGTCAAGAGCGCCAGGCAGGATCCGAGACTCGTGCCCAGAATGCCAATCCGCTCGTAGCCGCGACCTGCGAGCCAGGCGATCGCGCGGCGCGAATCCAGCACGGCCTGCCGGCACACCTGCACTGTTCGCGCGACGTTTGCGCTCACGATGTAGTCGGCACGAGACAGCTCGGGCGGCATTCGCCGATCGTGATACGGCAGACTGAGTCGCAGCGCGCTGATTCCGACGTGCGCAAGGATCCGACAAAGTCCGAGATGCCCTGCTTCGTCCGAGTTCCATTGCGGGAGCACCAGCACCGCGCGACGGCGTCTGCCACGATGTGTCCCGCGCGCCGGTATGTAGCGCGCATGCACCAAATCGTTTTCGGGATGGGGGGTGTTGAGGGCCGACGGGAACGTCAGCAGCCCGTCCGAAGCAGAGTCCCGCTTCGAGTTGTCTGGCACAAATCGGTACGCCGCCGTCGGGGGCGCGTCGAAAAAACTGACTGAATCCGCAAGGGCCTGCTGCACCCACGCGTCGACAATCGAATACGGTCGTGTGGCCGCCGGATGACCGTTTGGCCGAATCCAATCGAGGCCCCAC
>Ga0184633_10001225_pt1 | contig 10535 bp, 8 predicted proteins | sample PLM31_170_b1_FD_133156 | JGI IMG/M metagenome (GOLD analysis project Ga0184633, IMG submission 133156) | Groundwater sediment microbial communities from an aquifer in East River, Colorado, USA - PLM3-1_170_b1 | ecosystem: Environmental > Terrestrial > Soil > Riparian zone | place: USA: East...
CTCGTTACGCATAAAGGCTCAGGCCTCACAGCTCACCGTGTCAAACCTCTGGACGATCACCGAAGACTCCTTTGAGCCTAGTTCGCTCCACCACCAGGAGACTATCTTCACCATCGGCAACGGTTACCTTTCGACCCGCGGCGCGTTTCAGGAGGGCTATGCCTGGTCGCAGCCCTGGGGAATCGCGCCGTGCGGGAGCGGCTGAAGACATACCGAGTGCGCGAAAGGCAAATGGCGAATGCTGGGCGTAACCATTAGTCTGGCCTTTCGTTTCACGATCTAGCGCAGCAGCATGTCGGAAACTCACTTGCTTCGACGGCATCCCGCGAATCCTGTGCTGACCGCCGCACAGTTTCCTCGACCGGTGAATTCGGCCTTTAATGCCGGCGCCGTTAAGTTCAAAGGCCAGTACCTGCTCTTGACGCGTGTGGAGGACCTGGCAGGCTCCTCCTGTCTCTGGCTGGCCCGCAGTAAGGATGGGTTGCATTTCACGCCGGACCCCGAACCGGCATTGGTCCCTTCATCCGAGGAGCCATTTGCCGCCGTCGAATGCGCCAGCCTGGAAGACGCGCGAATCACCCGACTTGACGACACGTACTATATCACCTATGTGGGCTATTCCCGGTACGACCCGGTGACTCTTCTGGCCCATACCTCCGACTTTCAGACTTACCGGCGAGTTGCGATTATCACCCTGCCTGAAAACAAGGACGTTGTCCTGTTCCCGGAGCGAATCAGTGGCCGGTACGCCCGACTCGACCGCCCGGTGACACGGCACTCGCTTCGCGGCGATATCTGGATCAGTTTTTCCCCTGACCTCCTCTATTGGGGCGATCCGCGCCCGGTGATGACCCCCCGCCCTCAAAAGTGGGACGGCCTGAAAATCGGCGCTGGCGCGCCACCTATCAGGACGGCCCACGGTTGGCTGGTGATCTATCACGGTGTCCGCCAGACCGCGGCTGGACTGCTCTACCGGCTCGGGGCAGTGCTGCTGGACCTGGAGCAGCCCTGGCGGATGGTCGGGCGCGCCAGCCATGCGATCCTGTCGCCTATTTTCCCTGAAGACTTTCACGGCAATGTCGGAAACGTTGTCTTTACTTGCGGGGCGATCCTGGAGGACGACGGGGAACTCAAAGTCTACTACGGCGCCGCCGACCAGGTAATGTGCCTGGCTGCTGCGCCGGTGGAAGAAGTGATCGCGCTCTGCCTGCGGGGAGACCAGACCGGATGAAGCCGCTCGGGCTGGGATTGATCGGGTGCGGCGGCTTTGGCCGTTTCTGCCTGGACGTTTACGCGACGATGCCGGAATTAAGAATCGTAGCCGTGGCCGATGTAGTCCAGGCTCACGCGGAAGATGCTGCGAGACGCGCCGGCGCGCGGGCCTGCTCAGGCGCAGAGGAGTTGCTGACCGCTCCGGACGTGGACTTGCTCGTCATCAGTACGCCGCCCCACACCCATGGTCCGTTGACCCTTGCCGGCGCGCGCGCCGGCAAGCATGTCTTCTGTGAAAAGCCGCTGGCCCTCTCCCTCGAAGAGGCTGACGCCTCCATCGAGGCGGCCGCCGGACGCAATACCTGCCTCTCGGTCAACTATGTGCTGCGCCACAATCCACTGAACCGCCGCCTGCATGCACTCTTGGGGATCGGTATCCTTGGCCCCTTGCACAACATATCTCTGGAAAACCTTGCTGCTGACGAGCTGCTCAGACCTGGCCACTGGTTCTGGGATCAAGCGCTCAGCGGCGGCATCTGGATCGAGCATGGGGTTCACTTCTTTGATCTCTTTGCCTGGTTCGGCCGCGAGCGTGCCCGTGATGCTGCTTCTGTTGCGCACATCCGGCCTGGCGGCTCACGCGATCGCGTCTGGGCCATGGTTCGTTACTCAGGCGATCTGGTCGCCATCTACCATCATGCTTTTACCCGGCCCTCCCGATTTGAGCAAACTACCATCCGGCTCTCTTGCACGCGTGGATACGCCGTGCTGTATGGCTGGATTCCAACCCGGCTGGTGGTCGAGGCCCTCCTTGACGACGAGGGTCTGGAGACGATGCGCCGCTGGGCCGGTGTCGAGCCGCAGACCGTTGAGCGATATGCCGGTCCGGAAAGAGAGGGTTGGGCCTTCGGCGCACCCTATTCTGCGAGCGCGCGTATCCGCATCGAATTAACACTGCCGCCGGACAAGCAGGCCGTGTATCGCGATTCGGTTCGCGCCGGCATGAGCGATTTCATCGCAGCCATCCGGGACAGCCGGCACAAACCCGAGGTCACTGCAGACGACGGCCGAAGCTCCCTGGCAGTTGCGCTGGCCGCCACCAGGGCCGCCGAAACAGGTAAATGGGAATTGGTTTCCGATCAGAACTCCGAAGTCTCCGAGACTTCGGAAGTCGCCCGTAGTGAAGACGCATGAAGCTGCATCGCCATCCCGGCAACCCTATCCTCAGACCCAACCCGCTGAACGAGTGGGAAGCCCTCAACGTCTTCAACTGTGGGGTGATCCATCACAATGGCCTGTTTCATATGTTCTATCGCGCCCAGGGCACAGACTACGTCAGCCGCATCGGTTACGCCGTCGGCGCCGACGGTTACAACTTTAACCGGCTCCAACAGCCCATCTTGTTTCCGCAGGAGCCGTTTGAGTCGCGGGGCGTCGAGGATCCTCGCGTCACCCACCTGGGTGAGGAGGGCCGATTTGTCATGGCCTATACCGCCTTTTCGCTAGGCGGGATCACGCCGATGTTCGCCGAGAGCACCAATCTGATCGCCTGGCGACGAATCGGACCGCTCGTGACAGGTGAAGACAACAAGGATCACGTCCTCTTCCCGCGCAAGATTGGGGGACGGTACGCAGCGTTCCATCGCCGTCCTCCTTCGATCTGGATCGCCTACAGCGACGACCTCAGGCATTGGGGAGATTTCCAGGTCGTGATGGGGCCGAGGTCAGAGGAGTGGGATAGCAAACGGGTCGGCGGCGGCGGGGTGCCAATCGAAACCGAGCACGGCTGGTTGGCGCCTTATCATGGTTTCGATCATGAGCACACCTACCGTTTTGGCGTCTGCCTGCTGGATCTGGAGGATCCCGCTCGAGTCATTGCCCGTCCGAGTGGTTTCATCATGGAGCCACAGGAGTTATGGGAGCTAAGAGGCGAGGTGCCGCGGGCTATCTTCTCGGCAGCCAACCCGGTAGTGGACGGCACAGTGTACGTATACTATGGCGGAGCTGATCGGGTAATTGGTCTGGCTAGTTGTGCCCTTGCCGAGCTGCTCGAATTCGCCCGCCGCGGCTGAGATCAGATTGCCCGGCAGCAAATGGCGCGAACGATTCTATCCCCAGCAGAATCATGTGGACTCACTGCTAGCTGGTTGCCTTTCCATCCATTGCCAGCACCTTGAGAAAAACCGGAATCAGTCGGGGATCAAAATCCACACCTGTCTTGAGTTGAAGAAAGCGGACTACCTCCGCCGCCGGGCGTCCGGGACGATATGGCCGGGCACTGGTGAGGGCATCGTATACGTCAACTACGGAGAGCAATCGGCCCTCCAACGGGATTTCTTCGCCACATTTGCCAAACGGGTAACCGCTGCCATCCCAACGCTCGTGGTGGTAAAGCACATAGGGAATAACATCCCGCAAATGCTCGATTCCCCTTAGAATCTCCGCGCCGGCAAGTGGATGTCTTTTCATCAAGGCCCATTCTTCGTCGGTCAAGGGACCCGGCTTTTTCAGTATTTCGTCAGGGACAATCACTTTCCCGATGTCGTGCAGGCGAGCGCCGAATTCTAGCACCCGCAGCGGCTCCGGAGACCAGCCGAGCGCCTGGGCGAGTCGGCGAGCGTAATCGGCGACGCGCTCAACATGCCCGCTGGTGTAGGGATCGCGCCCTTCAATCGTGTTGGCGAGCACATTCACCGTTTCAAGATAGGCCTGGTTTATTTGCGCGATCTGAATCTCGGCCGAGCGCAGCAATCGAGCGTTGACGATCGCCAGCAAATCATCTGCCTGAATGGGTTTGGTCAGGTAATCCTCTGCGCCCAAGATGCGCCCAGCCTGAATGTCCGCGGGGGTGTCGTGGGCCGTCAGAAAGATGAAGGGGATCGTAAGCCAGCGCGAGCACTGGCGCACGGCCTTAAAGAACTCGATCCCGTCCATGCGCGGCATACGGACGTCGGATACGATCAGGTCGGGCGTGGACTCTTCCATGAGGTTCAGCGCCGCCTGGCCGTCGCTGCTCTGCAGCACCTCGTAGCCTTCCATTTCGAGTGCTCGAACCAGACTCCACCGGGAGTCGGGGTTGTCTTCTACCAGCAGGATTCGCTTGCGGCGAAATGGCATGATCATCACTTGACTATCATACCAGAGTCAACCTTAAGAGCAGCAAGCCTGGGGATAGGACACAAGTACCGCACGTTCCAACCCGTAGAGAAAATCCATGAGAGAACAGACTTCTAACTGTCATTCCGGTTGCACAGGATATCCGTATGGTGCTATAAAGGGAGAGTATATGCCAGACTTTTCGAAATACCCACTCGTAGAGACGGAGTGGCTGGCTGAGCATCTCGACGATCCGGACCTGCGGGTGGTGGACGTGCGTTGGCGAGGAGACGATTCCGGGCGCCAACAGTACCTCGCCGGGCACATCCCTGGCGCAGCCCATCTCGACTGGCATCTCGACCTGAATCATACCCTCGGCCGTCTGCGGGACATGATCTTGCCTCCCGATCCGTTTGCGGAGGCAATGGTTGGAGCCGGTATCGGTGATGAGACTAAGGTGGTGGCCTATGCCGAAACCGATCACTCCGGCGCGGCCCGCCTGTGGTGGGCGCTGCGCTACTACGGACACGACCAGGCGGCTGTGCTGAACGGCGGAGTGACGAAATGGAAGGCCGAGGGCCGTCCTCTGAGCACGGACTTGCCGCAGCTCCCACCAGCTCGCTTCACCCCGCGGCCAACGCTGCGCTGGCTGGCGACTGCCGCCGAGATCGAGAGTGCGCTCGAGGATCCACGGACAAACGTTTGCCTGGTAGATGCTCGCCCACCGGAGCAGTATGCGGGTCGAGCGATCTGGACCGCCAATGGCAGCCTGTATTTCCCGGCCGGGCAGCATTGGATGGATGTGGGCGGGCAGGAAATGCGCGCCGGGCATATCCCCGGCGCAGTCCACCTGCACGCCTCCCTGAACTTGGATCCGCAGGACTGGACTTACCTGGAACCCGAAGCCTTGCGAGCACGGGCTCAGACTGCGGGAGTCCGGCCGGACCAGCGAGTGATCACCTATTGCGGCGTCGGAATCTCTGCCTCACTGGCTCTGTTCGCGCTGCACCTGGCCGGCTTCCAGGACCTGGCCCTTTACGACGGCTCGTGGGAGGAATGGGGCACGGACCCTGAACGCCCGTCTGAGCTTTCTGCTCCTTATCCAGATTGACCATGAAACAGGTCACGCCCGGCCTCAAAGCAAACTGGCAGCAATTTGGGCTGCTGGTAATTGTCAATGCTTTTGTCGGCGCCATGGTCGGCATGGAACGCACCATCATCCCGCTGATCGCCGAAGCGGATTTCAATCTCGTTTCGAAGTCAGTCGTGCTTTCCTTTCTGGTCAGCTTCGGCGTGGTTAAGGCGTTGGCAAACCTGTTCGCGGGACGCCTGTCCGACCGGCTGGGGCGCAGAGGGATTCTGATCGCGGGCTGGCTTGCCGGTCTGCCTGTGCCGCTGTTGATCATCTTCGCCCCCACCTGGGGCTGGATCGTCTTTGCCAACGTCTTGTTGGGGATTAACCAGGGATTGTGTTGGTCCGCGACCGTGATCATGAAAATAGACCTGGTCGGTGCGAGGCAGCGCGGCCTGGCAATGGGGCTGAACGAGTTCGCCGGGTACGTTGCGGTTTCCCTTTCGGCCCTGGGCAGCGGTTACCTGGCGGCCAGTTTCGGTCTCAGGCCGGCGCCCTTCTATCCGGGCATCGCCTTCGCGCTCCTCGGGCTGATCCTGTCCGCTTTCTTTGTGCGCGAGACGCGACCTCACGCCTGGCAGGAGGCACGCATTGAAAAAAGAAGTGAGGGGACTAAAGAAACTCAGGGAACTGCTGCACACCTGACCTTCGGGGAGGTTTTCGCGCTGACGAGTTGGAAGGATCGTGCTCTGTTCGCCGCCAGCCAGGCGGGCATGGTCAATAACCTTAACGACGGTATGGTCTGGGGATTGATTCCCATCTTCCTGACCGCCGCCGGGTTGCCGCTGGAACAAGTGGCGGTCATTGCTGCGACCTATCCGGGCGTATGGGGACTGAGCCAACTCATTTCCGGCGCGCTCAGCGACCGCTGGGGACGCAAGTGGATGATCGCCGGAGGCATGTGGACCCAGGCGCTCGGGATCGGCCTGTTCGTTGCCGGTCAGGGCTTCTGGTCCTGGATGGTGGCCGCGATCCTGCTCGGCCTGGGCACAGCGTTGGTGTACCCGACGCTGCTGGCGGCTGTCTCAGACGTCGCTCATCCGGAGTGGCGCGCCTCTGCAGTCGGGGTATATCGCCTGTGGCGCGACGGAGGCTATGCGGTGGGCGCCCTGATTTCGGGGCTGCTGGCGGACACCTTTGGTATCGCGGCCGCCATCGCCGCGATTGGCGGGTTGACGCTTCTCTCGGGGGTGGTCGTGGCTGGCGTCATGTATGAGACATTGCCGGAGCTCACCCCGACCCTCTCCTGAAACGAGTGGGGGTAGGGGGTCAGGACTGAACGGAGGAGGAAATGATCCAGGATTTATTGCTCAATCCCACATCCCTGCTTGCCCGGATTTCCACAGATCCAGGAGACAGCGAAGAAGCCCGTCTGCAAAAGACACTTCTTGTGGGAGCCGTTTTCATGGGCATCTTCGCGGGGACCATCTGGGGCATCCTGTATTTATTAATTCAACGGCCGCTGGCAGGTTCTATCCCTCTCTCTTATGTTGCGGTCTCCTCTCTTACCCTGGGCTTCTTCGCGGTCACTCACCGCCATCACCTCCTCCTCTTCAGCCACCTTCTATTGATTTTGCTGCTCCCTATCCTACTCATGATGGTACTGGGCGGCCTTGTCAATTCCAGTGCCGTGATATTGTGGGCGCTCATCTGCCCGCTCGGTGCTCTCTTGTTTTCCGAGCCGCGCCATGCCCCGCGCTGGTTTCTGGCTTACCTTGGCCTCCTGGTAGCCAGTGGCTTTCTCCAGCCCTATGTGAGCAATGCTCGCCCCTTTTCAACCGAGCTGCTGACTACCTTCTTTGTGCTGAATCTTGGCGGTGTTTCGACTCTTTCCTTCATTCTGCTCTATTATTTTGTGGGCCAGAAAAATAGGTTCCTCGCACTGCTGCGTATCGAGCAGGAAAAATCCGAGAACTTGCTCTTGAACATCCTGCCCCGGGAAATCGCAGCAATCCTGAAGAACGAACAGCGCACCATCGCCGACCAGTTTGATGGCGCCAGCATCCTATTCGCCGATCTGGTGGGCTTTACTCCCTTGACGGCCGAGCTTCCGCCGGTCGAGATGGTGGAACTGCTGAACGACGTCTTTTCACAGTTCGACGCGCTGGTCGAGAAGTATGACCTAGAAAAAATCAGGACCATAGGCGACAATTACATGGTCGCCGCCGGGGTGCCGCGCCGGCGGCCCGACCACGCTCAGGCCATGGCGGGAATGGCCCTCGAGATGTCAGAATACCTCAGACGCCGACCGTCTCGAAATGGAAAACGGCTGGAGTTTCGCATCGGCATCAATTCCGGACCGGTAGTCGGAGGTGTCATTGGACGTAAGAAGTTCGTGTACGACCTGTGGGGGGATGCGGTGAATATCGCCAGCCGGATGGAGTCGCAGGGTGTGCCGGGAAAGATCCAGATCACACGCGAAACCTACGAAATAATCAAGCAAGAGTTTGTATGCGAGCCGAGGGGCACCGTGGTGGTGAAAGGGAGAGACGCGATGGAGACATGGTACCTGGTCGGCCGCCAATCGGGCTCGATTGCCATCGAAGGAAGGAAGATTTCCGAAAACTGAAGATGAAAAGGTTTTCCCGAAATCCAGCACGAAACTGCGTTTCGTGCTGGATTTCGGGGGTTTACCCTCCGGTTCGACCGAATCAATCGGAGAACCGACGGAGACGGGAGATCTCATGTTCATTGAACAGTTCGTAGATGAAGGTCTGGGCAACTCTGCCTACCTCGTCGGGTCACACGAGTCTCATCTCGCCGCCCTGATTGACCCGCTCCGTGATGTGGACCGTTACCTGGCCGCAGCCGACCGCATGGGCGTCGCCATCAGCCACGTGCTGGATACGCACCTTCATGCCGACTTTATCACCGGCGTGCGAGAGGTCGCCGCCCGGAGCCAGGCGACCATAGGTGCCAGCGCCGCAGCCGGGCTGGGATTCGATCACCGGCCCCTCGGAGAAGGGGATGCCATCGCCCTGGGCGACCTGACGATCGGTGTGCTAGCCACGCCCGGGCATACCCCGGAGCACATCTCTTTCACGTTGAGCAAGGCCGGAGCAAGCAAGCCAGCCGCCCTCTTCAGCGGCGGCGCGTTGATGGTCGGCGGCGCGGCCCGGACCGATCTGATTTCAGCCGAGCGCACTGTCCCTCTGGCGCGCCAGCTTTACCACACGATCCATGACAAGCTGCTCGCCCTGCCAGACGACGTGGATGTGTATCCGACCCATGGCGCGGGTTCGTTCTGCGCTGCGCCGACTTCCTCCGACCGCTCCACCACCATCGGCCGCGAGCGGTCAGGCAACTATCTCGCCCAGCCCCAATCGGAGGACGAGTTCGTCCAGGCGGCCCTCAGCGGGCTTCCGTCGTATCCGACCTATTACCGGGATTTGCGTCCAATCAACCAACGCGGCCCGCGGGTGCTGGGTGGGGTGCCAGCCCTGACTCCCCGCTCACCCGAGGAAGTTCGCCAGTGGATCGAACAGAGGGGCGAAGTGCTGGATGTGCGGCCACCATACACCTTTGTCGAGGGGCACATTCCAGGCGCTTATGGCATCGCTGTGACTGTGCCGCTCATCACCTGGGCCGGCTGGCTGATTCCCTTTGGAACGCCGCTGATGTTGGTGTCCAACGGTCCGGCTGACCGCGAAGAGGCCGTCCGGCAGTTGATCCGCATCGGCTACGACGATCTGCGCGGCTATCTGGAGGGGGGCATGGACGCCTGGGCAGAAGCCGCCCTGCCGCTGGATCGTTTCAAGTCAATGCGCGTGGCAGAGTTGCGCGAGCGGATGGGCGCCGGCGAAGCTCCCGTGATTCTCGACGTCCGCCAGGATAGCGAGTGGGAGGCCGGCCACATCGGCGGCGCGATTCACATCGAGAACGGTCGCCTGCCGTGGGACAACCTGCCGCTGCTGAAAGACCAACCCATCGCCGTTCACTGCCAGCATGGCGGCCGCTCAGTCGCCGGGCTTTCCATCCTGGCCCGGCGGGGCTACCTTGATCTGGCGGTCGTCAAGGGCGGATTCGCGGCCTGGGAGAAGGCAGGGTTTGCAGTGCAACGAGGATAGGGGGTTATCCGAAATCCGGGTAGAATACTTCCGACCGGTGTGTCCATGGCCACTTCGATTTCCCGCCGCGAATTCCTGAAACTCTCCGCAGCGGCATTTGCCGGCCTTGCTCCCATCTCGCCTCCCGTGGCGAGCTTTTTTGCCGGGGAAGGCCGGGTGGGGACCGGGCGTGATTCCCTGCCACCGGAAGACCTGCCGGGCACGCCTCTCACCGGGCGAGTGCAATCCCCATCCCTCATCTTTCACGAACGCCCCTCACGCAGCAGCCCGCGCCTGGGGTTCAGATACTTCGACGACCTTTTTCCGATCTACGGGGAAGTAGAAGGCGAGCCGGTCCGCGAAAGCAATCGGATCTGGTTCCGGGTCCCCGGCGCGTTCGTTCACTCCTCACATGTCCAGCCCATGCGGCCCATGTTCAATAACCCCGTGACCAGCATCAGCGGAAACGGATTCCTGGGCGAAATTACCGTGCCTTTTGCCGATGCCCGCCGCAGGCCCCACCCCCTCTCCAGGACCGTTTACCGCCTGTATTACTTGAGCGTTTATTGGGTGCGGGGCTTGACCTACGATGCCGAAGGCGGTCCATGGTACAAGCTGCACGACGACAGACTGGATATTCATTACTATGTGCCGGCGGCGGCGATCCGGCGAGTCCTTGCTGAGGAACTGACGCCTATCTCGCCGCAGGTCAAAGACAAACGAATCCACGTCAGCCTGAGTGAGCAGCGCCTGCTGGCCTATGAGGCCGGGAAGGTAGTGCTCAGCGCACGGATCTCCTCCGGCAGCCGCCTCTACCAGGACGGCGTATTCAGCGGTAAATATCGCACCCACCCCGGGCGCTACCGAGTCGAGCGCAAGCACTCTTCGCGTCACATGGGAAACGGTCAGTTAGCTGCCGAGAGCGATTACGAATTGCCGGGAGTCCCCTGGGTCAGCTTCTTCCACTGGACCGGCGTCGCCTTCCACGGGACCTACTGGCACAACGACTACGGCCACCCCCAGAGCATGGGTTGTATCAACCTGACGCC
>Ga0184633_10001226_pt1 | contig 10531 bp, 4 predicted proteins | sample PLM31_170_b1_FD_133156 | JGI IMG/M metagenome (GOLD analysis project Ga0184633, IMG submission 133156) | Groundwater sediment microbial communities from an aquifer in East River, Colorado, USA - PLM3-1_170_b1 | ecosystem: Environmental > Terrestrial > Soil > Riparian zone | place: USA: East...
CTCGTCCGGCAGGTCCCGGGCAGAACAGCAGCAGAGGTCGTCCTAAAAGCCATGCGCTCGGAGCCGCGCAGCGCACTCCTCGGCAAAGCGGCTGAGGTCTTCAAGCTGCCGCTGAGAGAGGTCACGAAGCTGGTTGATCAGCAGCTCGTGAAGCTTGCACGGGACCCGGAGAAGTGGTGGAACTCAGGCATCCGCAGCAACAACGGTGCCGCGCTCGTCGAGGTCCTGGAAGAGGCCCAGTCAGTGTACCCCGGGGACCTGGAGAGCCAAGTGGGCTTCGTCGTCCACGGGTACGGCACCACGGCCATGTCTGTGGACTTGGCCGAGAGGATGCTCAGGCAGATCACTCCCGAGGGGATGCGTAGAGCCTTCGTAGACTTCCTCTCGGAACCCATACGCGATCGGGGAACTCTGTGGAGGCAGAGGAATGAGGTGGCCAGCCAGCTGGCCGGGATGGAGCGCCCCGCGGCCGTCTCGAGCCCGGCCATCGACAGTCAGCTTCAAGGCCTGATCGACGCCCTCGACATCAGCCCAGAGTACCGGGCTATGGTCGATGAGTTCGCAGATGTCGAGACTCTCGACCCGAAATGGGCTGAGCTGATTGGCGACGAGGAGGCATACCGCGTCGCCCGCCTGGAGTCCATCGATTCCTGGAGCCGGACCCACCTATCGGAGGATCCACGGTTCCTGGAGTGGGAGCAGCGATCGAGGCACCTCCGAGAGACCGTGGAGGACGAAGCCGCCCTCCTGGCACAGCTCGACGAGCTCGCCCAGAAGATCGCTGAGGCCGGAGGCCGGGACCCGATCGCTCCAGGGGCGTACAGCTTCCTCCCGGCGAAGGACGCGATAGAGATCCTGGGAGGGGCGACGCTCGACGCCGAGATGGATGCGATGGACTTGGCCATCCGGCGGAGCTTGGGCATCCCCGAAGACGCAGAGATCGGCCCGGGCGTGGTCCTGGACCTGTCCGGGGAGGCGCCCCGCATGGTGGCCGACTGGCAGCGCTTCAGGATGCGGCCGGCCAGCATCGAGATAGACGTGTCGTTCGAAGAGTTGAACCGCTTCGGGGTAGACCCGAACTACGTGTACCATGTCTCCGACTACGATCGGGCTGCGGCCATCCAGCGAGCCGGTTTGGATCCCCAGCTCCCAGGGACGAGGACGATGGCGGCCAGCGGGGCGTGGGAGGACGGCGGCACGGATCCGAGGCTGTTCTTCGGCAGCTCGCCGGCAGACGCTGCCGCCAGGGCCGGGGGAGTAGTGCCTGGGGTAGCCGGCGAGGGTCTGGACCTCACTCGCCGAAAGATGGCCCTGTTTCGGGTGCGCCGGGAGGTCGTTGAGCTGAAAACCATGAGGACCGAGACTTTCGAGGACCTCTACACCAGCGGCAAGGTCGAGCCCGGGACGGTGGAGGTTCTGGGCGAGGACGGACAGTGGCACCGCGGAGCCGAACTTGCCGGTCCGTCGCCCGAGGTCGCGGCGGCCTACGACCGGCTGCGGCTGGAGCTCGACTCTTTGGACCAGCAGCTCGCCGCACCGTCTCCTAGGGGACGGCCGATGCTGCGGTACCCCAAGAGGAACGCCGTGCGGTTCGCCGTCCAGGCTCCGATGGGCCGGACGGGGCGCTTGCTGTCGTTCTTCTCCCTCAACAAGCTGTCCGCGAAGATCGTAGAGGAGCTGGGGAGGTTCCCGGAGCTCTATGTCCCCGGGAGCTCCGGAAGATTGGCGCCCGACTGGCTAGAGCGGAACATCGACGTGCTCTCCCGGTACATGAGGCGGGCCGGTGTACCGACCGAGAAGATCCACCTGCGCATCGGGCAGATGGCGGGAGTCAAGAACCAGAGGGCTTTCTTCGAGCTGGTCGAGAATCGGGTCTTCGGGGAGGGCGGGGACATCGACCTGGCTCTGAAGCCGGGGACGGACCCACGGCTCAGGCAGCGGATCATCAACTTGCACGACAACCCCATCGAGGGCCGGACCTCGTCCTGGGTCCACGAGGACGCCGTGTCTCCGGACGGGGGCACGGTGCGCATCCGGCGCCCGGCGCTGGCCCGCCAGATCCGGCCGGGAGAGGAAGTGCCGGTGCCCTCCTCGCCCACCGAGTTCCTGGAGACGCTGCGGCTCCCCGATGTGGAGCTGCTCATCGACGCCGACAGCGCCCTTCGCCGCCTGGTTTCCCGGGTAGAGAAGTCCGGCGTTCCGGGTAGGCTGGCGGCCGGGGTGCTGTACGAGGTCCCCAAAGCGATCCTGGACCTCTCCACCGCCGTGCTCAAGCCGTTGGTCATGCTCGTCCGCCTGCCCGCCATGGCCATCAGGATCCAGATGGAGCAGGCCCTCAGGGCGTCGGCCTTCGGTTACCGCCCGTTCAGGGGCATACCGGACGGGATCAGCATCTTTCCCGGGGGAATCCCGATCCCGATGACGAAGGTTCGCCTGCTACAGAGCGTCTTCGGAGAGGAAGGGTGGCCTTTGCTCGCCCCCGACCAGAGGTTGAAGGGCTTCATGGACCCGGAAGCCGCCGAAGCAGGGATGTTCATGACCGAGGTCATGGAGGGGGAGACCCCGGTGCATGCTCCGCGGTCCACGGTCGAGTTCAGGACCGGACGGAGAGCTCCGAAGGGCGAGGACCTGGAGGGCTGGCGCCAAGGCCTCGGCCGGCTCCACAACGACTTCCTGCTCCACGAGATCGTGGTCCAGAACTTCGATCGGGACTCCGTTCTGGCCTGGCTCTCGACCGAGGAGCGCGCCGGCCGCTACATGACGGAGCTCCAGCAGCCGGAGCTCGATGCCCTCGGGGTGAGCCGGGAGTGGTGGCTCGACCGGAAAATAGAACAGGTGCGGCAGTACACCCACGACAACCCCGAGCTGTTGGAGATCGTCGCCACGGGACAGTACCGTGAGTTCGGGGGCATCGACCCAGATCTGCTGCCGAACGGGCGGCCGGCGGCGGAGAGGTACAACGAGCTGGCGGAGCTCCGGGATGCGCTGAATGCGGAGCTCAAGTTTCGGAACAGGAATGGGTTCCCGGAGGGAGCCGACGCAGGGTACGACCTGGGGGAGAACGCCGCCGAGATGGCCGCGCTCGCAGATGTCCGTCGGGACACTCTGCGGGAGATGGCAAGCATCCGGGAGGAGTACGGAGACATCGCGCGCTCTCAGCGGAGCATCGACCTGGGCGACAAGAAGGCCATGCGGCGCGCCCTGAACAAGCGGTGGCAGGCGCAGGAGTGGGAGATGCCCGAGACGCTGACCGTCGAGCAGCCGCTCCGGGCGCACCACTACGACGGGGGGGTCTTCGACGACATCCGCCGGTACGGAACGGCGATCACCAGGGCCATGTACAGGCCCTTCAAGATCCTCAGCTGGGTGGACCGCAAGGGCACCCGCGGCAGCCTGTTCACGCAGGCGTACCTCCGCAACCTCGCGGAGCTGAAAGCTCGAGGCTACTCCGCGGTCGAGGCCAAGGCGTACGCTCGGGCCTACGCCGGGGAGGTCACGAGGGACATCATGTACGACCTGACCGCCAGGACCTCGGCCCAAAGGGCGCTCAGGAACATCTTCTGGTTCGCTCCGGCGTGGCAGGAGGTCCTGTACACTTGGCTTGTGAAGATCCCCTCGCTGTCCTACTGGCCCGTGGGGGCCGCGGCGCTGGTCGGCAAGTACGCGCTGGCCAAGGAGTTGCTCCAGGAGATCGGCATTGTGCAGCAGAACGCCGACGGCGAGGACATCATCGTCCTCCCTGAGGTGTTCGGCGGCCTGGTCGAGAAGTTCACGGGCCTCAAGGTGCCTCCCGTCGTGTACGGGAAGCTCTCCGGCCTTAACCTCGTCACTACGGCCGGCGGTGTCCCCGGGCTGAGCACGCCGGGTAACTTCACGCTCGGCAAGGCGGCGCTAAGGTACGGGGGCGTTTTCAAAGCCCTGAGCGACCTCTTCCAGCCCTACGGCCCGGAGACCTCGCTGTTGCCGGCACCGATGGTCTACCTGCACGAGGCGGTCTTCGGGGAAGCTCCACTGTTCGACCTCATGTCACCAGAGCTCGTGAAGTCCCGCTGGGACCAGGCGTTCAACGGCGGCCTCCAATATGCCTTCGCGGAGCTGGAGCACGCCGGCATCCGCCAGCCTCGCGCGGAGGACTACGGTAGGCTGGAGGCGGACGGCACCTGGACCCTCTCGCAGGAGCAGGAGGCGGCGTACAAGCTGGCCAGCGACAGGTACGCCCACATGTTCTTCGACCTGGGCGAGAGGTACGCCCGGGGCATCGCATGGGTGAAGCTCCTCGGCGGGACGCTGTCGCCCATGTCGCTGTACCCCACGTCGGAGGAGCGGGAGGAGTGGCGGAAGTTCTGGGACACCATGATCGCCCCGGAGGGCTTCGGATCGGAAGGGCTCTCTGACCACCAGAAGGAACTGATCAGCACCTATCTGGCTAAGCATCCCGAGAGTGTGGGGTACTCGGTCTTCTACTCCGAGTACGGGGAGAAGCAGCGGAGCTTGCCGTTCGGCGAGACGCTGGACGACAAGTTCTACGACGACTACCTCACCGGGGAGAAGAAGACCATGGAGCCGCTCGACTTCTCCAAGAAGCTCATGTACATCGAGTCGATCAGGCACTACCAGAGCCGCACAGACGCGATCCTGGACCAGATCAGCCCCGGGCGAGACCCGTGGGAGCTGCTGACGATGGGGTTCGCGCGCTCCGCCGCCGTCCAGGCTGAGAAGGAGGCCATCGACAGGTACCTATACCTGAACCAGGAGATCGAGTCCGTCATCCTCAGGACCCGAGAGGGCTGGATCGACGCCCACAACGTCCCGGTCAGGTCCTTCGAGGCGGAGCGCCTGGGGAACACGATCGACTCCATCAGGCAGCTCAGTCCCATGCTGACGGGTGAGTCGGCCTTCCGCCCCGACGAGGTCAAGGTCATCCTGGCCGACCTCCAGGAGATGTACTCGGACCACGGCGATGAGTTCGGCGAGCCGAACACGCCGACCGAGAAGGCAATGGCCTGGTGGGTTGACTCCGTCCTCGCCCCGTACCTGGAGAAGACCACCGCGCTCTACGCGGAGGCGCAGGACCTGGAAGGTAGGGGCCTGAGCCCCTCCCCGGTGTACAACCTGATCAGGACGTTCTCCAACGCGACGCCCCCGAAGTACAAGGGGAAGGAGGTCCCGTCGGTGGAGAGGGTGTTCTTCGGGAACAAGGGCCCGGAGGAGCAAGCAGCGACCGTCTTGAAGTGGAGGACCAGGCCCCTGAGCTGGCTCTCCGACTTCCAGCTGGATGCGGTGGGTTCTTACAGCCCGGAGGTCAAGGACTTCCTGGGCATGGTATCTGCGTTCGACGATACATTCTGGCTCCGGATCAACCAGAGCGGACTCTCCTCCTCCAGCGACGCCTACCAGCGCCTCCTGGCCGCGAGGAGCGCCGAGCTCCAGAGGGAGGCCGCGGAAGTCGGCCCGGAGGCGGTGGAGGCCCTGCGGCTCAGCGAGGCCGCGCCGGTCGTTCGCCTGACCGAGGGTGGCTTCGGCGGGAACTCCCAACTGTGGCAGAGCACGGCCCGCGGCGCGAGCGAGATCGCGGGCGGCCTCAGGGCCGCGGGGCTGAGCCCAAGGGGCTTCAGCGAGTCGGCCCTGAGGGCCAAGTCCGCCCTCTACGCCGCCATCGAGTCGGTCAGGGAGCGGGACGCAGGGTACGACGAACTCTGGACTCGCCTGAGCGACATCATGCGCCTGCGCAACGGAGTGCCGCGGGAGGGCGCTTTGCTCTACGAGGCGATCCTGTTCGGCAACTTCAACGAGAGCGTACCGTACCAGCTAGCCGTGATCGGGGGATAAGGTGACCGAAGAAGAACTCATCCAGTGGGCGCAGGGTGTGGCCGAGAAGTACGAGGGCAAGATCTCGCGCATCCTGGGCGTGCCGGCCGCCGACGTGGTGTTCCAGGTAGAAGACCTCCTGGGCCCCGTCGGTCAGGAGTACGCGGCCACGACCTCCGGCACCACGATCACCCTCAGGATGGGCTGGTTCTTGGACCACCCAGGCGACGAGGGCGGGATCGTCCATGAGCTGGTCCACGCCTTTCAGCAGGTCCCGGAGGGGGCGGCCGGCAAGAAGCGGATCGAGGCCATGGCCGATTATGTCCGCCTCAAGCTGGGGCTGACCTACGAGGGCTGGACCCCATCGCCGGGCGCCCTCAGGTTGGAGGCGCTGGGTCCCGATAGGGTCAGGCGGATCAGCCAGCGGCTCTCCAGCACCGACACGGGGACTGCGGGGACCGCGGGAGACGCGGCCTCCAACGAAGGGGTCCCGGACGACGAGTTCGCCATCGATTGGCAGGCGATCTTCGGCGAAACTGATGAGGAGAAGAAGCAGCGCACCCGCAACGCAGCCGCGAGCTTTCAGAACTACGTGCTCGGTCTGGGGGTAGGGCTGACCCCCAACCTCCAACAGCTGATCCAGGAGGCGGCGAAGGGGAACTACAACCTGGACAGGTTCGTGAACTACCTGTACCAGACGCCCGAGTTTCAGAACGCCTTCCCCGGTATCTTCGACGAGGATGGCTCGCTGAAGATGTCCACGGACCAGTACCTCTCGAACGTCCAGCAGTACCAGTCCATCGCTGTCCAGGCCGGCCTCAACCTCGGCAGCAAGAGGCTGGCCTGGCTGTTCCAGAACGACGTGTCTCCCTCAGAGTACGCGGTCAAGGCGCCCGCGGTGGCCCGGATGCGCCGGGATCCCCAGCTGTACGCTGCTTTCGGCCGCGAGTTGGTGCAGGGAGGGCTGGCCAAGCGGGGCGAGGTCTCCAAGGGAGAGCTGCTGAAGTTCGCAGCTGGCCTCGGCAACTCCGCGTGGTACGACCTATGGCAGGACACCGTGACTAGGAACGCAGCCGTGGACGCCGGCATCGCCATCAGGAGGTCGGCGAGGGCGGCCGAGGCCGGCGGATACGCCACGATCGGCCAGGGCCTGTTGGAGAGGATCTCGGGCAAGGGCCTCACCGAGGATCAGATGGCCGCGGGGATGCAGGAGGTCGCCCAGAACCTGCTGGAGGTCCTCCCGCTCTCTAAGATCCAGGGCTACGGCCTGAGCAAGAACCAGCTCGCCACCGGCACCTTCGGCGGCCCCCACCAGGCCGCGATCCGGCAGCGGATGGAGCACATCCTAAGGACCGAGGAGGCGTTCTCCGCGCCCCGGGCCACTGCCCCCGAACCCAACACCGGCGGCGGCTTCGGCCCCTCGACCTCCAGACCACAGGCGTAACTAGGCCCACTACCTGCACTTTTGCCACCTTAACACGTTTCATGTTAGGATAATAGATGAGCTTAGCGGCTCCGGTTAGCCAGCTCGGGTCCGGCGATCGTCAACGGGGTCAGTTCTCGTCACCCCACATCCAGCAGGTCGAGCCCTCCATACCTGGGGTGAGCTCGGCCTACTCATTTCCCCACCTCGACGGGAGGAGAACCATGGCAGTCGAGAAAGACCCGTTCCGCTTCGACGATGAGGACGAGGACGGAGACACGAAGCCGACCGCCAAGACGGCGGAGGAGCTTCAGAAAGACCTGGCCCGCATGGGCAAGGCGCTCCGCGACAGCGAAAAGGCCCGCAAGGACGCCGAGACGCTGGCGGCGGAGGCCGTGTCTGCGAACCAGAAGGTCTCGCTCAAGACGGCAGGGCTCACCGACAGGCAGGCTTCGGTCTTCCTGAAGGAGTTCGAGACCGTCACCGAGGAGAACATTGCCGCGTTCCGAACCGAAGTCCTCGGCGAAGCGCCGAAGGCAGAGGAGAAAGGCGCAGCGGATGCAGCTACGGCTGCAACCGCGGAAGCTGCGGCCGCGGCCGCCGCTCTCAAGGGCGACAAGGGCTTCCAGCCCGTCACGCTCGGGGGCGGAGGCGACTCGGTCGCTGCCGGTGGCAAGATCTCCCCGAGGGAGCTGGCCGACCTGCTCGCGGTTGATCCCGCGGCGGCGGACAAGGCTGCCCGCGAGGGCAGGGTTGATATGTCTGCCGAGGCTGAGCGCGTCTCAGACCGGCCGATCGGCATCGAGTTCGACTTCTCGCAAACGCCGTGAAGGTGGACTCCGCGGTAGGATACCCCGCGGGATCATCCCTCGTCACGCAGGAGTGGGCGGCCTCGGTGCGGGAGCTGCTGCTCAAGAGGCGCAGGTTCCAAGAGAAGGTCATCAGCAGGCGCGGCGTGATCCTGTTCGACAACAGGAACAAGATCACCCGAGAGTTCCTCGACACGGAGCTCAAGTGGCTGCTCATGACGGACGTGGATATCGTGTTCACGCCTAAGGACGTTGACGCGCTGTACGACGCGGCCGGCCGGCACGGGCCCGGGGTGTACTCCGGGGTCGTGGTGAGCCTGGGGCACCGGGGAATCAAGCCCATCTACGGGGACTGGTCGCCGGCGGCCCAGACCTGCAAGTTCCGGGACCAGCCGCACCCGGCCAGCGCGGCCGACGAGCCCATGGCGATGGTGCCCACGGCCTTCCTCCTGGTCCACCGAGAGGTGTTCGAGGGGGTCGGGGACCAGGGGTGGTTCGACCACCTGCGGTCAACCGACGGAACCGGGAGGGTCTTCGGGGAGGACATCTCGTTCTGCCTGAGGGTCCTCGAAAAGGGGTACCCGATCTACCTCGCTCCCAAGGCGAGGCCGGGGCACGTCAAGACGGGCGTGTTCTATCCAGATAACCGACCAGCGACAGAGGAGTAACCGATGGCCGCAGGCACTACTGGAGTTACCGCACTAGGGGACTCCGCGTTCGCCGCACTCGTGCAGAGCGAGATCATCAAGGAGGCACGCCCCGCGATGACCACCCGCGAGGTCCTCCGACAGGCCCCCAAAGGTCCGTCGAGGCTCGCGCAGTGGACGCTCTACGACGACCTCGGCCCCGCGGATAGCCTGTCAGGCGGAAACGATCTGACCGACGTCACCACGGATGCGATCACCGACACCTCCACGGCGGCGACGGCCACAGAGACGGGCTTTCGCATCGACGTGTCCGACTTCGCTCGCGAGACCGTGGTCCAGAACGCGTACGCCGATATGGCCGCATACGTCTCGCGGTCCATCGGCGAGCAGTTCGAGGACACGCTCGCGAAGCTGATGGACGACTTCAGCAACGTCACCACGGCGGGATCGACCCTCACCCCCGTGGACGTTCTGGCCGCAGTCTCAGGGCTAGAGCAGCGCGACGTGGCGGGCCCGTACGCGGGGTACTTCGACCCGAAGCAGACCGGCGAGCTGCGCATCGAGATCGCCACGAGCTCGGCCTCGTACGAGGTCGGCCGCGACGGCGAGCTGGTTCGTCCGTTCTTCAACGCCGGGTTCTGGGGCACGTTCATGGGGCTGCCGATCTGGCATACTTCTCTGGTCGTGACCACGGCGAACCTCATCGGCGGGGCAGTCCTGGCAGTCGGCTCGGCCGACCGCCCGGCGCTCGGCCTCTACGAAGTCCGTTCGCCCCGGTTGGAAACGCAGCGCGACGCGACCGAGCGTACCTTGCAGTTCGTGGGGACGCAGGCGTTCGGAATGGTCGAGATCGTTGACGGTTCCGGGCAGACGGTCAAGTCCGCCGCCTAGGAGTAGCCTAGGAGTAGCGCAAGGTCCGGGGGCCCGGAGCGTAGGCCCCGGCCCCCGGAACCCGCCCCCGTCCTCACGGGGCGGGCAAGACGCCCTGTCATCAGGGGAGAGAGAGAGAGAACATGGGTAACGACGCCATCAAGGACCGAGGGGTTCGCGGTCTTCAGGTCCCTCGTAAGCTCAGCCTTCTGGGCGGGCTGGACCCGACCCGCTCGATCTACCAGTTCGAGGACTTCATCGGCGACCACATCGCCGAGGACTCCGCCATCGTGGTTAACCAGTCGGGTACCGCCCTGACGGCTGCCGCGATCTCCGAGGCAGCCGGTTTCCCCATCGAGGGGCACGGCGGTTGGATCACCGGCAAGACCGACGACGTGGATGCTGAGATCGACGAGGTCGCTCTGGGCGCGAAGCCTTGGCTCAACCCGTCGGCCCTCAAAGCGGGGCAGCTAGTGGTTTGCGAGATCGCCTTAGTGGTGCCGACCGCGCTGACCGCACGCCAGTACTTCGTCGGTCTGTCCGACGACGAGACCGAGGGCACAGCGACAAACGGTGCATTGAACATCGCTTCCGGCATCACGATCTCTGCCGTGGCCGCAGACGCGGCGGGGTTCATCATGTCTTCGCTCGCGACGGACAACGACGCCTGGTACTCGGCCGCTGCTAAGGCGACCGTGGTCGGGACCGCGCTCAACCTGGCCACGTCGTCCGAGGGGCCGGTCAACATCGGCCCGGCGGTCGTGGACGACTACACCAAGCTGCGCGTCGAGGTCGATGTGCTCGGGAACTGCTGGTTCTACGGGATCGTGTCCGCGACCGGCCAGCGGGAGGTCGAGCCGACGTTCGGCGACTTCCAGGCCGCGGCCATCACGGCCGACATCGTGTACCTCCCGCTCTTCACCGCCGCACCGACCACCACGACGGGCGTCGAGTGGGACATCGACTACATGTAC
>Ga0184633_10001227_pt1 | contig 10529 bp, 11 predicted proteins | sample PLM31_170_b1_FD_133156 | JGI IMG/M metagenome (GOLD analysis project Ga0184633, IMG submission 133156) | Groundwater sediment microbial communities from an aquifer in East River, Colorado, USA - PLM3-1_170_b1 | ecosystem: Environmental > Terrestrial > Soil > Riparian zone | place: USA: East...
ACATCACCGGCGCCGCCCTTCCGGTCGCAGGCGGGTATCTCCTGTGAGGCCGAGCGGGGAGCGCGCGTGACGATTCCGCTCGCGCTGATTTCGATCGACCTGCCGCCCGAGGCGAACGTGATCCTAGGTCACGCTCACTTCATCAAGACGGCGGAAGATCTCTACGAGACCGTGGTGAACTCGGTGCCGAGCGCCCGGTTTGGAGTCGCCTTTTCGGAGGCGTCGGGCCCTCGACTCGTCCGGAGCGAGGGGAACGACGACGAGCTGACGCGCGCCGCGGAGCGGGAGCTCTTGAAGCTCGGGTGCGGGCACGCCTTCCTGATCTTCCTTCGAGGCGCCTACCCGATCAATCTCTTGCGAGACGTCCGGGCCTGTGTGGAGGTCGCGGCGATCCATTGCGCCACCGCCAATCCGGTTTCCGTGGTGGTGGCCCGGTCCGGGGAAGCCGGGGCCATCCTCGGCGTCATGGACGGGTCGGGGCCGCTCGGCGTGGAGGACGAATCGCAGGCGCGCGCACGGCGAGAATTCGTGCGGAAGATCGGATACAAGCGCTCCTGATTCCACCGCCCCATGGACGGCCGGCGGGGCGTTCCACGGTTTTGGCCACCCTCCTCGATTGACCCTCATTTTTCAAGGTGTTAGCCTATAGGGAAGTCTCCAGCCACCCAGACCGCGATCGAAAGGCCATCGTGCACGTCTCCACCCCCAAGGCGTGGGTTCTCCGCCGCCCGGCCGAGCCGGAGGTTGCCCGCCGCTTGGCGGCCGAGCTCGGCATTTCACACACCTACGCATCCCTGCTGGCGAACCGGGGCTTCGTCACCCCCCAGGAGGTTCATGAATTCATGAAACCTTCGCTGGGTAAGCTGCTGGATGCCTTCACGATGCGGGACATGGAAACGGCCTCAGCCCGGATCTGGAAGGCGATCGACGAACGCGAGCAAGTCCTCGTGTACGGCGACTACGACGTGGACGGGATCACGGCCACGACGCTGCTCACCTCGGCGCTGAGCCGGCTCGGGGCCAAGGTCTCGTACTTCATTCCGGACCGCATCCGGGACGGGTACGGCTTCTCCGTGCGGGGAGTCGAGGTCGCCCGAAAACGCCGCACGCGCCTGGTCGTCACAGCGGACTGCGGAATCACGGCGACCGCCGAGGTGCGTCTGGCCCGGGAGCACGGAATCGAGGTCATCGTCACCGACCACCACGAGCCGCTCGGGGAGTTCCCGGACGCGGTCGCGGTTCTGAATCCGAAGCGAGCGGACTGCGCGTATGCGTTCAAAGAGTTGGCGGGGGTCGGCGTGGTGCTCAAGCTGGTCCAGGGCCTCGCGGCCTACAGGCCAGGGGCGCTCCCGGATGATTTCATCCTCGACCACCTCGACCTGGTGGCGCTCGGAACGATCGCGGACGTCGTGCCGCTCCGGGGCGAGAACCGCATCTTCGCCAAGATCGGCCTCGACCAGATCTGCGACTCGACGAAGCCCGGCATCGTCGCGTTGAAGAGCGTCGCCGGCCTCAGGACGCGGCGAGTGGAAAGCGGGCACGTGGCGTACATTCTCGCTCCGCGGATCAACGCCGCGGGACGCCTCGGCAACGCGGAGAGCGGCGTGCGCCTCCTCCTCTCCACCGACCCGCAGGAGGCGGCGATCATCGCCGAGAGCCTTGAAGAGGACAATACCAACCGGAAGAAGATCGACGAATCGACCCTGGAGGACGCGCTCGAGCAGCTCGCCCGGCAGGGTAGGGAGCTGCCCCCCGCGATCGTCCTCTGGTCGGAGCACTGGCACCCCGGCGTGCTCGGAATCGTCGCGTCCCGCCTGATGGAGCGATACCACCGTCCGACGATTCTGGTCGCGGCGGACGAGGACGAGGGTAAGGGTTCGTGCCGGAGCATACCCGGGTTGGACGTGTGCAAAGCGCTTCAGGAGTGCAGCGACCTTCTCATCGGATTTGGCGGACACAGCTATGCGGCCGGGTTGACAATCCGGGCGGAACATCTGGTGGCGTTTCGCGACCGGCTTTGCTCCGTCGTGGTCTCGCGGCTTCAGCCCGACGACTACGTGCCCAAACTTTCGATCGACGGACCCCTTCCCCTCGAGGAGTGCAACGAAGCCCTCGTGGCCTTCCTGGACCAGCTCTCGCCGTTCGGAATCGGCAACGCCGAGCCGCTCTTCATCGCCGAGGACGTGCGGCTGGGCGCGCCGCCGACCGTGGTGAGCCGGAATCATTTGAAGATGAGCGTCCGGCAGAACGGCCGCGACCTCGACTGCATCGGCTTCGGCATGGGGCACATGGCGGGGCCCATCCAGGCGGACGCGGGGCGGGTCTCGATCGCGTTCGTTCCGACGATCAACGTCTGGCAGAACCGAGCGCGGCTCCAACTCAAGTTGCGCGACATCCAGATTCGCTGATCATGTCCTCGGTCCCTCCCGACGCCTTGGGACCGCTGATCGAGGCGCTCCAAAAGACCGGCCGCGCGTTCGACCTGGCCGGCGTGCGTTCCGCCTACGATTTCACCGCCCGCGCGCACGGCCCCCAGCGGCGCCTCACCGGCGAGCCCTACGTGACGCACTGCGTCGCCGTGGCCACCGTCCTCGTCGACCTGCTCGGCGCCGGAATCGACGAGACGCTTCTCAAATCGGCCCTTCTCCACGACGTGGTCGAGGACACCAGCGAGGATTTGGGCTCCATCGAGCGCGCGTTCGGGCGCGAAGTGGCGACCCTGGTCGACGGCGTGACCAAGATCAGCGGGCTCCACTTCGACCGCCCGGAGTGGGAGCAGGCCGAGAACTTCCGGAAGATGCTTCTCTCGATGGCCCGCGACCTCAGGGTGATCCTGATCAAGCTCGCGGACCGGCTCCACAACATGCGGACGCTCCACGCGCTCGAGCCCGCGCGCGCCGCGAGGATCGCCCGCGAGACCCGGGAGATCTACGCCCCGCTCGCGCACCGGCTCGGCATCGCGAGAATCAAATGGGAGCTGGAGGATCTCTGCCTCAAGCACCTCGACGCGCCCGCCTACCAGGAGATCGCCCAGAAGGTCGCGCTGAAGCGGGAGGAGCGCGAGTCGCTCGTGGCCGAGGTGATCCGCCCGGTCCGGGAACGGCTCGCGGCCCTCGGGATCCGTGGCGACGTGGTGGGACGGCCGAAGCACCTCGATTCGATCTACCGGAAAATGCAGGCGCAGAATCGCCGCTTCGAGGAAATCTTCGACCTCCTGGGCGTGCGCGTCATCACGCAGGACAATGCGGACTGCTACCGGGTGCTCGGCGTGATCCACGACTCGTTCACACCCGTGAACGAGCGCTTCAAGGACTACATCGCCACCCCGAAGAGCAACATGTACCAGTCGCTCCACACGACCGTGGTCGCACCCGGCGGGCTTATGGTCGAGTTCCAGATCCGCACGCCCGAGATGCACCAGATCGCTGAATTGGGCGTCGCGGCCCACTACCGCTACAAGGAAGGCGGGAGGGGGAGCGATTCCGAGGTGCTTGCCAAGCTCGCGCCGGTGCTTCGCCACACCGAATGGCAATCGACGGCGGGCGATCCCGACGAGTTCATGGAGTTCCTGAAGACGTCTCTCTATCAGGACGAGGTCTTCGTCTTCACCCCCCGAGGGGACCTGCGGCGGTTGCCCCGGGGCGCCACGCCGGTCGATTTCGCCTATCAGGTACACACCCAAGTCGGTCATCGCTGCGTCGGCGCGAAGGTGAACGGGCGGATCGTTCCGTTGCGCTACGAGCTCCGGAGCGGCGACACGGTGCAGATCATCACGTCGCCGATGGCGAAGCCGAACCGGGATTGGCTCCAGATCGTCCGGAGCCCCGGGGCCCGAAGCAAGATCCGCCATTGGATCAAGATGTCCGAGCACTCGGACAGCGTCACCCTCGGAAAGGAGATGCTCGAGCGGGAGCTGCGCCGCCGCCGCCTCTCCCCCCCGGAGGGGACGAGCCTCGAAGAGCTGGCCCGGGGCATGGGGCATCCGGAACTCTCGGGACTCTACGCGGCCGTCGGGCAGGGCACCGTTTCGGTGGCGCATGTGATCGCCCGTTGGTTCCCGGACGGCGTCGGGCCGGTCCAGCGGATCAAGGAAGCCTCGATCGAGACGCTCCGGGCCCTGACGAGGCGCCCGGGCCGGGGCGTGCAGGTCCAGGGCGTCGAGAACCTCATGGTGAGCTACGCGCGGTGCTGCCAGCCGGTCCCAGGCGATCCGGTGGTCGGCATCGTGACGCGGGGGCGGGGGGTGACGGTTCATCGGAGCGACTGCCCCAATACGTTTGACGGCCGGGTATCGCCGGAGCGGCGGCTCCTCGTGGACTGGAGCGCCAAGGCCGACGACGCCTTCTCGGTGAAGCTCTCGATCTACGGAGTGGATCGGAAGAGCCTGCTCGCCGACATCGCGAAGGCCATTTCGGCGACGAATACGAACATTCGCACGGCGGGCATCAAGGCGAGCGATCGGAACGCGCGCGGCGCGTTCGTGGTGGAGGTGCGAGACCTGGCGCACCTGCGCGTGGTGATCCGCGCCGTTCAGCAGGTGGAGGGGGTGGAGGCGGTCGAGCGAGAGCAGATCTTCGGCAAGCCGCGCGGCGGTGAGACCGGGATCGCTTCGTGAGGGCGCTCGTTCAGCGGGTCGCGAGGGCATCGGTCCGCGCCGGGGGCGAGGAGATCGCCGCCATCGGTGCGGGGCTCCTGATCCTGCTCGGCGTAAAGCGGTCGGAAGCGGTGGGGGAGGCGGCGCGGCTCGCCGATCGTTGCGCCCACCTTCGAGTATTCCACGACGAGCAGGGCAAGATGAACCGATCGGTGCTCGATATCGGGGGAGCAATCCTCGTGGTCTCCCAGTTCACCCTCTACGCGGATGTGTCGCGCGGGCGGAGGCCCGGCTTCGAGCTGGCGGCGCGCCCCGAGGAGGCGGAGCCGGAATTCGGGCGATTCTGCGATGCGCTGGAGGCGCAGGGTGTGCCGACCCGGCGCGGCCGTTTCGGCGCTACGATGGAGGTGGAGCTGGTGAACGACGGCCCCGTTACGATTCTTCTCGAAGGACCATTGGGCTGAATCGCCGTGCGCGCCAATCTCATCAATCCGCTCGGCCCTCGAATCGTATTGGCCACGCGCTCCCCACGCCGCGTGGAGCTCCTCACGCTCGTGGGCGCTCATTTCTCGACCGCGCCCGTGGACGTGGACGAGCGGCCCGTGCCGGGCGAGCGGGCGGAGTCGCACGTCATCCGGCTGGCCGAGGCGAAAGCGCGGGCGGCCAGCGCGGCCAGCGCGGCCGATTCCGGCGGACGGCATCCGGGCGACGTGGCGTATGTCGGCGCGGACACCGTCGTGACGCTCGACCGGGTCATCCTCGGAAAACCGGCGGGGCCCGAGGACGCGGTGCGGATGCTCGAACTCCTCTCCGGCCGAATCCACGAGGTCTGGACCGGTCTCTTCGCCGTTGACCCCGGCGACGGCCGGAGTGTCGGGGGAGCGCTCCGGAGCATCGTGAAGTTCGCGCGGCTCGACGCGGATGACGTTCGGCGGTATGTGGACTCCGGAGAGCCGATGGACAAGGCGGGCGCCTACGCCGTCCAGGGCTACGGCGCGCTCTTCGTCGAGGCGATCGAGGGCTCTTACTCGAACGTGGTGGGGCTCCCGCTGAGTTACTTGAAGCACTTGCTCGGGCTGCTGCGCGAGGCTCCGGTGCCGAAGAGCTGACGTTGGATCCCTTCCGACTCGAGGCCGACCGCGTCCTCCTCCTCGATCAGACCCGGCTCCCCGACCAGGAAACCTGGATCGAGGTGCGGAATGCCGTTGAAATGTCGGATGCGATCGCGCGGATGCGCGTGCGGGGCGCGCCGGCCATCGGGATCGCGGCCGCGCTCGCGCTCGGCCTGGAGGAGGCGCTCGCCCGGGGGAGCGCGGCCGAGCGGATCGGGGTTCTCGAATCGGCGGGGCGGCAACTGGTCGCCGCGCGACCGACCGCCGTGAATCTTTCCCGCGCGGTGTCGCGCGTTCTCGAATCGGCGCGGTCGGCGTCCGCCGACTGTCGGGCGGCGAGGGCCGAAGCGCTCGCGCTCTGGGACGAGGATCGCGCCGCCTCGCGCGCGATCGCGGAGCACGGCGCGAACCTCTTTCCAACCGAAGTTCGGTTCCTCACGCACTGCCATACGGGCGGCCTGGCCACCGGCGGGGGCGGGACGGCCCTCGCGATCATTCTGGAGCTGAGCCGGCGCCGCGGTGGGACCCTGGAGGTGTGGGTCACCGAAACGAGACCCCTTTTGCAGGGCGCGCGCCTGACGGCGTGGGAGCTTCGTCGCGAGGGCGTCCCCGTCCGGTTGATCGTGGATTCTGCCGCGGCCCACACGATTCTGAATCGGAGAATCGAGGGGGTTCTCGTCGGAGCCGATCGGATCGCCCGGAACGGCGACGTGGCGAACAAGATCGGGACGTTGCCTCTGGCGCTCGCCGCCCGGGAGGCCGGCATTCCCTTCATCGTCGCCGCTCCGTGGAGCACGGTCGATCCCTCGACCCCGAGCGGAGCTTCGATCCCGATCGAGGAGAGGGATGAATCCGAAGTGACTGGAGTGAAGGAAGTTGCGGTCGCTCCGCCGGGAATTCGAGTGGAGAATCCCGCGTTCGACGTCACCCCGGCGCGGCTGGTCTCCGCCATCACGACCGAGCGGGGCGTCCGGCGGGGGCCCCACTACGATTTCTCGCGCGATTTCTCGCGCGGTTGACAGGTGGGGAAGTGTCTTGGTAACCTCTTGCGTTTGGTCATTCTATCGAACTCAGGGAGGTTCCATCGATGGGCACGGTTTCGGTACGCGCCTCGGAGATCCGTCAAGACTGGTACGTCGCGGATGCCGAGGGGCAGATCCTCGGACGGCTGGCGAGTGAAATCGCGAGCGTCCTCAAGGGGAAACGCAAGCCGACCTACTCCACGCACCTCGACGTCGGGGATCACGTGATCGTGATCAACGCGCACAAGGTGCGTGTGACGGGCCGCAAGCGCGACGACAAGATGTATTTCCGCCATTCGCTCTACCCGGGCGGTCACACGCTGACCCGATTCCGGGATCTTCAAGCGGCGAAACCGGAGGAGATCATCCGACTCGCGGTGAAGGGGATGCTCCCCCGGAATCGCCTGGGTCGGGCCATGATGAAGAAGCTCAAGATCTACGCCGGTCCGGAACACCCGCACGAGGCGCAGGCGCCCCGCGCGTTTCCGTGGTCGGCCGGCGTCTACCGAACGGGAGGTGAGTGACCCTGGCGACCCAGTATTTCGGAACCGGACGACGGAAATCCTCGATCGCGCGCGTGCGTCTCCTGCCCGGCAACGGCAAGCGCACCGTGAACGGAGTGGACCTCGACCGGTATTTTTCCAGAATCACGCTGAGCCGTCAGGCGACGGCGCCGCTCCAGGTGAGCAATACGGTCGACAAGTTCGACGTCCTGGCCGCGGTGCGAGGCGGGGGGCACTCCGGGCAGGCGGGCGCGATCTCCCTCGGCGTCGCCCGCGCGTTGCAGCTGGCCGATCCGACCCTCCGCCCCCTCCTGGGCAAGGAAGGATTGTTGACCCGCGATTCGCGCATGAAGGAGCGGAAGAAGTACGGACAGGCGGGCGCTCGCAAGCGGTTCCAGTTCTCGAAGCGGTAGACCCGATCCAAGCGGACCCGAAGGACGGATCCGCCAATTCACACGTCCCGGGCCGCGCGGCCGGTTCCCCTGCGGGGGCGCCGCGCGAATCGATGGGACGGAGGCGCAAACCCGGAGGTTTTTCGATTGGCTGACATCGGCATGAAAGAGCTGCTCGAAGCGGGCGTCCACTTCGGGCATCAGACCCGCCGCTGGAATCCCAAGATGAAGAAGTTCATCTTCATCGAGCGGAACGGCATCTACATCATCGACCTGCAGAAGACGCTGAAGGCGCTCCACGACGCCCGCATCCTCCTCGAAGGCATCGGCAAGAAGGGCGGCACGGTGCTATTCGTCGGCACGAAGCGCCAGGCGAAGGACGCCATCATGGAAGAATCGGCCCGTTGCGGCATGCCTTACGTGAACGAGCGCTGGCTCGGCGGAATGCTCACCAATTTCAAGACGATCAAGTCGAACATTCGGCGATTCAAAGAAATCGAGAAGATGGACGCCGACGGCACGCTCGAGAAGCTCTCGAAGAAGGAGCAGTCGGCCATCTCCAAGGAGCGGACCCGCCTGGTGAAGATCTTCACCGGCATCAAGGAGATGACCCAGCTTCCATCCGCCGTGTTCGTGATCGACACCAAGAAGGAGCGGATCGCGGTGGCCGAGGCGAACCGCCTGAAGATCCCGGTCGTCGGCGTGGTCGATACGAACTGCGACCCCGAGGTCGTGGACTTTCCCCTGCCGGGGAACGACGACGCGATCCGCGCGATCCGGGTCTTCTCGCGATTCGTCAGCGACACGCTGCTCGGCGCCCGGCAGGAAGCCCAGGAGGGCGCGGACCTCGCGGCCGAAGCGGCCGCAACGAGCGCCCCGCCTCGAGCCGACGCCGTCGCCAGCGCGTAGTCCCTTCATCCGGAACCCGAACCGAATCGAAGACGCAGGAAGGAGTCACCGATGACGATCACCGCCTCGCTCGTGAAGGAGTTGCGCGAGCGAACCGGCGCGGGCATGATGGAGTGCAAGAAGGCCCTCGCCGAGGCGAAAGGCAATATCGATCAGGCGATCGACCTGCTCCGGAAATCGGGCATGGCGCGCGCCTCCTCCAAGGCCGGCCGCGAGGCGCGCCAGGGCCTGATCCACGCCTACATCCATCCCGGCTCGCAACTCGGCGTGCTGCTCGAGGTGGATTGCGAGACCGATTTCGTGGCCCGCACGAATGACTTTCAAGAGCTGGTGAAGCACCTGGCCATGCAGGCCGCGGCGACCAACGCGGTGGTCGTGGATCGAACGGGACTCGATCCCGCCGCGATCGAGCGGGAGCGGGCGATCCTCATGGATCAGGCGAAGGCTTCCGGGAAGCCCGATGCGATCCTCGCGAAGATCGTGGACGGCAAGATCGAGAAGTACTATGAGGAGATCTGCCTGCTGGAACAGCCGTACATTCGGGATCCGGACCGCAAGGTGAGGGATCTCGTGGACCAGGCGATCGCCAAGCTGGGGGAGAACATCGTCGTGCGCCGGTTCGCCAAATTCCGGATCGGGGAGGTCTGACCCGTATGGCGCGGGAGCTTCGTCGCGTCCTCGTGAAGCTGAGCGGAGAGATTCTCGCCGGCGATGCCGGCTCGGGAATCGACGCGCGGGCTCTCGGGCGGGTGGCCGACGAGCTGAGGGAAGGGCACCGGAGCGGCGTCGAGATCGGCATCGTGATCGGCGGCGGCAACATCATCCGGGGCACCGCGGCGGCCGGGGACGAGCTGGACCGGACGACCGGCGACATGATGGGCATGCTGGGGACGGTGATCAACGCGCTCGCTTTACAGGATGCCCTGGAGCACCGGGGACTCACGACCCGCGTCCTGAGCGCGATCGAAATGCGCTCGCTGGCGGAGCCCTACATCCGCCGGCGCGCGGTTCGCCACCTCGAGAAGGGCCGCGTCGTGATCCTGGCCGCCGGAACCGGTCACCCGTATTTCACGACCGACACGGCCGCCGTCCTCCGCGCTGTGGAGATCGGGGCGGGCGTCCTGCTCAAGGCGACGAAAGTCGACGGGATCTTCACCGAGGATCCCCGCCGGAATCCGGCCGCGACGCGCTACGACACGCTCCGGTACCGCGACGCGATCGACCAGAGGCTCAGCGTCATGGATCAGACGGCGTTCACCATGGGAATGGAGAACCAACTGCCCCTCGTCGTGTTCAACGTGACGATCCCGGGGAATCTCGTCCGGGCCCTCCGGGGGGAGACGGTCGGTACACGCGTGGCCGTGGAGGTCTAGGATGGACCAGAAGATCGCGAAGAACGCGGAAGATCGGATGAAGAAGGCCATCGAGACGATCCGGCACGAGGTCGCGTCGATCCGGACCAGCAAGGCCACCACGTCGCTCCTCGACGGGATCCGAGTCGAGTACTACGGAAATCCGGTGCCGCTCCAGCAGGTGGCGAGCGTGAGCGCCCCCGAGGCCCGACTACTAGTAATCCAGCCCTGGGAGCGAACGGTGCTTCCGGAGATCGTCAAGGCGATCCATAAATCGGATCTCGGATTGAATCCCGTGGACGACGGCGCGGTCGTCCGGTTGACGCTCCCGACCCTCACCGAAGAGCGCAGGAAGGATCTGGTCAAGGTCCTGGGAAAGATCGTGGAAGACGGCAGGGTTCGCGTCCGGACCATCCGCCGGGAGACGAACGATGAGCTGAAAAAACTGGAACGGGAGCACAAGATCTCCGAAGATGACGGCAAGAAGGCGCAGGCGGAGAGCCAGAAGCTCACCGACCGATACATCGCTCTTCTGGACGAGCTGTTTCACAAGAAGCAGGCCGAAGTCATGGAGGTCTAGCATCCTGCCATCGCGACGCGTCGCGATCCGCCCGGCAACCCGAGGCTCGGGGGGAGCGCCGAACG
>Ga0184633_10001228_pt1 | contig 10529 bp, 10 predicted proteins | sample PLM31_170_b1_FD_133156 | JGI IMG/M metagenome (GOLD analysis project Ga0184633, IMG submission 133156) | Groundwater sediment microbial communities from an aquifer in East River, Colorado, USA - PLM3-1_170_b1 | ecosystem: Environmental > Terrestrial > Soil > Riparian zone | place: USA: East...
CTGCTCCTGCACGGCGCGCAGACGGTCGATCCGCGAGCGCGCTTTCTGGAGTTGCTCGGCCGCCACGCCGAGATCATCGCGCCCTCGCACCCCGGCTTCGGCCGGTCGGCGCGCCCGGCGGGGTTCGAGACGGTGTACGATCTGGTGCATTTCTATCTGGACGTCCTCGAGGCCCTGCCGCACGAAAAGCTGACCCTCATCGGATTGTCCTTCGGAGGCTGGCTCGCGGCCGAAGTCGCCGTCACGTGCGGTCATCGTCTGGACAAGCTCGTCCTCGTGGACGCGTTCGGCATCAAGATCAGCGATCGCGAGACCCCGGACATTCTCGACGTCTTCAACACCTCGCCGCAGGAAGTGCAGCGGCGCAGCTGGCACGATTCCGGAAAATGGGCGCCCGACTTCAACGCGCTCTCGGACGACGAGCTGGTCGTTCGCGCCCGGAACTGGGAAGCGCTCTGCCTCTACGGCTGGCATCCTTATATGTACAACCCCCAGCTCAAGCGCTGGCTCCGCCGCATCACGGTGCCGACGCTCGTGCTGTGGGGCGCCAGCGACGGCATCGTGACGCCGTCGTATGGACGGACCTATAGCGAGCTGATCCCCGGCTCACGCTTCGAGCTGATCGAGCGGGCGGGGCATCATCCAGAGATCGAGCAGGCCGACGCCTTCGTCGACGCCGTCGCGAAGTTCCTGAATCACTGACGCTGCTCCGGAGAGAGAGCCGATGGATGCTTGGTGGCAGTGCGAAGTCCCGTACCCGTTCGTGCCTCAGGAGGTTCTCAACGCCGCGGACTCCGTGCGGGCCAGCCTGCCGAACAGGTACTGCGATCCGAAGATCGCCGCCGATCTCTTCGAGGAGGTCATCGACGAGTTTCTCCTGTGCGACGACCTCGGGCTCAACGTGCTGGCGGTCGAGCACCACGCCGGGATCAACTCGCTGCTCGGCGCCAACCCACTGCTCGTGGGCATCCTGGCCCGCCAGACGCACCAGGTCCGCATTCTCAGCCTCGGCACCCTGATCTCGGTGCGGAAGGACCCGGTTCGGGTGGCCGAAGAGTATGCCACGGCGGACGTCATCTCCCGCGGGCGCCTCGAGATCGGCTTCGTGAAGTCGGGCGGTACCGAGATGGCCTCCGCCAACGCCAATCCGGTCAACAACGTCGAGCGCTACTGGGAGGCGATCGACCTCATCAAGAAGGCGTTGAGCCATCACGAGGGACCGTTCAGCTGGGAGGGCAAGCACTTCACGCATCGTCACGTGAACATCTGGCCACGCCCGTGGCAACACCCGCATCCCCGCATGTGGTCGGCCACCGGCGATCCGGAGACCGCCGCCGAGGTCGGCCGGCGTGGCATGGTCCACGTGCTGGTGCTGCGCGGCCCCGAGGGCACCCGGCGCGCCTACGCCGCCCATCGCAAGGCCCGCGTCGAGGCCGGCTTGCCGAAGGTGACCACCGACAACTTCGCCTATGCGGCGTTCGTCTACGTCGGCGACACGGACGAGGAGGGCCTGCGCGTCGGCAGCAAGCTGCTCTGGTTCCTCCACACGAGCCTCAAATCGGCGCCCCAGTATTCGAAGTTCTTGCCGGGCAGCGCACCGCCGGTCAGCCTCGTCAATGCCGAGCAGGGTGTCGCCTCGGCCGGTCAAAACGCCGCGCGGCTCACGTCGCTCACGGCCGAGCAGGCGACGGCCCAGGGCATCCTCTTCGCGGGCAGTCCCGACACCGTCTACCGGCAGGTGATGGAGTTCTACGACAAGGTCGGTGGGTTCGGGCACCTGAGCCTGGTCGGCCGCTCGGGCTTCATGACCCACGCTGAGTCGGAAAAGAGCATCCGGCTCTTCTCGAAGGAAGTGCTCCCGCGGCTGCGCGAGATCAAACCCGTCATCGCCGATTGAAACGGGTCAGCCTCGCGCTGCTCGTCGTCTCCGGCGCCGCGCTGGTCGCGGTGGGGTGCTTCTATCGAGGCTACCTGGCCGGCTTCCTCCCGGGCGCCGCCGCCGAGATGGGCGATATCAGCCTGCCGCCGGGCTTCCGGATCGCCGTCTATGCGGGCGACGTGCCGAACGCCCGGCAGATGGCGGCGGGCCCCGACGGGCTCGTGTTCGTCGGCTCGCGATCGGCGGGCAAGGTGTACGCCGTGGTCGATCGGGACGGCGACCACCAGGCCGACCAGGTCCACGTCCTGGCGAGCGGACTGAACCAGCCCAGCGGCGTTGCCTTCCGCGATGGCGCTCTCTACGTGGCCGCGGTGAACCGGATCCTTCGTTTCCCCGACGTGGCCCGCGACCTCACGCGACCGCCGAAGCCCGAGGTCGTCACCGACGCCTACCCTGCCGATGCGCACCACGGCTGGAAGTTCATCGCCTTCGGCCGCGACGGCCGCCTCTACGTCCCGGTCGGCGCGCCGTGCAACGTGTGCCCGCCCCCGGGCCCGCTGCACGCCACCATCACGCGACTCGACCTCGCCGGCGGACGGCCGGAGGTGGTGGCGCGCGGCGTGCGCAACAGCGTCGGCTTCGATTTCCACCCAGAGACGGGCGAGCTCTGGTTCACCGACAACGGCCGCGACTGGATGGGCGACGAGCAGCCGCCGGACGAACTGAATCGCCTGGCGCGCCCGGGCGAGCACTTCGGCTTCCCGTACTGCCACGGCGATGGCCTCCGCGACCCCGAGCACAACGCGGGCCGCGCCTGCGACGGGTTCACGGCGCCGGCCCGGCTCCTCGGCCCGCACGTCGCCGCCCTCGGGATGCGCTTCTACACCGGGCGCATGTTCCCCGAGCGGTACCGCGGCGGCATCTTCATCGCCGAGCACGGCTCGTGGAACCGCTCGATCCCGATCGGCTACCGCGTCACGTTCGTGAAGATCGACGCCGGGCGCGCGACGTCCTACGAGCCCTTTGCCGCCGGCTGGCTCAAGGGCGGCGCCGCGTCCGGTCGGCCCGCGGACGTGCTCATGATGTCCGACGGCGCACTGCTGGTCTCGGACGACAAGGCCGGGCGCATCTACCGGATCAGCTACACCGGGGGACGGTGACACGATGATGTACGAGGGCTTCCGCCGTTTCGACATCCGCACCAGCGATCCGGAGGTCACGATCCACGGGGTGGTGGGCGGCGTCGGTCCGCCACTGCTCCTGCTGCACGGCAATCCCTTGACGCACATCCACTGGCGCCTCGTCGCGCCCCGCCTGGCAAACGATTTCACCGTGGTCGCGACGGACCTGCGCGGCTACGGAGACAGCGGCAAGCCGCGCGGCCTGCCGGACCACAGCAACTATTCGTTCCGGCGCATGGCGCAGGACCAGGTGGACGTGATGCGCCAGCTCGGCTTCGAGCGATTCATGGTGGCCGGCCATGACCGCGGCGCGCGCACCGGCTACCGCATGGCGCTCGATCATTCCGCCACCGTGCTCAAGCTCTGCGCCATCGACATCCTGCCGACGCACCACGTGTGGACGAACGTCACGCGGGAATGGGCGCTCAACAGCTATCACTGGTCGTTCATGGCCCAGCCGTACGACTTCCCGGAGCGCCTGCTGGCCGGCAACGAGGAGTACTACATCCGGCTCAAGCTCGGCTCCCAGGGCCTGGGGAAGGGCGGGTTCAGCGACGAGGCGCTCCAGGAATACGTACGCTGCTGCACACCCGAGCACATTCACGGCGTGTGCGAGGACTACCGCGCGGCGGCCACGATCGATTACGCGATGGACACCGCGGACCTCGCGGCCGGGCACAAGATCACCTGTCCGGTGCTCGTGATCGTCGGCGGCCAGAGCCATACGAGCAGGTTCTACAGCTACGACAAGGCCTGGTCGAGCTACGTCACCACCCTCGTGGGCTGTGTCGCGCTGCCGTGCGGCCACTATCCCGCCGAGCAGGCGCCCGACGCCACGTACGCCACGCTCGTCGATTTCTTCCGGAGCTGAGCCGCCGGCCGAGCGAGCGTGATGGTGACCACGCTCCCATCGCGTGCAATCCTAGCGCAGGTGCGCCGCGAGCGTCAGCACGTTGTCTCCTCGATCGGCCCCATGGCATCTATACTGACGCGGGCCACGCACCGCGGGATCTCACGAAAACACCGAGAGGCCATGACGCGAGAGCACGGCGATGATTCGAGCCGGCACGCTGGGTCAGATCGTGTTGGCGACGGTCTGTTTTCTCCCGATGCCTATGCGCGTGACGACGAGTCCTCGGACGATCGCTTCTACGTCGCTCCGCGCAAGGTCGTCCACATCGACGACGGCGCCATCGCCGCCCTCGGCCGGCTGTATTCCGAGGTGCTCCCCACCGGCGGCCGGCTGCTCGATCTGATGAGCAGCTGGCGCAGCCATCTCCCGGAGCGTTTGCAGGCTCGCGAAGTGGTCGGGTTGGGGTTGAACGCGGAGGAGATGACGGACAACCCGCGGCTGACGCGCTCCATCGTCCACGACGTGAACCGGACCCCGCGCTTGCCCTTCGGCAACGAAGAGTTCGACGGGGCGATGTGCGCCGTGTCGATCCAGTACGTGACCCACCCGTTGCTGGTCTTACGAGAGGTCCGCCGGGTGCTCCGGCCGAGAGCACCCTTCGTCGTGTCCTTCTCCAACCGTTGCTTCCCCACCAAGGCGGTCGCCGTCTGGCTCAGTACCACCGACCAGCAACACCTAACGCTCGTCCGCTCCTACTTCGAAGCCGCCGGGGGCTGGATCGACGCAACGGGAGAGGACCGGTCGCCCGGGGACCACGGCGATCCGCTGTACGCCGTGTGGGCGCGCACGTCATCGGAATAGTCCCTCGGGGTCGCGTCAACTCACGCCACCATGAGTCGACGCTTCGAGGGTCACGATGAAGCTGCCCCCGGACGGCTCGCGTCCCAGGTACCGCGCGTCGCCGCCGTGTCGGCGCGCGATCTGGCGCACCAGCGCCAGCCCCAAGCCGGCCCCGGCGCGCTCCCCACCGTCGGTAAACCGGTAGAACGGGCGGAACACACCCTCGCGCTCCGCGTCCGGAATGCCCGGTCCATGGTCGCTGACGCGCAACTCGGCCCCGCCCTCGGCGCGGCTCACGCGCACGTCGATGGGCGGCGCGCCATGGCGCCTCGCGTTCTCCAGGAGATTCCGGATCATCCGGCGTAGCAGGCGCGGGTCGCCGCGCACGGTGACCGGCTGACCGGAGAGCTCTGCCTCCTCGTAGCGCGCGCACTCTTCGCTCGCCAGCGCGAGCAGATCCACCTCCTCGTCCGCTTCCCGTCCCTTCACCGCGTCCAGGCGACTGGCGATCAAAATCTCGTCGATCAACGCGTCGAGCTCCATGATGTCTTGCTCGAGGCCGCGCTTGCGCCTGGGATCGGCGTTCTCCTTCATCAGCTCCACCGCCATGCGGATGCGAGCGAGCGGCGTACGCAGCTCGTGGGAGGCATTGGCCAGGAGCGACTTGTGGGCGCCGACCAGCTCCTCGATGCGGCCGGCGGCGCGGTTGAAGCTCCTGGCGAGTTGCGCCACCTCATCGTTACCTTCCACCTTCACCCGCGCCGAGAGGTCCCCGGCGCCGAGCGACTCGACGCCCGCCTGCAGACGCTCCAGCCGTGCTGTCAAACGGCGCACGACGGGATAGGCACCGACCCCGACGGCGAGCGCGATCAGCGCGAGCATGAAGAACAGGCCGACGCCCAGATGCCGGCGGCCGTGCGGCACGCGCGCGACCAGCCACCGGCCGTCCGGCAAATGGATCGCGCCGGCGGGCGGGCCAGCCCAGGGGTGCAACCAGCCGCCGCGGTCGCGACCCGTGTCCGGCGCCGGCAACGAATCGCCGACGGCGGCGAGTCGCGTGCGATCGGCGGCGAACAGCGCAACGTCCGCGTGCAAATTCGCGGCGAGCTTGTCCAGCGCCGCCTGCTGCTCGGACGGCGGTGCCGCGGCGGGTGGCAGCACATTTTGCGCGAGCGTCCCGGCAACTTCAAACGCGTGACCCGCCGGGCCGGCGTCGCCGAGCTGGCGCCACAGGAAGCCCGAAGCAAGCGCAAATGCCGCCAGGCTCGCGAGGACGGCCAGATAGATGCGCAGATAGAGCTTGGGCATCAGTCTTGCCGCTTGGCAAAGACGTAGCCGGCGCCCCGCACCGTGAGGAGACGGCGGGGCTTCTTCGGGTCGTCCTCGATGGCCGCGCGGATGCGTGAGACGTGAACGTCGATCGAACGGTCGAAGGCCTCCAGGGCCTCGCCCTTGACGAGATCCATCAGGGTGTCCCTCGAGAGCACGCGGCCCGCCTTCTCGGCAAGTGCGACGAGCAGCGTGAACTGATGACCCGTGAGGCTGCGTTCCGCGCCATCCACGCGCACGACACGGGCATCACGATCGATCTCGAGCCGGCCGAAGCGCAGCACGTCCGATGCGCGGCTCGACTGGCGCCGGCGGAGGATCGCGCGCAGGCGCGCCAGCAGCTCTCGCGGCTCGAACGGCTTCGGCAGGTAATCGTCGGCGCCTATTTCCAGGCCGACGACGCGGTCCATCGTGTCGCCGCGCGCCGTGAGCATCAGCACCGGAGTGTCGGACGTCGCGCGCAGCTGCCGGCACACCTCGAGCCCGTCGATGTCGGGCAACATGAGGTCGAGCACCAGCGCGTCGTAGGGCTCGCGGCCCAGCTGCGCCAGCCCAGCCCCGCCGGTGGCGGCCGTCGACACCTGAAAGCCCGCCTCGCCGAGATATTCGGACACCATCTCGGCGAGGCGGGGATCGTCTTCGATCAACAGAATGCGGGGCGCCACACCTCCAGTTTACCCGCGGCGCCCGTGCCAGCGGCCGATGCGCTCGGCCAGCTGTTTCCTCTGCTCGGGCGTGAGCACGTCGGCCACGTCGGCGAGCGCCTGAGTGAAGCGCATCGACGCCTGTTCGGCCAGCCTGAGCTGGTCGGCGCGGAGGGTCTCGAGGGCGGCACGGTCGATGCTCTCTCGCGACAACAGCTCGACGGCCTGCCGGCGCGCGTCGTGTATTTTGGCGCGCAGCGGCAACAGGTCACGCGCCGCGCCCTTCACGATCGGGGCGAGCTGTTGCTTCTGCGCGTCGGTGGCATCGATCTCGACGTACAGGTGCTTGAGCATCCGGTCGAGGCGCTCATCCACCATTGCGGGATCGAGCGCGGCGCCCATGAAGCCGCCGCGAGGCCATCCGCCATGGCCGCCACCCTGGGCAAACGCCGTGATGCCGATGCTGGACGCCAGGCCGGCGATGACGGTGGCGATCGCCACGCGCCTGACGAAACGGCGGCGCGGTTTCTCTTCACCGGACGTGGAAGGCTGCGGGGTCTGTGTCGTGTTCATCGCGGCTCCTTTGCAAGGGGGTTGTGAACGTCTCGCGTCGCAAGCAAGTCTGGGCGGGTCCGGTTAAGCGCGTTTCTCTGGCAGGTAAAGTTATGTACGGCGCTGCACCGCCTCCTCGCCCGCGGGCGCGGTGATCACATAGCGGCCTTGCTCGTCGCGGCCGAGCGCCTCCAGCCCCCGCACTTCGCCCCAGGCTCGCAGGAAGTCGCGCCACGCCACCGCGGCGTGCGCCTCCACCAGCTCCGCGAAGTGTCGCGGGCGCGTGCGGAGGTCGGCCACCAGCCGTTCGGCGAGCGGGCTCACAGGTAGTCCTCCAGTCGCACGGCGTCCTTGGCGAAGTATCGGAGCCGCTCGTACTGCTCCCTCGGCACGCCCTCCGGGATGGTGGCGTCGATGCCAAGCTTGGCGGTGGTGGGCAACCCGCCCTTGCCGAGCGACCACGCCCGCACGCTCGGATCGATGTGCTTGCCCCGCGCGCCGGGAATGATGAGGACGTCGTGGTCGGCCTGGATGCGGAAGGTCATGGCCCAGTCCAGCTCGTCGGGATCGTAGATATTGATATCGTCGTCGGTCACGATGGCCAGCTTCACCTCGGCGACCGAGAGAAGCGCCAGCAGCGCGTTCTTGCCCTCGCCGGGGCGCTTGCGGATGGAAGCGATGAGCGTCCAGTAGCAGCAGCCGCCGACGGGCGCGCGAATCGCCACCGGCTCCACGCTCGCGATGCGCAGGGCCTGCAGCCCGGCCGCCTCGATCACGGGCGCGGCCAGCCAGTCGTTCTCCCACGGCATCTGGAGCATGTAGAAGATCGGGTCCCGCCGGTGGGTGATGCACTTCACGCGGAAGATCGGGTTCCACTTCACGTCGCCCGTGATGTGGCTGAACTCGCCGAACGGCCCCTCGTCCGCCGTCCACCCGATGGGCAGCAGCTCGCCCTCCAGCACCAGCTCGGCGTCGGCCGGCACCTCGAGGTCGACCGTCCGGCAGCGCACCAGATCGACGGGCGCGCCGTGCAGCCCACCGGCGATGGCGTACTCGTCCACGTCGATCGGCGCCTTGTACGAGGCGGCCAGCATCTCGTAGGGATGGACGCCAACCGCGACCGCGATCTCGAGCGGGCGCCCGGCGTCGAGCGCTCGCTGGTAGTAGCGCCGCATGTCGGACGAGGACACCAGGTCGATGCCCGTATCGCGCGGTGTGCGGTACATCAACCGGTACGATCCGACGTTGCGGCCGTACTCCGGATCCTTGGACACCACCATGGTCGCGGAGATGTACGGCCCGCCGTCCTTCACGTGCATCAACGGAAGGGGGATCGCGGTCAGATCGACGGCATCGCCCTGCCAGACGACCTCCTGGCACGGGCCATCGCTCACCAGCCTGGCGTCGACGGGGCGGCGGATCCCGTCCTCGAAGCGCCGGGCGATATCGGCCTCCGCGCAGCCCATGGCAAGGGCAAGGCGCTTGCGGGTGGAGACGAGCGCGCCCGCCGCGCGCCAGCTCGGGTAGCCCTCGATCGCTTCGAAGAATGTCGCCTCCTTCGCCTGGGCGGCGAGCGCCGAGAGGTGACGGGGATCGACCGCCTTCTTGATTCGGCGCAGCTCGCCCGCGTCTTCGAGGACGCGTAGCGCGTCGCGAAACCCCTGTTTCATGCCCGCCTCACGCTTTCACGGGGATGTAGCGCTTCACCGCTTCGCGCACGCCTGCCCACTGGGCCGGGGTGAGCTTCACCTTGCCGACGAAGGCGTTGGTGAAGAGCTGCTCGGCGGCCGGGACGTCCTTGGCGCCCATGTACGTGATCACCGTCTCGCGCGTCCGCTTGACCATCTCGGGGTCCATCCAGCCGAGACCGTTCTTCTCGATCTCGGGCGCCAGGCCCATGGCCGTCATCACGCCCTGGCCGTGCTTGACGACGTCCCGGTTGGTGGGGCCGCCCTTGAACTCCTTCACCTGCTCCAGGTGGATGTCGATGGACTCGTTGGGGTGCAGGTACGTGTAGGCGAGGCCCTCCATGGTGCCCTGCATGAACCGGTCGCACACGTCGGGCCGCTCCTTGATGGTCTTGCTCTGGGCTGCGAAGACGAGGCTGTACATCTTCACGCCGTAATCCTCGTACAGCATCGTGTTGAGCTCGAGCCCCTGCGCCCAGACGCTGGGGGCGATCGAGCCGTAGAAGTTACCCTCGCCGTCGACCTGCTCCTCGATCAGCGACTTGATCAGCGCCTCGGGACCCATGAACACCTTCTGGACCTTCGAGTCGTCGATCCCGGTCGCCTTGACGAAGGCCGGCCAGAGCTGGAAGTCGCCGCTGCCCGTGGCGAAGGCCAGCTTCTTGCCTTCGAGGTCCTTGGGAGCTCGGATGCCCTTCTTTGGTAGCGAGAAGATGCCGAGCGGCGACCGGGGCGACAGCATGCCCATGGCGACCAGGTCCAGTCCCTTGCCGACGCAGTTGGTCATCACGCCGAAGTCGATGCTGCCGAAGTCGTACTGGCCGAGCCCGAGCGTCTTGCACACCTCGCCGGAGCCGAAGCCGCGGTCGATGGCGACGTCGAGGCCGCGCTTTTCCCAGAAGCCGAGCTTCTTGGCGACGAACACGTGCGTGTATCCGCCGTGGGGAATCCACGGCAGCGTGAACTTGAGCTTCGTGGGTGACTGCGCCCGGGCAGCCGGAATGCCGGCGGTGACCGTCGCCGCCGTGGCGGCCGTCCCGGCCAGGAAGCTGCGTCGAGTCATTGTCATGGTCGTCTCTCCTCCGTGCCGCCGGTCAGGCGAAACCGCCGCGCGGCGTCTCCGTGCGAACCTGCCAGTACACTACCAGGCGCTCCAGGCCGGCCACGACACCGTACAGTGCCAGGCCCATCAGGCTCAGCGCCGCGATGGCGGCCATCATCAGCGGCGTGTCCAGGAGCCCGTTCGCCATCACGATGAGGTAGCCGATCCCACGCTGGGCGGCGACGAACTCCGCCACCACCACCCCGATCACCGCCAGCGTGATGGAGATCTTCATGCCGCCGAAGATGAGCGGCATGGCGTGGGGCAACCGGATCTTCGTGAAGATCTGCCGGCGCGTGCCCATGTACGCCCGCGCCATCCGCACGAAGTCGTCGTCTACGCTCGTGAGCCCGGTCGCTGTGTTGATCACGATGGGAAAGAAGGCGATCAGGAAGGCCAGGAGCAGGCGCGACAGGTCGCCCAGTCCGAACCACACGACGAAGAGCGGCGCCACCGCCACC
>Ga0184633_10001230_pt1 | contig 10527 bp, 10 predicted proteins | sample PLM31_170_b1_FD_133156 | JGI IMG/M metagenome (GOLD analysis project Ga0184633, IMG submission 133156) | Groundwater sediment microbial communities from an aquifer in East River, Colorado, USA - PLM3-1_170_b1 | ecosystem: Environmental > Terrestrial > Soil > Riparian zone | place: USA: East...
TCCTCGATCGTGGCGTCGTAGTGGATCGTGTCGGCGTCGACCATCGTCAGGCGTTCGACCACGTGTAGGGCGGCGCTATAGAAATTCCCTTGCGCGTCCAACCAGGGGCGGCCGTTGGAATTGGTCAGATCGACGACCAGCGTATCTCCCTCCCAGCGTCCTCGCGCGTCCATCCCCCAGAGGCGAATGTTTTGTCCGACATGCGGACGCCCGTCCGTGGGGATGATGCGAGAGGCTTGGTTCTGCTCGAAGAGAATTACCACATATCCAGGAATCTGGAGAATCTGAGATCCAAAGGGTACATACATCACGCGTGGCACACCGGACGGAGAACACTGTCCTTGCGGGTCCTGGTATTGCTTGAAGTTCTTCTGCTTTTCTGCCGCCGCCCAAGGCTGGTAAGGAATTTTCCCGTCAGCCGGTTCAACGATGAGAGTGGGATTTCCAGGAATGCCGTAACTCTCAGGATGTTCTTCGATGTTCTGACTGCTCCCTGGGCCGTCAAACCAGTATCCCTGCATGTCGGGCTTGCCATCGGGTGTGCGTGCAGGATTGAAGGTCTTGGCTTTCTTCAACGCGCACGGGTGAAACTTGCCCGGTTCTCCCGGACAACCAGCATGGACCGCCTTGTACCAGGGGACATCCTGAGCTGCGGCGGGCAGGGGCGTCAGCGCAACGACAGCCACGACCGCTGCCGCTGCCAGCGTTGATGGGAGCCAGACGGCATCCGCGGACTCGACGATCTCGACAACCTGTGAGTCCCCTCGACACAGGTTGGTGTAGCGATTGGTGTCGAGCGCCAGTCTCACTTCCGCAACTCCTCATCGACGGTGTCCTGCGCGGCCACCGCACGGTCGAAGGCGCCATCCTTCCGCCAGGTCCCAGCGATGTCCTTGAGGTCGCGCTGTCGGCTGCGGCCTCCCGTCACGCCGGCACCGCGGGTAAATGTCTCGATGGCCACTTCGTTGAGGCTCTTGCCCTGCTCGCGCGCGCGGCGACGCAGGACCGCGTCGACGATCTCTGGCACGTTCCGTAATGTGTGCTGCATGCATCTATTGTAGGCAGTGCAAGCAATGTCTGCAAGCGTCCGTGAGCTCCTCTCTCGCGACCCGATCCCTCCTTGGATCCACCAAGCGCCAAGGGATCGAAGCGGGCGCGTGGGTCTGGCACCCCAGCGTGGCACCCGGTGTCAGCTGCTCAGATACACTGGTCCCGACGAGCCGGGGGCGACCGCGAGGTGATTCGGGAACGTGGAGGAAAAATCAGGCAGGGGACCATTCTCGGATTGACCCTGTAGAACTGGTCAGATAAACTGGTCAGATGAAGATTGCCGCGACGGAGTTCAAAGCGCGCTGCCTCGCGCTCCTCGACCAGGTCCACGATACCGGCACACCCATCACCATCACCAAGCGCGGCCGCGTCGTCGCCACGCTACAACCCGCGGGCGACCAGGACGAAAAGCCGTGGCTCCGGCTGCGCGGCACAATCAAGCGGTACCGCGATCCATTCAAGCCGGCGGTCGATCCATCCGAGTGGGACGTCCTGAAGTGAGTGTGGCGCCGCTGCTCGACACTCACGTCTGGCTCTGGTGGATCCGCCGCGACCGTCGCCTGGACGAGGCCACCATGGCGGAGCTGGACTCGCTCCCCCGGGAGAACCGGCCGTACGTGTCCGACATCAGCCTGTGGGAAGTGGCGATGTTGACCGCGCGGGGTCGGCTCGCTCTTTCGGTACCTCTTGCGGAATGGTTGACAGCGGCGAGCCATCCACGATCGGTGCGAGTGGTCGCCATCTCGGCGGCGATCGCCGCCGAAACCGCAGCGCTCGCCGACGCGCCTGTTCGTGATCCTGCCGATCGGATCATCGTCGCCACCAGCCGGGCCCTGGGACTGCCGCTCCTCACGCGCGACCGCACAATCCTGCGGTCGCGATTGGCGGCGCGTTGGGCGCCGGGGTCTTGAGCGCTTCGCACACGCACGTGACGCGGTCGGAGAGGAAACCTCAGCTCCCGGTCGCGATCTGGCGACGAGACTCGTGCGGGGTTCGAAGCTACGGCTGTGTCGCCGGCGCCGGCACGAGCGTCACGGACGTGTAGCGATCGAGCGGGAAGTACTGCTTGAACGTGTCCTGCAGCACGGCCGGCGTCAGTCCCTCGATTCGCGCGGGGCGCGTCAGGATTTCACTTGGGTCCCTGCCGAGCATGTGAACTGCCTGGAGACGTCGCATCCAATACGTGTTCTGCTTGAGGCTTTCCTCGTACGTCCTCTTCGCGCCTTCCTTCGCTCTCGAGGTCAGATCGGCTGAAGGCCCTTCCTGCTGCAGCCGCGTGACGGCCTGCAGGACGCGGTCGGTCATGCCTCGCATGTTCTCTGGCGCGGCCGCAAAGCTCACCTCGATGTGGCCATCGCCGCGTTGCGGCAGAGATTGAGAGAGACCGACCGATACGGTATACGTCTGGCCCAGCGCTTCGCGCAACTCGTCCCGCAATGCCGTGTCGAGTACGGTCGTCGCCGCGAGGAGTTTCTCCTGCTCCACGGGGTCAGCCGACGGGTCGGCGAAGAAGCTGATGACCGTCTGACTTTTTGGCTCGCGGCCTTTCTCGACCTGCACGTTCTGAATCGAAGCGGGGAAGTGCATCGCGACATCTGCGTAGCTTGATGTTCGCGTGCCGGTGGAGGGAAGGGAGCCGACGTAACGCGCGAGCAGCGGGACCACCTGATCCACTTTGAACGCACCCACCATGAACATGGTGAAGTCCGCGGCGTTGGCAAACCGGTCGCGATAGAAGCCGAGCATCTTCGATCGATCCAACCCCGCGACCACGTCGGCGGTCAACGGCCGCGACATGTAGTGGCTCGACGTGTTCACCTCTTCCACTTTCTCGCCGAATGCCTGACCCGGGCTCTGTCCTCGGTTGGCAATCGCGGCTTCCAGCTGTCGCTTCAGCAGCGCAAACGCGTCCGCGTCGTCGTTTGGCGCCAGGAATTCCTGATAGACAAGCTGGAGCGCCGTCTCAAGATCCGCAGGAGCTGCCGATCCGCTGATTTCCTGCGTCGACAGCGAAATCGATGGTCTGGCTCCTGCCGTTTTTCCGGCGAGCAACTTGCCGAGATCGAGCGGCTTGATGCCGCCGTAGCCGGCGAGCTGGACGTACCCCGTCGCGAGGTCCGCATCGAAATAGCCGGCCGGAGGCGCCAGCGACGTGCCGCCCTTCGCGTACATCGTAAAGACGATCTGATCGTTCTTGAAGTCGGTCGGCTTGAGCCACGCTTCGGCGCCGTTGGCGAAGCGCACGATCGTCACGTCGAGATTGGTGAGCTCGCGTCGCGATGCGACCGGCCCGGGCTCGGGTTTGTTCTCCACCAGTTCGCGCGCGATCATCGTGTCGGTCCACGGCGCGACGGCGACCTTGTCGGCGGAGGCCAGCGCCGCGCGCAGGTCGCGTTCAGCCGGCAACTGGAGCCCGGATTTCTCGGGTGCGGTGGCGAGCACGACATCGCTCGCGTCCGCCAGGCGCGCACGTGCCATCACCGTCACGTCGTCGAGCGTAATGCCGGGCAAGGCGCTTTGTACGAGCCGGTACTCGTACTCGATGCCAGGACTCGGCACGTCCTCCAGGAAGTACTGGATGTATTCCTCCGCAAACTGGCCACTCTCGCTCTTGTCGCGTTCGTTGTACGCGCGCTCGTAGAACGACAAGACGGAGCGCTTCGTACGATCCAGCTCAGGCGGCGTGAACCCGAACTCGCGCACGCGGCGCGCTTCGATCGCGAGCGCGCTCAGGCCGTCAGCCAGCCCGCCGTCCTTGACGCGCGCGCTGAGCTGGACCACGTTGACGGTGGGGCTGAGCGACCCACCGCCGACGCTCGCACGGAGAAACTTCGCGTCGGGCTTGCGCTCCAGCTCGGCAAACCGATCGCTGAACATCTCCTCGAACAAGCGCTCGACAAGGATGCGACGATAGTCCGACACGAGTCGTGCACCTTCTCTGGGACGCTTGTGAATGAGTTGGACCGACGAGGACGTGAGCTCCGGATCCGCCGACACATTCACGAGGAGTTGGTTCGGAAGCGGGACCGTGCTGTTCGGCAGCGAAGCCGCAGGTGCCCTGTCTTTGACCGGACTGAAGGTCGAGCGGATCGATGCCTCGACCTGCTGGCCATCGACGTCGCCGACCGCGATGATCGCCATGCGCTCGGGTCGGTACCATGTCTCGTAGAAGGCGCGCAGCCGTTCAACGGGTGCAGTCCGAATGATGTCAGGCTTGCCAATCGGAAGCCGCTCTGCATAGCGGGACTGGAAAAAGAGGACCGGCAGCTGCTTGTCCCGGATTCGGGATCCGGCGCCCAACCCGCCGCGCCATTCCTCGATGACGACCCCGCGTTCCTTCTCGACCTCTGCAGGGATGAAGCTGAGTCCGTCCGCGAAGTCGGCGAGCGCAGTCAATCCCTTCGTGACGACTTCGACATTGTCAGTTGGCAGATCCAGTCTGTAGGTCGTTTCATCGAAGCCCGTGGATGCGTTGACGTGGGGACCAAGCCGCGTCCCGAACCGCTCGAAATACGAGACGAGCTCTCCCGGCTTGAAGTGCTCGGTCCCGTTGAACGCCATGTGCTCGATGAGATGCGCGAGCCCCTGCTGGTCGCCGGCTTCGTAGAGCGAGCCCGCTTTGACGGCGAGCCGCAGCGACAGGCGCTTCTCGGGACGCGGATTCTGGCGCACGAAGTAGCGCATCCCGTTCGGCAGCGTGCCGGCGCGCACTGCGGCGTCGAACGGGACGACATCTCCCGGATTGAAGGTCTGCGGCGCCGCCGCCGGAGCTTGGGCGCCGAGGAGCAGCGCCGTCATGACATAAACGGCCGACAGCATGGCAAGCGCGCGTGTGAAGGGCTTCATCGTGCGAATTATATGCCCAGCCCCGAGATAACGCACAACCGAGCTCAAGCCCGAACCGTGAATCGGCCGAATATCTGGTATCCTGTCGCGCTCGCAGAGTGATCTCGCGGGATCGTGTTGATCGGATCACTCCAGGCGCAGCCGCAATGAACCCGCGGGCCGAAATGCCCCGCGACGAAAATCCTGGGCGTCGAATGGAGGAACCCAGATGGCAGACGAAGATCTGAAAGTCGAGCTAGAGCGACTCAAAGCGGAAAATGAGCGCCTCAAGAGCCAACGTGGTCGCGGCCTCAGCCTCAAGGTGAGCGAGAAGGGCGGCGTGTCGGTCTATGGCCTCGGTCGCTTTCCCGTGACGCTCTATAAGGAGCAGTGGACGAAGCTGCTCGCAATGGCCGACGAGATTCGGGCGTTCATCAAGGAACACGACGCGGCGTTGAAGGCCAAGCCCGAGGGATAGGCCCGAGCTCAGGCCGCGGGCGCTGGCTCGCGGACTCGCTCGTCGCAGCGGCCGCAGGCGCTTTTTAGCGTTTGTGGGCCGTCGGTCAGTACATCCCGCCCATTCCGCCCGCACCGGGCGCCGGCGCCTCCTTCTTCTCAGGAATCTCCGACACCAGCGCCTCGGTCGTCAGCAGCAGCGACGCAATCGACGCCGCGTTCTGAAGCGCCGACCGCACCACCTTGGTCGGGTCGATGACGCCTGCGTGCACCAGGTTTTCGTACTGATCATTCAACGCGTTGAAGCCTTCCTCGGGTCCCAGGTCCCTGACCTTCGCGACGACGATCGAGCCTTCCTGGCCCGCGTTGTTGGCGATCCAACGCAGCGGTTCCTCGATGGCGCGGGCGACGATGTTGACGCCGATCTGTTGATCGCCCTTGAGCTTGAGCCCTATGAGTCCTTTCGACGCGCGGAGCAGCGCGACGCCTCCGCCCGGGACGATGCCCTCTTCGACGGCCGCCTTCGTCGCGTGCATGGCGTCCTCAATGCGCGCCTTCTTGTTCTTCATCTCGGTCTCGGTGGCCGCGCCCACCTTGATCACCGCCACGCCGCCGACGAGTTTCGCGAGCCGCTCCTGCAATTTCTCGCGATCGTACTCGGACGTCGTGTCCTCGATCTGCGTCCGGATCTGCTTGATCCGGCCCTCGATCGCCTTCTTCGTCCCCGCGCCCTCGATGATCGTCGTGTTGTCCTTGTCGATCGTGACCTTTTTCGCCCGGCCCAGATCTTCCAGCTTCAGGTTCTCGAGCTTGATGCCCAGGTCTTCGGTGATCGCCTGGCCGCTCGTGAGGATCGCGATGTCCTCGAGCATGGCCTTGCGCCGGTCCCCGTAGCCGGGCGCTTTGACGGCCGCGACCTTCAGGGTCCCGCGCAGCTTGTTCACGACGAGCGTCGCCAGCGCCTCGCCCTCCACGTCTTCGGCGATGACCAGCATCGGCTTGCCGCTCTGCGCGACGCGCTCGAGCACCGGCAGCAGATCCTTCAGGCTCGAGATCTTCTTTTCGGAGATGAGAATGTACGGATCCTCGAGCACGACTTCCATCCGCTCGGGGTCGGTCACCAGGTACGGCGACAGATACCCGCGATCGAACTGCATCCCTTCGACGATCTCGAGCGACGTGTCCATCGTCTTGGCCTCTTCGACCGTGATCACGCCGTCCTTGCCGACCTTGTCCATGGCCTCGGCGATGATCGTGCCGATGGGCTCGTCGTTATTGGCCGAGATGGTGCCCACCTGGGCGACCATCTTGCCGGTGACCGGCTTCGACATCTTCTTGAGCTCGGCGGTGATCACCTCCACCGCCCGCTCGATGCCGCGCTTCATGTCCATCGGGTTCGCGCCGGCGACCACGTGTTTCACGCCCTCGCGATAGATGGCCTGGGCCAGCACCGTGGCGGTGGTGGTGCCATCCCCCGCCAGATCCGACGTCTTGCTCGCGACTTCCCGCGCCATCTGGGCGCCCATATTTTCGAGCGAGTCCTTCAGATCGATCTCTTTGGCGACGGTGACGCCGTCTTTGGTAATCGTCGGCGATCCGAACTTCTTGTCGAGGATGACGTTGCGGCCCTTGGGGCCCAGCGTGACCTTGACCGCGTCGGCCAACTGATTGATCCCACGCAGAACGGCCTGGCGTGCTTGCTCTCCGTACACAATCTGCTTTGCCATGTATGTGTGTCTCCTGTAACGGTCAACCGTCACTTATCGGTGCTTCTTGGTTTTGGTTTTGCCCCTGAGGACGCCCAGCGTCTTGTTGATCGTGCTCTTGACGCCGGCCGACTTGTGACTGGTCGTGCCTTCGCTGACAGCCAGCACGTCATCCTCTTTCATGATGAGGTACTCCTTGCCGTCGAGCTTGATCTCCTGACCGGAATACTTGCCGAACAGGATCAGGTCGCCGGCTTTGACATCCAGGGCGACCCGCTTGCCCTCGTCTGTTGTCCTCCCGTTTCCGGCCGCGATGACGGTGCCTTGCTGCGGCTTCTCTTTGGCCGTGTCCGGAATGAGGATGCGGCCGATGTGCTGTTCGCCTTCCTCAAGGCGTTGGACGATGATGCGGTCGTGCAGCGGTCTGACCTTCATGCTTGTGTTCTCCGTCTGGTGTAAGACTTGGAGCGTTTCCGAATCGCCAACGTGAATAGGACGGCTGCCGGAATGGGAACGGCTTTGGTGAGGGCTGGAGCGAGATCCCCAACTGAGCGTCGGGGCTTACGGCAGTGCTCAGGAAAGCTGAACACCCCAGTATACATCGAATACTCACCGGTGCGATACGCGGTGTCGCGCGATCATGTATACTTGAACCTGCCGTCCAGAACTGAGCCCGCCAGCGTTCGAGTAGTGCCCCGTCTCTATGAATCGGGAGGGACTGATGTCGGAACGAAACGGCGATCGCGCCAGATTTCAGAAGGATCGCAAGCGCAAGCTGCGCCGTCGCCAGCGCGTTCAGCAACTTGTCAAGACGCTCCGCGCACGAACACTGGAGTCCGTCGATACCCGGAACAGCGCAGGTGTCAAACCTTGAGCCTGACGAGCCGTGTAGCCGATGCTGAACCGCTGCCCGCGCCGACGGCCTGCCCGTTTTGTCGGTCCGCAAAGATCGTGACTGCGAGCAAGCAGGTGGACGCGTCCGCGTATTGGCGCTGCGAGACGTGCGGTCAGGTCTGGAACGTCGGACGGCTCCGGGAGTTCACGCGCCATGGCTATGGAGGGCGGTAAGGGTCGCGAAGGGCTCAGCCACAGAGCCGAGCCCTTCGATTGGTGATCCGCAGAGCCGTTAGCTGGTCCTCAGGTACTTGTTGAACCAATCCAGCGTACGTTGCCACGCCACCTTGGAAGCGGCCTCGTCATAACGGGGTGTGGTGTCATTGAAGAAGCCGTGTTGGGCCTTGGGATAAATGTAGCCCTCGTGTGGGACGCTGGCGGCCTTCAGTGCCGCATCGTACGCGGGCCACGTTGCGACGAGCTTCGTATCCGCCTCGCCGTGGTGGACCAGGACGGCCGCTTTGATCTTGGCCACGTCTGCCGCCGCGGGCACAGCGCCGTAGAACGGAACGGCGGCCCCAAGGTCTGACCCCAGTCGGGTCGCAAGCGTGTTGGCGACGCCTCCCCCAAAGCAGAACCCCACGGCGCCGAGCCGGCCTGTGCTCTCGGGACGCGCCTTCAGCCAATTCGCGGCCGCCACGAAGTCCTCCATCATTTTTGGGCGATCCACTTTGCCAAACAGCTCCCCGCCTTTTTCGTCGTCGCCCGGATAGCCACCAACGGATGTCAGCCCGTCCGGCGCAAAAGCCATGAAATTCGCGGTGCCGAAACGCCGCGCGACATCTTCGATGTACGGATTGAGGCCGCGGTTCTCGTGAACGACGAGGATCGCAGGAAATTTTCCGGCCGCATTCGCCGGACGAACGAGATAGCCCTTGATCGAGCCGTTGCCCTGCGGCGAGGGCACCGTCACATATTCGGTCCTAATCCGCTTGTCGTCCTTGGGGACCTGCTGCGCCCAGGCGTAATTGGGCTTGAGCATCTCAAAGATGCCCACCGCCGTAAGTCCGCCGACGGCAAACTTTCCTGCTCCTTCCAGGAACCCACGACGGTCGAGATCGCCATGAACGTAGCGATGAAACAGATCCAAAAGTTCCTGTGGGAAGTCGGAGGCCTTTTTTCGTTCCATTGCAGTCATCTCCTTCGCTTGTGCTCGAGTGTTACTGTGGTGGCAGCGTTTCAATTCTTCACGTCGTGATCTTACCGCCGTTGTCCTTCACATCTCAAAAAAAGTACACGTGAGATTGATCCAGTCGATCTTCGTGATCACGCCCTTCAACGTGATTTGCTTTCCCTGGGGATGCTACGCGTGACAGCCACGCCGGTGCAACCCCGTTTTCAACCCGACTGTAGCGAAGTGAGACACATCGGGCGTCGCTATCAGCCCGCTGGCGGGCGCACAACCTCTTGATTGGCGGTGGGTTGTGGGGACAGGCGCCTGTCGGCGCGACACTTGTATGATCGTAACGGACTATAGAGGACTGTAATGAATACTGGCGTCAGAATTTCGCTCCCAGTATGGGAATGGTCTTATGAACGTCGATGAAGGGATATGGCTGACCACCGCCATCGTGACGGGTGTCGTCCTGCTGATCTTCGCGGTGAACGCATTTCGCAAGTAACCGCGTGGCCAACCTTCGCCCAAGCCGGGATCTGTAAATAAGCTGCCTCACGCCGTAGAGCGAGGTGTCATCAGCCGATAGACAGGGAGATACGCCGCTGTCGCCCATTCACAACGGCGAACTCCCTTAGTCGGAGGTGACGAAATGAGAAGAGAAGTCGCTTGGTTCGTTTTGGGCCTGGCGGTCTCGGTTGGGTGCTCGTCGGCCGGTGGTGGCCCCGAACAAGCCGCGGCGGGACCGGAAGGTGCAGCACGTGAGCCCGCTCGCGCGCAGCCAACACCACGCGGCGATCAGGCCGCAGCCCCTGTCGCCGCTGAACAGCACGCATCGTCAGCGCCCCAATTCCGAGAGGTGACGATTCCCGCCGGCACAGCACTGCAGGTATCTCTCGAAACCGGTGTGTCGTCCGACGAGAGCGCCGTCGAAGACATCGTGCGAGCGAAGCTCAACAAGCCGATCGCGATCGACGGGACCACGCTCGTGCCGGCAGGCGCCGCGCTTGTGGGGACGGTGCTCGAAGCGAATCAATCGGGCCGCGTGAAGGGTCGGGCGTCGGTCGCGTTCCGTTTCGATCACCTACAGGTGGGCGGGAAGACGCATGTCATCCGCACGCCGCGAATCGAGCGCGAGGCGGAAGGGACAAAGAGCGAGGATGCAAAAAAAATCGGCATCGGCGCGGGCGCCGGCGCGCTGATTGGCGCCGTCGCCGGTGGGAAGAAAGGGGCGGCCGTCGGCGGCGCTGTTGGGGCAGGCGCGGGTACCGGGGTTGTGCTCGCCACGCGCGGCCAAGATGTGCGCCTCGCCGTCGGTACCTCGTTGAAGACGACGCTCGCCGAGCCCCTCACGATTGAGGTGCCCGTCGATTGACGTCGAGGCTCGCAAGATTCCCGTAAGCTAAGGAGGGCCGGCTCGAGCCGGGCACACTATGAGTTTCAGCGATCTCGCTGACGTCCGCATCAAAGCCGCGCTTGAGA
>Ga0184633_10001231_pt1 | contig 10525 bp, 6 predicted proteins | sample PLM31_170_b1_FD_133156 | JGI IMG/M metagenome (GOLD analysis project Ga0184633, IMG submission 133156) | Groundwater sediment microbial communities from an aquifer in East River, Colorado, USA - PLM3-1_170_b1 | ecosystem: Environmental > Terrestrial > Soil > Riparian zone | place: USA: East...
ACGCCGACCGAGAACCACCGTTAGGCTGGAAAGAGGTCGGCAAGAGCGGGCCTAAGGCGGAATGTTTGACCTATATCAAGGAAGTCTGGACCGATATGCGACCCCTCAGCTTGAGAAAGCAAATGCAGGAGAGCAGAGGCAAGTCATAAATACCCGTCCCGGCGTCGTCGGTAACGATTGTTTGTACTGGTAAGCGAAAGCGATTGAGGATGAAGCATAGACTTCACAAGTGGTTTGCTGTGTCTGCCGGTGTCTTTATCATGGCATGGTGTCTCAGTGGGATTGCGATGATATTGCCGGTCCCACAATCCGGACCACTTGAAAAAAAATCTCAGCCATCGGTGAATTATAGCGAGGTGCCGTTGTCTCCGGCGGAGGCACTAACAAAGCTCTCGAAGGTGTTAGAAAGCTCGACTCAGGTCAGCTCAGTCACTATGCTCCAGATCCGCGATTCGGTCGCCTATAGGATGACTTTGCAATCCGGCGAATCCTACCTACCTGATGAACGCGAGCTCGGGTGAGATATTGACGATCGATCTGCAAATCGCGGAGCAGATCGCCCGCCACGAGTTTTCTACTGAGGTCCCGGTTCGTGAAGTCGTCCATTTATTCCAGTAGGACTCTGTGTATCCGCGGGGCCCCATCCCTGCCTTTAGGGTCATATTCGGAGATCGAACCGCAACAATTTCTCACGTCTCCATTCAGGACGGCAGCGTCCGGCGTGCCAATCGTTGGAGTCGCCTGCAGGATAGGATGATTCAGCTTCATACTTTCCGCAACCTCATCGCAGGGCATGAAAAGCTTAGAAGAAGCTTGTTGCTTGTGTTAAGCCTGCTGGCATTGGCAACCGCCGGGACCGGCAATTACCTGGCCCTGTCGCATTGGCTGACTCATAGACGGTTACGACGACAGTAGTCCCGATATCCTAGGGTAGTCGAGCATCTCTTGGCGTGGAATAAACCCGGTAGGTGCGTCATTGTAAAAAGTCTCACCGACCACCAGTCACAGGCGTCGTGGAGAATGCTCGGCAACCGACAACACATGAAGTCGGTCTGGTGCTCTGTTCCCGCACCCTGTTAACTTGGTTACTGAATTTATCGTCACTAGCTCGCTACTGTAGAGTCCAAAAGCTGGCTCTACATACAAGGTAGCTTCTCGTCGCCGAACACATACTGCTAGATTCACACAGAGCCATGAGTGACCTCTCCCCAAATGCCGTCAACCTCCCGCCCGAGCAGCAGGCGATCAGGGCGAAGTGTTTTCATCCGACGGGAACCTTCGTGGAGTTTAAGAAAGAAGAGGTCGAGCAATCGATTCCGGAGCGATTCGAGAAGATAGTTCGTAAGTATCCTCACCGGATCGCTATTAAGAGCAGAGATCAGTTACTCACCTATGCGGATTTAAATGAAGCCGCCAACCGCGTTGCTCACGCCATCTTGGAGAGTCAAGGTGAAGGCAACCGCCCGGTAGCGATTCTGATGGAACATGGGCCGTCGATTCTCGCCACTATACTGGGCGTATTAAAGGCGGGCAAGATATACGTCCCCCTCGATCCTGGTTATCCGATCGAGAGACTTAAATTCATGCTCGAGGACGCACAGGCGGAGCTCATTGTCGCGAACAACATAAATTTATGTCTCTCCCGCAACATAGCTGATCGAAGCCTTCCAGTAATTAACATCGACAAAATCAGCATAGCGGCGATCCGAGATCCCGCCTTGCCCATACCAGCGGACGCCTTTGCCTATATCCTCTATACCTCAGGGTCAACCGGCGAACCTAAGGGAGTTGTCGATAGCCATCGCAACGTGCTTCACGGAACACTTAGATTTACCAATGGTCTTCACATCAGCGCCGATGATCGATTAAGTTTTACTCATTCCTGCAGTTCGAGTGCTTCAGTAAGAAGGATTTTTCCGGCTCTACTAAACGGCGCGTCTCTCTTTCCGTTTGATGTAAAGCAGGGAGGAATGCAGGGTCTCGTTAACCTGCTGATCGACGAAAAGATTACGTATATCAGCCTGGGGCGAATCCGCGATTTCGTCCGTAACTTAAGCGGGGAAGAGGCGTTTCCCAGTCTGCGGCTCGTCTCTTTTGGAGGAGAAATTGTTCACAACAGGGATGTGGAGTTATGCAGGAGGCTCTTTCCTCCGCACTGTCTCGTAGGGGTATGGATGTCGACTACCGAGACAGGAAACATCACGCAAAATTTGATTGACAATGAGACACAGATCACGGGTGATATTGTTCCGATTGGTTACCCAGCCGAGGATATGCGGGTTATGTTACTTGATGACGCGGGTAAGACGGTGCCAGACGGTGAGACCGGTGAAATCGCGGTGAAGAGCCGATATCTGTCGTTCGGTTATTGGCGGCGGCCCGATCTCACCGAGGCCAGGTTTTTCGCCGATCCCGACGGCGGTGAGGAGCGCATTTATTTTACCGGTGATCTAGGCCGCATGGATCTCGAGGGCTGTCTCTATCATCTCGGGCGGAAAGACGACCAGGTCAAAATCAGAGGCTATCGAGTCGAGATGGCCGAGACTGAAGCGGCGCTGCTGAAGGTCCCGAATATCCGCAAGGCATTCGTTACGGCTTTCGAAAAAGATCCGGACGACAAGCAACTCGTTGCGTATATCGTGTCTGACTCGGATCCTGCGCCGACTACGACTGCGCTACGACACGCGCTCGCGAAGTACCTTCCCAACTACATGATTCCATCAACTTTCGTGATTCTCGATGCGCTTCCCTTGACTCCGACGGGAAAGGTGGACCGCAAGGGGCTGCCAGGCCCCAGCATGACTCGGCCTGTTTTGGACGTGGCTTATGTCGCGCCGCGAAGTCCGGTGGAACAAGAGCTGGCTCGGCTGTGGGCCGAGATTTTGACTTTGGACCGCGTGGGAATCAACGACAGCTTCTTCGAATTAGGTGGGCACTCCCTGTCAGCCGTGCGGCTCATATCGGCGGTCATTAAGACATTCCAAACAGATTTGCCGCTGCAAACCTTATTTCAATCCCCGACGATTGCGGAGATGGCCGCGATCTTGGTCAGGCACCGAGGGAAAAAGCTCAGCGACGACGAGATGGGGCGCATCGTAACGGAGTTGGAATCGCTAACCGACGAGGACGCGCAGCAACTCCTCTCGGCGGCAAGCGACGCAGCAAACAACAAACTAACGTCCATCATCCGCTGATTCGCAGCTTCACACCGCCATTGGGGCGAGATGAACGCACGGAAAGTCGGCTGCTTTAGCTGCAGTGACGGCAAAGGCCTCGGCTAGAGAGGCCCAGCCAGAAGAAGCTCTGGCCGGGATCCTCGATGAGCTGGACCTCTTATCCGACGATGAAACGCGACGTCTGCTGAGTAACGAATAGAAGGGTCCTGCTGCGAGTCCGTAAGGCACTGAACTCACAAGTTGCCGAACCTACTCAATTAGAGATTTTTCGCGAGCTATGAGAGAGGCAAAGAGATGTCAGACCCTCAAGTCACCATCGTGGTAGTGCCGAGGGAGCGTTTTAGCCATAGTGAGCACACCCTCGCGAGCGTATACCGGGAGACGACATTTCCCTTTAGGCTTGTTTACGTCAGTGCCGGCACCCCAGAGCCTATGTACCGTCGGATCGCATCGGAGGCGGATTTGAAAGGCTTCAAACTGATCCACACCGACTGGTATTTGTCGCCCAATCAAGCACGCAATCTCGGCATGAGAGACGTTCGCACCAAATACGTGGTCTTCTTAGACAATGATGCGCTGGTCACACGAGGTTGGCTCGAGGCCTTAGTACAATGCGCGGAAGAAACGGGAGCATGGGTTGTGGGGCCGCTCTATCTTTTTGGGGAGATCGAGCACCAGAAGATACACATGGCCGGCGGAATACTGAAATTCAAGGAGCAACAAGGGCAAAGAGTGCTTTACGACGAGCAGTATCTTTTCGATACACCGAGAGCTAGCGTGAATGTTCCGCTTCAAAGAAACACTTGGGATTATGCGGAATTTCATTGCATGTTGGTTCGCACGGATGTGTTCGCGCGACTCGGCGTGCTGGATGAAAAGTTGTTGAGCCACCAAGAGCACATCGACCTGTGTTTGGAGGTGCAAAAGGGCGGCGGAGAGGTTTATATCGAGCCGAAGGCAGTTACGACCTATGTGCCGCCGCCTCCTTGTGAATGGTGGGATCTGCCCTATTTTATGTTGCGCTGGAGTGAAGCTTGGAACCTGAGGACAGTGCAGCATTTTAATCAAAAGTGGAATGTCGCGACCGTACGCTTTTTTACGGACACGGCCGAACCCGAAGCGGATCACACAACTTCACGGTGGGCCCGAGGGCATCGTCGTCTGATGACCGGTCTCAACATCCGCGAAAACGGAACGACTGATCCCCGCTCGTCCTGGGAGCAGGCGCAGCTCATGATTGCGCTGTTTTTATCCGTAGACAAGGATCGTTTTGACTTGATGCTGACGACCGATTCGGGGGAGGTGCTTGCTTCCGAGGCTGCTTTAGACCCCGACCAACTATTCGAGAGATTGCCCGCGCATTTGCAAGCTGCAGACAACAGTAACTTAAATATTATGATCCGGCCTCTGGCGAATGAGCGGCCCGGCGAACCCTTGTTAGTAATGGTCGACGATCTCGATTCTCGGGCAGTCGAAGAGGTGCGACCTCACGCATTTTTGACTTTACAGACGAAGACTGAGCGCTACCAATGCTGGGTTGCCGTTGGAGCGGCGAGTTGGCGAAGCGCTGCCGCGCTGCGCCGTCTGGTGGGCCCAGATAAGCCGAGGACCGAGGCCGGTACCTGTTGGGTTAACCTCGCCGGCGCTAAAAACGTCCGTGCATCCTGGCGGGACGCGCAGGGCCGGTATCCGCGCGTCGCGCTCGCCGAAGCCGTTGTCGGACGCCTCGTAACGGTGCACCAGCTGGAGAGCAGTAAGGCCGTGTCACATTTATGGTCAGGTCACATCGCCTAAACCGATTGAGCAAAGAACGCAATGTTGAATGATGAGCTGAATCCTAAGAGCGTAGAGATAACGATCGCGATCACCTCTACCTTTACGGCGGAGCCGCTCGAGCGACCGCTCAACTTCTGGCTGGAGGAACTCCAGATACCGGCGCGGATCACGTTTGCACCGTACAACCAGGTATTTCAACAACTCGTGGATCCTTCGAGCTTGCTCGGGACCAATCGCGGCGGCGTCAATGTCATTTTGGTCCGCTTTGAAGACTTGCAAAGGAATGCAGTGGCACGGGAAGCTGCGGAACTATCGTTTCCGCTGCTCGAAAATAACGTGCGGGACTTCGCGCGTGCGGTCACAGCCGCCACCGAGCGATCGGCGACGCCGCAGCTCGTCTGTTTGTGCCCGGCTTCACCGGCGGTTGTTACGGAGGCGGACACAAATCGATTCTTCGAGGAGATGGCAGATTTACTGAAGGCGGAGCTACAAGAAACACCCAGCGTCTATGTCATTTCGACTGCCGAGCTATTCACCAACTACCCGGTCGCAGAATATCATGATGCGCACGGTGATAGGTTGGCTCATGTTCCGTTCACGCCGCTATTTTTCACCGCGTTGGCGACAATGGTTGCGCGTAAGATTTACAGCCTTACGAGCAGCCCTTATAAGGTAATCGTGTTGGATTGCGATCAGACATTATGGGGCGGGGTTTGTGGTGAAGATGGAGCGCTCGGTGTTCAGATCACTCCGCCATGGAAGAAAATCCAAGAGTTCTTGCTGGAACAATATCATGCCGGCATGCTGCTTTGTTTGTGCAGCAAGAATAATGAAGAGGATGTCGTTGAGGTGTTCACGAGTCGTTCGGATATGCCTTTGAAACTCGATCATTTTGTCGCCCGGCGAATCAATTGGAGGCCAAAATCGGAGAACATCAGAACTTTAGCACGGGAGTTGAATCTCGGAAGCGACAGTTTCATCTTTCTCGATGATGATCCTGTGGAGTGCGCGGAAGTGCAATCGAACTGCCCTGAAGTGTTAACCTTCCAAGTTCCGCGGGACCCCGAACAGGCCGCGCGATTCTTATCGAATCTGTGGATCTTTGACCATCTCAAGCTCACCGCCGAGGGGCAACAACGCAACTTAGCCTACAAACAGAGCGCAGAGCGGAAGCGCTTTCGCAATGCATCGCTCAGTTTTAGGGATTTTCTAGCGGGTCTCGATCTGAAAATTGAGATTTTGCCATTAGCTCCGCATCAAATTCCCCGTTTGTCGGAATTAACACAGAGAACCAACCAGTTTAATTTTACGACCCATCGGCGTTCCGAACGCGAAATTCAGAGCCTCTGTCAAGTGGAAGGCGCAGAGTGTCTCACCGTAAACCTAAGAGACCGGTTTGGCGACTATGGCCTCGTTGGCGCCATAATTTTCAAAGCCGTTCATTCCATTCTCGTGGACACCTTCCTGCTGAGTTGTCGCGCCCTCGGCAAAGGCGTCGAGCATCGTCTGCTGTCGAGATTAGGCGAAATTGCTATCCAGCGAGGTTTAAATCGAGTCGAAGTGCGATATCTCCAAACCAACAAGAATCGCCCGGCCTTAGAGTTTTTGGACGGTGTTGGCGCGGATTTGAAGGAAACAATTCACGGAGGTTTTCTTTTCAGATTTCCCGCCGAGTATGCGGCGGCCATCGAATACAGGCCGCGGGAGTTGGCGACAATCGCCGCGGGGAGCGCCGAGGAGGAGGGTCTTTCGGTAATGTCCTCTGATTCGGGGGATGCGCGAGAAAAGGCGTCGCTGTTAAGTTCTATGGCCATAGAACTTAACGACGCCGAACGAATCCACCGGGCGATTTTACAAACGCGCCGTCCTCTGCCGCGAGACGTCGTGCCGTTCGTGCCGCCGCGTACTCCGCTCGAGAACCGTCTGGCTCACATGTGGTCGGAGCTGCTGGGATTAGAACGTGTTGGCGTCCATGACAACTTTTTCGATTTGGGAGGTCACTCCCTTCTCGGTATGCAGGTTCTCTCGCGCATCCGAAAAGATTTGGGCGTTGAGCTTTCGCTGAGACTGTTCTTTACGACTGAACTTACTATTGCCGGACTCTGCCGGGAGATCCTAACGGAACAAGTCCATGCAGCCAGCTCCAATGAGCTTGAAGCGGTTTTGAAGAAACTCGAAGCGCTATCCGATGATCAGGTCAAAGCGCTGCTGGCCAGAGCGGATCAGGGCCAAGACTGAGTTTAACGGATTTGTGAAAATATTTCTGGCGCAGAAATTATCGTATTCGCCGACGTGGACCGGGGCAGCAAAATCGAACCGAGCCCTCCTGCAGTGTCTTAGCCGAAGAGGTCACCGGTGCAGAGTCCTCGCGTTGGCGCACACAGCAACGCATTTTGCGTCGCGCGGCGGATCGTTCGACGAGTCAGTGAATCCGGCCAACGCCGGATTTTCGACTTCGACCGAGAGATTTGATCTCCAAGGCGTTCAGGTTCACCAACTCGCCGACACCAGTCAATTTTGCAGTCAGCTTCTGAAGCGAGTTGGAGAGTTTAGGCCGGATTGGATTTTGATATCAGAGGATCCTAGTTATCTCGCGCTGGCGGCTGCCCTGGAGAGCATGCCGGGACGTGTTGTTTTTCTATCTCACAGCCAGGCGACTCTGCCTTTCGGCCCGGAGTGTTTTTCGCCAGATCCACTGAAGGCGCAGATGCTGAACCGGGCGGCCGGAATCATAGCGGTCAGCAATTACCTGCAGACTTATATTCGTGTATGGGGCGGCCTGCACTCCGTCGCCATTCCATTGCCGGCTTATGGGAACCCGCCGTTTCCTTACTTCGGGTCATTAGATAACGCCTTCATAACGATGGTCAACCCGTCGGCCATCAAAGGCATTTCCATTTTTTTAGAGCTGGCGCGCGCATTGCCTGCGGTAAGGTTTGCCGCGGTGCCGACTTGGGCCACCACCGCTGCGGACCGGGTTGCCCTGAAACAATTTCCTAATGTGCAGTTGCTTCAGCCGACCGAGGATATAGATCAGATTTTCGCTCGGACGCGCGTTCTAGTGATGCCGTCGCTCTGGGGGGAGGCCTTTGGGAAGATCGTTGTAGAGGCCATGCTCAGAGGAATTCCTGTCTTGGCGAGTAATGTGGGTGGTTTGCCTGAAGCAAAGCTAGGTGTGGACTACCTTTTGCCGGTTTATCCTATCGAGCGATATGAGACGCGCAGAGATGAGCAGTTACTTCCACTTCCGGTCGTTCCTGATCAAGACGTTATGCCTTGGCTCGACGCGTTAAAGCGGCTGCTCTCCGATCGAGCGCATTATGAACGGCTCTCGGCGGAGTCGCGAGAGGCCGCGATGAATTATGTTTCCGGTCTTTCAATTACGCTGTTTGAGGAATACCTGGAAAATCTTACTCCCACGCTTGGGGTCAAGCTGGATGGTTATGGCCGAGAGAGCGATCGTTCTTCATCAGCGCTCAACAATCTGTCTAAGGAGCGCCTTGAGCTTCTCACCTTGTTACTAAGAAAAAGCGCTCCGCGAGATATTAAGCAATAAAATGTCACAGAGGAAACTCTAGTGAAGAATATGGCTTGGCGCATGGGAGAGCCTCCTTTCGACTGTTCCCCTATTCTGTAATTTCCTCCTCTCGTGAAAAAACGGGCGTCATTTAACCTGACTTCATCTAGATAAGCTTAGCTCTTTGTCATTGGACAGGCGAGCGTGGATATGAATCTCCAATCTGCATAATGAACAACTCGTTTGCCGGCCTTTGTGTACTTTTCAGAGCGATTGCAAACCACACTCTGTCGAAGTTCTTCGTGCAGTGATGCATGATCAGGGCTAGTCAGCACCGCGGCTTCCGACGGCGGAGAATCGAGTTGAAAAGAGGCGGCCCGAATCTGGACTGAAATGTTAGCCCTGGATCCGGTGGAAATCCATGATTATTGTTGACTTAGGGTGAGGACCAGAGAATCAATCGATGTGTGGAATCTTTGGCATTCTGCAGCATAAATCGGACCGCATACCAGATCAGCGCTGCGTCGAAACATCGGCCGGTCTGATGCATCATCGTGGGCCCGATCACCAAGAGACATATGTGGATGAGGGAATCGGGCTAGCTCACACGCGGCTTTCACTGCTGGACCTCCACCCACGCAGCAACCAGCCCTTTTGGGATCGCCGGGGTCGGTACTGTCTCGTCTACAATGGTGAAATCTACAATTATCGAGAGCTGCGTAGCGAACTTGAAGAGCAAGGCATTGAGTTCAAGACCACCAGCGACACGGAAGTTCTATTAGAATGCTTGATCCATCATGATGTTAAGGCCACACTTCCAAGACTGGAAGGGATGTTTGCGTTCGCTCTCTACGACAGTCACGAGCGCTTGCTGACAGTTGCACGGGATCGCTTTGGCATCAAGCCGCTTTACGTCTACGATCAGCAAGATTCATTTATCTTTGCATCAGAGATTGCGGCCATGCGTCCATGGATCAGGTTCGAGGCTGACCTATTATCAATCTCGTCTTACCTACAGGGCCCTGCTGATCAACAAGGACCGGCAAAAGGGTTTTCTTTTTTCAAACATATAAAGATTGTAGCGCCGGGTACCCTAATTACCGTGCAGCGGGGTGGTCACGCGCACTACAGCCGTTTCTTTTCATTGGGCGACTTTTGGAATGCCGGAGAAGTCGAACGCTTAAAGCAACTGAAACCGAGCCAAGTGGTAGATGAAGTCGAGGAGATGCTGCTGAAAAGTGTGAAGATGCAGCTCCTGGCGGATGCTCCTGTGGGAGCGCTCTGCAGCGGGGGCGTAGATTCTTCGATCGTCGTGGCCATGGCATGTAGGTTCCACAATAATCTCGCGATCTTTCACGCTGACGTAGTCGGGCGTGATAGTGAACATGATGCTGCCGCTGCCCTTGCGAAACACTTGAGACTTGACCTCAAAACAGTAGAGGTCGTCGACCAGGATTCCATCGAGACGATGCCGGAGGTGATGGAGCGTTACGGGTATCCCTTTACACTCCATCCAAACTCCGTGCCGTTCCTGATGGTGTCCAGATTGGTGCGAAGCAATGGTGTCAAGGCGATCCTTACTGGAGAGGGATCGGATGAATGTTATATCGGCTATCCTCGGACCATATTCGGCTTGCGAGATTTCATCCTTCGATTACCCCTACGGACCTACCACATATTTCCGGGATTGATCAAGCTGCTATTACGAGGTCATTATCGTGGCCTCATCAGCGAAATCCGGACTCTTAGTCCAAAACCCGATAGGCTTTATAAGCCCGCGTCTTACGTGTCGGTGCCCTCACTCCAAAATCGGTTTGAGAGGGAACTGGAGTACGACGAAATCTGCAGTCACATTCAACGTATCACCGGTAAACCTGTGGATTACAAGGAAATGACCTGCGTGGATCAAATGAGCTATCTTCTTCGTACGCTGCTGCACCGAAACGATTGTCTTGGGATGGCTGCGAGTATCGAGTCACGGTTCCCGTTTCTCGACAGCCGTCTTGTGAAACTGGCCATCAACATACCGTATCAATATAAGGTACGATTCTCCCCG
>Ga0184633_10001233_pt1 | contig 10510 bp, 13 predicted proteins | sample PLM31_170_b1_FD_133156 | JGI IMG/M metagenome (GOLD analysis project Ga0184633, IMG submission 133156) | Groundwater sediment microbial communities from an aquifer in East River, Colorado, USA - PLM3-1_170_b1 | ecosystem: Environmental > Terrestrial > Soil > Riparian zone | place: USA: East...
AATAAGTGAGGGGACTTGTGCGGATGTTGAGTGCATTGGTGAACCCGAAGTTGAGCGAACCCTCGAAGATGAGGCCGGGGCGAAGGGGCGGATTTCAGGCACGCGTCTCACGGCACTTGCCTCTACGACAGTTCAAGTCATCGGTGGCCGATTCTAAGCTTTTCGACGCGGAGAGCGATCACCGTGGCTCATCGTAGAAGCGATCGACAACTCGTTCGGGGAGGTGTTCTCGGACGATGAAGGAGTTCTCGACAATCTGCGACGTAGATTCAGCGACATCGAAGCGATCGGCGAGCGCTAACCCGCCGCTGGAGCCGCTTACGTTCTATGTTGATTTTCACTCTGCCTTTTAATGACGGCTCAGCGGCATAACGATATGGAGGGGACCGTCGAGGTTGGCTAGACCCTATTACAGCAAGATCGCCCGAGAATGGCACGAAGTCACCGGATCGACCGGGGGCCCACTCAAAAAGTACGTGCTGAATGATGTGCTATTGTCCAAGATAGGCAACATCGCTGGCCTTTCTATTCTGGAGCTTGGCGCAGGCAACGGGTATTTCACGAGGCTCCTGGTTCATCGGAAGTCGGGAACGCTGCCTTCAAGGATCGTCATAACAGATATTTCAGGTAAACTGCTGCAGTTGGGACGGGCGGCTCTTCCGGTGTCGATTGCCGACTATCGGCAGCTTGACGTGGGAAAGGACTTTCCATTTGACGCCGCGGAGTTCGATCTGGTTGTGGCCACCATGGTATTCAACGAGATTGGCTCAGCAGCGCTGAGGAGGTCATTAAGGGAGTGTTGGCGGGTTCTGCGTCAAAACGGCCGGCTCCTCGCAACAGTGACCCACCCTGACTTTGTTGACACGTTGGCAAAGAATGGAAAGCTCTCACAACTCGGCCCAGAGTTTTGGACGATGCCTGGGAGCGGTACGCTACGCGTCCCCGTGGTTCCTCGGTCCGAAAGTGAATACGAATCGACCTTTAGAGAGACAGGGTTCTCGTATAGGTCGGAGGCAGTCTACCCTTCGACTCAGGTTCTATCGGAGAGGCCCGGTCTTCGACACAGTGGCGGTGCTCCGCTCGCACTGGTCTACTTGTGCACGAAGGGTGAAGACGAGATTGAGAAAGGGGTTGTCCACCACGGCGCGACTCAACGCGAAGGATCCAAGTGACCAATAAGGATTGAAGCATTATTGCTTGTCATTTCGATCCCTTAATGGTTAAAGACATAATCGCTAGGCCTAAGCGATCGCTGCAGTAGACGAGCGGCCACCACAGTGCGCTCAAATTACACCGGGCCTGTGGGTCTACTACACTGGCTGGTCCTCGGGCTTATTCCTCGCTCCATCCCTTTCTGACTGCCAAACCACGCTTGGAAGGACACTACCTGCCCGCAGGGATTTTTAATATCCCGTCTTTCTTCCCCCAAAAATCTTAACCGTCCGTCCTTCCTAGTACGGGCTAGCATTAGACATCGCTCGGTAAATAGGACGGACATCCAATGAGAAAATCACTAGCGGCGATCCTTTTGGGGGTAGCCGTGTCTTTGGCTGCAGCAGTGGGTCAGCCTGTGGAGGGATCGAGCAGTCCTTCGTCGGAGAGCCGAGGCGGATCGCAGGTGGACAACATCCGGCACCGCTGCCGGCATGACGCAGGGCTTAAACATAATAGGATTTACAGAGGCAAAGACAAATGAGGTCTCCCGTCGGAACCGGAACGAAGAGATAGGCTCTGCCAAGAATGTCTCGCCCGTAATTGCATCCGATGATGAGTTCATGCGCTTGCGTTCGATCACGAGGAGAAAACAACAATGAAAAGATTAATAACGGCGATCATAACAGGCATATCCCTTCTGTCTATGATGACAACTCCTATTCATGCCGCAAGCCACACGCAGTACCATCAGCTTCTTGCTCAAGCCAAGGCTGATCCCAAAGCCGCGGATTTCACCGCCCTCCGGCTGGCCTTCGCGCGCACGGATCTGTACGACCCTTATCGCTTCATCCAAGGAACGAGAGATATGGAAAAATTCCTGCAGGATTCGCTCAAAGCCCAGGACTGGGAGCGAACCCTGAGGTATCTCAATACTCTCTTAGAACTGAACTACGTGCGCATTAACCTCCACCTCACCGCGGCACTATCTACAAAAAACTCGGAGACACGGCGCGGGCTGAATACCACCTTGCCTTCGCGGAGGGGCTCATGGATTCCATACTCCGCTCCGGCGATGGCAGGACGCTCGAGACCGCGTTTGTCGTAATCAGCTTGGAAGAGCAAGGAGACGTCCGGGACCTGTTTGGGCTACAGAAGATCAGGCAAGCATCAGTCACCAGAGGCAACCGTCGGATCGATCGCATCACCGTTCAAAAGAACGACGGCTCTCAACTGTTCGATCTGTACTTCGATGTCACAATCCTCTTCACGGCAAAGTAATGCTATGGACTTTAGGCAGGCTCGATGCTTGAGCTGCCTTCGCGGTTTTGGAGCTATTCCAGCAATCAAGTGAAGAGAGGAAGGAACAGAGATGAAGTTTGGAATCCAAGAACAGATCCATTGTATCCACGATGTGTCACTTAAAGGTTCAAAGGGAGAGGATCTATGTCTCGGTTATAAAACGAGCAGCTACTGGATCGGAGCAGGTATCTATCTGTCAGACGACGGATATGTCCTGAAGATCAAGGGCGATAACAGTTACTACTCCTTCCCGCCGACTGATAAGGTGGAGGCTCTACAAAAGCAAGAGCTCCTACCAGAGCCGCTACCCGATTACTCGATACCATTTTACGAGTACGCCTTCGGTTATTCACTGTGGATAGTTCTTTTGGGTGTTGCAGTCTACACGCTTTTCAAAGATAATATCCTTGGAAAACGGAAAGAAACCCAGCCGGCTTTGTGAGTCGCAAATTTAAGGGTACGAATTCGCGCAATAAATGGTACCTGACACCTTTGTTCCTGTGTCGAAAAAGTTGACTTAACCTAACCAAAAAAACGCGGCCGTCCGTCTTTCCTACCGTAGGGGGTGCGAGCCTTGCTTCACCGGGGCGCGCGAATGATCATGATTTGCAATGACGGTAACACTTGCGTATATGCTCCTGGTTTCCCGACTACTGCTCTCACGGATAGTAGCGCAGTTGGTTAGAAGGGAGAATGGACCGTGGCTAACAAGAGCTTGTTTACGTCGCTGAGAGGTTTGCTCTTCCCAGACGCTGATGCCGTCAATGAGGAGATGGCCCCGGCCTATTCTCTGACGCCGAGGCAGGCCCTTGCGCAGTATGCGGCGACAGGCTGCCTGAATGCTACCTACTACGCCAGCGCAGAAGAGCAGTTGAAGACGGTTCTTGACCTGTGTAAGGAAATCGAGCCCGAGTTCCTTGCTCACACGGCCGTGTTCTGTCGAGAGCAGGGGTTCATGAAAGATATTCCAGCTCTTCTGTGCGCCGTGCTTTCCGTGAAAAGCCCAAAGCTTCTCAACGAGATCTTCGAACGAGTCATCGACAACGGAAGGATGCTTCGCAACTTCATACAAATCCTGCGCTCCGGCGCGGTGAGACGAAAGTCACTTGGGACGCTGCCGAAGAAGCTGGTACTTCGGTGGCTCGAGTCCCGCGATGACGAGACGCTCTTTAGGGCCTCAATAGGTCGGAAACCGTCGCTTGCAGACATCATCAAGATGGTCCACCCAAAGCCGAAGACCCCTAGTCGAGAGGCTCTGTACGGGTACCTCATTGGTAAACCGGATAGCGACCGCAGCGAGGCCCTGCCGGCAATCGTCAAACACTTCGAGGCGTACAAGGCGGGAGCAACTCCTGAGCTGCCGAACCTTCCGTTTGAGATGCTAACGGCGTTGGAGCTCGGCACACGGGAGTGGACTGAGATCGCGCGCAATGCGCCTTGGCACATGACGCGAATGAATCTCAACACTTTCGCTCGCCACGGCGTCTTCAAGCAATCAGGGATGACACAACTCATTGCGGATCGCCTGCGGGATGAAGCGATGATCGAGAAAACGAGAGTATTTCCGTATCAGCTTATGGTCGCCTTCGCGCTGGCCGACGAGCGCGTGCCAGGGATCATCCGCGATGCGCTTCAGGACGCTATGGAGATAGCGCTGAAGAACGTGCCGAAGATCGAGGGGAAGCTCTACATCTGTCCCGATGTTTCCAGTTCTATGAGCTCGCCCGTGACAGGGCATCGCAAAGGGGGAACGAGCAAGGTCCGGTGCATCGACGTTGCGGCCCTTGTAGCTGCGGCCATGCTCCGCAAGAATCCGGAAGCGCAGGTAATCCCATTTGAACAGGACGTGGTGGCGGTAGACCTAAACCATCGCGACAGTGTTATGACGAACGCTTCTAAACTTGCCTCCATAGGTGGAGGAGGAACAAATTGCAGCGCGCCGTTGACTCTGCTCAACAAGCACAAGGCTAAAGGCGATCTGGTAGTCTTCGTTTCTGACAACGAGTCGTGGGTAGACGCCGGGGGCGGTCGCGGCACGGCGACCATGCGAGAGTGGGCCGCCTTTAAGAAGCGCAACCCCTCGGCGCGGTTGGTGTGCATCGACATACAGCCGTATAAAACAACGCAGGCAGTGGAGCGCCACGATATCCTTAACGTCGGCGGCTTCTCGGATCAGGTCTTCAACGTGCTTGGCGAGTTTGCCGCCGGTCGTTTGAATCCCGACCACTGGATTGGGGTTATTGAGGCCGTGAAGCTGTAGAGTTTATAGTTTAAACATGCTAATAATACGCAAAGCGCGACGAATGCCGGAGGAACTACATCCAATGGCTCCGGCGAAGCCGGGTGCAAGTCCCGGCCCGCGTAAGCGGTAGCTCATGATAGAGCTCCGGAGGGACGTTTCTCTAATCCTTGTCGTCGCGCTTTTTTCTTTAGCGCAGTGGTTGTTCTTCCTCGTTGCTTCCACCTAACGGTCCCGGTAGCTATGCGCTCAAGTTGACAGAGGGCATCTTCGTGAGATCGCTCATCACTCCAATTAACTCTTCATTCGCGCCGTTTTGTCCGGGACAGTTGAGCTCAACTGCCTACGCGCACCCACCTGACAATGACGATTAGGTCTCAAGCGCGACGCGTCCACTATGTGGGAACTAGAGCCTTTTCGGGCAGCGCTGTATCCCGCCTGGCTTATGCGTCAGGGGGAGGAAAAGGCGCCAGGAACCATTTTCTCTTACAGCAATGAAAGGACTTGCCTCTCTGCCGTAGCACAAGCAGAGATAGGGACAGCGAAGAAAGTAAGGCTTTCTTCTCAACGTAGAAATCCATCGCTGTAAGAAAAAGCAACTCCAGGCTAGCAACTTCCTGCCTTTCTTCCCGAAAAATCCTAACTGTCCGTCTGTCCTCATAGGTGGACCGACTAAATCACGGTAATTTAGTTCGGGGAGGCATGGAGTGACTCCACCGATCCGATAGGACGGGTGGCCGAGTGGTTAAAGGCACCAGACTGTAAATCTGGAGCTCCGTTCGGAGCTACGGAGGTTCGAATCCTCCTCCGTCCACCAGCTTGTTGCGGATCGCGTTTTGTTGCCGGAGCCGATCCACTCGGCAGAGAATTTTCAAATAAATTCGAATCGAATAAAGGAAGGAGAACCGACCACCGGATCGGTCTTCCGTCTCCCGTCTTCGGTCAGAAAACACGGGGCGCCCGTAGCTCAATTGGACAGAGCATCAGACTTTGACTCTGAGGGTTGGGGGTTCAAATCCCTCCGGGCGTGCCAGAGCGCACGAAGGAGACAAATGTATCAGGAATCATTTTGTCTCATAACTTCCCCGGTGACTGGATAGATTCCGCCAAAAAAGTTTAGTGTCGGTGTTGTAACGGTAGCCTGTTCGGTTGTGGCCCGAACGGAGTTGGTTCGACTCCAGCCCGACACCCCACTCAATGCAGCGGTAATTGAGAACTATCACCTTCCTCGCGCTTTCCTCAAAAAAATCCAGCTCGTCCGTCTCTCGGAGTAACAAGCCCGCAAAGATATGACAAAACTCGAAACTCTCTCTGTCGGCGCGGTTCTTTGTGGCAGATATGAGATCATAGCGCTCCTTGAGCAGGGACTATGGAGTGCCACCTATCGTGTGGTCAATCGTGAGGGCTCTGGCCGATCCTGCGTGCTGAAGGAATTCGTCCCGGAAGACGAGAGTATGATGAAGCTTGGGCAAGCGTTCCAGCGTGAGCTGAGCTTGCTCGCTAACGTCTCGCAGCCCGGCATCCCGCTACCGCCGGCGTTTTTCTCCGAAGGTGGGCGTTACTACTTGGTTCAAGAATATGTGGAAGGGCAAACACGCGACGAACTCGTGTGCACGCGTACAGATGCTGCACTGGCGGCCGCGCAGAACGCGATGCCAGTGGAGTCCGCCGCGAATTCCGGGGCAACGGTCATCGACGGGGCGCCAGCCGGGGACCGCGCCGCGCAGCATCAACCGACCCGCATACTCGTCACCTTTGTCCTCGCAGTCCTCGCCGCGAGCGGCCTCTGGTACTGGGCATCGAGCACCCGCGCCCCAAGGGAGTCAGCACAGCCGAGCAAGGTAGACGCCCCTCTGCTCTGCAATCAAACGCCTCCACCCGTAGGGCCGTCCTCAGTCGGCACGACGGCACCCTGGCGCTTTCCTTACATCGACCCCGTAGCGGTACGGGCGGCGCGGCAGGAACTCGTGGAGGCGACCCATCTTCCGGGAGCTGTCGGAATGATCAGGGTCTGCTACCCAGAAGGCTGGGTCGTGCAGACGGCGCCCACTGCGCTTGAGATCCAGCATCCCGACGGAATGGCGGGGTACGGAATCTACTTCGATGAGAAGCGTCCCGAACTGACACTGGATCTGATCTTCGGACAGGTATACTCGGCGTTGCAGCGCGACATCCCAGACGCCAGAGTTTTCGCTTCGGCGCCCACTGCCTCCGGCATGATGTTTCAGCTCGTAGGTACCTATCGTGGGCGGCGCGTTTACACGATCCTTGAGATAGCGATGGGTCAATTCCTCTTCGGGGTGATGGTCGTGCAGGGAATCGAGGAGTACCTGCCCTCGGTGCTCGCGATCGCGCAGGAAGCGCGCACGCCCTCCGACGGTGGGTGCATCATAACCCCGTGGGACGAGGACACGCGTTGTCATTACGAGGCGTGGAAGGAATCCAGGGACAGGTACATCGCGCAGGGAGGAGGTAACCACGACCCCTTGTTTCACTTCCTCGCGTTGATGAGGTGCACGATGCGCGACGGTCGGTGAGACAACCATCGAGTGCGCACACGATCTCGTTGGAATGTGCGAGCCCGCATAGCGCGCTGTTTACGCGATCCGAATTCGTAATGCACCTCGGATGAAATCCCCCCTCTCCCAAAAAAACAACCCGTCCGTCTTTCTTATTAAAAGGCCTAAGAGGAGAGATTCCATGGGTAGCAATCAAAACCAGAAGCAAAGTTTTCAATCTGCATGTCTGAGGCTGACCCTTGTCTACGTCGCAGGGTTCTTAATCCTCGGTTTTCTCAATGGCTGTGCAGTCATTGGCCTCAGCCTTTTGGGGGCAGGTGCGAGCGCCGCCGCAGAAAAAGCGGTCGCTCACACCCTGGATGGTGCAGCTCAGCGCACATTCACCGTATCCCTTCCCCAATTACGGACGGCTGTATTAACCGGTCTTAACCGCATGGGATTCAAAGTGGAGGGTAAAGAGATAACGTCGCAGGGCGAGCTTATTAAAGCGAGTACCACTGACCGCCAGATAGAGATTGAACTTGAGGCCATTAGCCCCAAAGCCACACGGATGCGCTCGGTGGTCAGACAGGGGATGTTTTTCAAAGACCGAGCTACGGCCACTGAGATTATCTTGCAGACGGAGAAGTTAACCAATGGAGCGTAAGAATCACCATGAAGAAAAATTTTTAAGGTTCAACTCCGATCCCTGATGCTGCCGTTCGTAGGTTATCGAAAATGACGTAGAGGATTTGGAACCCTTCTCGGGTCGCTATGATGTCTTGTGACAAACCTGCCTTTTCGCTTCCGGAAAATCGCCATTTCGCAACGCGCCTCAACGTAAACGTCGACCTCCACTCTTTCCCAAAAATCCCACCTGTCCGTCTTTGATATTAAGGCCGGAAAGTAAATACGGAAAAGGAGAGACACGCGATGAAAAGAGCAACGGCAGCAATCATGTTAGGACTGACCATTTTTATGACGGCGGCTCCTACGTTCGGGTGGCAAGATCAGAAGGGAACTCAACGGAGGGAGTACGATAACTGGAAGGCCCGAAGGGAAGAGTACCTTAAGCGCGCCGACGATTGGCGAAAGGACCGCGAAATCTACAGGAATGCGGATCCTGCCCGGGGGGCGGGCCATCCCGATCCGCGTTACTACCCCGGAGGCCGGCCTTTCAGGAACCACCAGTAGTATTAGGCTGATCACGCTGAGCGGGTCATCGCTTTCTGCCGCAAGTGCTTGTTTGGTTGGTGTAATCTACCTTCGGCTGGTGCTTGTATCAGTGGTGCCGTTGCCGCGAGGTATGATTTCGGAATTCTTCGTTGACAGTCAACCAGAAGCTGCGATATAGACGGTGTCGTCAAACGCTCTACGGGCCCGAGATCTTATGGCCGGATCCTTATACCACGGGTTACAGGAGTAAGATTCATGAACCCTCAGTCCGGTCCTTCTCTGAGTGAAGCAGCGCTCGTTCACAATGTCGTGAGTGGCGTCCATGGCGCCCTGGAAGAGCTATCTCGACGTTACCGAAACGAGCTTCTGAACATCTGCCAGTCCATCGCACCTAGTCTAAGTCTAGAGGAGCGCGAGAAGGTTTTTCAGACTTTCCTAGAGACCATCCGGCGCGATCCGGCTTCGGCCTTTGCCAATTATAAATCGCGCAGTGCTCTCGCCGCTTACCTGACCGCTCTGCTGGCGAACCACCTGGCTCCGCGCGTACTGAGTGTCGTCCGCCTAGACGCCAGTCAAGGCTTCAATGTTCTTCAGCAGCTTTTCGGAGAGACTTTGCGGCGGGCTGTGAAGCAGTACTTCTTCAGTCAAAAAAGCGAAGACGACGGTCGGACACAAGATGATGTCTACCATGACGTCTTAGTCCATTTGATGGAGAATAGCGGCCGGCGTCTTTTGGCTTTTGACGGCAAAGGCGCCTTTACAGCCTACCTCAGGAAGATCGTTCGTAACTACTGGCTTGACTCGGTCCGGCAAAGAGAAGGACGCAAAAGACTACCCGAAGCAATTCAGGCCCTCCCGCCGCTGGAACAGGAAGCCTTTCGCTTCATTGCGTGGGAGGGGCTAAGCGGTCAAGAGGCCGTAGATCGGCTCCGCTCCACTTTGGGTGCGGGAAAATCCGAGGATTTCATTCAGGAAGCCATTGACCGCATCATCCCCAAAATTCCTCCGCCCGCGCCTCGAGGCGCGAAAATAGTAACGGCTACAACGCTGCCTGAACCGGACCCCGACGTTGTTTCGGCTTTGCTCAGGTGGCAGCGAATTCGTTCCCCGGAATCAGAGCTGCTGACACGGATTCGGCAGCGCGAGCTAGATGCCGCGCTCGAGCGATTGCGTAACGCGATCAAAAATCTTCCCGCAGAGCAACGCAGCTTTCTTGTGCACCGCTACTTTGCCGAGACACCGCTGACTCCACGGGAAATCGCCAGGCGATGGGCACGACCAGTGGAGCAGGTTTACGAAATTGGCCGGCGCGCCATGGCATCGCTACGGACTAAAGTGAAGGAACTCGGGCTCGAAGGGCTGGAACTGTAAACGCGTCCACAAAAACTTTCACTGTCCGTCATTAGGTACAAAGGGAGGAGAAGCCTAAGAAGCGCGTGGAGTTCGGATTGATCGCAATAACCAGGGTTCGAGATCTATGAAGGGAGGTTTATGGCTATGAAAGAGATCGCCGAGAAGCATGATGGCTCTGCAGAACCTAGGGCCGAGAACGCGGTGTGTACACACGGAGAGCACCGGATTTGTCGCAGGGAACTGTTAAAACGTCTGGCTTTAGCCGGCCTTGTGGGTATAGCAGCCCTTTTGGCCAAGGGGAGAACCGTGGAGGCAGGCTGGGGACGGTGCTCCGTTTGCCCGTGCCGGGGGTTTGTGAGCACACCCTCTTCACAGCTTTGCAGCAACTGCGGCCACCCGTATAGCGCTCACGGGTTGCATTAAGGGCAGCCGGGTACGCGATGGGCTCCAGCTCTAAACCAAGAACTCCCGGGTGTCCGTCATATGAAAGGGGAATACAATGAAGCTATCACTTCAGGTCATTTACGGAAATCAAGCTGGGCCGGCGCGGGAGTTTACCAACGCTGTAATCCGGGTAGGACGAGATCCAACCAGTGGTTTGCCCCTTTCCGATTCAGCCAGCGTCGGTGTCTCCCGTAATCACGCCGAAATTAGATACGTTGATGGTGCCTGGCGGGTCGTGGACATGGGAAGCACGAATGGTACGTACCTGAACAGCCGTCGTGTAACCGATGAATTGCTGCATGACGAAGATGAGATTCAGTTCGGATCACGCGGACCACGGGTGCGT
>Ga0184633_10001234_pt1 | contig 10507 bp, 10 predicted proteins | sample PLM31_170_b1_FD_133156 | JGI IMG/M metagenome (GOLD analysis project Ga0184633, IMG submission 133156) | Groundwater sediment microbial communities from an aquifer in East River, Colorado, USA - PLM3-1_170_b1 | ecosystem: Environmental > Terrestrial > Soil > Riparian zone | place: USA: East...
GCCAAGGCTGCGGAAGCTCCCACCGGCGTGAGGTCGATCGCCGTCCTGCCGTTCCACAACATGAGCTCCGATCCGGAGAACGAATACTTTAGCGACGGGATGACCGAGGAGATCATCACTCGCCTCTCCAAGATCCGGGAGCTCAAAGTCGCCTCCCGCAGCACCGTCCTGCGCTACAAGGGAAGCGGCATTGACCCGCGGGAGGTAGGGCGGGAATTAGGAGTCGGGTCCGTCCTTGAGGGGAGCGTGCGCAAGCTCGGCAATCGCCTCCGGATCACGGCCCAGCTCATCAACGCTACGGACGGTTTTCACCTCTGGTCGGAAGGGTACGATCGCAACCTGGATGACCTCTTCAAGATCCAAGACGAGGTCTCCGAGAAGATTGCGGAGGTTCTCAGAATACACCTCACGGAGGCCGAGAGGGTCCAGTTCTCGGCCATTCCCACTCAGAGCATCCAGGCCTACGACTACTACTCCCGTGGCAGGCACCGCTTCTATCAGTACACAAGAGAAGGACACCAAGCCGCCATCGAGATGTACCTCAAAGCCCTGGAGCTGGATAAGAACTATGCCCTGGCCTACGCTGGCCTTTCCGTTTGCTATGCGTTTTTTGTCATTAGAGGCTGGGACGAGAACCCGATCTGGCTCGATAAAGCGCAGGAAGCGGCGCTTAAAGCCCTGGGCATCGACCCGCGCTTGGCGCAAGCCCATTTCGCCCTCGGCTTCTCCTATGAAGCGAAGGAGGATTGGGATCGGGAGGAGGGAGCCATAAGACGAAGCCTCCTCTTGGATCCTAACCACGCCCATGCCCATGATAGCCTCGGGGATGTTTACTATCACCGTGACCAGCTCGAGGAGGCTATTTCCGAATACCAAGCGACCGTGCGCCTCGAACCCTTCCACCCCAGGGCCCTCATTCAACTAGCGGCCACCTACGAAAAAGGCGGTCGTTATCGCGCGGCGACCGCTCAGCTCCAAAGAACTGCCGAGATCCTTCCCGACTTCGATTGGACGTGGATTTACCTCGGCGATCTCCACCGTTCGCGGGGAAGATATGAGGAGGCCCTGCAAGCATACCAGCGAGCCCTCGTGATCGATCCCGCCAATGTCGATACGAAGGTGGGGCTCGGCCTGACCTACGCCGCGATGAGGCGGTTTGAGGAGGGGGAGCAAATCGCCAAAGGGCTAATCGAGTCGAGCGAGAAGCCTCAAGAGGAGAATGACAACTACCTGTCCTTAGTTGCAATGCTCCACCGCGCCCGGGGAGATCACGAGAAGGCTATCACGTTGCTGGAAAAGGCCCTCTCTGTTGCACGCAGAAAATACCACCGCGTCTACATGGGGGCTCTTGCCGAGACCTATGCCCTCATGGGAGACCGGGACAATGCGATTGCGTATTATGAGAAGGCGCTAGAGTCCGAAAGGCATTCCTCCCCCTACATGATCCAATTTCACTATCGCCTCGGCTTGCTCTACGAGGAGAAGAAAGAATTCCATGCCGCCACTGAAGCGTACCAACGCTTTCTCCATGTTTGGAAAGATGCCGACGCGGATCTCCCCATCCTGGCCGACGCCAAGGAGCGGCTCGGCGCCCTTGAGGCCCGGGCGATTCCCTGATGCCCGCGATGCCATCGCTTCCGTCCTTGGCGATACTCCCTCGAGTCTGAGGAGTTGAGGGCGTGGATAGCCAGCTACGTTGGCTGCGCTGAATCCCATTAACCCATATCATTCCAAGATAGAGCGGGCGCGGGCGAGTTCGTCGGGGGTGTTGACGTTCATGAAGCAGATGTGGGGATCGGCCAGGCGCGCCACCTCGGCCTCGGGGATCTCGAGGACCTTCACCTTGGGAAAGAACCCGACGACCCTGAATCGCCTGGCCTGGAGCACCGCCTCCATGTGAGGGAGGCAGGCCTTCGCGTAGAGGGCGTGGAGAGTCTCGTACTGCTCGCCGACCTTCGGGATCACGACGTCGGCCTCTCCCGCGCGGGAGACGACGAGCCTGACGACCTCGGGCTTGAGGAACGGCATGTCGCAGGCCACGGTGAACGCCGCCTCGCCCTTCGCGGCCTTGAGGCCCGTGTAGATGCCCCCGAGTGAGCCGTGCTCGGGGAACACGTCCGGGACCATGGGAATTCCCAGGAAGGCGTAGAGCTCCGGGGTATTCGTCACGATCAGGAGGTCGGACAGCACCGAGCCCAGCACCTCGACGATCCGCTCGATGATGAGCTTGCCGCCGAGCTCCATGAGCGCCTTGGGCTCGCCCCCCATGCGCGTGCTCTTGCCGCCCGCCTGGATCACACCGGTCACCTTCAGTCCCGGTTTCACCATCGTACTCAATTTGGCTCTCTCATGACAACGGGCGCCGGGCTTCGTACGATGTTACTGAGTAACATCACGGGAGCATCCGGGCATGCGCACCACCAAGCCGATCACGGTCTCTCTCCCGACCGATCTCCTGCGGGAGACGCAGCGGGTCGCCAGGGACGAGGCACGCACACGGAGTGAACTGATCCGTGATGCCCTCCGACAGTACCTCGCCACCCGCCGCTGGCAGCGTCTGCGCCAGTGGGGAGCCGAAACGGCCGAGCGCCTCGGGCTCAAGACCGAGGCGGATCTCCAGCGTCTGCTCGATGAGGCACGGTCCCGGCGGCGGAAAGCCCACGGGTGATCCGGGTCGTTGCCGATACGAACGTTTATGTATCGGCCATCGTCTTTGGCGGGACTTGCGAGGCCATCCTGGCTCTGGCCCGCGCTGGAGTCGTGGACCTCTTTCTCTCACCGGCGATTCGGAATGAACTGCGGTCGGTGCTTCAGAACACCATGGCCTGGACGGAACCTCGGATACGAGAAGCCCTCGCTGAGGTCAACGCGCTCCCCACTATTGTGAGACCATCTGCCAGGGTCTCTGGTATCCTCACCCATGATCAGGACCACCGAATCTTGGAAGCTGCGCTGGCCGCCCACGCGGACTATCTGGTGACCGGCGACAAGAAGAATCTTCAGCCGCTCAAGATCTTTCGCGGCATACGGATTGTCTCTCCTCGCGAATTCCTTAATCAACTTCGGTGATGTCCGGGAATTCGAGAGCGCCCCGGCGGATGAGCTTCGGCGGGGTCACCGTCACGTCCAGAATCGTCGAGGGGAGCCCGCCCGTCGTCGCGCCGCCGTCCAGAATCAGCTCGATCTTGCCACCGAAGACCCGTTGAACGTCCGCTGCCGTGGCCGGCGGCTCTTCACCACTCCGGTTCGCGCTCGGCGCCGTGATGGGCAATCCGGCGGCGCGGACCAACTCGAACGCCACCGGATGGCGCGGCACCCTGATCCCGACGGTCCCCGTGCCCGCCGTCAGCTCGTCCGGCAGGGAGGGAATGGCCCTGAAGATCAGCGTCAGCGGACCCGGCCAGTGTTTGGCCATGAGATCCCGGGCGGCGGCGGACACCTCCTTCACCAGGGACTCAGCCATCTCGATCGAGTCAACGAGGAGTAAGAGGGGCTTGGATTCGGGACGGCCCTTCACCTCAAAAATGCGCCGGACCGCCGCCGGGTCGAGGGCGTTGGCGCCGAGGCCGTAGAAGGTCTCAGTGGGAAACGCCACCAGGCCGCCTTTCAGAAGAACGCCGGTCGCCTCTTCTAGCGCAACCCGTTGAGGGTTTCCTGGATGGACGCGAAGGAGGCGGGTGCTGGTCACTGCCGCTTCTTGATTTGTGACGCCACCCGGCGGGAGCGCTGAACCACCTCGGCAGCCATGGCCTTTCTGAAGGCCGCCAGCCGCCTTCTCACCCTGGTGTCGCTCAGGGCGAGGATCTGGGCGGCCAGAATTCCAGCGTTGGCGGCCCCCCACTTCCCCACCGCGACCGTTGCCACCGGCACGCCCTTGGGCATCTGGACGATGGAGAGGAGCGAGTCCAGCCCGTTGAGCGGGGTGGAGTTGATGGGGACGCCGATAATCGGGAGCGATGTAAGCGAGGCGAGAAAGCCGGGAAGCGCCGCGGCGCCGCCCGCCCCGGCGATCAGCACCCGGATGCCCCGCCTCTCGGCCGACGTTGCGTATTTGCGAGTCTGATCTGGCGCTCTATGGGCGGAGGCGACCACGACCTCGTGGGGGATGCCGATCTCGTCCAGCACCTTGATCGCCTCTCGGAGGACGTCCAGGTCCGAGTCGCTCCCCATCACGATCCCTACCCGCGGGTGTGTCGTCGTCATCTTCAGCTCCCCAGACGCGTGAGCGCCTTTCTGCCGATGTCTTTTCTGAAGTGCATCCCCTCGAAGCGGATCTTCTCCACCGCCTCGTAGGCCCTGCCGATGGCCGCCCTGATATCCGCGCCGATCGCTGTGACTCCCAGCACCCGTCCCCCGGCCGTGACGAGTTGGCCGTCTCTGAGCGCCGTGCCCGCGTGAAAGACCGTCACGCCCTCGAGCTTTTCGGCGGCCTCGATGCCGGCGATGGGCTTGCCGGTCTCGTACTCGCCAGGATAACCGCCCGAGGCCATCACCACGCACACCGCGGCCTCCGGGCGCCAGCTGACCGACGACGGCAGGCGTTCCCCTCGGGCGACAGCGTGAAGCAGCGGGAGGGGATCGTCCTGAAGGCGCATCATGATGGGCTGATGCTCCGGGTCACCGAACCGGCAGTTGTATTCCAGGACCTTTGGGCCCTCGCGGGTGAGCATGAGCCCCGCGTAGATGACCCCACGGTACGGGCACCCCTCCGCCGCCATCGCCTGGACGGTGGGGAGAATGATCGTCTTCATGACTTCATCGTGCACCTTCGCGTCAACGATCGGTGCGGGAGAGTACGCGCCCATCCCGCCGGTGTTCGGCCCCTGATCATCGTCGAAGACCGTCTTGTGGTCCTGGGCCGTCCCGAGGAAGAGGGCCGTCTCGCCGTCGGTCAACGCGAAGAAGGAGGCCTCTTCGCCGACCAGAAACTCCTCCACGACAATCTGCTCCCCCGACTTGCCAAAGGCCCGCTCCTCCAGGCAGAGGGCGATGGCCCGGTCCGCGTCCTCCAGCGTCTGGCAGACCATGGCGCCCTTGCCGGCGGCGAGGCCGTCGGCCTTCACGACCAGCGGGGCGCCCAGCTCACGCGCGAACCCGCGCGCCGAGGCGGTGTCCCGGAACGTCTGAAACCCCGCCGTCGGGATGCCGCGCTTGGCCATCAACTGCTTGGAGAAGACCTTGGAGCCTTCGAGGGCCGCGGCCTGCTCGTTGGGTCCGAAGACGGACAGGCCTTTGGCCTGGAAGCGGTCCGCGATCCCCAGAATCAGCGGCAGTTCGGGGCCGACGATGGTCAGATCAATTTGCTCTCTTCCCGCAAAGGCGACGAGCTCGTCCAGAGCGTCCGCTTTGATCGGGACACACCGCGCATGGCGGGCCATCCCCGGGTTGCCCGGCGTCGCAAAGAGAGCAGTGACCCGCGGGCTCTGAGCAAGTCTCCAGACGATGGCGTGCTCGCGCCCTCCGCTGCCGATCACCAGAACTCTCATTCGTCCGTCTCCTCGGCCTCGCCCAGATGGACGCGGGCCAGCTGAGCCCAGGGGCTCCCCAGGTCCAGCTCCAGGTAGCGCCGCCAGTGGATCGCCGCTTCACGCGGTCTACCGGACTTCGCCAGAACTCCGGCGAGATTGAAATGGGCATCGGCGTAATCCGGGGCCAACTCCAGCGCGCGGCGGTACCAGCCGATGGCTCCGGGCAGGTCCCCCAGATCCTCGGTGAGCGAGCCGAGATTATAGGGGGCCTGGTAGCAGGCAGCGTCCGCCGTCAGCGCGCCCCGGTAGCATTCCCCTGCCTTGTCGTAATGCCCCATCCGGTGCTGGAGGAGCCCGAGGTTGTTCCAGCCTGCCGCGAATGTGGGATCGATGGCCACCGCCTGCTCATAGGCGAACACCGCCGCTTCCCACTGCGCCGGGTCCTGGTCGAGCTCGGCCGCGCGCGAGAACCAGATCTCGGACCGCTGCGACGGTCGGACAAGCGGCCGCACCATTCCGCGTGCCAGGGTCGCCCGCGCCTGGCGCTCCAGGTCGCCGACGTCGAGGGTCAGAACGGTCTGGCCCGTCCGCGGGTCGAAGCTCACGCCGTCACTCTCGACGAGAATCCGCCGGCCGTCCACCTTGAGTCTCAGCTCGGCCAAAGGCGAGTCGGAGTCAGGGAGGAGGCGGCGGACATCCTCGAGAGCCCGGCGGATCTGACGGACCGTGGCCCCTCCCGCCAGCAGTTCCCGCGCCACGCGCACCCCCACGACCTCTCGGAAGCGGTACGCCTGTCCCTCAGCGTTCAGGAGGCCGAGACGACGGAGCTGCGCGACCTGCTTGGGCGTGAGCCCCAGCAGACTCACGACCTCCCTCTCGCTGAGAAACCACTCAGACGACGCGGCCCCGGTCAATGCCTAAAGTGCCTCATTCCGGTCAGGACCATCGCCATTCCGTGCTCGTCCGCCGCCCGGATAACTTCCTCATCGCGCATTGAGCCCCCCGGATGGATGACCGCAGTGGCGCCGGCCTCAGCCACCACATCCAGCCCGTCCCGGAATGGGAAAAACGCGTCCGAGGCACAGACTGTCCCCCGCGTCTCGAGCCCGACCCCACGCGCGCGCATCACCGCGATCTTTGCCGAATCCACCCGGCTCATCTGGCCCGCGCCCACGCCGATGAGCTGGTCTCCCGTCGTGAGGACGACGGCGTTGGACTTCACGTGCTTGGCGATTTTCCAGGCGAAACGGAGCGCCTCCCATTCTCCTGGGGTGGGCGGGCGTTTCGAGACCACGCGAAGCTTCTCTTCATCCAGGTCGGCGAGGTCGGATTCCTGGACCAGGAGGCCTCCCAGAACACTCCGGTACTCCTCGAGGCGGGGCGGCAGCGCGCTCCGGTCACACGGAACCTCCAACACCCGGCAGCGCTTTTTCGTGCGCCGGAGCTCCTCCAGGGCATCGGAGAGGAACCCGGGGGCGAAGAGGATTCCAACCAGGACCCCCGACAGCTCCTTCACGACCTCCATGTCAAGGGATCGGTTGACCCCCACGATCCCGCCGTAGATGGAGACGGGGTCCGAGGCTCTCGCCCTTCTTATGGCGTCGGCCACGGTGGTACCGGTACCGGCGCCGCACGGATTCGTGTGCTTGATGACGACGGCTGATGGCCCAGCAAATTCGAGCAGGAGGGCGAGAGCGGCGGACAGGTCGAGGAGGTTGTTGTACGAGAGATCGGGGCCGTGGAGCTGTCGGGCCGCTGCCACTCCCAGGCGCGGGGCGCCGATCAGCCGATACAGCGCGGCAACCTGGTGGGGGTTCTCGCCGTAGCGGAGCGACTGAACCAGCTCCGCCTCGAGTCTGAGAATCGGGGGAAGGGCCGTCTCGGCGGCGGCGGCGGGGCGCTGAGTGGCATCCGGGCGCCTCAGGTATGCCGCGATGGCGGCGTCATACTGGGCCGTCCGGCGGAAGGCTTCACGCGCAAGCCGATACCGCGTCTCCTGAGAGAGCTGCCCCTCTGCGCGCTTCAGCTCGTCCAACACTTCCCCGTACTGGGAAGGGTCCACCAGCACCGCGACGGATTCCCAGTTCTTCGCCGCCGCCCGGATCAGCGCGGGCCCGCCGATGTCGATCTGCTCGACGGCTTCAGCCAGGGTCGTCCCGGGTCGGGCGACGGTCTGCTCGAACGGGTAGAGATTGATCGCCACGAGATCGATCGGCTCGATCCCCTGGGCTTTGCACTCGGCCAGATGCTCGGGCTTGTCGCGGCGGGCGAGGATCCCACCGTGGATTTTCGGGTGAAGGGTCTTTACCCGGCCGTCCAGCATCTCGGGGAATCCCGTCATCTCCGAAACGTCCCGGACTGCCACCCTGGACTCGCGCAGCAACTTGGCCGTTCCTCCTGTCGAAAGGATCTCCACGCCGAGGGCAGCGAGCCCCCGCGCGAACTCCACCACTCCGGTCTTATCGTGCACGCTCACGAGGGCCCGTCTGACGGTCACCACTGCTCCCTGATCAGGACGCGGCGCCCAACAATCGAGAGTCGCCCCTCCGCGAAAAGGCGGATCGCGCGCGGGTAGAGCTGATGCTCCTGCTCGAGGATCCTCGCCGCCAGCGTCTCCTCGGTGTCGTCCTCTATCACCGGAACGGCGACCTGGCAGATGATGGGACCGGTGTCCACGCCTTCGTCCACGAAGTGGACCGTCGCGCCGCTGATCTTCACGCCGTGTTGAAACGCCTGGCGCTGGGCGTGGAGCCCGGGGAATGCCGGCAGGAGCGCCGGATGGATGTTCATGATCCGGCCCGGCAACGCCCGGACGAACGCGGGCGTGAGAACCCTCATGTAGCCGGCCAGACAGACCAACTTCACCCGGTGCGCCGCGAGCACGGCCAGCAGGGCGTGGTCAAAAGCCCCCCGGTCGGGGTATGCCTTCGGATCCAAGAACACCGGCTCCACCCCGTGCTTCCTGGCCCGCTCCAGCGCCTGGGCGTCGGCCCGGTCTGAGACGACGACCGCCAGACGGGAGTCGAGCTTGCCGGCCTCGATCGCGTCAATGATCGCCTCAAGGTTCGACCCGCGCCCTGACGCGAGGACCCCGATCCGAAGAGGCTCGCTGCGCGTCATGAGCGGCCCCCCTCGCCGGAGGACTTCATCCCGGCGCAGATCGGGCAGCGCTGCGGGCGTCTGATGATCGCAGAATCCCGCGGGAACACCTGTGCCAGTGCCCAGTCCAGCGCCACCTGGAGCTGTTTCCTGAGCCCCACCAGCTTGTAGAGATGGAGCGCGTTCCAGAAGAGCCAGGCGACGTAGCCCGAGAACTTGAACCCCATCAGATCCACGACGGCGTCGTTCATGCCGAGAGAGACCAGCATTCCCCGGGGGGAGAACTCGATGGGGACGGGGGCGCGGCCCTCGAGGCGGTTCACGATGTTGCGGGCTGCGAGCCGTCCGTGAGCGATGGCGGATGGGATGATGGGGATGGAGGCTTCGGGATGCCCATCCACCGCCACGGTGTCTCCGACCCCCAAGACCTCGGGGAAACCCGGAAACTCGAGGAACCGATTGACGACAACGCGCCCCGCCCGGTCCAGCGGCAGGCCGAGGTCCTCGACGACCGAGTGCCCTCTCACGCCTGCCACCCAGACGACGAGGCCGGCCCGCTCGATCTGCCCCCCGTTGATTTCCACCCCCGTCGCCTCGACCCGGCTCACCCGGGCCCCGAGCCTGACCTCGATCCCATCGCGCTGAAGCTTGGCCCTCGCCCTCTCTGCCAGGATCGGGTGCACCCCCGTGAGGATCTCGCCGCCCGCCTCGAGCAAGAGCAGGCGCGGGTCCCCGGCCTCGATGCCCCGGTAGCGTGGCACGACGTAGCGGGTGAAAAAGTCGTGGAGCTCGGCAATCAGCTCCACGCCTGTGTATCCTCCCCCCGCGACGCAGATGGTGAGGAGCTCCCGCCGCCGGACGGGGTCGCGCTCGTGGTCGGCGTGCTCGGCCAGATCGATCACCTGATCGCGGAGGGCCACTGCGTCCTCCAGCCCCTTGAAGAAGAACGCGTGCTCCTCGACGCCGGGAATTCCGAAGGTCTGGGTCACCCCGCCGAGGGCGAGCACCAGGACGTCATACGGCACGTCGCCTTCAGCCAGGTGGACCCGGCGCTCCCTGAGGTCCAGGCCGAGAACGCGGTCGCGGAGGAACCGGAACCGGCGCCTGCCGCGGATGTCCCGGACCGGCTGGATGATGTGCCGGGGTTCGACGGTCGAGGAGGCAATCTGCGGGAGCAGCGGCGTGAACAGGAGGTAGTTCTGGTCGCTGACGAGCAGGAGGTCCACGGCCTCCCGCCGGCGCAGACGACGTTCGAGAACACGGATCGCTTCCATCCCGCCGAAGCCGCCTCCCAGGACGACGACGCGCGTGGGGGTCACCGGCCCGCCGCCCCGCCAGCGTACTCGACGCCGCGCGACCCCGCCATGACCTCGCCGATCAGCCACGCGGTCTCTCCCAGGGAGGTCAGCAGGCCCCGGCAGTGATCGGCGTGCTCCCGGGCCACGACGAGCACGAGGCCGATCCCCATGTTGAAGGTCCTGAACATCTCGTCCTCGGCGACCTGCCCCGCTTCCCGGATGAGAGCGAAGATCGGCGGCACGGGCCAACTCCCGCGTTCGACCACGGCCTTCAGACCCACCGGCAGAACCCGCGGCAGATTCCCGGTCAGGCCGCCGCCGGTGATGTGGGCCATGGCGCGTACCGGCAGGGCCTTCAGGAGGTCGAGGACCGGTTTGACGTAGATCCGGGTCGGCGTGAGCAGCTCGTCGGCGACGGTCCGGCCCAGGTCCGGCAGAAGATCTCCCACCTTCAGGCCCATCGTCCCGAAGACCACCTTGCGGGCAAGCGAGTAGCCGTTGGAGTGCAGACCCGATGAGGCCAGGCCCAGCAGTTGGTTGCCGGGCACGACCGCCGAGCCGTCAACGATCCGGCTTCTCTCGGCGACGCCAACAGCAAATCCCGCCAAATCGTATTCGTTGGGCGCGTAGAGGTCCGGCAAC
>Ga0184633_10001237_pt1 | contig 10502 bp, 10 predicted proteins | sample PLM31_170_b1_FD_133156 | JGI IMG/M metagenome (GOLD analysis project Ga0184633, IMG submission 133156) | Groundwater sediment microbial communities from an aquifer in East River, Colorado, USA - PLM3-1_170_b1 | ecosystem: Environmental > Terrestrial > Soil > Riparian zone | place: USA: East...
GAGAGAGAGGGGGTAGCCTGGCCTGCAGCGAGGCGGGCGAGAGGACTGCGGCGTTGACTGATAGCCTACGAAGAGACCATGGAAGAGATAGTACGCGCTCTGCGACAGCTACTCCAGGCGATAAGGGAAATTGTCGGCCAGGCGTTCGATCTGAGCGCTGCCCTCTTCGAGCTCGTGTGGACGTCCTCGGTATCCCTACCAGTTCCCGCCTTCCTTGGCATTACCGTCAGCGCCCTGGCACTAGGCCTGCTCTTGGGCCGGCTCTCGAAACGGACGGTTCCGGGAAGAGCGGAGATATCGAAGGCGCGTGAAGAGGATCGAATCGTATTGGACCTGGAAAGGTTGAGGCCGCTTGGCCTGTCTGCGGAGGAAGAGGCGGAGAGCGAGGTGATGGATATCTCTCGCCTTCGCCGTGATGAGATGACTGAGAGGGCTGAGCCTGGCGACCCGCGAAGGCGACGGGGACCGGGCTCTGCGCCGGCCCGATAACCAAACCAACGCTGTTTGATTGCGCTAGGCTGTAGGAAATTATCGAATGGCTTCTCATGTGATAAATGGGATGGTTTTTTTCTTGACATGTTTGATCGGGTATGGCCTACTTTATCCAAACAGTGTTTCCTACCAGCCGATAGCTATGATCGGAGCCTGTCCTCTCTAGTTTAATTGAAGTTCCATCGTCATGAATTTCCCCAACATCTATTATTCTCAAACGCTGTTCTGTACGTCAAGAGATTCCAGGGGGCGATCACAAAGTTCCACCTCGCCCTGTGTGGTTCTCGGCTAAAAGGAGGTTCAAGATGGCAGTTTCCAGGCGTGATTTTCTGAAGGTATCAGGAGCCACTACGGCTGGGGCGGTTGCAGGCGGGCTTGCCGGCCTCGGGTTTGACCTGAAGCCGGTCCAGGCAGTCGCCACGTCGCTTCGGATCAAAAACGCGAAGGTGGTTCCGGGGGTCTGCCCATACTGCGCGGTTGGCTGCGCCCAGCTCGTCTATGTGGCCAACAACAAGATCATCGACATCGAGGGCGACCCCGATTGCCCGCATACAGAGGGGGCGCTCTGCCCGAAGGGCTCCTCGACCTTCCAGCTCTCGATCAACGAGACCCGAATCACCAAGCCACTCTACAGGGCTCCGGGCAGCGACAAGTGGGAGGAGAAGCCGCTTGACTGGATGATGGATCGGATCGCCAAGCTGGTTAAGAAGACACGCGATAAGACGTTTGTGGAGCAGGATAAGGGGATCACAGTGAATCGCTGTGACGGTGTGGCGGTCATGGGCTCCTCGGTGCTTGACAACGAGGAGAACTATCTGATCGCCAAACTGGCCAGAACGATGGGTGTGGTGTACCTGGAGAACTCGGCCAGGATCTGCCACTCCGCCACCGTCCCGGCGCTCGGCACCACGTTCGGCCGGGGCGCGATGACGACGAACCTGATCGACGTGATCAACGCCGATGTGATCATGCCCACCTCTAACTGGGCGGAGTGCCACCCGGTCAGCTACAAGTGGGTGATGAAGGCGAAGGAGCGTGGGGCGAAGATCATTCACGTCGATCCCCGCTTCACGCGGACATCGGCCACGGCCGACATCTGGGCCCCGATCCGTTCCGGGACCAACATCGTCTTCTTTGGCGGGCTGATCAACTACGCCATCCAGCGCAAGAAGTATTTTCACGACTATGTGGTGGCGTTCACCAACGCGTCGTTTCTCATTGACCCAGCCCTCAAGACCCCGACCGACCTGGGGGGCCTGTTCACAGGGTACGAGCCGGACAAGCGGAGCTACAATAAGGCCAGTTGGAAGTACCAGCTTGACGCCGACGGCAACGTGAAGCGCGATACCACCCTGCAGGATCCCACCTGCGTCTTCCAGCTCCTGAAGCGTCACTACAGTCGCTATACCCCCGAGATGGTGGAGCGGGTCTGCGGCCTGCCCAAGGCGAAGTTCCTTCAGGTCGCAGATATCTACTGCTCGGCCAGCGGTCCGAACAAGACTGGGACTATCTCGTACGCGCTGCAGCTTAACCAGTCGAGCAATGGGGTCCAGCAGATTCGCTCGCTCTGCATACTCCAACTGGTGCTGGGCAACGTCGGTCGCCCTGGGGGAGGGGTCGTTGCCCTCCGCGGCCACAGCAACGTCCAGGGGGCGACGGACATGGGCACGCTCTACCACATGCTGCCGGGCTACCCGGGGATGCCGCTCCGGGATGCGCATCCAACCTTCAAAGACTTCATCGACAAGGAGACGCCAAAGACCGGCTACTGGACCACGAAGACGGCTCACATCATCAGCCAATTGAAGGCGTGGTACGGCGACGCCGCCACGAAAGAGAACGACTGGGCATACGACTACATCCCGAAGCGGGCGAGCGCCGACGATTACTCCCATCAGCATATGCTGGTCGATATGGTGAAAGGCAAGGTCAAGGGGTTCATCTGTATTGGCCAGAACCCGGGCGTGGATAGCCCCAATGCCGGTATGGGACGAATCGGGTTTTCCAAGCTTGAGTGGATGGTTGTGCAGGACCTGTTCGAAACCGAGACGGCAGCCTTCTGGCGGGAAAAGGGAGTCCACAAGAGCGACAAGAGCGTCGATCCGAAGGCGATCCAGACCGAGGTCTTTCTCCTGCCGGGCGCGCCGGCGGCGGAGAAGGACGGGTCGATCACCAATACGATGCGGTTGATTCAGTGGCACAGCAAGGCGGTCGAGCCGCCTGGTGATGCGAGGTCGGATGCCGCCCTTCTCTATGACCTTGGCCTGCGGCTGAAGAAGCTCTACGCAGGCTCCAAGGCAAAGAAGGACCGGCCGATCCTCGACTTGGTCTGGGACTACCAGCACGACCCCAAGGACCGGAAGGTCGAGCCTAAGATGGAGCTGGTTCTCAAGGAAATCAACGGGTACGCGACGCAGGATATCCTGGACAAGGATGGCAAGGTGGTCCTCAAGAAAGGTCAGCCCGTGCCGGGGTTCGCGGCCCTCAAGGCTGACGGCTCAACCGCGTGCGGGAACTGGATCTACTCCGGTGTCTACCCCGAAGAAGGAAAGAACCTGGCCGCCCGGCGCGAGAAAGCCACCACCCCAGGCGATTACATGAACCACAACTGGGCTTTTGCCTGGCCGGCCAACCGTCGGATCCTCTACAACCGGGCCTCGGCCGATGCGTCGGGCAAACCTTGGAGTGAGAAAAAGAAGCTTATCTGGTGGGATCCGGAGCAAAAGAAGTGGGTCGGCGGCGACGTGCCAGACTTTAAGGCCGATCTCGCGCCAGATGCGCCGAAATTGAAGGAGGGACCGTTCAGGGGGCTGGGCGGGCTGGACGCCTTCATCATGCGGCCCGATGGCAAGGGGGCATTGTTTGGCCCCCTCAACGACGGACCGTTTCCCGAACACTATGAGCCGTTCGAGTCGCCCACGCCGAACCTCCTCTCTAAGGTCAATAACAACCCGGTAGCGAAGGTATGGGACGTGGGAGCGCTCAACAAACTGGGCAAACCGGATCAGTACCCGATTGTCCTCACGACCTATCGCCTGACCGAGCATCACGCTGCCGGCATGTCGCGTCACGTCCCCTGGCTGTCGGCGATGTTCGAGGGCCACTTCGCCGAGATCAGCCACGAGCTGGCGGAGGAGAGGGGGATCAAGAACGGCGACATGATCACCGTCTCGACCCCCCGGGGCAAGATCCACCTTCGGGCCATGGTGACCAAGCGGTTCCGTCCCTTTATCATCAATGGGAAGAAGGTCCACCATATGGGAATCCCCTGGCACTGGGGCTGGCTGGGCGTGATGCCAAGCGCCATCGGTGACGTGACAAACGATCTGGTCGCCAGCATTGGCGATCCGACTACGTATATCCAGGAGAGCAAGGCGCTCCTCTGCGAAGTGAAGAAGGGGGAGGTGTAAAATGGCCAGAGCCCTTGCGATGTTCACCGATACCTCAGTCTGTATCGGCTGCCGAGCCTGCGAGGTGGCGTGTAAGCAGTGGAATCAACTGGAGGCGGAGACGCCGGAGTGGACCGGAGGCTATCAAACCCGGTCGCACTTCACCGACAAGACCTGGCGGCACGTCAAGTTCATCGAGAAGGAGAATGAGCGGAAGGAGCCCAAGTGGCTCCTGATGAGCGATGTCTGCAAGCACTGCAACAATGCCGGCTGCCTTGAGGCCTGCCCGACGGGCGCCATCTATCGCACGCCGTTCGGGACGGTGGACATCAGCCAGGATATCTGCAACGGCTGCCGCTACTGCGTCTCGGCCTGTCCCTTCGGGGTCGTCGCCTTTAACCACGGAACGGGGCGGGTCAACAAGTGCACCTTCTGCGTTGACCGGACCTCGGAAGGGATGCAGACCGCCTGCGCCAAGACCTGTCCCACCCAGTCGATCGAGTTCGGGTATCGAGACGAGCTGGCGAAGAAGGCGAAGAAGCGGCTGGCCGCCCTGCACGCTCAGGGGGTCAAGGAGGCGAACCTGTACGGTGAGGACCTGAACGGTCCGCTGGGCGGCCTGAATGCCTTCTTCCTCCTGCTGGATAAGCCGGAGGCGTATGGGCTGCCCGCCGACCCGCAGCTCCCCCAGAAGCCCATCTTTAAGGATGCGGGCCTGAGCGCCGGCACGGCCATCCTGGCGGGGCTTGGCGCGATCGTCGCCTTCCGTGAACGAGGCAACGGCGGCGGAGGGGAGGAGTAGCCATGCCGAACCTGCAGAGCCCTCACTGGCCGCTCCTGATCGAAATCTACTTCTTTGTGGTGGGCCTTGCCGGCGGCGCCTTCATGGCCGCCGGTGTCGCCGACATCTTCGGAACCAAAAAGGATCGCGTGGTCACGAGGGTCGGGACGTACTTGGCGCTCCTGGCGATGCTCCCTGCGCCGCTCTTCCTGATCATTGACCTTGGCGTGCCTTCCCGCTTTCTCCACATGTTGATGGTTCCGAAGGCGGCGACCACCATCGGGATGAGTGTCATCACGATCGGCCCGTTCCACATCAAGCCGTACTCTCCCATGAACCTCGGGGCATGGGCTCTGCTGGGCTTCGGGGCGTGCGCGTTCATCGTGGCCATGACGCTCTATCTGGAGGATAAGAGCGGCGCCAGAAACCTGGGCGCCATTCGAGGGGTGTACGGGGCGATCGGTATCCTGCTCGCCCTCTTCGTGGCCGGCTATCCGGGCCAACTGTTGGCAGCGACCGCGCAGCCGTTCTGGACCAGCGCGCGTCCGCTGGGTGCGCTCTTCCTTGCCGTTGGCGCTTCCACCGGAATAGCCGCCATTGCGCTGATATTGAGCCTGCGCGGCCCAGAGGTCAGTGCAAGCTTAGCGAAGGTGAGGCGTGCCTACACGATTGCGGTGGTGATCCAGGCCGTTGCGCTGGCCGCGGTCTTCATGGCGGTCGCGAGCGGGCCGGCTTGGAGCGCAGCCCGCGCCGGGATGCTTACCAGCGGCTCTTACAGCCTTGTCTTCTGGATCGGGGCGGTCCTGATCGGCCTCCTGGTTCCGCTCCTGTTGGAGATTCGGGACGGGTTCTTCCAGGGGTATCGTCGGGGTCGTGGGATGGTCGGCCTGGCGTCCCTGTTGATTCTGGTCGGAGGGTTTCTGACGAAATATGTGATCTTTGCGGTTGGCCAGGCGTAAGGGACGCGCATATTCCCTGGTGCTATCTGAGAAAGGATGGGAAAAGGGATGCAGACCAGCCATCAGGTCATGGGGATGGTGACGAAGATTGACCTAAAGGAGGGACACGTCCGGCTGAAGGAGGACGACGAATCGTTCTGCACGCTCTGCTGTGGCGGCGGGACCCACTTCCAGGGGGAAGAACACCCGCTTGCCCTGGATGGGCTTCAGCCGGGAGACTATGTCCGAGGGGAGTGCCTGAAGGCCGAGGACGGAAGGCTGCTGGCCTCGAAGATCGTCCTCCTCAGGCCGGCGTGGAGGATGCTGGAAAGTCCAGAGATGTAGGCGACTCAAAGAGCATCGCGGAGTTTGAGGAGGGGTCGTGGCGGAGGCGTTCGCGACCCCATTTTTTTGGTGGTCTGGGCTAAGCAACTATGCTGAGTGACAGCTCCTGGGAGGATATTGCTGCCGCGTTTGAGAAGGCCCGGAAGAGGCAGTCCGCACTCTCGGAGCTGCTCGACTTCTATGAAAAGCTCGTGAGGGAGCAGCACGCTGTGGCGGCGCATCTGCACTTCGCGCCATTCGACGAAACCCTCTTGCGAGAGCGGATCGGGCAGGGAAAGCCGTTGGCCTCGCGCGAAGAGTTTCCGCTTGACCTTCCATCCACCGAAGCGCTCTTTCGCGCCCTCTGCCGGTTAGCCAAGGAGCGTGGACCAGCGGTGCAAGCAGCCGCCGACGAGATCGAGGCGGCCCTGAGCGCCGGGGCGCTTGAACTCCAGGACCTCCTTCGGGGGACGGTGGCCGAGGAGGGGTACCCGTTTGCCGTGGCCGACCAACTGGCGCTCGACCCGGAATTGCTGAATACCGTGACCGCGGCCAGCGTTCGACCGAACATCCAGGCATGGGCCAAAACTCTCGGGTCCCTCGTGGAGAACGACCGCTGGCTCAAGTCGAGCTGTCCTGTCTGCGGGTCGGAGCCGAGGTTTGCCGAGCTGCGCGGGCAGGAACTCGCTGCCTCCCGGTACTTGCACTGCAGCTTCTGTGGCTGGGCGTGGCCGGTTCGTCGTGTAGGCTGCCCCTTTTGCGACAACAAGGACCACAACCGGCTGCAGACGCTCATCATCGAAAACCATCTGCCATGCAAGCTCGAGGTATGCGATGTCTGTCGCCGCTACCTGAAGCTGGTGGACAATAAGGAGTTCATCGGCCTGATCCCGGAGATCGAGGTGTTGGCGTCCCCGCATCTGGACTTGGCGGCCATGGAGCGAGGCTACCATTAGTGCCAGGCCAAGTAACTTCACCTAGCGGCGTTGCAGCCCCCAGGGCGCTCCCTGTCCGCGATCCCGGACCGGGCTCACGGACCGGGACGACGTACCGGACAATGTACGCCGGGTACCCGCGAAGTGGGTGCGGCCCTGGGGTCCGCGCCTTGCTATGCTCGTTTCTTGAACCGGCATATAGTGCGCGCAGATTGCGGGAGTGAATGCTTGGGGGCGCCTTAGGTCGAGAGGTGAGAACGTGCCGAGAAAAAAGGTCATTGACGAGCTGACCGTCGTCAAGCTCCTGAAGCAGGCCAAGGAGAAACTCGACGACCCGATCGAGGTGAATAGGCTGTTGCGAGAGGTCGGGAAGTTCTACGACCCTATGACCGGGAAGGCGATGATTGATGGCGCATCACGCGCGCGCGTCGTTGCCCTCATCGAGCGGGGAGACAAGCCTGAAGCACTGGCGGCCATCGACCAATATATCGAGGACTACCTCAAGAGGGTTCAGCCGGAACCAAGTCAACAGTCTCCCGCAGATCAGCAGTCCCCTTTCTGCACCCCATAGCGCAGGCCCCGAGGTCCTGATGTCACCGACATTGGCCGGTCAGTCAGAGCATTCGGGGATGGACACAAAGGCGACCGAGGACTCTGCCAGGCCCAATAGCTTCATTCGAAGTCCGCGGGAAGTCGTTCGATTCGGCGCGAGCGAACGGGCCTTTCATTGGGCCTTTGCGCTTCCGTTTCTTGGACTGCTTTTTAGCGGCCTGCCGCTCAGCTTTCCTGTGCTCCGCTCGTGGATCACTGGCTACTCTTCCCAGATCGGGGTGCGATTGCACCTGGTGTGCGGTGTCGCCTGGCTCGTTGGCCCTGCCCTCGTCCTCTGTTTCGGTAATCGAAGGGCGCTGGCTTCCGTCGCATCTGACCTCTTTATCATCACCCGCAGGGAGGCATCGTGGTTGCGCCAGTTGCCGCGGTGGTTGGCTGGCTTGGCGTGTGAGATGAGAGATGTCGGGAGGTTTAACGCTGGCCAGAAGCTGAACGGGATGTTCGTGGCGATGACCTCCGTGCTCTTCGCCATCACAGGGGTCATCCTCTGGATCGTCTGGCAGTCGCCGGGATTGGGCGCAATGGACTGGCCCGTGAGCAAGGGGATCGTTGCCTGGTCTCGCCTGCTCCACTATCTGCTCACCATTCTGATCTTGGCGCCCCTTCTGGGCCATATCGCTTTGGCGACCGTTCATCCTCGCACCAAGGAGTCGCTCCGGGGAATGGTGTTCGGGGCGGTGGATGCTGATTGGGCGAGAGAGCATCATCCGGCGTGGTTTCGCGAGATCAGCCGACAACCCTGCGATCTTGCTGAGGATATGGAGGCGAATTCGCAGTTGGGCCGCCTCAGCACGACCTCCCGAAAATCCTGACTGACTGTCTCACGGTCCGGTTGACAGCTCTTCCACCTTTCTCGCAGATGGCCGACCCTGATGACCGGGTGGCTATTGCTTTTTCCGCAAATGTCTTGTACCTTTAGCTCGTGCCTTCACAGGCTGAGGGAGATCCCAAGATCGACGCGAATCCCCCCGAGCGGCCTCACCAAGATTGCAGGGACCACCATCGCGGAGGTGTAGGATGACGAAGATCATGCTGGCGGTGTTGTTGCTTGTAATCCTCGCCTTCATGCGCAGCCCTGACCTCGCCCAGGCCGAGGGAGGGGCATTTGGCTGCTCCCTGTACTATGCCACACGGCTGCAGGGAGGGGAGATCACTTCAACCAACATCAGCCTTCGGAACCTGGCCAGTAAGGGGACCATGACCGTTGAAAAGATCGACATCTATCAGGCCGACGGCACCCTCGCCGCCAGTCTCACCTCGGGGAAGTTCCCCTCTGGGTTTCGGGCGTCGTTGGGCCCGCATCAATACACGTCGCTCCGCCTGGCTGATGTTCTGAAGACACCTCCTCCCGTCCCAGGGCTGCAGGCCATCGTGGTATGGACGGCCGATTCTCCTGGCGTCTCTCCGATGCTGACGAGCGTCTTCCTCACCTTCGGAAGGGATCCCAAGACCGAGGCCGAGAAGGAGTCGCGCGCCCGCCATGTCCTGCCCTGTGTCCCGATGGGACGATGACGGGGGCCTGGCGGGGCGAGCAAAGCGGCGGAAGCCGGAGGGGGGAACATTGACAGGGGGTCTCGGCGAGCGAATGCTTCGTGCCGCCAAGCTGGATGCGAGCCTGTACGAGGAGGTCGAGGCTGATCGGGGCGCTCTTGGGCAGGCCACGACGGTCGTGTTCTTGGCGAGCGTGGCCGCCGGGGTGGGCGCAAGCGCCGCAGGGGGAGTCGGGGGCTTCCTGTTCGGAACGGTCGCGTCTCTTGCCGGGTGGTATGTCTGGGCATTTCTCACCTATTGGATCGGCACGCGATTTCTTCCTGAACCACAGACCAGCGCGGACTACGGTGAGTTATTGCGCACCATCGGCTTCTCGAGCGCCCCTGGAGTGATTCAAGTGGTGGCCATCATCCCGGGGTTGACCACCCTGGTCTTTCTGGCCGCCTCGATCTGGATGCTGGTGGCGATGGTGATTGCCGTTAGACAGGCCTTGGACTACACGACAACGGTGCGGGCTGTGGGTGTCTGCGTCATCGGTTGGATCGTGCAGATTGCCATCCTCGCAGTATTTCTTACCCTGTTCCGAGGTATGAGCCCGGGGGTGTGAGCAATAGAGGAAGAGCGACAGGCGGCTTTTTTAGCGACCCATACGTTGAAGTCGAGGCATTCGGAGGTTACAGCATGTCTGCGCATCGAGGCACTCCCCATTCATGTGAGACGGAAGGGCAGGGCAAGCCCTGGAGCGAGGTGCTGGCGGCATTTGGAGGGGACGCGGCACAGGCAGAGGCCGAGGTCATAGAGCGGTGGCACGCCATGCAGCGGGTCACTCCTGACGCGACCCGAGAGGAGGCGATCACTCGGCTGGCCTGGGAGTACAAACCCCGCACCATCGAGCATGTCTTCCCGGGCGATAACTGGACCTTCATGCTCAAGGCGGCGCAGTCGGCAGCCCACATCCTGCTCCTCGACTTGGAGGATGCCGTCGCCACGACTCGCAAGGAGATCGCCCGCAAGGTGATCGTGCTCTTGATCAGGGCGTTCCGTGGTCAGTCGATGACGAAGGACGAGGTAGACTTCCTGAAGGCCAACGCACTGCCGCAGGGAAAGGCAGACCAGCTTGGACAGCAGTTCATCCCGGGCGGCGACCGGTTTCAGCTCAAGGAGCGGTTCCCCGAGCATCAGCTGATCCTGATCAGACCCAACAACCTGCGGACGAAATGGACTGCGGGCGACTATTACCACGTGATCCGCGAGGTGGGCGATCTCATCGACGGCATCTACATGCCGAAGGTTGAAGGGCCCGACGACGTGCGAGCGGCAGCTCAGATCCTCAGGGCGATTCAGCAGGACCAGGGCTGGGTCCTGGGGCGACACAAGATCTTTATTCTCACCGAACTACCGAGCGCTATCCTGTCGGTAGAGCAGATCCTGGCCGCGGCGCCGGAGGTGGAGGAGGGGAACCTCGGCATCGTTGATTATACCGCTGCGACCGGCGGCCGCAGTGTTGTACAGCAGGAACAGTACACCTATATGCGATACC
>Ga0184633_10001238_pt1 | contig 10497 bp, 10 predicted proteins | sample PLM31_170_b1_FD_133156 | JGI IMG/M metagenome (GOLD analysis project Ga0184633, IMG submission 133156) | Groundwater sediment microbial communities from an aquifer in East River, Colorado, USA - PLM3-1_170_b1 | ecosystem: Environmental > Terrestrial > Soil > Riparian zone | place: USA: East...
ATCTCGCTCGCCCGCGCCGCCGGCGAGGAGGCCTACACCGAAGGCGCCAGCCAAGTTCGGAAACGCCACGTTGATAAAGCTGGGGACGCGTTTGGTCGTACGCTGATGCTGGGACTGGATAAGGAGGAGCTTTCGGTTCTCCAGCGCGCAAGGACCGGCGGCCAGTTCGTCCCGACCTCGGACAAGGATCTTGCGTTGCTGGTGACGAGGCGCGTTCTTGAGTACGCAAATGGTCGTTCACGCTACGTCGTCCATCCGACCATTCGGTCGTTACTCAAACAGCTCGAGTGAAGCGGCAATGACCGACACCCTTCCCCCGGCAATTGCTCCATCGAGCGTCGCCCTCCGAACGGTCAGCCGCGCCGGTACTGGTGACTGGTTATTGCTCGTAGTGACGGGAGCGCAGTTGGACCCGGTGATCGATCAGCTCGCAGAGAATATGCGGGCGTTTGGCGGTCAGGTCTCTACGACTGACGCCAGCGGGCGCTCTATCCAGGAAGTTATCGACTCGATAGCAGCGTCTGCGCCGGGAACCGTCCTGCTCGTTCACGGACTGGATGGGTTGACCGACGAAGAGTGGCACCATATCGATCTGCTTCGAAGCCGACTTATTGGCGCGGGAACGATTGTCTTGGTGGTGTCGCTGGTCACTGCCGGACGGATAAGCCGCAGCGCGCCAAATTTGTCGAGCTGGATCGGAGGCGCTATGTGGACGCTTGATCCAGGCGCTGACTCATTGTCCGACGCCGAGCGCAACGAGCGTCTGAAGGCTTTGCGGCGCTGGTCGAAGCTGACCGACGAGGAGGTCGTCCGACGCGCGGAGGCCGGTAGTCTACCGGACGACCCGGAGTACACCGAATGGTTGGTTCTGCTCGATAGGGCTGACCTAGTTGCCCCCGAGATCGGTTGAGGTAAACGCCGCAGCAGTAGAGCTGCGGACGATGCAGCGCCTTGCGTTGCCCGCCAGTGCCAAGACGCTGGCAAGCGACGTTCGTAGATGTCTATTGGTGGCAGCCGATGAGGGCGTTCTGAGGACACCGCCGGAAAGTATCTTCCGTCTTCTCAAGACGGAAGAGCGCACTGCTGAGCGGGGAACCATTGTTGTGGCGATGCTTGGCGGGGCCACGTTCGATAAAGGCCAGAGTGAAGATGCCTTTTTCATTCGGTCGGATGGTGCCCGCCTCAGCTTCGGGGTAGCCGTGGCCTACCAGAGGGGCGCGGAGCCTGAACTGCTCACCTATCGCTTTCATCTTCGATTCGCCCGGAATGGTAGCCCAGCATTCATTCGCTTGGACCTCAATGACGAATCGCGTGATCCGCTGATGGAACCACGATCCCATCTTCACCCGGGCTCAGATGGTCTCCGCCTGCCTGTGCCAGTAATGACGCCCCTTGAGATCTTGGAGAGACTGCTGTATGGAACGCCCACTCCGCAATGATACGGGGCGCGCGTTCGTCAGGGTGCGGGTTTCGGGCCCCTCCTGTCGCCGTGGAGACCACGGGGAACCGGAGGCGGTCTTCCTCCCGGACAAGGTCATCGGGCTGTCTCCGCGCCCGAGCCGGGTGGCTCGGATCTTCGAGATCGCGCTTCCCCGGTTGCGGGAGTTCTCGGTCTGCTACACGAAGGAGTTCGGGGAGTACTGTGGCGCCATCCGGGCTGAGATCAAGCGGTAGGCCGAGGGGCCCGCGGCAAGGCTCCCTGAGACCCGGCCAGCCCAGGTTGTGGGGCTACCACGGCCCCTTCTTCACCGAGCTCACAAAGGGCGACTACCGAGCGGAGGGGTTGGACGTCGAGATCGTCTGTAGCATTAGCGATGCTCTTGACGGGTCAGGGGCTGATGCCGGGAGGGCACGATCCCCTCAAGGGCCAACCATGCCCCCGCTGCATTAGGGGGGACCCCGTTCCCACCGCTCCTGAGAACGACTGAAAGCCAGCTTCATGTCGACTTCTATGAAGCGGCTGGCCGAGTCAAGTCGTTGTGTCCCTCCATGTCTGGTCGCTCGCGTTCACTGCTGAGCATTGGCGGTGGCCTTCGGTCTCGCGAGGTTCCATCAGCCTTCTATTCGCGCTCGTCAAGGGCGAGGCGTGAGAGCTCGCCGGCGCAGGAGGGGATTCGAGGGGCGGGGGCGCCATCTACGCAGCGGCCCTGGAACAGCGGCCAAGGCGACATTCGCGCTCACCCACCCGTCGAACCTGCACGAGACCAGGGCACGCACCACGTCTCGTTCGATCGCTCAGACAGACACCGGCTGTGGGGCCTGGCGGGGCTGGAAGACCGTGCCATCGCGGAGGAGGGCATAGAGGATGCCGGCCAGGCGGCGGGCGAGCGCGACGACGGCGACGTGCTTGCCGCGGCGCGCGGCGATGTGGAGGGCCCAGGTCCAGAGCGCCTCGGCCTCAGGCGGCCGGCGGCGGAGGATCGAGACCGCCGCTTGGATGAGGAGCCAGCGCGTGTGGCCGGGGCCGGCCTTGGTGATGCGGCCGCGGCGCTGGGTCTCGCCGGAGCTGAACTCGCGCGGCACCAGGCCGAGGTACGCCTCGAGCTGGTGCGCGTGGCGGAAGCGCTGGACGTCGTCGATCGTGGCGACGAAGGCGGCCGCGGTGACGGGACCGATTGAGGGGGCGGTGCGCAGGCGCCGGACGCGTGGATCGTCAGCGGAGACCTGCTCGATCACTGCGTCCGAATACGTGAGTTGGTGGTTGACGTGGCGCATGACGGCGAGTAGGGGCGCGACGGTGGAGAGCAGCCGGCCTGGCAGGACCAAGGCGAGGACGCGGCCGGGGAAGGCCTCGGCACTGCCGGAGGGGACCCGATAGCCGTGCTGGCGGAGCAGGGCGCGGATGAGCGAGATGTACCGGGTGCGCGTGCGGACCAGGGCGTCCCGGACGAGCAGGCGGCCGCGCACGTGGCGCTGCGGGTCGGACAGGCGATGCGCCCGGCGGTAGGCCCCGAGCAGACAGGCTTCGGCGAGGGCGCGGGCGTCCCGGCGATCGGTCTTCACCTTCCGGGTGCGCGTCGCGTACATGGGGGCGAAGTTCGGGTCCGCGACGATGACCTCGTGGCCCAGGGCCTCGAGGCAGCGGGCCACCCATTCACTGTCGGTCGAGGCCTCGATCAGGATCCGCGTCCGGGGCCGATCGCCGAGCACCGCCGCGAAGCGCTGGGGCTCGGTGTGGATCCGCCGCTCGATCAGCTCGCCCCCCTCGGCGAGGATGCAGATCTGGCTTTCCCTCTTGTGGACGTCCATGCCAATATGGTCCATGGCTGGCCTCTCCTCTCTGCGGCGTTGACCGCGTGTGAGCTCTTGTGGGGCAGTATATGCCACCACGTCGAGCGAGAGGCCAGCCGCTTCATCCCATCTACGCTCATCCGGCCGCCGTGGTGCTGCTCGAGGAATGGCTGCCGGACGAGGTGCTCGCCGCGATCGCGGCGGAGAACAATCTCGCCGAGACGGCGTTTGTCATCCCGCGCGAAGACGTCGCGCCGCTGCGCTGGTTCACGCTCACGATCGAGGTGGACCTGTGCGGCCACGCGACGCTGACGAGCGCACACGCGCTTTTCAATTACAAGTTTTCAAATGCGAGAGAGCTTACCTTCAGCACCAGGAGCGGAAACTTGATCGTTTCCCGCGACGGCGAGCGGCTCAGCATGGATTTTCCGGCGCGGCCGGGCAAGCCGGTGCAAGCCGTTGACGCCGTGAACTCTGCCTTGGGCAAAAAGCCGCGGGAAACCCTGCTCGCCCGCGACATGCTCGCGATCTTCGGCACCGAGGCGGAAGTCCGGGCCTTGCAGCCGGACTGCGCGCGCGTCGCGGAAATCGACCCCTTCGCGGTTTGCGCTTCGGCACCGGGCGATTCCTGCGACTACGTGTTCCGCTTCTTCGCGCCGCGCCAGGGCATCCCCGAGGACCCGGCCACCGGCACGGTGCACTGCACGCTGGTGCCCTACTGGGCGGCGCGCCTGGGCAAGCGGGAGCTGACCGCACGGCAGCTCTCGACGCGCGGCAGCGAGTTCGCTTGCGCGCTGCGCGGCGGGCGAGTTGCGATCGCGGGCCGAACGGTGGAATACCTGCGCGGCGCGGAAGGGAGGCGGCCGTGACTAGAGAGGAAATGCTCGATCTGCTCTTGAGCTGCATCTCGGCGCAACTGGATGCCATCACCGCCAAGCTGCAGCTCAAGGCGGCCTACCTGCCCTCGCGCAACGAACCCGTCGCAACGCGGGCCGACGCCATTCTGACCCTGGTCGAGCAGCGCGGCGCCTCCGGCCTTGCGGCGCTGGAGAAAATTCTCAACGATATGTTTGGCGCACCAAAGCCCGGCGCCAACCGGTCAAGCGAACCCCAGGCGGCAAAACAAACGCGCTGCATCCTCATCCTGGCGGCGAACCCCATCGATACCGAACGGCTGCGGCTGGACCGGGAAGTCAAACTGATCAAGGAGCGGCTCGAGGAAGGCGAGCAAGGTCGCAGCTATCGCGTCGAGATCGAATGGGCGGTCTCGGCGATTGAACTTTCGAAGTATCTCCTCAAGTACCAGCCGTCCATCGTTCATTTCAGCGGCCACGGAAGTCCCACAGGCCAGATCGTCCTCGAGAGTGCCAGTGGCCAGGCCGAAGCGGTTTCGGCGCGCGCATTGGTGGATCTCTTCGACACGCTCAAGGGCACCGAAACGATCATTTTGAACGCCTGCTACTCGGAAGCGCAGGCGACGGCGCTTGCCAAAGTCGTGCCGCAGGTTATCGGCATGGCGCGAGGAATCGGCGACAATTCGGCGCAGCGCTTCGCCGGCGGTTTCTACCGCGGCCTCGCTTTCGGCAAGGACTACGCAACCGCCTTCCGGCTGGGCTGCAATGAAATCGATCTCGCTGTCCTGCCCGATGCGCTCGTACCGCATTTCACGACGCGAAGCGAAGACAAGGTCGCGGTGAAAACCGTGCCCACCGCGGCGGTGGAAAGTATTGCCGTACAAAGCCCGCAGCGGACCTGGGGCCCGCAGCCTGAAGCCGATGCGCCGCCCCCTGGTCTGTGCACGCTCTGGTACGGCACAAATCGCAAGCCAGTCGATCCGCGTGATCCCGCCCGGGGTTACAGTGGCGAGCGCGATGAGCAGCAGGTCCACTATGGCATGTGCAAAGTGGTCGTGCCCAAGTCGCACAAGATCGGGTCGGTCGGCTCGGCCTGGTGGAAGCGGCTGCTGCAGTGGGAGGACGACCGGCTCAAGCTGGTCGAGCTGTCGGCGCTCGCGGAAACCGATTACTGGACCAAGCTGCGCGCGGCGCTGGCCGAATGGGAGCCGGGCGAGCGCCGCGCGCTGGTATTCATTCACGGCTTCAATGTCGGCTTCGAGGAAGCGGCGCTCCGCACGGCGCAGATCGCAAGCGACTTGAAGGTTCCCGGCGTATCCGCGTTCTACAGCTGGCCGTCGAAGGGAAGTGTGTTGGGCTATTCGGCGGATGAGGCAAGCATCGAGGCGAGCGAAGCGCAGATCACCGATTTTCTGTCGCGTTTTGCCGCCGATAGCGGGGCGGAGCGCGTCGACGTCCTCGCGCACAGCATGGGCAACCGCGGGCTGCTGCGGTCATTGCAGCGCATAGTGCAACGCGCGGCGCAAGCCGGACAGGTGCCGTTCGGCCAATTGCTGCTCGCGGCGCCGGACATCGACACGGGGCTGTTCCGGGATCTGGCGAAGGTGTATGCGCAGCTGGCGCAGCGCACCACGCTGTACGTTTCGTCCAAGGACAAGGCGCTGGCCGCCTCGGGTATCGTGCATGATCATGCGCGCGCCGGTTACACGCCGCCGGTGACGGTGATCCCGGGGATCGACACCGTCGAAGTTTCGAACGTCGATCTCACGTTTCTCGGGCACGGCTACTATGCGGCCGCGCGCGACCTGATGCACGACATGCACAATCTGATCGTGCACGGGGAACCCCCCAAGTCGCGCCTCGGCCTCAACACGGCTAAGACGCCGGGGGGCCAGCTCTACTGGAAGATAGGAGTCTGAGCGATGACTGACGAAAACACTACCGAGGAAAAAATATACGAGATGCTCATTCAGCTGCTCCCGGGCCAGCTCGACCATTTGATAACACTACTCAAGCTGGATCGCGAGTACCTGGGCAAGTCCGTGGCCGCCACGCTGGCCGTGGAAATCTGCACCTTGGCAAAGCAAAAAAATGGGCCGGCGTGGGTATCGGTCGTCGCCGACGCGCTCAACAAGGTGATGGGCCTGACACGCAGTTACTTCGAGGAGAAGCTCGGGCACATCAAGGACTTTCTGGTGGAGCCGCCGGAGCCGGTGGACCCCTCGCCACAGCACAAAGGCACCGTTATCGAGCTGCGCGACGCACTCAAGAAGCGCGAAAAGCTCGAAGAACCTCAACTCATCAAGGTTAAGGGCACGCTGTTTCCCGCGGCGCTGCTCACTGCGGGATGGTGGGAGCGAGTGCGCTCGGAGGGGCTGGTTGACATCAAGTGGCGCAATACGCTGCAGCGATGGCTGTTCGAAGGATTTGATGCCTGGGCGCCGTCGTGGGAGATTTCGTGGGACTTCGAGGGCCTCGGTCAGAGGGCGAAGCCCTACTACGTCGCGCAGCTGACCGCCGGCGATGAGGCCGATTCGCTCGCCGTCATTCTCCCGCCCAGGCTTGCCCGCGAATGGCGCGACAAGTTCAGGAGAACCTGGGGCGGGCTTGAGGTCGAAGTGACCGGCATACTCGGCCATCGGGCGCAGGCGCAAAAGGAGCTTGCCGCAGGCGAAGTGCTGCCGGGGCAAGCGTCCGAATACTGCATCTGGCTCAAGGACGACGAGGCGAAGCACGACATCCAGGAATTCGAGAAGGATACCGTGCTCTACTCCGGCTACATCTGGAAGTGCCTGATACCCCGGCGCTGGATGGAAGAAGGCGATTTAGTTGGGCTGAGCCAGGTGTACATCGCGTGGGAACACACCAATTTCGCCGCCAGGGACGCCGTTCGCTACAACATGGCTGCGCTGCGCCACAAGGAGTCGCTGATCCACACCAAGCATCGCAAAGATGGCGGCCTCATCTTGCTGCAAAAGTCCCACTGGCTGGTGCCGGGCGAGCCGGTATGGCCGATCGAGGACTTCTACAACCTGCTCGCGCGCAAGAAAGTGAAGGTGCCCGCCGGGCTGCTGAATAAAAACGGTTCGTCGCCGAAAACCTAGGAGGAACCATGGTCGTGATCGTGTTTCGCGCGCGGGTGAAGCCAGGCGCCGATTTGGAGGCCCTGGGGCAATTGGGCCAACGCATGTACGAGATCGCGTCCGCGATGCCCGGCTATGTTTCTTACAAGGACTTCGCGGCGGACGATGGAGAAAATGTCTCGGTCATCGAGTTCGAATCCCTCGAAGCGCTCGCGGCCTGGCGCGAGCATCCCGAGCACAAGAAAGCGCAGCAGCGCGGCCGCGACGAATTCTTCTCCGCGTACCACATCCAGGTGTGCACGCCAGTGCGGGACTATCGTTTCGGCTAGAGCGCGGGAATCTCTTCTCGGGAATCTTCAGTCATGTTCAGGAAGATCGATCACGTCGAGATCGTCACCGACCGGATGGACCAGACTGTAGCATCAGCCATGCTCTTGCCGGGCCAGGGGCCTGACGCTGGGAGGGAGGGGCATGCCTCCTCCAGGGCCGACCATGCCCCGCTGCACCGGGCACACCGCCGCTCCTGAGAATGACTGAGAATGGGCTTTATGTCGGCTACGCTCGCCACGGACACCACGCTCGTGTTCCTGACCAACCATCTCACCTTCGGCGCCACGACCATCGCCGCCATCTACAAGGACCGATGGCAGGTCGATCTTCTTCGAGGCGCTCAAGCGGCACCTCAAGATCAAGACCTTCGTGGGGACCAGGCCCAATGCCCTGACGGTGCAGGGCTCCTATACCGCCCCGCCGCCGGTCGAGGCCCCCCAGCAGGAGGTGTTAGCCCTTGACTGAGTCGGACGGCAGTGAACACCATCAGTAATTGTCGGCCTTTGGTCTACGCTTGGCGGGCGCGCTGTCAGCCTGCGCCGCCGAGGCCACCCCGCAGTCTCACGAACGAGGAGGGACATCATGGCCCAGGTGAACTTCATCCCCAACGATCCGCTCACAGTCAACGGTCCGCCCATGCGGCGCATCCAGGCCCCGCTGATGCCCACCGGCAACGCCGCGCGGGTGGCCGTGCAACCCTCGGCGCCGGGCGGGCTCTTCACACCCCACACGCAGGAGTTCGACTTCTGGCAGGTCCAGACGTCGCTGATCCGCGGACTCCGCACGTGGCGGAATCTCCAGGGCAGCTACCTCCCGCGCTGGTTCGGGAACCGGCAGACGCTGGCGGTGCTCACCAATGCCGGCGACGACCTCAACGCGTTCTACGATCGGGATAGCCTGCAGTTCTTCTCCCATACCTTCGGCGGCAAGACCGTGCACTCCGGCGAGAGCGAGGACATCGCCACCCACGAGCTCGGCCACGCCATCCTCGACGCGGTCCGCCCGGACTTCTTCGAGGTGCCCTTCGTGGAGGCCGGCGCCGTGCACGAGGCGTTCGGCGACTGCTGGGCGGTGCTCACCAGCCTGCAGGACGCAGGGGTCCGCCGGGCGCTGCTCCAGCTCTCGCCGGATCTCGGTTCCCGCCAGTTCGTCTCGCAGCTCGCCGAGGAGCTCGGCGACGCCATCCGCCGCGAGTTCGGCGCCCAGCACGTTGAGCCGGGGGCGCTCCGCCGCGCCCTGAACACGTTCCGGTGGGCCGTCCCCGCCACCCTGCCTGCCAATGCCCCGGCGGCACAGCTCTCGCGCGAGGTGCACAGCTTCTCCCGCGTCTTCACCGGCTGCTTCTACGACACGATCCGCAACATCTTCAACGCGGGGTCGCACACCTCCACCGGCCTGCGGCGGGCCGCCCTCACCGCCGGCCGCCTCCTGCTCGCCGCCTTGCAGACGGTGCCGGCCACGGCGCGTCTCTTCGAGGGCGTCGGGCGCCGCATGCTCCAGGCCGACATCACCGACAACGCCTCGGCCAACGCGGCCCACATCCGCGCCGCCTTCTCGGCCCACGGCATCACCCTGGGCGCGCCGGCCACGAGCCTCCCCGTGCCGATGGAACGGGGGAAGGCCGCGGCGACGCAGCGCTCCCTTCTGCGCCGTCTGGCCGCTCCGCGGGGGGCCAAGCTGTCGATCACGCCCGTGGCCTCGGGCCTCCACGGCGACATCGCCCATGTCGCCGCCTACCAGGCCCTGGCGCTCTCCGGGGCCGGGCTCAAGGGCCTGTCCATCATGGTGCCGGCCGTGCTGCGCGTGGAGACCAAGGGCAAGTCCATCGTGGGAACGCTTGGCGAGGCCGTGCCGGTGGCGCGCGATGCCGAGGTCGATGCCCAGGCGTTCGCCCAGGCCCTGGTTGCCAACGGCGACCTCGACACCGGGCGGGGGATGGCCCGGCGGGGACGGTTGCGGCCGCCCTCCCACGCCGTGAAGACGGTGCGCGGGAGGCGGGTGATCGTCCGCCTGGGCTTCGCCTGCGGCCCCCGCCTCAGCTGACCCGAGCCGCCGCCGACACCCGCGATCGGCCCCGACGCTGACGGCCGATCGCGGGAGCGGTCTGTCTCGCGGGCGGGGTGGAGGCCGGGGCCCGCGGCGGCCGGCCGGTTCCCGCGAAGGGACCCCCGCGGCTCAACGCGAGGGGCTGCGCTGCCCGCTGGCGGTGAAGCCGATTCGGCGGATCACGCGCCGCCCCTGGGGACCGGACTCGAGCTGATGCGTGGGGCGTCCCCCGAGGGGGCCTCTGGCCGCGCCCGAGGCCAAGCCGCGCACGGCTCCCCGCGCGATCAGGTCCTGCGCGAACAGGCGCGCCTCGCGGGCGTCCTCCGCCGAGGGCGGTCCGAGCTCGCCGCGCTCGAGCGAGCCGTCCGCGGCCAGCACCACCGAGCCGGAGACCGGCACCGGCACGCACACCCCGGTCAGATCGGGCTTGTCCGGATCCACGGGCACGAGCCAGTGGGCACTCACCTCGCAGCGGATGTGGCCGCCGGCCGCGCCCAGGCTCCGCTTCACCACGAACGGCCCCACGATGTTGGCGTCGATCTCGCCGGCTATCCGCCCGACCGCGGCCACCAGGTCGACTCCATCCTTCTCACGTGCGCTCATCACCTTCACCTCCACCTCGCCGCCGGACGGCCTCGCCGGCCCCTCCCCGGCCGCTCGCGTCGTTCGTCCCCGATCCCGCCCCCGCGCGGCCCACCCCGTCACCTCCTCGGGATCGTAGCCCACGTTCCGCAGCACCTGGGGGTGAACCATCCCCGAGCCCAGAATCTCCAGCCAGCCGGACGCCTTGCAGACCCGGCACCCCGCCCCGCCGCAGAGAAAGCAGAGCACGTCCACACACCTTCAACCACGCGCCTTAAGCTCCTGCCGGAGCCGCTCGGCGAGCCAAATTCGAGCAAGGGTCGTAGCGTCCGTGGTGCGCTGGCGTGCCAGCTTGCTCAGAACAGCCTTCA
>Ga0184633_10001242_pt1 | contig 10461 bp, 5 predicted proteins | sample PLM31_170_b1_FD_133156 | JGI IMG/M metagenome (GOLD analysis project Ga0184633, IMG submission 133156) | Groundwater sediment microbial communities from an aquifer in East River, Colorado, USA - PLM3-1_170_b1 | ecosystem: Environmental > Terrestrial > Soil > Riparian zone | place: USA: East...
AGAGACCTGGCTTCTAGTAGATTAGATGGATTCATAGTTATGCTAAGGAAGAACAGAAATATCGGCCAGAAAATAGTAAGCGACATGCCAGTAGATTGGCAACTGTCTAAGGAACTACTATTAATGTTGTTCCGATCAGAGACGAAGTTCGCGGACGGTGCAGTAGTAATTGACGGTATGCATATTATCTCTGTGGGATGTTTTTTTCCTCAGCCGACAGGAGATTCGTGGAACGAACTTAAAGGCAAATACAGCGATATGACTGTCTCGATGATGAAGGTGTCCAGTTCATTCGATCTTGTGGTAAGTTTTGCAGAAGGCGGAAGTATCTCGGTAGTCCACAATGGTAGAATGATTCGACGTATCGAGCCTAGACGCATAGAGGATGTGTTACTGATTTTCTATCATTATAGCCCGCCTTCACGCTGGCTGAGGCGTCTCATGTTGTTCCGACCCGGTCGAATGACTAGATAGCTGATATTGAGAAATCCACTACTTGAGAGATTCCGGTGACGGCATATGAAGCAGAACTATCACGTCTACACAAGGAAACCCTCTGTATTGACTTCATGGTAGTTGAAGATAGCGCATAGTTTGCAGTCAACAGGCGGCCCAACAAATCTTCAGACTGTGCGAAAACTCCGAGCAGTGGAAGCTCAGCCCTGAAATGAGGCTTCTGAGGCTGTCAAGTGAAGCGCGGCGCAAGTTTGCGGCCACAATCTGCTGGCAAAGTGGTAGCCCAAAATAGTTTTCACACAGTCTCTCGTTGCTGCCGACCGCCTGCCGAATTGGCTGTGGCGTTTGATATAGTAGGTCTACACCATTCCCTATACCACAGCAGCGGAGAACCACCGTCTCCACCTAGCCGCCAATATCCTATAACACTCAACCCGCCTCACAAATAATATAGGCTATCTTTTCTTGCCGACCAGCTTCGTACTTCCTATTATCAGTAAAGTCCTTTATGATGCTGAGGCTACATCCACGTCGCAAAAGAAACATTGTAAGACGTCAGAGCGCCTGTTTCATCTCTCCTGCAGAGAGACGATTTGTCTCATAGAGCACATCCTCGAACAGCGATAAATAAAACGTTGGGGTCGAGGAAGCAAGCAGATATTTCATCCATCAAAGTGGGTTGCGCCAAGAAGGTTTTAGATCATAATTGAGATAGGGCAGCCGAACCACGAGCTGTTAGGCCCGGCGAGATCATCAGCAAAATGTCATCACAAACGATCCGAAACAGAATTACGAATTTGCAGCGCGAAATACAGTCGCTCCAGCGCCAGTTGACAAATGCATCTAAAGATGTGGCGGCAAAGAGTGGCCGGATTGCCCAAATCAGGCGAAGCATCACCAAGGGTACCAGTCCGTCAATGTTTCAGAGTAAACAGCGGGATATCCAACACCTGGAAGATGATCTTGTCCGAATTCAGGACAAGCAGGCAGTCTTGAACAAACGCATTTCAGATAAGACGGCAGAACTTCATAAGTATGAACAACAGCTGTATACAGAACAACAGAAAGAGCAAAAAAAGCTGGTGGAATCTTTGAAGCGCAAGGAACAAGAGGAGAAAGCAAGGCAAGCACAATTGTTGGCGAAAATCCAATCAGCGCCTCGCGAGATGGAGAGCCGAAGTGGACTTGTAAGAGCGAGCTCGCAAGAAGCAATCCACGACGCCTTCATCTCTCATGCCAGTGAAGATAAAGACGATCTGGTCCGGCCTCTTGCCGAGGCTTTACAGAGGAACGGATGCTTGATTTGGTACGATGAGTTCCAGCTACGAGTGGGAGACAGTCTTAGACGCTCAATTGATAAAGGTTTGGCACGCTCTAGGTTTGGAATAGTAGTGCTCTCCCCCGCTTTCTTTGCTAAGAATTGGACTCAGTATGAGTTGGATGGGCTAGTCGCCAAAGAAATGACAGGTGGCAAAGTCATTCTTCCTATTTGGCACAAGGTGTCTAAGGACGAAGTAATGAGCTATAGCCCCAGTCTTGCTGACAAATTCGCTTTGAGTACCGCAATGTACACAGTTGAGGAATTAGCAAAAGCCTTAGGAGAGGTATTGCGGGGTGCCTAACCACTCGTCAGACGGTGCAGCTTGTCCCCCGCAGTGGGGGCCGATCGCCGACCGCGCCGCGTTCCAAGTGGTCTCGCGCTTGCGCGGTATCTCTTGGTAGAGTAGACTTGCCCGTAGTTGTGTCCGGCCTACCATCGCCGCGTAGGGTTGTCGTGTCTCGCCTGCGCGGGCGTCTCCACTTCACGGCGGCTGCTGAACTCTGCCATTGAGTTGCTTTGCTCACTTAGCTCGATTGCTCACTCACTATTGATAAAGACAAGAGCTTGTGAAACTCTGGAAAGAAACCAAACGTGCCAACGCACAAGAGTTGATTGACTGGCTCTTGTCCGTGAGAATGGATAGTGGTTGGCCCGATAATTGGGTCAATACGATTGCTTTTGCTGAACTCGGCTCTTCCTCTTCGCGTTCAGACGTGACTCGATCTGCCATCATGCAGATTCTCAGCAAGATGAGCGAGAGCGGCAAAAAGACCGTCGATGATTTTGAGGTCATCTTCGAAGAGCGCCTACGCTCAAACGCCATCGCCGGGAACAAACAACTTGACAGATGGAAGTTCATCATCCCTTTGCAAGTTACCCTTAATGCAGATATTGCTCAGCGCACCCGAATACGTATACTCGGCAAGGATTTTTCGTTCATTTCCCTCACATCCGCAGAACGAATACTTGACCGGGAGAAGAGAAAGGATCTGAGAGATCCGGAAGCCATCTTGCTACATACTGGGATAAACGTGGAGCAGGTGCCCCAAGTTTTCCTTTGCGCATCTGGTCAGGCAGTCTCTTGGGAAGCCGCCTGGGGGGAATTAGCACCGGCATTTGATGCCTTGAGAGGTCTGATTGAGTTGTCTTTCGACTTTTATGGCCGGCGTATCACCAGCAGTGAAAGGAGCGCGCGACGGAAAATCCCCCATCCTCTCTGGATGATCGCCTATAAGAAAGGCGGGAGTCCTCAGTGGGTATACTTCATCACAGATGAAGAAAGTACGGCAAAGACATTTGATCTGAACAATGCACGCATTACAGGAATAAAAAAGAACGCGGCCATCCTGAAGAAGGAGCCGAAATCGCGATCCACTCTGTCGCTTATTGCCGACTGCCTCCGTCTTTATTCGCAAGCAATGGATGCCCGTTTCAGGCACCAATGTTTTCTGGGGTTTTGGCAACTCGCCGAGGCAATAACACATTCCGAGACAGTCGGCGGGAACACAGACAAGATTGTTGCCCGTATAGCTTGGCATGGCACCGAGATCGGCCTAAAAGGATCAGGCTACAAAGAATCACTTACCGTGCTAGGCAGAAAGCGAAACGACATCGTTCATCGAGGAATACACGATATTGAAGATGACGACATCAATATCCTGAAATTGGCATGCGAGGCTGCTTTGAACTGGCTATTCCGGGTACATAAGTCGCTACCGACGACAGCCCACATCGAACACTATTATCGCCTTCGTGAAACAAATCGAACTGACTTTGAGGCGATCAGAGAGTGTGTAGCCTACTTGAATAAGAATAAACGCAGATGAGACGCAACCCAACCCGTCGTTGGCGTGCCCTACAAGGTCATCATCAACTTGCCGGTGCAAGACCGGTCAGAGTACCTGCCATTTGGCACAACTGTAGTTAGGCGGCGCACTAGCAACCTGGCAGCTCATGAAGCAATCCATATGAACAAACATAGATTTACTTCCAATAAAAAGAAGATAAGAGCCATCGATTTGTTCTGTGGAGCCGGTGGTAGCAGCTGGGGAGCCCGAAACGCTGGTGTGCAGATTGTCGCGGGTTTCGACAAGTGGTCACTGGCGGGGCAGGTATTTCAAGACAACTTCCCTGAGGCTACATTCTACCCCGGGAGACTCGAAAGAATCAATCTGCAAGACGTGGCCAGAAAATTAGGCAAAATTGACCTTATTCTGGCCTCGCCAGAATGTACGACCCATAGCCTCGCTAGAGGCAACCGGCGGCGTTCATGGCATAGCAGTCACACGGCGTTTCAAGTGGTCCGATTCGCATCGGAACTTCAGCCCAGATGGATTGTAGTTGAAAACGTCCTCAGCATGCTGCAATGGCCACGTTATGAGGAGTTTCTCGACGGACTGAGACAATTGGGGTACCATCTTCGTGAGCAACGTCTGACGGCAAGCGAATTTGGAGTGCCTCAATCGCGCACACGCCTGTTTGTCCTGTGCGACCGTAAACGGATGCCAGATGAGATCATACCTTCACCAAAGGTAGTCAAGAAATTTGCTTCAGGCGCCGTTGATTTAAATGGCAGGTATCCATTCTCAGCACTTAAAAGCCCGCAGAGAGCTGAGGCCACACTTGAGCGGGCCAGAGTCGCAATTGAAAACGTTGGCACAGACCAACCCTTCCTCCTCGTTTACTACGGCTCTGATGGGGCAGGAGGCTGGCAGCAATTGGACGTTCCCCTGCGAACTGTTACAACACTTGACCGCTTTGCTTTGGTCAAACCTGGAGAAGATGGGCATGTGATGCGCATGCTTCAGGTTCCTGAACTGAAGAAGGCAATGGGATTCCCGGCACTATTCAAGATCCAACATGGAGTGCGTCGGGAAAAGATTCACTTACTGGGAAACGCTGTCTGTCCACCAGTTATGAGGGCTATCGTTCGATCATTGACACAAGAGGGGACTTCCTGATCTCACATTAAATCTGTTCTTAAATCAGAAAGAAGTGTATGGTTGTGCGACGAGACATAGTAATTGAATCGGGTTACAGAGAACCACAAGATTTAAAATGGCAACGACGCCAGATTGCCTTGTTTCGTAGAAAGCTGATAACCTGGGGACGAGAACACTTTCGTCATTTCCCCTGGCGACTAACTGAAGACCCTTATCGTATCCTGATCGCCGAGGTAATGCTGCATCGCACTCAAGCGTTACAAGTAGTGCCCGTGTATGAAAACTTCATTAAACGCTCCCCAGACATTCCCAAATTGGCTCAGGCCAGTAAAGAGGAATTGCGCCGCATCCTCTACTCTCTGGGTCTACGCTGGCGGATTGACTTAATCCACGCTATGGCTGCTGATTTGATGACCCGCTTTGGCGGCCAAGTGCCGCACGAGAAAGCCGATCTTCTCTCATTGCCCGGTGTAAGCGAATACATTGCTGGTGCTGTTCGCTGCTTTGCCTGGAACCTGCCAGAACCACTAATGGATACCAACACAGTGCGGGTTGTAGGTCGGTTGTTTGGGTTGGAGATAAAGGATTCATCCCGGCGCAACCGCCGATTCAAAGAGTTAATCGCAGCTTTAGTTGACCCTGATGAGCCACGGGCTTATAACTACGCCTTACTGGACTTGGCTGATCAGGTATGTATGAAAAAGCAGCCACCAGACTGTAAGCGATGTCCTGTACTGAAATGGTGTAGCTATGGGACCTTTTCCGAGTTATAGCCAGAGTGCATAGACCCATGGCGGAGAAATCATGACCACGCTCTCGCCTGTATCCTTAAATGACAACGAGGTGTTCCCTTGTCCGAACGTGATCACATTCTGATCGCGCTTGTAAAAGAAGTCCTTGGACCTCGGTGCGGTCCTTATGAAATTCTGCTTCAAAACCAAGACCCCCGTGATGAATACATCACCGGAGTCTTGGCACCAGCTATGTCGCCTCAACCGCTCGATGACATCGATGCGGACGTTGATCAGGTGATCGAGGAAACATCCAGTGAAGAGGACCAGGACACCCAGAGCTATCTAGTAGTTCCTGGTGTCTTTTCTCCTGCGCTTAACCCCAAAGCACTGCCTCGCTCTATTGGTATGTCTTTTACCGTCGAGGCCAATAACAGCCCACCGCAAATTGAAATCTGTGCTACCTGGGCGCGATACCAGACACACCAAAATGGCTGGCAACGCCGACCAGAATACTTCCTGACCGGCTCTGTCCGAGCAGATCAAGATAGTGATTGGATGGCTACCGAAGGTGTCTCACTTCGATTGCGCTCGCGTCAACTTCCTGGTGGAGGCTACCGGGTTTCGGTTTTCCTGATCAATACCACCATGGTAACAGAGGACCAACGCGCTGATACCAGCGATCATTTGTTTCAGCCTCAAATCCGTGTGCATTCTTGTCCCGGAACCTCTCTTGTGCCAGTGTGGAGTACTGGTGCCAGTAGCTTGAATGATCAATTTCCAGGCTCTCTAGCTGTTGAAGATGCTTCGCTGGCCCTGCTCTATCGCGAACGCGTGGCGCTGGCACGTGGCCATATGTGTGGCGCTACCTGGAAAGAGATCGACCCGGAGCGGTCCCATCCAGTTCTTGCATCTCCCGGTGAAGCGCCCTTTGCCTGGACCGATGCGGTGGTGGTTCCACAATCAGAATGGCCGAAGTTTTCTCCAGCGGATGTGCGTACCGAGCTGATACCCTGTTACCCAATTGAAGCTCCCGAGATGAATTGGAAGGACCAGTTCGGCCCGTCACCAGCACTCGACCCCGATGTTTTGGCTGAAACCTGGCAACCGGAGCAAGTGAGGAGTCGGCTTCAACTGCTCGTGGATGGTTATCAGGCATGGATTGAGGAACAACAGTCATTGGTAGCCGGGCTGGCAGCGACGCAGCAACCTGTGGCCAGTGCTCATCTGGAGCAGTGTCGACAGGCCGCTAATCGTATCCGACAGGCCATTGAAATCCTGGCCACTGACGAAGATGCACGCTTGGCCTTCTGCTTTGCTAACAAGGCGATTGCCATGCAATCACAGTGGGTCAGAGGTCGGGTGCTTACCTGGCGTCCTTTCCAGCTTGCCTTCATTCTGCTGAATATTCCGGCTCTGACCAATCCGTTGCACCCCGACCGTCAAACATGTGATCTGCTTTGGTTCCCCACAGGTGGTGGCAAGACTGAAGCCTACCTGGGTCTTGCTGCTTTTACTCTGGCACTGCGCCGTCGCCGCTTTCACCACAATGGGGCAGGAGTGAGTGTGCTCTCTCGCTATACCCTGCGCCTCCTCACCATTCAACAGTTCCGCCGGGCGTTGGGTGTTATTACTGCCTGTGAGGTGTTGCGCGTATACAACCTGGACTCTCCCAACAATCCTGTGGGTTGGCGGCCACAAGAATATTCTAGACGAGAGACATTTATTTGGGGCGGTCTTCGCTTCTCAGCTGGTTTATGGGTAGGTGGTAATGTGACGCCCAATAACTTACTTAGCACCACTGTCAGAGATAGCGATGGGCGGTTTATTCGTTTTGTTGGAGCATTGGAGATCCTGCAAGGCGCAGAACGCAACTATAACGGACCGAATGAGGCTCTTCGTCGCAATCTTCAGGGCGTTCAACTTGAAATGCAGGGAGAACCTGCTCAGGTATTGACGTGCCCCTGTTGTGGGTCAATTCTGGCAGTTCCTGATGAAGGCTTCGGAGGAGGGCAGCACACGCTTCATTTTGTATTCCAGGGTGGGCCTACCATAACGCCGCCGCTTGCTCAGTTCCAACCCGCTATTCCCTGGCTCAGTTTGGATGCAGCGACCCTGACGTCTCATGCCACAGCAGGATTTCGCACTCTCTCCATAACTTTCACCATCTCCGAGGGGAGAAATTTGAATGCCCGTCAAGTGGATGAGTGGTGGTATCAGTTTATAGCGCCATCACTGGGCCAGGACGTAAACCTGTTGGCTGCTCGCCCTGTCCGCCCAGGATATTTCATCATCACTTACGACAATAGCCAAAACAATACTCGCCAGTGTGACTTTGATACTTACTGTCCTAACCCGGCTTGCGAGTTAAACCGACATGCCTGGGCCGAGCAGGTGCCCCTAAGCCGGACCACTCGCGCTGCACCCACCTCAAACCAGTGGTCAATGGGCCTGAGGGCAACTGAGCAGACTGCTGAACTTCCAGCCACACCCGGCATGGAGTGGCAAGAGACGCCCGAATGTTTCCAGCTTGGTAATATGAGAAGATTTTCCAGTCGTATTCCAATCCCGGCCTGTACCGTAGACGACCAGATCTATCATCGCTGCCCATCATTCATCATCGCGACCGTGGACAAGTTTGCCCGGTTAGCTTTTGAGCCCAAGGCATCGAGTCTCTTCGGAAATGTGGATCACTATCACAGTCGCTGGGGGTATTATCGTGAAGGCTGTCCACCCTCAACCGGCGGCAATCTACCGTCAGGTTACATTTCACATCCTTCAGGGCGGTCTCGGGGCAGTCCCTTGCATGTGCCTGTTGCTCCCTTTCTGTCGCCCGATCTGGTTCTGCAAGATGAGCTCCATCTCATTGAGGGGCCATTGGGTAGTATGGTTGGACTCTACGAGACAGCTGTAGACCTTCTCTGTCAACGCCGACAGAACGGTCAGATTATTGTCCCAAAGTACGTCGCCTCGACCGCTACCGTGCGGCAGGCAGAACCCCAGGTGCGAGCACTCTTTGATCGGCACCTGGCACAGTTTCCTCCCTCAGCAATATCTGCTAACGATCGCTTCTTCGCCCATGATCAGGAAGTTCACCCACTAGAGAGTGACCGTCCCGGTCGTCTCTACGTTGCCATCTGTGCACCAGGAAAAGGGGCACAAACACCGATCGTACGTATATGGTCGGCGCTCTTGCAAGTCGTGTATGAAAGATGGCAGATTTACCCAACAGCAGAGGTTGACAGGTTTTATACACTGGTTGGTTACTTCAATGCTATCCGGGAACTGGCAGGTGCAGTCTCGCTCTATCGTCAGGATATTCCAGAGCGCATAGAATTCCGGTCTGGCGCTGGTTCGCAGCCTCGTCCGCTGGACCGCTCGCTGGAACTATCCAGTCGGGCCAGTTCGCTAGATTTGCCCGCGTTGCTGGAACGCCTGAAGACTTCTGCACCGAATGCACAGGATGCGGTCTTCGCCACCTCGATGTTTGGCACAGGCGTTGACGTGGATCGGCTGGGTCTGATGGTTGTTCATGGCCAGCCCAAAACCACTGCTTCATATATTCAGGCTACCGGTCGCGTGGGCAGACAGGGTGGTGGTCTGATTGTAACTTTCTTCCGGGCAAGTCGGCCACGTGATCTGGATCATTATGAGTTCTTTACAGGCTACCATCGGGCGCTCTATCGTCATGTAGAACCCATCACTGTGTCTCCCTTCTCCCCACGTGCTCGCGAACGCGGCTTGGGGCCGCTGGCAGTCATTTTACTTCGCCATGCACGAGAGCTAGGAGGGCAGCCAGCGAATACCGACTGGAAGGTACAACAACGGCTCAGTGGCGCGTACTTTGCTCAGGCATGTCGGATGGGATCGCATCGCCACGACCCGGAAGTGATTATCATCCCTAATCTGCTGGAGGCACGAGCTGGTCAGCAGCCTGATGGACGCCGGCCTCCGGCAGGCGTTACAACTCAAGAGGCTGCCTCAGAGATCGATCGGTGGGCAGCTATGGCCAGACAGAATCCAGACCCTGATAGCTTCGTCTACTCTGAGTCCGCCCTGCTCCGCCCACCAGAACGTGAAGTCGTGTTAGGGGACGCTCAACACCGATCCCAAGGTCTGGCAGAAGCTTACGAGAATGCACCGCAGTCTCTGCGGGAAGTAGAAGAAACAACGGGATTCAAGAGTTGACCGATGGCTGCCCAGTCCCTGCGACGCTCTCAGTTCATCACCACCTACGGGCCCGGGGCCATTCTGGAAGGGCCCGACGGCCCCCGTGTCATCCCCACTCTGGATCGCTCCGGCCTCTTTGGCCAGCGTCGCCCGGTCGATTTTGAGATCACCGACCTTCGCCTGTCACGGGCATTGCTCAATGAAGCCGGAATTCTGCGCCTGCCATCCAATGCCGAGCTGGGGGAACCGGAGTTTCAGGCCATCTATGAAACAAATCCTTTCCCATCCTGGGCACTTTGTGTTCGGCATGGTCTACTGTACCGCAAAACTCACGGTGACAATCGTGCCTGTCCGCACTGTGCTCCTCTTCCAAATCATTACGAAGCCTGGCGTCAAGTTCGACGTCAGGCTATTCGCTTCGTGCGAGCCTGCCTCGCTGGGCACCTGGACGACGTAGACTGGGTCGGGATCATTCCTCACACAAATCAGGGTTGCAACACGCCTTACCTTCACTGGCGCGGCGGGGGCGGAGCACTGCGCCACATAGACATTGTCTGCCCCAGCTGCAACGCCAGCATCAACCTGGGCATTGCCTATTCCAGGGAGTGGCGTTGCTCCGGCCGTTTCCCAGAGCGAGGAAACGATCGGCCGGGTTGTGATGTTCCCTCAAAGATTATCCAGCGCAGTGCTGCCAACCTGCGCATTACGGAGCTTCAGTCGGCACTGACCATCCCGCCTCGCAATACTCGTCTTCATCGTTTGCTGGAGATGATCACTATACGGGCTGTGCTGGTCACGCAGTCCATCCGCAGTAAGCAGGAACTGCTCGATGCGCTCCAGG
>Ga0184633_10001243_pt1 | contig 10459 bp, 8 predicted proteins | sample PLM31_170_b1_FD_133156 | JGI IMG/M metagenome (GOLD analysis project Ga0184633, IMG submission 133156) | Groundwater sediment microbial communities from an aquifer in East River, Colorado, USA - PLM3-1_170_b1 | ecosystem: Environmental > Terrestrial > Soil > Riparian zone | place: USA: East...
GTGCGCAAGGTAGACAATATCCTCGTGCCGCAGCCCAGCGATCCGTACTCCATGGTCGTACAGTGGAATGAGCTGTGGCAGTTCGCCAACACGGACCCCTTCGGAAACCAGATCATCTACCCGCGACACATCCTTGAGAGCGCATATCTCAAGGATCCGTCTCGGATCAACCGCCATCCTTACTGGAGAACTCCGGTGGCTAACGGTCCCTTCAGGTTCGTGGAGTGGGTGGGGGGCAGCCATATGACCTTCGAGGCCTACGACAAGTGGCTGCTCGGGGCCCCCAAGGTCAAGCGCATTACGTTCCGATTCATCCTGGACTCCACGGTGCTGCTCGCGAACCAGATTGCTGGAAACGTAGACGGCAGCGAGATCAATAATTTCGGTATTACCGAAATGGTCGAGATCGAGCGTCGCAATCCCGCCATCGCGACCCATTACACGGAGGCGCTGATCTGGGAGCGCATCGACATCAACCTAGACAACGAGTGGTTGAAGGACAAGCGCGTGCGGCAGGCGATCGCCTATGGGATCGACCGCGAAACTATCGTCCGCACCCTCTTTCAGGGCAAACAGCCCGTGGCGCACTCGTGGCTCGCCCCCCGCCATCCCGCATACAATCCGACCGTCCGAAAATACACCTACGATCCTGCTCGGGCGAAGGCGCTGCTGGCCGAGGCCGGGTTCACCCCTGGACCGGACGGTGTCCTCCGTGATTCGGGCGGCAAGCGGGTCGAGATGACCATCATGACCACGGCCGGCAACTCAGTGCGCGAACAGGTGCAGCAGATCATGAGGGAGCAGTTGAAAGAGGTCGGCATCGACCTGCGTATCGACAACCGACCGGCAAGCGTCTTTCTGGGAACGATCGCTCCCCGCCGGCAGTTTCCTCACATGGCGATCATTGGGAGCCTGTTCACTCCAGAGTCGTTGGCGTTCGAGCGATGGCACAGCAGCCAGATCCCGAGCGCTGCCAACAACTGGGAGGGCCAAAACCGTCCCGGGTGGCGGAACGCTGAGGTCGACCGGATCATGGAACAGGTGATCGGTGAGCTCGACGCGGCGAAGCGCAACACTCTGCTCAAGCGGCAGCAGGAACTCCTGGCTGAGGAGATCCCCTCGCTGTCGCTGTATTTCAGACTGAGCTTGACCACGATGCGGAAAAGTGTTCGCAACGTCAAGCCCACCGGACTGGGCGGTTACTACATTCCGTGGAACGCCTGGGAGTGGGCCAGGACCGACCAATAGAGATCTGAGGGGAGGCATGGCTGATACGCTCCTATCTGTTCGCAACCTAAAGACGTACTTCTATACCGACGAAGGCGTCGTCAAGGCTGTGGACGGGTTGACCTACGAACTGCACAAAGGGGAGACCCTAGGGATCGTAGGCGAATCGGGATGCGGCAAGAGCGTGCATGCGCTCTCGGTCATGCGGCTGATCCCGCAGCCGCCCGGCAAGATTGTCGAGGGCGAGATCCTGTTCGAAGGGATCAACCTGCTGAAGCTCCCCGACGACGACATGCGGAAGATCCGCGGCAACCGCATCGCCATGATCTTCCAGGAGCCGATGACCTCGCTCAACCCCGTGCTGACCATCGGCGAGCAGATCGCGGAAGCCGTCATGCTGCACCAGAGGTTGAACAAGAAAGATGCCTGGGATCGCGCCGCGGAGATGCTGGATAAGGTGAAGATCCCGCTGGCGAAGGAGCGCGTGCGCGACTACCCGCACCAGTTCTCAGGCGGGATGCGCCAGCGCGTCATGATCGCAATGGCCCTCTCCTGCAACCCGTCCATTCTCGTCGCGGATGAGCCGACGACCGCGCTCGACGTGACCATTCAGGCGCAGATCCTGGAACTGATGCGAGAGCTACAGCAAGAGTTCAACATGGCGATCATCCTCATCACGCATAACCTCGGCGTGGTCGCAGAGACGTGCGACAATGTCGTCGTCATGTACGCGGGCCGGCCGGTGGAGCACGCCACGGTCCAACGCATTTTCCGGGACCCTAAACACCCATATACCTGGGGGCTGCTGCACTCTATCCCCAAGCTGTACGAGCGCAAGGAGCGACTGATCCCCATTGAAGGCCAACCGCCCAGCCTCATCGATCTGCCGGTCGGCTGCACCTTTGCGCCGCGCTGCCCATTCGCGATGGAGATCTGCGTGAAGCAGGATCCGCCGGACTACGCGGTGGGAGCGGACCATTACGCGAAGTGCTTTCTGCACAGCGAGTTCGCGACGCCGGAAGAACAGAAGGCCGCCGAAGCCGCAGGGCTGGCGGCATCGACACGGGGGGGCACGCACGATGCACGAGGCGAGCTCAGGAGTAAAGGCTGACCAGGGAGGCAAGGCGTGAGCACAGCATCGATGGGCAACGGAGGTACACCGTGAGCACCGTACCAAGTGGCGGGGACAACATCCTTGAAGTCCGCAACCTGGTCAAGCACTTTCCGATCACGAAGGGGTTCATCTTCCAGCGCCAGGTCGGGGCGGTGAAGGCGGTCGACGGCGTCACGTTTTCGATTCGCCGCGGGGAGACGCTGGGGCTCGTGGGGGAGTCAGGGTGCGGCAAAACTACGACCGGGCGCGTCATTCTCCGGCTGATGGAGCCTACAAGCGGCGAAGCGCTCTTTGAGGGACGCAACATCTTCAAGCTCAGCAAGGAAGAGCTCCGCAAGATGCGCCGGGACATGCAGATCATCTTCCAGGATCCGTACTCATCGCTCAACCCGCGCATGACCGTCGGCGACATCATCGGCGAGCCGCTGGAGATTCATAACCTGGCCCGCGGCAAGGAGAAGCTGCGCCGCGTCCAGGAGCTCCTCGAGGTCGTCGGCCTGTCCCCCTACCACGTCAACCGTTATCCGCATGAGTTCAGCGGCGGCCAGCGCCAGCGGATCGGCATCGCGCGCGCCCTGGCCGTGAACCCGAAACTCATCATCTGTGACGAACCGGTTTCCGCGCTCGACGTATCGATTCAGGCCCAGGTGCTGAACCTGCTCCAGGAACTTCAGAAGGAGTTCGGCCTGACATATCTGTTCATTGCGCACGACCTGTCAGTCGTGAAACACATCTCCGACCGCATCGCCGTGATGTATCTCGGAAAGATCGCGGAGATTGCCCGCGCGGACGAGATGTTCGAGAATCCCCAGCACCCATACACCGAGGCGCTGCTCTCGGCGGTGCCGATCCCCGACCCGGGGATGCGGCGAGAGCGGATCATCTTGCCGGGGGACGTGCCGAGCCCCGTCAACCCGCCGCAGGGCTGCCGTTTCCACACGCGCTGCCTGTACGCGCGCGAGAGCTGCCGCGTGAACGAGCAGGTGCTGATCGACTACTGGGGCAACGGCCACGAGGTGGCCTGCGAGGTGTTGCCGTTCAGACACCAGCGCAGCAAGGCCGCGGTGATGAAACAAACGGCGAGTTAAGGTGCGTAACAGAAGAGGCCCAGGGAGGTGAGAGGAAGGTAAGAGAGGACGGTTTTACGCTGTGGTTGTTCTAAAAAGGAGGATTACACGAAATGAACTTTAGGCGAAAATTGCTCACGTTGCTCGTGTTCGCGCTGGCCGTCTCACTGGCGGGCGTGACCGCTGCACAGGGGCAAGCGGTGAAGAATCAGGACACATTCATCTACGCAGCCTTTGGTGAGGCTGAGACGATGGATCCTCACTACGCGTATGACGACGCGAGCCACCAGGTCACGCTGTGGCACGTGTACGAGACGCTGGTCTTCTTCAACGGATCCTCAACAGGGCAGTTCGTGCCGATGCTCTCGACCACGGTTCCATCGGTGCAGAACGGCGGCCTCTCCAGGGACGGGAAGACCTACACGTTTCGGATCCGGTCGGGCGTCAAGTTTCATGACGGCACCGCGATGACGGCAGAGGATGTTAAGTACTCGCTCCTGCGGTTCATGTTCATGGACCGCGACGGCGGCCCGTCCTGGATCTTCCTCCAGCCGATCCTGGGTGTCGACGTGACGCGCGACGACAAGGGAACCCTGAATACCGCGCTCTTTACCGAGGCGGATCGGGCCATCCGGGTCCAGGGTGACACGGTCACCATTACCCTGAAGTCGCCCTTCGCACCCTTCATGGGCATCGTTGCGCAGTGGTCTTCAGTCGTCAGCAAGAAGTGGGCAATCGCCCAGGGCGACTGGAACGGCACGGCCGCGACGCTTCGAAGGCTCAACAACCCTACTAAACCGGACGACACGCCGTTCTTCAGCAAGGGCAATGGCACTGGTCCATTCAGGCTTGTGGAGTGGGACCGGGGCACCCGGCAGACAATTCTGGAGCGCAACACGGGTTACTGGCGTGCGCCTGCCAAGCTGCGGCGCGTCATCATCCGCGGCGTTGACGACTTCGGAGCCAGGCGCCTGATGCTGCAGCAGGGTGACGCAGATGCCATCTCCGTCAACCGGAACGAGCTGCCCCAGGTCGAAGGACTGCCGGGCGTCCGCATCGTTGACGATCTCAGCACCCTGAGCAATGTGGGTGTCTTCATGACACTGAAGATCGATACCACCGGAGGCAACCCTGATGTAGGCAGCGGCAGGCTCGACGGGAACGGTATCCCAGGTGACTTCTTTGCCGACGTCAATGTGCGCCGCGGCATCGCGCAGGCCCTGGACTACAATACGATGCTCCGCGACTGCTACCGCAACAAGGGGTTTGTCGGGCGCGGTCCGATCCCTCGAGGCATGCTCGGCCACAACACGAATCAGCGGTGGTATGAGTTCAACCGTGAGCGGGCAACCGCGGCATTCCGCGAAGCGCGGGGCGGTCAGATCTGGAACACCGGGTTCAAATTCACTATCCTGCACAATGCCGGCAACACGGTCAGGGAGTGCGTGGCCCGGGTCCTGAAGTCTGGCATTGAGTCCTTGAACCCCAAGTTCCAGGTAGATGTCAGGAGCATCACGTGGGCGACGTATTTGGCCCAGTACCGCCAGAGCAAGTTGCCCCTGTTTATCATTGGGTGGGGTGCTGACTATCCGGACGCCGAGAACTTCGTCGCCGCGTATCAGCACAGTAAGGGCACCTACTCCGGCGCCCAGGGGTACAATAACCCTGAGGCTGACAAACTCATCGAGCAAGTGCGCAACGAAACAGATCCTGCCAAGCGCAGGGCGATGTTCTATAAGCTGGGCGAGATCGCGTACAACGACGTGATCACGATCAATATCGACGCAGTCGGACTCCGGGTGATGCGGAGCTGGGTGCGCGGCTGGTATCATAACCCCGCGTTCCTGCACCAATACAACTTCTACCCGATGTCCAAGCAGTAACGAATGAGCGGGGGTGGCGCCGGCGACGCCGGCGTCACCCCCGAGCAATATGACGACCTACATTGCACGTCGGCTGGTTCTTCTGCCCCTCGTAGCCTTCGGGGTCACCATCCTCATTTTTGCATTACTGCAGTTTCTGGCCCCGGAAATGCGCGCATCGGTTTTCATCACCAACCCTAACCAGCTCTCGGCTATTGATGCCATCATCCGTAAGTACGGGCTCGACCAGCCTGTGTACGTTCAATACTGGACGTGGCTTCGAGAGGTCTTCAGCGGGAACCTGGGGTGGTCGCAGACTGCCCGGATGTCGGTGAGCGATGCGATTGGGGCGTTCTTCCCGGCGACGCTGGAACTCACGATGTACGCCTTTATCCCCATCATGATCATCGGGGTGTGGCTGGGGACGTCCGCCGCTGTCCACCGCGATGAGTTGATCGACCACGTATCACGCGTGTTCTCGATTTCGTTCCGGTCGCTTCCCAGCTTTGTCTGGGGGTTGTTGATCCTCATGGTGCTCTATGGGCGCCTCAACTGGTTCCCCCCGGGCCGCCTTTCGCTGGAGGCCGATTTGTTCGTACGCTCTGGCGAGTTTCACCGCTATACCAACGTAATGACCCTCGACGCGTTGCTGAACGGACAGGGCTGGATCTTTTTGGATGCCCTGCGGCATCTGGCGGGTCCCGTGCTGACCCTGACGATTGTTTCGATCGCGCTGCTGGTGCGGATTACGCGATCGGCGATGCTCGAGGTCCTGCGGCAGGATTATGTGCGCACGGCACGGGCAAAGGGTCTCGACGAGCCGGTGGTCATCAACCGCCATGCCCGGAAGAACGCGCTGATCCCCGTCATCACCCTCGGCAGTCTTACGTTTGTCGGCCTGGTGGGAGGGGTGGTGATCACGGAAACCATCTTCAATTTCCCCGGGATCGGGCGGTGGGGAGCGTTCGCCGCTCAGCAGCTCGATATCCCGGGAGTCACCGGGTTTGCCATGTTTACTGCGATCCTGACCGTCGCGGGAAATCTAATGGCTGACATCTTGTACGCATATTTCGATCCGCGGATCCGATTGCAATAGCTATGGGAATCCTCACCGTTGCCGCGAGAGAGATCCAAGCCTACCGCACGCGGGTGGGTGTGATCGTTGGCATCGCGGCCGCAGTGGTAGTGCTGGCCCTCGTCATACCGGTCGTCCGTGAGCGTTTCGCGCGTTTCCCATTGACCACACTGGGGTTTCTTGCTGTCGTGATCATGGTCGGGCTGTTTTGGACAATTCCGTCAGACTTCACCAGGCGACTGCGGAAAAACCCCCTGTCGGTGCTGGGGTTTTCAATCATCTTCTTTTACGTGGCGTTGGCGGTGCTGGCTCCGGTCCTGGCGCCGCCGGCTCCGAACTCGCGCGACCCCTACCTTATCCCGCACCAGGGTTTCGGGACCGTTCCCCAGCCACCGAGGCCGGGCAGTATTTTTGGGTCGACGCAAGGGCAGTATGACCTGTTCTACGGAATTGTGTGGGGGACGAGAACGGCGTTCCGTGTCTCCTTGCTCGTGATTCTCATTTCGGTCGTGATCGGGCTGATTCTCGGGGGTCTTGCAGGATACTACGGTGGACGTCTTGATGAAGTCGTGATGCGCGTTACTGACATCTTTCTCGCCTTCCCGGGACTGGTGCTGGCGGTGGTCGTCGTCGCGGTGTTAGGGCGGAGTCTCGATAACGTTATGATTGCGATCGCGTTGGTGAACTGGCCGATCTATGCCCGGCTGCTGCGCGGCGACATTCTCTCGGTCCGCAGCCGCGACTTCGTTGAGGCAGCTCGAGCAGCGGGGGCTGGCAATTTCCGCATCATTTTCCGGCACGTGCTCCCGAACTCCATATATCCCTTCCTTGTCCTCACGTCTCTGGATATGGGTCTAATCGTGATCACCGCCGCCGCTCTGAGCTTCCTCGGCCTCGGTGCAGAGGTCGGCTTTGCGGATTGGGGCATGCTGGTGAATCTTTCACGGGACTGGATCATCGGCAGCGTCGGAAACCCGTTCGCGTACTGGTACGTGTTGGTCTTCCCCGGTCTCGCCATTTCGCTATTTGTTTTGGGTTGGAACCTGCTTGGTGACGCCTTCAGGGACATCCTGGATCCCCGACTTCGCGGAAGCACCTAACCAGCCTGGTCATGCCGCGTGCCCTCCTCGCCGCCGTGCTTGTTTTGACGGCAGCCGCGGTTGCCTGGACGCGACCGACGCCTCCCCCTCTCTCGCTGACACAGGTGCAGCGGCTGCTCCCAGCGGGCGGCACCATGCACAGCCTGGCACGACTCGACATGGATGGGCGGGCTCCTCAAGAAGTGGCGGTCGTGGCTATCGTGCCCCGACATCCAGGCGCGAGGGACATCGTCTACTATTCGGCTGTCTTCGCCTACGACCGCTGGCACCGCCAGTTCACTCGAATATATGAAGCGCTCCTTCCATCAACTCCAATCTCGGTGGATGCGGGCAGGCTGCTCGGCCATCGAGACGCGGCAGTTTTCGCCGCGGTGCTCCCAGACGGCACGTGGTCCTATCGCGTGGTCGGCTCCGTGCATGGGCGGGTCGCGGTTGTCCATGAAGGCCGAGTGAAAGGGAGAACATTTATCGCGGATCCGTTCTTGATTGAAGAAGGCGAGCGGCCCCGAGTCCTCATCTGGGAAGGCCGCCGCTTCGGTGAGCGCCCGCACGTCGATTTCACGCCGGCGCCATCCCGCACTTGGCGATATGGACTTCGGAACGGCAAGGTCGTGGCAAGTACGTCGATGGTGCGGTTGGTTCCCCGGCAGATCCTGCACGTCGCTCGCGCCGGCGGAGGACCGAGCACCTCGGTGATCCCGGATGTCAGGCTGGATGTGGTGGAGGGCGGTGGATACCGCACGCGCGCGCCGGGGATCTATACCATTCGCGTCGCATCTCCGTTTGTTCCCGGTGATGCGGCCTATGTCCTTACGCTCGTGGTTAACGCGCCGGACGCACCTTGATCAACCTGCTATGTTACGATGGCTCAGGAGAGTGAGCCGTGTCCATTTCGCCGTCGATCGTTGACCACGTCGCACGCTTGGCCAGACTCGAGTTCTCTTCTGAGGAACGCGAGCGCCTGGTGCGCGAACTGGCCGCGATTCTGGATCACCTGGCGAAACTCAATGAACTTGCGACCACGGGCGTGGAGCCCACCTCACACGTGATTCCCATGACCAACGTGTTTCGGGACGATACTGTCGGCCGATCGCTCCCGCGAGAAGCCGTCCTGGAAAGTGCGCCGGAGCGCGACGGAGAGTTCTTCAAAGTCCCTCCGATCATCGAGACGGAGCCCGGGCCCTGATTGAAGCGTCCGCCACAACGCTGCTCTCGCGGCTACGCCGCCGCGAGATCTCCTCAGTGGATCTCGTCCGCGCTTGCCTTGACCGCATTGATGCGGTGGATCCGCGTGTGCATGCATTCCTCTCCGTCGACAGATCATCCGCACTGGATGCGGCCAGGCGCTGGGATACCCGCCGGGCTGACGCAGACGCGCTGCCCCCGCTCGCAGGATTGCCGATCGCGATCAAAGACATCATTTGTTCCCAGGGTCTGCCGACGACATGCGGCTCACGGATTCTCGAGGGGTGGCGGCCGCCCTACGATGCCACCGTCGTCACCCGATTACGCGAGGCCGGCGCGATTGTCATTGGGAAGACGAACCTTGACGAATTCGCGATGGGGTCGTCGACCGAGAACTCTGCATTCGGGCCAACCTGCAATCCTTGGGATCTCACGCGTGTGCCGGGAGGCAGCAGTGGCGGATCGGCCGCGGCCGTGTCCGCGGGTATGGCGCCCCTCGCGCTGGGGACCGACACCGGCGGCTCGGTCAGGCTTCCCGCCGCCTATACCGGGATCGTAGGGCTAAAGCCTACCTACGGCCGTGTCTCCCGCTACGGGCTGGTTGCCTTTGCCTCGTCACTGGATCAGATCGGTCCGCTGGCGCGGACCGTGGCCGACACAGCCCTGCTGCTCCAGGTCATCGCCGGAGGGGACCCACGTGATTCCACCTCCGCGGACCTCCCCGTTCCTGATTACTCGGCTTCCCTCCCGGGAGGGGTGAAGGGACTGAGGATCGGCATCCCCCGCGAGGCGATGGGCGCAGGGCTCCAACGGGAGGTGAACGACGCGGTGCTTGCCGCGTCCCGCGTGTTGGAACAGGCTGGTGCGTCACTGAGCGAAGTGTCGCTACCAACCATCGAGTACGCGGTGCCGACGTACTACATTCTCGCACCCTCAGAGGCCAGCGCGAACCTGGCCCGGTATGATGGCGTGAAGTATGGGCTGCGTGTACGTGCGCCGGACATCCACGCGATGTACACCCGTACGCGAGGCCAAGGGTTCGGCGGCGAGGTGAAGCGGCGGATCATGCTTGGCACCTATGCGCTCTCTGCCGGATTTTACGAAGGGTTCTTCCTGAAGGCACAGCAGGTGCGCACGCTCGTCCGAAAGGATTTCACCGTCGCGTTCGGCTCGGTAGACCTCGTGTTGATGCCGGTAGCACCGACCGTGGCGTTCAAGATTGGCGAGAAGGTTCGGGACCCGCTGCAGATGTACCTGACAGACATTTACACGATTCCCGTGAACCTGGCTGGCCTTCCGGGAATTTCGGTGCCCTGCGGGTCGGCGAACGGCCTGCCGATCGGGCTGCAGCTGATCGGCAAACCGTTCGATGAAGCGACGGTGCTGCGCGCCGCCCACACGTACGAACAGTCAACGGAGTGGCATAAGAGACGACCGCAACTAACGTGAATGGTGAATAGTGAATGGTGAATAAGTACACTGTAATGCCGTGCGGTCCATTCACCATTCACCATTCACTATTCACGATTCTTCTATGAGCGACCCTACGACAGCGATCGCATACGAAGTCGTCATCGGCCTGGAAGTTCATGTTCAGTTGTTGACGGATTCGAAGATGTTTTGTGCGTGCGCGACAACCTTTGGGGCGCCGCCGAATACCCAGACGTGCCCCGTTTGTCTTGGACTGCCGGGATCGCTGCCGGTCATCAACCGAAAAGCGGTTGAGCTGGGGCTCCGGACGGCCGTGGCGCTGGGCTGCCGGGTTCATGCGGCCAGCCAGTTTCACAGGAAGAACTATTACTATCCCGACCTGCCCAAGAACTACCAAA